>Ga0157369_10009821_pt1 | contig 10942 bp, 10 predicted proteins | sample C25metaG_FD_113461 | JGI IMG/M metagenome (GOLD analysis project Ga0157369, IMG submission 113461) | Corn rhizosphere microbial communities from Kellogg Biological Station, Michigan, USA - C2-5 metaG | ecosystem: Host-associated > Plants > Roots > Rhizosphere > Soil | place: USA: Michigan... | reverse complement strand
GCGACGGCGCCGACGTGGTCGTCGACTGCGTCTGCTACACCGCCGCGCACGCACGCCGGCTGCTCGAGCACCGGGCGTCGTTCGGCTCGGCGGTCGTGCTGTCCAGCAAGGCCGTCTACGTCGACGACCGGGGCCGGCACAGCAACAGCAGGCAGCCACCGCAATTCCACGGCCCGGTCCGCGAGGATCAGCCGGTGCTCGCACCGGACCTCTCCGGCGACTACGAGTCGCGCGACGGTTACGGCGCGAACAAGGTCGCCGCCGAACACACGCTCCTCGACTCCGGCATCCCGGTGTCCATCCTGCGCCCCTCCCGCATCCACGGCGCCGGCGGAGCCCGGCCCCGTGAGTGGTTCGTCGTCCGGCGCCTCCTGGACGGACGGACCCGGCTGCCGTTGGCCCACCGCGGGCTGACCGGCAACCACCCCACCGCCGCGGTCAACCTCGCCCGGCTGGTGCTCGCCTGCGCGCAACGCCCCGGCCAACGCGTCCTCAACGCGGCCGACCCCGGCACGCCGACCGCAACTGAGATGGTCGAGGCCATCGCCCGGGCCACCGGGCGCCCACTCGAGGTGGTGCCGCTCCCCAACGACGCGCCCCCTGGCCACGGCTGGAACCCATGGAGCACGTGGCCGCCGTACTTCCTCGACACCACCGCGACGCACGAGGTCGGGTACCAGCCCCGTGGCTCCTATGCCGAGACCGTCTCCGACTCCGTCCACGAGCTGCTGAACCTGGACACAGGCGGACGGGCACGGCTCGACCACGATGAGTACTTCCGCGACCTGTTCGACTACGACCTCGATGACAGCGCCCTCCGCCACGCCCTGCGGACCGGCCCGGTAGCCGCCCCCGAAGCCGCACCCGAGGCGGCGGAGTAGCGGAGGCTCACGGGTGCTGTACGCCGCGTCGTGGCCGATGCTCGGCGGCAAGGGCCGCGAGCTGCGAGCGGGAGGTCAGATCCAGCTTCGCGAAGATGTGGGCCAGGTGGGCCTGGACCGTGCGACGGGAGATGAACAGCCGGTCGCCGATCTGGGGGTTGGTCAGCCCCTCGGCCACCAGGTCGGCCACGAGTAGCTCGGTCGGGGTCAGGCTTCGCCACCCGGTCTGCGGCCTGCCGCGGGTGACCCGGCGGCCACGGCGGACACCAGCGGCCCGCAGAACCGCGTCCACGCGTGCGAGGTCGCGGCGGGCCTCGAGCCGCTCGAACAGACCGATGGCCTGGACCAGCTGCTCCCGGCCGCGCGCCGTGTCGCCGGCGCGGAGGAACGCGGTGCCGGCGTCCTCGCGCGCCAGTGCCAGCTCCAGTGGGCGCCCGCTTCGGACGTAGGCGTCGACAGCCGCCTGCAGCGTCTCCGCGTCGCCCACGAGCAAGCCGCGGCAACGCAGGGCGGCCCCGGTCAGAGACGCGATGTCCGCATGGCCGACGATCCGGGCGGCGGCTTCCGCCAGGGCATCCGCCACGGTCTGGGCACGGTCCTCGTCGCCGGCTGCCCGAGCGAGGCGGACGAGATCGGGTCCGAACGCCCGGTAGTCCAAGGTCAGACCGCTCTCCATGCACCGGTCCCAGCAGTCGGTCAGTACGGTCAACGCCCGGTCGAGGTGGCCTTCCGCCTCGAGGACGAGCGCGTCGGCCCACATCGCCCACAGTGCCCGGTAGCGGCCCCCAGGGTCCCCGAGCTGGGTTGTTGCCGCGTCCGCGGAGTGACGGGCCCGCTTCAGATCGTTGCGGTGCAACCAGATCAAGGCCCGGACACAGTTGCCCAAGATCAGGCTGGGCCCCTCGCCGGTCTCCTCCGCCAGGTCGCGGGCTGCGTCGACCTCGGCCACCGCGTCGTCCCACTCGCCGGCCAGGAAACGGGTCACGGCGGTGATGATCTGGTAGTTCGACAGGTGCCATCGGATGCCGAGCTCCTCACCGATGCGCCGGCCCACCTCCAGAGTGGCGACCGCCTCGGGGAGCCGGTCGAGCTCGGTCAGGACGAAACCGTGGGTGACGTGGATGGGGAACCGGTGTCCGGCCCGGTTCGGGCTCTGGTCGGCCAGCCTGACGGCGTCCTCGACGACGGCCAGCGCCCCGGCCGGGTCGCGGCGGTGAACGGCCGACAGCGCCTGGGTGGCGCGGGCGACGCTGGTGGCCTGCGGGTCGCCTGGAACCAGAGCCAACACCTCCTCGGCGGTGGCTGCCGCGGCATCGAGGTCGGCCATCGCCAGCCGCGCATACCCACCCCACGCGAGCGCCCGCGCCCTCTCCGGAGCAGGCAGGGCCGCAGACGTGGCGGCCCGGTCCAGCTCGGGGAGAGCCTCACCCGGTTGGCTCTGCGCCACCAGTGCGAACCCCAGGCACAGCCGGGCGGGGCCATCGACCGCGTCGTCGTGCGGGCCGGCCAGCAGCTCTCGGCACATGTCGGTGGCAACCGAGACATGTCCGGCCCACATGAGGCTGCTGGCCTGCTCGACCAACAACAGGGCGCGAGACGGATCACCTACGTCGGTCAACCCGACCGCGGCCGCGAACAGGTCCGCGGCGGCCGCGGGGGAGCTGGGGGCCAGCTGTCGCGCGGCCCGGGCGAGCCAGCAGATCGCGTCCGCGTCGCCGACCTCCGCGCCGCGGGCCAGGTGCTCGGCGACCTGCTCGGCCGGAGCGCGTACGTCGGCCAGCCGCTGGCCGGCCTCCCGGTGCAGCGCCCGACGCAGGCTGACGGGGATGTCGTCGTAGATGGCGTCGCGGATCAGATCGTGCCGGAACCGCAGACAGGCGGCGTCGTCGCCGAGGACGCCCGCATCGAGAGCCGGCGCCAGCAGGGGTGACAGCTCATGGACCGACCTGGCCATGACGGTCGCGAGGTCGGTGACGGTGAACCGAGACCCCAGCACCGACGCCGACTGGAGCACCAGCAGCGAGTCGCTCGACAGGAAGCTCAGCCGCCGCAGGATGGTCAGCCGGAGCGTCGGCGGAAGACCGGCCATCACGACCTCGGCCCGTCCACCGGATGTCGTGATGGCGCCTTCCTGCGCCAGCGCCGCCACGAGCTCGGTGATGAACAGCGGGTTCCCGGCCGCGCCGGCCACCTCCGACATCAAGCCCGGGCCCGGGTCGGCGGCGACCGCCTCGGCCACCAGGTCGCGGACCGCATCCGAAGTCAGGCCGGTCAACGGCAGCCTGCCTGCGCCTGCCTCCTCCACCGACGTCAACAGCCGCTCCAGATCCCCCGGCCGCGGGGTGGGTCGTATACAGCCGATCAGCGCCACCGGGAGGTGGGTGAGGCGCCGGCTCAGCGCGGCCACGGTGAGCAGGCTCGACGGGTCGGCCCACTGCAGGTCGTCGACGCCGAACAGCAGCGGTTCGGCCAACGCGAGCTCTTCGACCTCCTCGACGAACGCGTCCACCATCCGGAACCGCAACCCCGGGTCACTGGTCACCGTGATGGGACCACCCGGCTCCTCACCACCCCGGGTGAGCAGGTCGCCGAGCACGCGCAACCGCGGCTCCGGCGACGGGTCGGCGCTCTCCAGGAGGCTCGCGATCAGCCCGAAGGGCCTGGTCTGCTCCAGCTCCTCGGCCCGGCCGAGATACACCCGCATGCCGCGGCTGCGGGCCTCATCCGCCGCCGCTGCCAGCAGACGGGACTTACCGATGCCGGGCTCGCCCTCGATCAGCACGATGCTCAGCTGGCCGGACACGGCACGGGCCAGCGCGGCGTTCAGGTCCGCCATCTGTGCCGCACGCCCGCGGATGCGTAGCGCCGGGGCAGCGGTGCTCACCCGCCGGATGCTACTCGCGTTGCCAGGTGGGCCGACGGGCCGACGCCTGGCCCCGGCACGGGAGTCGAGGTTGTTCATGGCTTCCCCCAGGAGAACCAGACGAGCTGCCTTCGACGCCGGCCTCGTCCGAGCGATGCCGGCCGGCGCCAGCCGAAGATCTGCACGGTGCGAGCTACCGCATGCCCGGTGTGCCAGTCCTGCCCTGCCCGGTCACCTCCTCGAGCGCGCGGATGAGTCCCAGCCAGCCCGTGAACTCGACGAGCGCCTCCGGCCCGTGGCCCCCGCCCAGTCCTGTTTCGCGACGGCTCACAGACAGGACCTGAAGCCGGCCGGACGGCGGCTCCACCTGGTCCAGCACGACCCGAATCTCCATCGACCAACCGTCAACGGACGCGCTTCCCAGTGGCATCGGCCACGTGGCCGATGTCTCGCCATGCCCGCGGGAGCCACCCTCGGCGGATGACAGGCGAAGCGCGCCGCCGCGGCGTGGACATCGACCGGGTCAACCGGCCCGGCCCAGCCTGGAAGGAGATCGCCATGGTCAAGACCAGCACCCAAAGGGCACCGGCACACGTCATGGGCAGATGAGCTGGCCATGCTGCTCCCGTTCTCCCCGGTCTCCCTCGCCCTCGCCTTCCCCCTGGCCCGGCACATCTTCGACGAGCGGCACCGGGCCGCCGATCAAGCCCGGGCTTCCCGCGCCGCCGGTCGATCACGCGCGCGGCTCCGCGCCGACGACGCCCGAGAAAGTAGACCTGTCCGATGATCCACGTCGTCCCCTACTCCGATCTGTGGCCGCGAGAGTTCGAACGTGTCGCAGCCGTGCTTCGGGCGGCCCTGGTGGGGACACCGGGCGCACGCGTGGAGCACGTCGGCTCCACCTCGGTGCCCGGGCTGGCGGCCAAACCCATCATCGACATCGACGTGGTGGTGGCCGCCCACCAGATGCTCCCAGCGATCCATGCCCTGGAACGGCTCGGCTACGCCCACGACGGCGATCTCGGCCTGGACGGCCGAGAAGCGTTCGACGCCCCCGACGACGACCCGCCGCGACACGTGTACGTGTGCCTCGAGGGCACGCTCCATGTCCGCAACCACCTCGCCGTCCGCGACATACTCCGCCGCCGACCCGACCTGCGCGACTCCTACGCCGCCGTCAAGCTCGCCCTGACCGACGACCCCGACATGGACATCGACACCTACACCGCCGGCAAGTCCGCTGTGTTGCAAGAAGTGCTCGCCGAGTCCGACCTCACCGCGCCAGAACGCCGGCTCATCCGCCAGCTCAATGACCCCATGGGCGAGTACGCTCGATAATCAGTTTCAACAGAACTAGTTGCGCTGCTACTATTCAGGCATGAGCGATCAGGCCTCTCCTTCCAACCCGAGCCACTGCTCCGACCCCGAGCGGCTGCGCGTCGACCATGCCATCCTCAAGAAGCTGGGGCACTGGACGGACGCCCGCGCCTTCGACCTGCACGCGCGTCGCAGCAGCGTCGTTCTCGACCTGCGCAGCCCGCGGCTGCCGACCGACCTCGAGATCACGGTGCGGCTCGACCACGCCTCACTCACCCTCCTGGTGCCCGACCACGCCGACCTCGACGCCGACGAGCTCTCCTGGACCGGGAAGGGTCGGGTGCACGACGAAGGCGGCCAGGTCGGCCACGAGCGAATCCGGATGACCGGGAGCGCGCACGACAGTCAGGTCCGGGTCCGCCGGGCCGGGTCTGCGCAGGTCACCGCGATGCTCAGCCGCGAGTATCTGCGCGACGTGCGCGCCAGTCGACGCGCCGGCAGGTACCCGACCGTCGACGACCCGCGCCGCGACGCGCGGGCCCGCCCACCGCATGGCGGGCACTCCCCGACCGAGTGAGGCGCCCCGGTCCGACACGCACCCGTCCAGAACACCGCCAGAACTCCCGTACCCCGATCTGAACCTGGAGCCACCGATGACCGTCCTGACCCCTGAGCTCGAAGAAGCCGTCGCACGCGGCTACGCCGAACGCGACCGCGACAACATGGAGCCGACCATCCGCTACTTCGAAGAGTTGCTGGCCGACCACCCCGGCCATCCTGTCCTCACCTACGAGGTGGCCGGCGCCTACGACACCGCCGGCCGCGAAGCGGAAGCGTGCGTGCGCTACGAGGAGGCGATGAGGCTCGGCCTCGAGGGCGACACGCTTCGCCGCTGCCTGTGCCAGTACGGCAGCACCCTGCGCTGGCTGGAACGGTACGGCGAGTCCCGTGACGTGCTGCTGCGAGCTCGTGAACAGTTTCCGGAGTCGGACTCCGTCCGCGTCTTTCTGGCCCTCACCCACAACGACGCCGGCCAACCGGACGCCGCGGTCGCCGAGCTGCTGTCAGTCATCATCAACCACGCCGCCGACACTGACCTGGGCCGATACGCCACCGGCTTCGCCGGCCTGGTCCAGTGGCTGGCCGACGGGCGCCCCGAGGACTGAGCCGGCCGTTCGGGGCGACGTGCCGGGGCTGTCCGGTGCGAGAACGGTGGTTGCTGACGCGCTTCAGCGCCGAGATCCGGGGGTGTGGGGAGGTCGCGTGTTCCTCGAGGGAGTGGTGGTTCCGACCGGCGCGGCCGCGACCGACCCCGCCAGGGTCGGGCCGCCGCCTACCGACATCACCCGTCCGGGATGCGTGCCTTCCGACAGGCCCCACGCCGCCGATACGAACGCGACGAAAGATGCCCGGGGCGACACCTCCCGTGGCTGTAGGCCACGTGGCCGATGACCGAACCGGCCACCCGAACCGAGGCTGGTGACTCGACATGGAGCGCCCGATGAGATCCCAGCTGACTTCGATCGTCACCACCATCGCGGCCGTCGCCGCCACCGGAGCCGCGCTGGCTGCCGTCGTTCCCCCCGGCACGGCAGCCAGCGCATCCACTGGAGGCCCTAGGCCTGTCTGGTCCGCCACGTGGACCCCGGCGATGCAGCAACCCGCCCCCAGTACCTCCCTGTTCGGGCCCAACGGGTCCGAACAGGGGTTCGCTGACCAGACCGTCCGCGGGAAGCTGCGGACCTCCAGCGCGGGAGACAGGATCCGGCTCAGGCTGTCCGACCTCGACGGCACGATCCCGCTCCACCTCTGCGGAGCCACGGTGGCCGCGACCACCGCCCGTGCCGCCATCAGGCCAGACACGATGCGCCCCGTGACCTTCGACGGCCGGCGTCCCGTCACCCTCCCCGACCGCGAGCCAGAAGACTCTCCGGAACCGGACACGAGGAGCAGCCCATGAAAGAACACCAGGTCCTGGTCGCGGGCGGCGGCTCCGTCGGGCTGATGCTGGCCGCCGAGCTGACCCTGGCCGGGGTGGATGTGGTGGTGGTCGAACGCCGTGAGGCCGGGCAGGGCCTGGAGAGCTCTCGCTCCGGCGGCCTGCACGCCCGCACCATCGAGGTCCTCGACCAGCGCGGCGTCGCCGACCGCTTCCTGGCCGAAGGCAGGCCGATGCAGGTGCAGATGTTCGCCGGCACTCCACTGGACATCAGCGACTTCCCGTCGCGCCACCCCTACGGCCTGGCACTGTGGCAAAAGGAGTTCGAACGCATCCTGGCGGCCTGGGTCGACGAGCTCGGCGTCCCGTTCGTCCGCGGCCACGACGTCACCGGTTTCGCCCAGGACGCCACCGGCGTCGACGTCGAGCTGTCCGGCGGCCACGGCCCGATCCGGGCCCGGTACCTGGTCGGATGCGACGGCGGACGCAGCCAGGTCCGGAAGACCGCCGGGATCGAGTTCGCCGGCTGGGACCCCACCGTCAGCTCGGTGCTGGCCGAGGTCGAGATGACCGACGACCCGTCCCTGGGCATCCGGTACGACGAGAACGGCACCCAGGCCATGGGCCGACTCGAGGACGGACGGGTCCGGGTGATTCTCACCCAGCGGTATGCGGGGCAGACCAGCGAACCGACCCTGGACGACCTGCGAGAGGCGCTGGTCGCCGTCTACGGCACCGACTTCGGCGTCCACAGCCCCACCTCGATCACGCGGTTCACCGACACCACCCGGCAGGCCGCCACCTACCGCAAAGGCAGGGTCCTGTTGGCCGGCGACTCCGCCCACATCCACCACCCGGTCGGTGGGCAGGGCCTCAACATCGGGCTGCAGGACGCTGTCAACCTCGGCTGGAAGCTCGCCCGAGTGGTGACCGGGACCTCCGCGGAGGCCCTCCTGGACACCTACCAAGCGGAACGGCATCCGGTCGCCGCCCGGGTGCTGCGCACCACGATGGCCCAGCTCCCACTCACCCGCTCCGACGTCCGGATCGACGCCCTTCGGGGCACCATCTCCGACCTGCTCGGCCTGGAAGAGCCACGCAAGCACATCGCTGGCATGGTCTCAGGCTTGGACGTGTACTACGACCTCGCCCAGAGCCACGACCATGGCCACGAACGGGACCATGACCAGGACCATGACCTGGAGGCAGGAACGTCGCACCCGCTCTCGGGACGCCGGATGCCCGACCTCGATCTGGAAACGCAGCACGGCCGTCTGCCCTTCTTCGCGCTTCTCCACCGGGCGCGGCCGGTGCTGCTCAATCTCGGCGACCCCGGCCGCTTCGACGCCGTCATGGCAGGCTGGGACGACCGGGTCGAACTCGTCGACGCGTCCTACTCCGGCGCCTGGGAGCTGCCCGTGCTCGGCCCGGTCACGTCTCCCACCGCCGTGCTGGTCCGACCCGACGGGCATGCGGCCTGGGTCAGTGAGGGCACGTCGCAGTCCGGACTGAACCGCGCGCTCACCCGCTGGTTCGGGCCGCCTCACGTGTGCGCGACCTGACCCCGTCCCCCGCGCATCGCCGAGTCGACGCTGACCATGCCGCCCGCGGGTCGGTGCGACTCCCAAGGAGTGCCACGTGCCCCTTCCGCTTCCTCCGGCCCTCGAGCGGTCCCTCGACCTGCTGCGCTGCCCGGCCTGCCGCACCCGACCACTGCGGCGCGACCGCGCTGCGCTGCCCAACCGGTCACACCTACGGCATCGCCCGGTGCGGCTGCGCCAGCCTCCTGACCGGACGGCGCGCCACCAGCGGGGCGACCCGGCCATGGCCCGGGCCAGGGACCGCTTCCTGGCCACGGGCAGCTACGCACCCGTCCGCGCCAGGCGGTGGCGGCTTGCGGCCGCCGCCCTGCCCGATCGGGGCGCCGTGGGACCGGTGGAGGCGAGGGGCCCACGACCCGGGTCACCGTCGAGCGCCGCGACCTCGCCGAACGATCCATGCCTCTCGCCTGGAACCACGCCACGGCAGCAGGAAGGAGGCCGAGCCCGAACACATGACGGCATGGTCAGAGCCCGTGATCCGATGTCGAGTGACTCGACCAACACGGCGGGACGTCACCCGGGCTCCAGCACGGTCTTTCCGATCGTGCCCCTGGCCTCGATAGCCCGATGTGCGGCGGCGGCAGCGCTCAGCGGGAAACGCTGACCTATCGAGGGCACGAGCGAACGGTCAGCGAGTGCTTTCAGCGCACGCCTCTCGAGCGGCACGAGACCTCCGGGGCGTCGCAGCAGGCGCGCGCCCACAGCTGCGGAGACCGTGATGCCACGCCCATAGATGTCCTCGGCCGTGAGCGACAGAGTTGTCCCCGACGCTGAGCCGAACATCACGGCGCGGCCTCCGACGCCCAGCAGGTCGAGTGCCCGCCGGCCGATCTCGCCGCCGACGCCGTCGAGCAACAGGTGGGCGCGGCGGTGAGTCACCGCGGCGTCCGCCTCGTCGTACCAGGCCGGGGCAGAGTAGTCGACGGCCGCACCGGCACCCAGTGCGGTCACATGAGCCGTCTTCTTGGCGCTCCCTGCCAGTGCGACGACGCTCGCTCCCGCGTTGGTTGCCGCCTGCACGAGCAACGTTCCCACGCCACCAGCGGCTGCCGTGATCACGACCGTCTCGCCTCGGGCGATCCGAGCCAGTTCCACGATCGCCTGGACGGTGCGCCCGGTGCCGACGGCGGCCACTGCCTCGGCCGGATCCAGTGCGTCGTCGATCACGTGCAGGGCGTGTTCCGTCGCCAGCGCGTACTCGGCGTACCCTCCGCTTCCGGGACCGAGATCGACGACTATGCGTTGCCCCAACAGCCGGGGATCGGTGCCCTGGCCGAGTTCGTGAACGACTCCGGCGACCTCTCGGCCCGGTGTCATCGGCAAGTGAACCGCTGCGCGCGCGGGACCGCGCCCCCTGCGGATCACCGTGTCCAGAAGGTGCACACCCGCGGCCTCCACCGCGACGAGTACCTGGCCCAGCTCCGGGTGAGGCGTGGGAACCTCTTCCATGAGCAGCTGTTCCGGTCCCCCGAACTCGTGCTGACGGATCGCGAGCATGATCACGGTCCGCCCGGTGTGGTGCCGGTGTCCCGCAGACCGTGACGATCGAGCCAGCTCGAGATCGCGGCGGCGATGGCGTCCGGCTGGTCTTCGGGCGCGTGATGTCCCGCGTCGCCACAGTCCACCGTCTCCAGGTCGACGATGTTGTCGCGGCACCAAGCCGCTACCGCGGGTCCCATCAGGCCGGGCCCGTCGTGGAAGGTCAGATGGAGTTTGGGGACGCCTTCGCTGGTCGACAGCCACTCGTCGTACCGGCGTACGCGTTCGTCGACGTCGGCCGGCTCACCGCTGATGGGCATGGAGCGCGGCCAGGCGAGGAGCGGCCGACGAGAGGCAGGCGTCGGGTAGGGCGCCCGGTAGATCTCGTGATCCTCAGGGGCGAGGTGCTTGATGTTGAAGGGAAGCGCCTGTTCGATGAACACGTTCTCCTCCAGCACCAGCCTCTCGCCGGGTCCGCGGTCGCGGAAGTTCTTGAACACCGGACGCGCACTCTCTGGAAGGTCGTCCCATTGCATGGGCCGCACGATGGTCTCGAAGAACGACAGGCCGCAGACCCGGTCTGGGTGGCGAGCCGCCCAGTCCAGTGCGAGGGCGCCGCCCCAGTCGTGGCCGACGAGAGTGATCGTGTCGAGACCCAAGGCCTCGATCCAGGCGCCGAGGTAGGTCGCGTGGTCGGCGAATGTGTAGGCGATGTCGTCGGGCTTACCGGACTCGCCCATCCCAATGAGGTCGGGCGCCAGACTTCTCACCCCTGGGCCGACGGCGCCGAGGATCTTGCGCCACAGGTAGGAGGAGGTCGGGTTTCCATGCAAGAAGACGACCGGCGCACCCGCACCGACTT
>Ga0157369_10009820_pt1 | contig 10945 bp, 10 predicted proteins | sample C25metaG_FD_113461 | JGI IMG/M metagenome (GOLD analysis project Ga0157369, IMG submission 113461) | Corn rhizosphere microbial communities from Kellogg Biological Station, Michigan, USA - C2-5 metaG | ecosystem: Host-associated > Plants > Roots > Rhizosphere > Soil | place: USA: Michigan... | reverse complement strand
CGAGAGCCGTTCCGGGGCCGGCCGCCTCGACCCAGCCGGGGTCACCTTGGCCACCGCCGGCTTGTTCGGCATCGTGTTCGGGCTGGTCCGCGGCAACAGCCACGGCTGGACCAGCGCCCAGGTCCTGGGCAGCCTCATCGGCGGCGGCCTCCTGCTCGTCGCGTTCGGAGCCTGGGAGTCGCGCGCCGCCACCCCGATGCTGCCGCTGTCGCTGTTCGCCAGCCGTGGTTTCTCCGCGGCCAGCGCCGCCATGCTGCTCACCAACCTGGGCATGTTCGGCGTCATCTTCCTGGTCTCCCAGTTCCTGCAGTCGGTCATGGGCTACAGCCCGCTCGGCGCCGGCGTCCACGGCCTGCCGTGGACCGCCACCCCCGCCGTCGCGGCCCCCATCGCCGGCCTGCTCTCCGACCGCCTCGGCGGCCGGCGCATCGTCGCCGCCGGCATCGCGCTGCAGGCGATCGGCATCGGCTGGCTCGCCGCCGAGATCACCGCCACCGTCTCCTACCCCGGCCTCATCCCGCCCTTCCTCATCGCCGGCACCGGCCTGGGCTTCTTCTTCGCGCCCATCACCCGGCTGACCCTCAGCTACGCTCCCGGACAGCTGGAGGGCATCGCCTCGGGCGCCTCCAACGCCCTGCGCCAGGTCGGCACCGTCATGGGCATCGCCGTGCTCGGCTCGGTCTTCTCCGCCGCCGGCGGCCTGGGCAGCCCCGGCCAGTTCACCGCCGGGCTGACCGCCGCCCTGACCGTCTCGGCGGCGATCCTCGCGGCCAGCGCGCTGGTGGTCCTGCTGGCTCCGGAGACCCGGCCCGCCCGGCCGCCGCGCCCGGGCCGGCCGCTGCCCGCGATGGCCGAGCGCCTCAGCGAAACCGAAGCCGACTCGGTGAGCTGACCGCGCCCGCGGGCGGCGATGAGTTCCCGCCTTGGCGGACGTCCCACCGTTGTGGCCGCATCGATGATAGAGAAGGCCGAGAGCCGCTACCGGGGACCAAGGGAAGGACATCACGGATGCCAGAGCTTCTCATCGACTTCATCACTTCGCTCGATGGCTACGCGGCGGCCGACGGGTGGCCGGGCTGGTGGGGACTCCAGGGCCCGGAGTACCTCGAGTGGCTGGGACAGCAGCCAGAAGCTGGCTACACGGTCTTGATGGGCGCGACCACGTATAACCTCATGTCAGGATTCGCCGCCGCGGGCGAGCCGGGCACCGATGCCCTGGCGGGCATGTCGAAGGTCGTCTTCTCGACCACGCTGAGCGGGCCCCTTTCCTGGGCTAACACGGAACTCGTGTCGCGAGACCCCGTTGAGGCCGTGCGGGAGATGAAGGACACGGCCGCCACGCCGATGCGCACCATAGGGAGCCTCACGCTGTGCCGCTCGCTGCTGAAGGCCGGCCTCGCGGACCGCTTCCGCGTGGTCGTCTTTCCCGTCATCACCGGAAGCAGCGGCCGGGAACGGATCTACGACGGCTATCCCGATGTCGCGCTCGACATGATCAGCAGCCGCACCTTCGATGGCCGCATCCAGCTGCTGGAGTACGTTCCCACGATCCTGGCCGGACCGCCAGGCGCCAGCGGGGCCAGCGCCTGACGGGCGCCACATTCCGCGAGCGCGCGGTCTAGCCCGCCGCGAACCGCTCGTCGACCTGCTCGCCGGTCAGGCCGAAGTCCTCCAGCGAGTACTGGTGCGCGGGCGGCCGCCCGGCGGTCGCGGTCGCGCTCAGGTCGCGGACGGCGTCGGCGGCGGCGCCGGATAGCGGCAGCCCGAAGCGGGCGTAGATCGCCTCCACCGTCTTGACCGGGTCCGCGACCAGGTCGGCGTAGGACACGTCGTGGAACCGGGCCGGGTCGCGGGCGGCGCGGGCCGCGGTGAACGCCGACAGGCCGCGCGCCCACAGGTCAAGCTGGGTCGCCCCGATCACCGGGCCGGCGAAGGCGGGGGACCAGCCGGCCGAGGCGTGCGCCGCCAGGCTGCACGCGGACGCGATCGCGGTGCGCGGTGACCGGTGCGTCTGGATGACCAGCGCGTCCGGGTACACCGTCAGCAGCGCGTCGAGCGCGAACAAGTGGCTCGGGTTCTTCAGCACCCACCGGCGGCCGGGGTCGTTGAGCCCGATCACCTGCAGGTTGCGCCGGTGCCGCCGGTAGGCCCCGGTCCAGTCCTGCCCGGCCAGCCACGCCGAGTAGGAGGGGACGAGCGCGAGGGTCTCGAAGGAGATCGAGCGCATCGACTGCTGCAGCAGCTGCCAGCACTCCTCGACCTGGTCGGCGGCCATGTAGTGGATCCCCATGAACTCGGGGTGCTCCACGTGGTGGCGGGAGAACGCGTCCTGGATGTAGCAGTAGGCCGGGTCGTCGGCCCAGGTCTCGCGGGGCGGGCGGGGCTGCGGCACCTGCGTGAGCCACATCTCCAGGCCCTGATGGCCGGGGTCGGCGGTGAGCAGCCGGTGCAGCGCCGTGGTGCCGGTCCGGGGCAGGCCGGTGATGAACACCGGTGCCTGGATTGGCACCTGGGCGTGGCCCGGGTTGGCCTGCCAGGCGGCCTCGCTGAGCAGCCGGGCGGACAGCGCCCCGCGCAGCAGCGCCCGCTGCGCCCGGGCCCCCTCCGGGGTGAGCCGGGCCTCCCGGTCCAGCGAGTCCAGCAGCACCGCCAGCCCGTCCCGGTAGTCATCGCCTCCGAAGTCGGCCAGCCCGGTCCGCCGCGCGGCGGACGCCTGCAGGTCCTCCGCCGTCCCGACCGTGGGCGGGGCGGGCCCGGTGCTCAACGGCGATACTGGGCTCAATGGTGATACTCGCCGCAGTTGACGTCCAGGCACTGGCCGGTGATGGCCCGCGCCAGCGGCGAGGCCAGGAACACCACCGCGTCGGCGATCTCATCCGGCTCCGGCAGCCGGCCTAGGTCGATGCCGGCCGCGGTCTCGCGGTAGATGTCCTCGGCGCTAACGCCGCGCTTGTGGGCGAGGTACCCGAAGTACCACTTCAGCGAGTCCCCCCAGATGTGCCCGGGGGCCACCGAGTTCACCCGGATCCCCTGCGGGCCCAGCTCGGTGGCCAGGCTCTGGGCCATCGCCAGCAACGCCGCCTTGGCGAGCTTGTACGGTCCCATCCCCAGCTGGGAGAACCGAACCACCATCGAGTTGATCATCACGACCGACCCCTGGGCATCAGCCAGGGCGGGGACGAACAGCCGGGTCAGCCGCAAGGCGGCGACGACGTTGCCGTCGAAGCTCTCGCTGAGCGATTCCAGCGGGACCTTGGCGAGCCCCTTGATGGGCGGCATCGCCAGCGCGTTGTAGACCAGCGCGTCCACCCGCCCGAACTCCGCCCGGGCCGCCTCGGCCAGCTGGCCCGCCGCCTGCGCGTCGCCGAGGTCGGCGGGGACGGCCAGGCCGCGCCGGCCGAGCGCGGTGACCTCCTTGGCCACCTCCTCCAGCGTGGATGCCGTGCGCGCGGCGAGCACCACGTCAGCGCCCTCGCGCGCGCTGGCCAGCGCGATGGAGCGGCCCAGGCCGGCGCCGACGCCGGCCACGACCACCACCTTGTCCCGCAGCATCATCTACCCGATCATCCTTTCCGCGACGGCGACCTGGCGCGCGGCGATGCGCGCCCGCCATTCCGGGGGCGTCACCCGCGCGCTGTCGTGGAACGGCAGCCGTCGCGGGAGCTCATCGAAGGGGACCACCTCGGCGGCCGGCCCGTCTTCCGCGCCGAGGCCGCGGGTCAGCCGCTGCCAGCGGAGCTGCACGTAGCCCCGGTCGTGGCCGGTCCGCTCGAGCCAGTTGACGACCCCGGGATCGCGCTCGCTGATGACGAAGCGCATCCGGCCGTCGGGGTCGATCCGCGCCTGGTCGGCGGTGAGGCTGGTCTGGTGGCTGACGTAATCCAGCGAGACGTACCACATGCTGCCCAGCTGGATGCCCTGGTACGGCGCGACCTCCTTGGCGGCGGCCGGCACGGTCACGATCATCGCCTCGTCATCGGCCAGGTCGTAGTGGCCGACCGACGAGAACTGGGTAGCCAGGCCGCCGGGCGTGCGGCGCGGCGGCGTCAGCGTGTTGACCGGCTCGTTCAGGTAGAACCACTCGGGGAAGGCCAGGAACGTCCGGATCCGGGACAGCAGCATCTTGCCGGCCACCGCGTAGCGCTTGGCCGCGGCGGCGGCCAGCGCCGGCGCGTCCGGCGCGAGGCCCTCGGCGCCGGCCCGGCGGATGCGGATGGTGCCGCGCTTCTCGGTGGCCCAGTCGCTGTAGACCTCGCGCACGGCGAGCATGGCCGATCCCGGCCCGAGCGTGAAGTAACCGGGCCCGGCCTTGCCAGGGCCGAGCCGGAACTCGAACTCACCGCCCGGGCCGATCTCGATCGCCCGGTCATCGAACGCGCTGAGGCTGTCGGGCACCTCGACGGGGGTGTAGTCGCCCTTCATCACCTGGAAGCTCAGGTCGGCGGTGGTGCCGCGGGTGCCGGTGACCACGTACTCCTGCGATTCGCGCAGGTAGGCGTGGAAGTACAAGGTGTCCGGGTTGTCGAGGCCCATCTTGGTGTACGGGCCGGTGGAGGCGACGAAGAACGGGAAGTCGCGCTGGTAGGACCAGGCCAGGTGCAGGCAGGCCTGGGCGCTGCCGGCCAGGTAGTCCAGGCCCTCGGCGAGGTCGCGCTCGGACTTGACGTGCGGGGCGGCGGCGATGACCTTCTCCGCCTCGGCCAGCGCGTCAGCGAACCGCTGGGTCAGCACCGCTCGCCCCGTCCCCGGCCCCGGGCTTGCTCGCGGTGCCCGTTGCGGCCTTCGCCGTGCCCGTTGCGGCCTTCGCCGTGCCCGTTGCGGCCTTCGCCGTGGCGGCCAGCAGGGGCGCGGGCCCGGCGATGAACCGCAGCGACGGCAGGTCATCCAGCGACATCATGGCCTCGTAGGTGCGGGTGTAGCCGGTGTGGGAGATCCGCCACTGGCCGTCCGCGCAGCGCTGGTACCGGTCTTGGTAGAACGCCGACCCGACGATGACGACGCGGTGCTCGGCCGCGATCACCGTGTCCTGGAACCGCCACGTGCCGGCGGCGGCGGCGCCGTCCACGGTGATCTCCGGCTGGCCCGCGGCGTGCACGGTGACGATGCCCGGCCCCAGGTTGGCCCGGAAGAAGGCGATGAGCTCGTCCCGCCCGGTGAAGGTCAGCGGCTTGCCGTAGACGCGGGTGCCGTAGTCGATCGTGGCGTCCGGCGTGAGCACGCCGGCCAGCTCGTCCCACAGCTTCTCGTCCACGCACCGCAGGTAGCGGTACTTCAGCTGGCGGATCTCCTCCAGCGTCTCAAGGTCCATGCCACCAGCTTGGCGCACGCGCTTGAACGAAACAAGAACTTGTTCTAGTTTAGCGACGAGATGACGGCAGCCAACGCGGGAGGCCCGATGCGGTTCACCTATGCCGAGTCGATGACCGACCCGTCGTTCTACGGGCCGCTGGCGATGGCCGCCGAGGAGGCCGGCTATCACTCGATGGTCATACCGGACAGCATCTGCTATCCGCTGCACGCCGACAGCGTGTACCCCTACAGCCCCGACGGCACCCGCGAGTTCCTGGAGGACAAGCCGTTCCTCGAGCCGTTCTCGCTCATACCCGCCCTGGGCGCGGTGACCAGCCGGATCCGGTTCATCCCGTTCGTCGTCAAGGTCCCCGTCCGCAACCCGGTGCTGCTGGCCAAGCAGGTGACCTCGACGGCGGTGCTCACCGGGGGGCGGCTGTCCCTCGGCGTCGGGGTCAGCCCGTGGCGCGAGGACTACGACATCCTGGGGGCGGACTGGGCGACCCGCGGGCGGCGGCTGGACGATTCGATCGCGATCGTGCGCGGGCTGGCCGCCGGGGGCTACTTCGAGTACCACGGCACCACCTACGACCTGCCGCCGGTCAAGATCGCCCCGGTGCCCGCCGAGCCGGTCCCGGTGCTCATCGGCGGTCACTCCGAGGCGGCGCTGCGCCGGGCCGCCCGGCTCGGCGACGGCTGGATGCACGGCGGGGGAGACCCCGCGGACCTGCCACGGCTGCTGGCCCGGCTCAGCGAGCTACGGCGCGACGCCGATCCCGGCCCGGACCGCGCGGGGCGCTCCGTCATCCCGTTCGAGGTGCACGTGATCTCGATGGACGCCTACACCCTGGATGGCGTGCGCAGGCTGGCGGAGGCGGGCGTGACCGACGTGATCATTGGCTTCCGCTGGCCCTACGTGACCGGCCCGGACACCGAGCCGCTGGCCACCAAGATCGACAGCCTCCGGAGGTTCGCCGACGACGTCATCGCGAAGGCGTGAGCGAGCGGGGAACAAGCCGTGAGCCGACTTCTCAAATAGAACGCGTTCCAGTAACGTGACTGGAACCTCGGGCAGACTCCCAGGAGGGGCGATGCGCCGCATCATCGGACTCACACTCACCGTGCTCGGCGTGCTCCTGATCGTGGCGGCGGTATCCCTGCCGACCTGGGTCACCACCATGGTGGTCAAGTTCCCGCTGGATGAGCACCAGACGGCGACGCTGACGGCCAGCAACGCCACCTACTTCAGCCAGAAGTCGCTGACCCAGCGGACCGGCGTCACCATCCAGGCCACCTACACGATCACGGGCGACCCGGGCAAGGGCAGCTCCTCGGTGGCCGTGTGGAACCAGGTCAGCACGGTCACCGACCTCACCAACCATGAGCAGGTCTCCCAGACGACGCGCACCTTCGCGTTCGACCGGCGCACCGCGCAGCTAGTCGACTGCTGCGGCGCGAGCGTCAACGGCGACAAGTCGGTGCGCCAGTCCGGGCTGCTCGGGTCCGTGTTCCCGTTCGGTACCCAGAAGCAGACCTACCAGGTCTACGACCCCACGCTGAAGCGGACGGCGCCGTTCACCTACACCCGGTCGGGCACCGTGAACGGCATCCCGGTGTACGTGTTCACCCAGGACGTCGCGCCGACGCAGGTCGCCACCTTGCCGGTTCCCGGCGCGCTGCTCGGGCTGAAGGCCGCCGTGGTCACGATGGGCGAGTTCGACCAGCAGCATCAGGTCTACTCCGTGGACCCGGAGACCGGGGCGCTCGTCAACGTGGAAGAGCACCAGATCGTGACCCTCCGCGACCCCGCCACCCGCGCCATCGCCAAGGTGGTCTACGACGCCGACCTGACCGTGACCCCGCAGACCCTGAAGACGGTCACCGCGCTGGACAGCAGCGGCCGGGACACGCTCGCGCTGCTGACGACCATCTTGCCGATCACCTTCGGCGTCGTCGGCGGGGCCTTGCTGGTCGCGGGGATCATCCTGGCGGCCCGCGGGCGCCGTGGCGGAGAACGGAGCGCGGATGGGACGCAGGTCAGCGCAGCAGCAGCCGGGTCGCCAGCTCCAGGTGAGAACTGACGTCGTCGGCCGAGGCCCGGCGGGTCACCCAGGCGACCAGGTTCGACAGCCACACGTCGCCGATCACGCGGGCGATCGCGATGTCGTCGGCGGACGGCTCGCCGTCGTGCATCGCCATGGTGAACATGCGCGTCATCTGCCGGGCCACCGTGTTCACCTCGGCGGCCGCGCTCGGGTCGGCGAACATGAACGCCCGCGTCATCGCCTCGGTGAGCATCGGATCGCGCTGCATGTTCCTGGTCACCCGGGACAGCACCCACAGCATCCGCTCGGTGGGCGTGTCGCCGGGGACTGGCTTGCGGAACAGCTTGTCGTGCAGCTGCTCGAACTCCTCGGTCAGCGCGCCGACCAGCAGGTGGATCTTCGACGGGAAGTACCGGTACAGGGTGCCGAGCGCCACGTCCGCGCGCTCGGCGACCGCCCGCATCTGCACGGCCTCGTAGCCGCCCTTCGAGGCGAGCGCCAGCGTCGCGTCCAGGATCCGCTTGCGGCGCATCTGCTGGGCCGCCGAGCCAATATCGGCGTCGGCCACTGTGCCGCCAGCACTTGTGCCATCAGCACTGACGGCCACGGCACCGCCGGCGCTGGCCGTGCTGCCAACACTGGGGGGCGCCGGGCGGCCCTTGGCTCGCGTTCTCGTGGCTGGCATTCGGTACCTCTCGTCCTGTCCGCATCCCTGATCAGGGTACCAATTCCCCGTCCGGCGACGGGCGCGCGGACCTGGTCATACCTGAATGTAACGTGTTCTACTTTTCCGCGAAATGCCCCGTTTCGGGGTGCCCCATTCAGCGGCGGGCCGGGAGGTGCCGGGTGGACTTCGCGCTAACGGAGGCCCAGCGCGAGATCGCCGGGCTGGTCGGCCAGCGGCTGGAGGCAGGCAAGGCCGACCCCTGGAAGGAGCTCGCCCAGGCGGGCCTGCTCAGCCTGTGCCTGCCGCCCGACCTGGGCGGCGACGGGCTTGGCGTGCTTGAGGCGGCCGTGCTGCTCACCGAGGTAGGCAGGCGGGCGGTGCCCGTGCCGGCGCTGGCCACCTTGATGACCGGGGTGCTGCCGGTCGTCCGCTGGGGCGACGCGGACCTGCGGCGCTCGCTGCTGCCGGGCGTGGCGGCGGCCGAGACGATCCTCACCGCCGGCATCCGCGAGCCGTCTGACCCGATGCCCGAGGCCCCGGCGGTCACCGTCACCGCGGGCACGGTGACGGGCACCAAGGTCGGGGTCCCGTACGGCGCGCAGGCGAGCCGGGTCCTCGTCCCGGTGAGCTTCCCGGCCGCCGGCGACGGGCGGACCGGCGTGGTCATCATCGACCCGGCCGGGCCGGGGGCGAGCCTCACGCCCGCCCCCGCCGCCGGCCGCGACCCGCAGTACACCCTGCGGCTTGACCAGGCGCCCGTCGAGCGCGTGCTGGGCGACGCCGCCTGCGTCCGGGACCTGTACCAGCTGGCGGTGGCCGGGGCGTGCAGCCTGGCCGACGGCGCCCTGGCCGGGGCACTCGAGCTGACCAGGGTCCACGTCGCCACCCGCGAGCAGTTCGGCCGCCCGCTAGCCGCCTTCCAGGCGGTCGCCCAGCAGGTCGCCGACGTCTACATCGCCGCCCGCACCCTGCACCTGGCCACGCTATCGGCTTGCTGGCGGCTCGACGCGGGCCTGGACGCCGCCGCCGACCTGGCGGTGGCGGGCTACTGGTGCGCCCGGCAGGCGCCCCGGGCCGCGCTGACCTGCCATCACCTGCACGGGGGGACCGGGATGGACACCACCTATCCGTTGCATTACCTATCGGGGCTGATCGCGGACCTGGCGCGGTTCCTGGGCGGCGCCGAGTACCAGCTGGAGCGGCAGGAATGTTCATCGAGCTGACCCCCGAGCAGGCGCGGCTGCGGGACACCCTGCGCGGCTACTTCGCCGGCCTGCTCACCCCCGCGCAGCGGGTCACGCTGCTGACCGAGCGGCACGGCGCCGTCTACCAGGACGTGGTCCGCCGGATGGGCCGCGACGGGTGGCTCGGCGTCGGCTGGCCCCGGGAGTACGGCGGGCACGGGTTCGGGCCGGTCGAGCAGCAGATCTTCGTCAACGAGGCGGCGCGGGCCGACATCCCGCTGCCCGCCGTCACCTTGCAGACCGTGGGACCGGTGCTGCAAGCGCGCGGCACGCCCGCCCAGCGGGAGCTCTTCCTGCCGAAGATCTTGGCCGGCGAGATCCACTTCGCGATCGGCTACACCGAGCCGGGCGCCGGGACGGACCTGGCGGCGCTGCGGACTACGGCGGTCCGCGACGGCGACGGCTACCTGGTCAGCGGCCAGAAGATCTTCACCACCGGCGCCCACGAGGCCGACTACGTGTGGCTGGCCTGCCGGACCGACCCGGCCGCGCCCAAGCACAAGGGGATCACGATCTTGATCGTCGACACCGCCGATCCGGGCTTTTCGTGGACGCCGATCATCACCCACGACGGCGCCCATCACGTGAACGCCACTTACTACGACCGGGTGCGCGTCCCGGAGGCGATGCGGGTGGGCGCCGAGAACGAGGGCTGGCGGCTCATCACCAGCCAGCTCAACCACGAGCGGGTGATGCTCGGGCCGGCCGGGCGGCTGGCCGCGATGACCGACCGGGTGCGCGAGTGGGCCACCGCGAGCGCGCTGGAGGGCCGGCCCGACGTGCGGCGGGCGCTGGCCCACGCCGGCGCCGTCACCCGCGTCAACGAGCTGCTCAACTGGCAGGTGGCGGCGGCGCCGGAGCTGAGCGTGGCCGACGCGTCGGCGACCAAGGTGTTCTCCTCCGAGCAGGCCCAGGAGATCGGGCAGGCGCTCGCCGAGGTCGTCGGCCGGCACGCCGACCCGGCCGACCTGGCCAGCGCGGCGCTGATGACCTGGCTTGACGTGCAGCTCAAGCGCAACACCGTCTTGACGTTCGGCGGTGGCGTCAACGAGGTCCAGCGGGAGCTCATCGCGACCGCGGGCCTGGGCCTGCCGAGGGTGCCGAGATGACGCCGGAGGAGGTCAGGGCGGCCGCGAACCGGATCGCCGCGGCCGGGGACAGCAACCCCCGGCTCGCCCGCGACCCAGTCAACCGGCCGACGATCCGCACCTGGCTGGAGGTGATCGGCGGCGCGGCCGGGACCGCCGCCGACGCGGATGCGGTGCTTTCGGATGCGGTGCTTTCGGATGCGGTGCCTGCGGATACGGTGCCCGCCGATAGGGTGCCCGCCGATAGGGTGCCCCCGGCGATGATCCAGGTGTGGACGATGCCGGGCCTGCACGGGTCGCGCGCGAGCGATGACCCGCTCGGCGCGATGATGGCGGTGATGAATGAGGCCGGCTATCCGGCGGTCATCGCGACCAACTGCGACCAGGCCTACCTGCGCGAGGTCCGGGTCGGCGAGCAGCTCGCGGTCTCGGCGCGGCTGCTGGACGTCACCGGGCCCAAGCGGACCGCCCTGGGCGAGGGATGGTTCGTGACCACCCGCTCCACCTGGACCGCCGTCAGTACCCGCCTCGAGCAGGGCGAGCCGGTCGCCACCATGGACTTCCGCGTCTTGAAGTACCGGCCCGTACCCCGCGAGCACTCCGTTGCCCCGG
>Ga0157369_10009819_pt1 | contig 10946 bp, 10 predicted proteins | sample C25metaG_FD_113461 | JGI IMG/M metagenome (GOLD analysis project Ga0157369, IMG submission 113461) | Corn rhizosphere microbial communities from Kellogg Biological Station, Michigan, USA - C2-5 metaG | ecosystem: Host-associated > Plants > Roots > Rhizosphere > Soil | place: USA: Michigan... | reverse complement strand
TGAAAGTAGCCGGTAAAAAATAATAATGAAAACCTTTGCGGATAAAATAATTTCTTTCAACAAAAATATTTCTTATAAAGGAAACTTGCCCGACAACGTTAGCATCATGAATCCCTTTAAAGAAAATAAAGAAGTGCTGCGAATCTCTTCCCTGTTTTACAAAAAATTTTATGACGACCATAATAAACGCCATATCATTTTTGGGATTAATCCCGGAAGGTTTGGCGCTGGCGTTACCGGCGTTCCTTTTACAGACACAAAAAGATTATTGAGTGAATGTGGAATAGAATTTCCGGGAAAACCCACCCATGAACCGTCAGCCACTTTTGTGTATGAAGTAATCAACCAATATGGCGGCGTAAAAAAATTTTATACCGATTTCTACATTCAATCCCTTTGCCCGCTGGGGTTTACCATTACCAATGCAGCCGGAAAAGAAATCAACTATAATTATTACGACAGTAATGAATTAACGGATTGCGTTTATGATTTTATTATTGCAAATATTAAAAAACAAATAAGTTTTGGTATCGGCACTGATATATGTTTCTTATTTGGTACAGGAAAAAATGCTAAGTTTTTTAAAAAAATAAATGACGAATTTCATTTCTTTAAAAAGGTGATTCCTTTGGAACATCCGCGTTTCATAATGCAATACAAAGCAAAATCAAAAGACATTTACTTAAAGAAATATATAGACGCATTCAGCGAAGCTAACGGTGAGCAGTAAACGAATAAATAGAAAGTATTTTTATTTTCGTATAAATAGTTCTGCTAACTTTTTCTTCAAATTTTTATTACCGGCTTATGTTATTTTCAATTATTCCTTTTTAAATATCGTATCCCTTCTCATTTATCTTCCCCCGGCTATTCTGAAATTTTTTATCCTCTTTTTTTATCTTATAAATGAAGAAATCTTAACAGATTTTGAAGCTGACGGCTACTATAATGACGGCTTTTTTAAAAAAGAAACGCGAGGAGACTGCCCCACACACCACTGACAAGTATCATATTTCTTCCTGTACTACCTCATATATCAGGTGACTATTTCACAAGACTTTTGTTCTGTTATTTTAAAATAACAAACAAAGCAAATGAAAAAAGTAATCTTTCCCGGACTGGTAGCAGGTGTAGTTTTACTGATTTTAAGCATACTCGGATTGTACCTGAATATGTGGATATTCCCCGACCTGGCTATGCAATACTTCCAGCCAGCTTTTAATGAACAATCCAGCCGCATCATGCTCTATTTCATTCATCCGTTTATAATAGCCATGGCTCTCTCATGGTTTTGGAGCAAGATAAAAGGAATTCTGAAAGGTTCTTTTCTCACACGGGGAATTGAGTTTGGAATTATCTATGCGCTGATTGCCACTTTTCCTGCAATGTGGCTCGTATTTAGTTCCATCACAGTTTCATTACAAATGGTAGCCACTTGGTTTGTATTGGGCCTGATACAGGCAATAATAGCGGGCCTTGTATGTGAAATGATGAATCCCTGATAAAAGTTGTAAACAATAAAAATTTTATACTAACAATTAGAAAATTAAAAACCATGAAAGCTTTAAAAAGTATTTTAGCGATGGCACTAATCTTAACAGCAAGCCATCTTTTCGGACAAACCAATTATGTCCTTAACAAAGATTATAAACTAACAATTAACGGAGGCTCTAATCTTCACGACTGGACTGAAAACGTGGAAAAGGCCGCTGCAAACGCCAGCGTAACCTGGAACAGCAACGGCACACTCACACTTAACGGGCTTACCGTAATAGTTTATGTTCAGTCAATTAAAAGCTCTGAGGGCGGCGTAATGAATGGAAAGACTTACAAAGCATTGAAGTCTGACAGCCATCCAACTATCACTTTTACACTTACTTCACCTTTGCAGATTAGCGGTGGAGGAACTACAGTTTCAGCTACTGGCAATCTCAATATTGCAGGAGTTACCCGTGGCGTTACCATCCGCGCAAAAGTAAATTCAATTGCCAACAACAATATAAGTATCGAAGGTGTGGTACCTCTCAGGATGTCAGAATTTGGTATAGATCCTCCAAACGCTCTTTTTGGCGCTTTAAAAGTAAGCAACGATATATCCATTCAATTTAAAACCAATCTCGTAAAATCATAATCAATCAATTTTTAGGCAACAAAAATTTTTAAACTCAAAAAAATTATAAAAATGAAAACCTTAATAAACAAAATTACAGTGGCAGTGCTGGTACTTCTATCTTCTTCTGCCATAGGGCAAAAAATACAATATTTCCGCCCGAATGATAAAGCCGGCCTGAATGTATTCGAAACGTCAAAAAAAGACACGGTACCTTTTAATGGACTTGCCGTGAAAGTCGGTGGGTTTTTTTCCCAGGATTTCCAGGCTTTGAAACATGAAAATAATGCTATTCCCAAAATTGGTGCTGACGGCGTTAACGCTAACAAATTGATGGCACTAAAAAATGGCTTTAACCTGGCGATGGCCAATCTGACTATTGATGCCCAGCTAAGCGATGGTATCCGTTTGAACCTGACCACTTACCTGTCAAGCCGCCACCACGAAGAAGCATGGGTTAAAGGCGGATATATCCAGTTCGATAAACTACTTTTTTTGAAAAGTGATTTGGTGAATTCACTTATGGAAAATATTACTCTTAAAGTAGGGGATTTTGATGTGGATTATGGTGATGCACATTATCGCAGAACTGACGGAGGTAATACTTTTTATAATCCTTTTATTGAGAATTATATCATGCCTGCTTTTGCTACAGAAATTGGTGGTGAAATTCTGTACCAATCCAAAGGTGGATTTCTTCTTTCAGGCGGCATTACAAACGGACAATTAAATCCCACTGTAGTTGACCCTTCTGCTATTGATCCAAAAACAGGAAAAGCTAATGTTACTGCTCCCGCTTTTTATGGTAAAGTAGGAGTTGACAGGCAGTTCACAAATGACTTAAGATTCAGGCTTACCGGTTCTGCTTATACTAATAAAAGCAATACCAGCAATACGCTTTTTAATGGCGACCGTACAGGGTCTCATTATTTTTACATCATGGAAAATACTACAGCAACAACAGATGGCAATGCTTTTTCAGGAAGATTTAATCCCGGATTTAGTCAACAGGTGAACGCTGCAGTCATAAACCCTTTTCTTAAATATAAAGGACTGGAAATATTTGGTACTTATGAAGTTGCCAAAGGAAGAACCATAAAGGAAACCAGCATGCGCAAAGCAACCCAGGGAGTCGTTGATTTACTTTATCGCTTTCCGGCAGAAAAAGAAAACTTCTGGATAGGCGGAAGATACAACACCGTAAAAGCCGCCATGGCTGGTAATCCGAATGACGTTACTGTTAACAGGATGGTTGGCTCTTTTGGCTGGTTTATGACAAAAAATGTAATGGCAAAAATTGTATATGTCGACCAGGAATACAAAAACTTTCTTCCAACAGATATCCGTTCCGGAGGTAAATTTCATGGTTTAATGATAGAAGCTTCCGTAGGATTTTAATAGGGATAACCACTCCCGTTTTATCAGGCCATTGTTTCATCGAACAAAGAAGTGGTGCGACAATGGCCTGTTTTATGGCCAGTCAAATTCAAATTTATATGCCTGCCCTAACCATCCTTTCATTGTGGATCAGCCTCCTCAGCTTTTTTGGCAGCACCATAAAACAAAGGGAAATAAAGCCGCTTACTATAATTTATTCTTTTGAAAAGGGAAGCAAGGTAAGTATTGACGGCACTACCAATGTGAAAGATTTTTTTTGCTCTTCCAATAGGTTATTCGCGCAGCAAAGCGCAAAATTAAACAGGGAAGATTCGGAAAAAATTGGGTTTGATAATGCAGCCCTCGATTTTAATATAAGTTCTCTGAATTGCGGAAATACTGGTATAAACAGGGACCTTATGAAAGCCATGAAGGCGGATTTGTACCCGGTTATCTCAGTGAAATTAACAGATGCACAAATAGACGCGGAAAAAACACTTTCTCTCAACGCGTGGACCACAATTAAACTAAATGTTTCCATCTCGATGGCCGGAGTTTCCAAAAATGCGCAAATTACAGTACAGGGAAAAAAAACCGGCGCCAACTATTACCGCTTTGTGGGCCAACACTCGATGTTAATGACCAGTTTTGGTGTCATCCCGCCTACCGCTCTTTTTGGAATGGTAAAGGTGAAAGATGGAATTATTGTAAAGTTTGATTTAATAATTTCTGCAAAGGCGGTGAATGTGTAAAAAAGAAAGATTCCTTTTGCAGTAAACCAACTTATTTTCCTTTTTTTTATTTTATAAATACGCCTGATAAATATCATACGGGCGCCTAATGGCAATCAATTTTTTTTTGAGCAGCGTGCTATAATTTTCCCCATTATTAATTTAAACATCAAAAAATGAAAAACTTTCTTGTGCCGGTTGATTTTTCTGAAGTATCCCGCAATGCGGCAAAATATGCCCTGTCTTTGGGCGAAGTGCTGAAGGCTAAAGTTATTTTTTTAAATGTTGTTCCGATAGGCCTTCTCATCGAAGATGAATCTTTTAATTCCAGGATTGCGGCGCAGGCTGAGCTGGTAGAAAGCAATAAAGATTTTTTGGCGAAAGAAATTACTGAGATTTCAAAAAATCACTTGGTGGCTACTGAAGGATATGTGGCAGAGGGTCCTGCTTCAGAAATGATTTTAAGAATGGCAAATGAAAACCAGGCTGACCTTATTATCATGGGCATGAAAGGAAAAGGCAAAAGCTCATCCATATTTGGAAGCACTACTACTTCCGTCATCAAAAAATCCAATTATTCAATGCTGGTGATTCCGGAAGGCGCTTGTTACGAATCAATAGATACGATTTGCTATGCAACGGATTTGAACGACAGAAAAGAAGCAAAAGATATTTCCATCCTGCTCAAAATTGCGGAAAAATACAATTCTGCCATCCAGATACTGCATGTTCAAAAACAGGAAGGCGAAATTAGTGATGAAGAATTTATACATAAGATGAGAGTACATTCCAACTTTGATGGACTAAAACGAACCTTTAATGTAGTAACAGATTCCGATGTTATATACGGCATAAATAATTACCTCGAAAATAATCCCGCTGAAATTTTGGCAATGACGGCGCGCAAGCATTCCTTTCTTGAAAGATTATTTGGAACTGTGCATACAAAAAAAATGAGTTATGAAACTAAAATACCTTTGCTGGTATTAAAAGAAGGATAGTGAAAATAAGACTATACTTGTTTTTGATTTCATAACTTAAATAAAAAGTATTGTACAGATAAAACCAATGTTCAGACCGAAATTATTTGATACTCTAAAAAATTACACCCGAAAACAATTTACCAATGATTTGTTGGCCGGAATCATTGTGGGCATTGTGGCTTTGCCCCTGGCGATTGCATTTGGCATTGCCTCAGGAGTTACACCGGAAAAAGGCCTCATCACTGCGGTGGTTGCGGGTTTCATAATTTCAGCCTTGGGCGGAAGCCGTGTGCAAATTGGAGGACCAACCGGCGCTTTTATCGTTATCGTATATGGCATTGTTCAAACTTATGGCATTAATGGTTTAATCATCGCCACTTTTATGGCGGGCATTATGCTCATAATTCTTGGCATCGCCAGGGCTGGCGCCGTTATCAAATTTATCCCGCATCCACTCATCATAGGTTTTACCAGTGGCATCGCACTTATCATTTTTTCTTCCCAGGTAAAAGATTTTTTAGGATTGAACATGGGAAATGTTCCTGCGGATTTTGTTGAAAAATGGCAAACTTATTTCTTGCATATTGGCAGCGTTAACTGGTATGCTTTACTGATAGCTTCTCTAACGGTGCTTATTATTATTTTGTGGCCAAAAGTCACGCAAAAAATTCCGGGCTCTTTAATTGCAATCTTGGTAACCACGGCCGCCGTCCAGCTTTTAAAGATTCCTGTGGAAACCATCGGCAGCAGGTTTGGGATTATTTCTTCTTCAATTCCCGGCCCTGAAATACCTCATATTGATTTTGCTACTTTTAAAAATCTGGTGGCTCCTGCGTTTACCATTGCGATGTTGTGCGCGATAGAATCGTTGTTATCCGCCGTGGTGGCCGATGGAATGATTAGTGGCAACCATCGTTCAAATATGGAATTGATTGCCCAGGGAACAGCCAATATATTTTCTTCCATATTCGGTGGCATTCCAGCAACGGGCGCTATTGCCCGAACTGCAACCAATGTAAAAAACGGCGGTCGCACACCTGTTGCGGGCATTGTTCACGCAATTACGCTTTTGCTTATCTTGTTGATTTTGGGCAAATGGGCTTCGTATATTCCGATAGCTAATCTCGCTGGAATCCTCATTGTAGTGGCTTATAACATGAGCGAATGGAGAAATTTCCGCTCAGTATTAAAAGGGCCGAAAGGAGATATTGCAGTTTTGCTCATTACTTTTTTCCTGACAGTACTTATTGACCTGACGGTGGCCATTGAAATTGGAATGGTGCTGGCTGTATTTTTATTTATGAGAAACATGATAAAATTCAGCGACGTAAGCATTCTTACCAAAGAAATCGGGGATAAAGAATTTGGATATGATTTGGTAGATGGAAAGTTTCAGTTACCAAAAGAAGTAGAAGTTTTTGAAATTACAGGGCCTTTGTTTTTTGGTGCTGCGTATAAATTCAGAGACGCGATGAAATATATAAAGCAACATCCCAAGGTTTTAATTATCCGCATGCGACATGTGCCAATCATTGATGCCACCGGCATCCAGGTTTTAAAAGAAGTAATTGGAGAGTCTGTAAAAAATCGCACCAAAATTGTTCTTTCCGAGTTGGAAAATGAACAGGTACAAAAAGCATTACAAGAATCGCGCTTATTATTCGCAATCGGAAAAGCCAATATAGCCGCCACTTTTGAAAAAGCGCTTATTCGTGCGCAGAAAATTCTGGACGATGCAAAAACCTTTTCTGAAATTCGTGTATGACCCTATAGATTAAATCTCATACGCGGCAAATTCAATGATATCAATAGTTTCAGGCATCTCTACAGCCAATTTCCTTCTTAATTTTTTCAGATAGTAAAGCAACAAATAATAATAATTCCTCTTTTCGAAATCGGGCGGCAATTTTTAAGTGGTAGAAGTTTTCTAAATTTGCCATCGATCTTACTAAATATATATCCCCACTTACAATGAAATTAATTTTCGTTTACCGGTGACCGTTATACATTTTTTGCGCTTTTGCCACGGGAAATCCAGTAAAGAAAACTTCGGCAATACAATTAAAACCAGAATAAAATGAAAAAACTAAAGTTTCCTTTCTCTTTACAAAAATTATGCAGTCCTGCAATTTCTTTATTTGCATTGATGTTGGTAATGATTTTTTCGGCCTGTAAAAATTCCAGCAGCACTTCAGTGCTTGACCAAAAAAATGATGGTAATGGAGATAATCTTAACCGTGTAACCCAGGAATTGGTGGCGCCTCCTATGGTGCCGAAGTTTGACCAAGTAGATAAAGATGGGCCAAAAATAGTGCAGGTTACCATGACTGTGCAGGAAAAGAAAATAGAAGTAGCGCCGGGCGATTCTATGTGGGCATTTACCTTCAATGGCACTGTGCCGGGGCCGCTAATTGTGGTTCACCAGGATGATTATGTTGAGTTAACATTAAAAAATCCCGCAACAAATACTCAAATACATAATATAGATTTTCATGCTGCTACCGGCGCAGAAGGTGGTGCAGACCTTACTCATATTAACCCGGGAGAGCAGGTGAAGCTTCGCTTTAAAGCCACCAGGGCGGGCGTTTTTGTATATCATTGTGCGCCCGGCGGATTAATGACGCCTATTCATGTACTTTCCGGAATGAATGGCGCTATCATGGTGTTACCACGCGATGGCTTAAAAGATGAGAACGGAAATTCTGTAACGTTCGACAAAGCTTATTACATCGCCGAACAATATTTGTATTTGCCTAAAGGCCCGGATGGAAAAGTAAAAGAATTTGCTACTCCTCAGGAAAGTGTCCAGGCAATTGGCGACCAGATAAAAACATTAATGCCGACCTATATTGTGTTCAACGGAAGAGTAGGCTCTTTACTGGGAAAAAATGCCATGACCGCCAAGGTGGGTGACAAAGTTTTATTTATCACCGCCGAAGCCAACAATGACAGCCGCTTTCATCTTATCGGCGGCCATGCAGACCTTTTCTGGCCAGGAGGTAAATTTAATAACAGGCCAGTTACTGATTACGAAACCTGGGCAGTCCCAGGAGGTTCTGCTGCGGCTGCTTTATATAAATTCAGGGAGCCACACACTTATACTTTCCTGAATCACAATCTTATTGAAGCAGTAGCATTCGGGGCGGTAGGCCAGGTAAAAGTTGAGGGAAATTGGGATAGCACTTATATGAAACTAATACAGAAAGCTTCGCCCATTCAATAAAGATTAAAACAGATTAATTTGATTCGGCCCTGGTTTCAGGGCCTTTTTTATGGAAATATGCGAGGAAGAATAGGTAATGAAATTTTCAATAATGATTATCTCCCAAACATCTTATCTAATTCCTGCTTTTTAAATTCAAGAAACACCGGTTTGCCATTTGGCGTAACATTATTGATTTTGCAATGAAATAAATCTTCCACAAGTCGCTCCATTTCCTTATCTGACAAGGCCGTTCCCGCTTTTATGGCCTGCTGCCAGGCCATTGAGCGAAGTAATTTTTCTCTTTTGCTGAAGCTCATCTCCAGGTTAAAGTGCTTGTATTGTTCCAGTATCTTTTCAAGAGAATCTTTTTCATTTCCATCTTTCACATCAGCAGGCGATCCCTGTATGATAAAACTGTTTTTCCCGAAAGGCTCTACCTGGTAGCCAAGAATGCGCAGGTCAGGAATAAGCTCCTCCAGCAAAACCGCATCAGGGGGCACCAGCTCAACCGCCGCAGGAAAAAGACTTCTTTGAACAGCGATGGGTTTGCCCTTCATTGCTTCTTCAAAGCGCTCATACAAAACTCTTTCATGCGCATTCTGCTGATGAATCAGGATAAAACCGTTCTCATTTTGCGCTGCGATAAAGCTATACTGAATTTGCAGCAGGAGGTTGGTGGTTGGTTTTTTTTGAGCAGAAGCAGGCACATTATTTTTAAAAAAAGGAGGCACATCGCCAGGTTGGATTTTTCCATTTTCAAAATTCCGGAAAGAAGTATCTTCAGTTTTTTGATGTATAATCGCCTCATCCCAGCTTTTCAAATCACTTTTGGTTTCGATAAAATGAGCCTGGTTTTTTTGCGTAAAGGTTTTATAAAGCGAAGATCCTGTAGCGGTAAATTGCTTTTCCTTGGTAAAAGGCTTGCTTACCGCCTCGCTTTGTTGAATCGCCATATCAAGCTCAAAATCCAGCGTAGGCGTTACGCTATATTGCGCCAGCGCATGTTTTACGGCAGACTGCACAAATGCATAAATCAATTTTTCATCTTCAAATTTGATTTCCTGTTTGGTGGGATGAACATTAATGTCAAGCCGCGAGGGATCAATGTCAATAAATAAAGTATACATCGGAAAGCTGTCTTTGGCAATCATATCGCTGAAAGCATTCATCACTGCGTGGTTCAGGTAAGCGCTTTTGATAAAACGGCTGTTCACAAAAAAATATTGATCGCCTCGTGTTTTCTTTGCTGTTTCAGGCTTGCCTGCAAAACCATAAATATTCATGTAATCTGTTTCCTCCTTCACACTTACCAGCTTAGCGGCGTAATTATTGCCGAGTATTTGCAAAATACGTTGCTTTAATGAACCCTTTTCAAGATGGAAAACCTGCTGGCCGTTGGAAGTAAGCGAAAAAAATAAATCCGGGAAAGCCATAGCCACTCTTATAAATTCATCAATGATGTGCCTGAGTTCAGAAGCATTGCTTTTCAAAAAATTTCTGCGCGCAGGCACGTTGAAAAACAGATTTTTCATACAGATATTCGTGCCGTCATTTGTGGCAACGGGCTCCTGCCGTTTCACTATGCTGTTTTCAATTTCAATAAAAGTGCCTATCGCATCTTCCCTGCGTTTGGATTTCAATTCTACCTGCGCCACACCCGCGATACTGGCGAGCGCCTCTCCGCGAAATCCCATGGTTTTGATATGAAAAAGATCGTCAATATTTTTTATCTTGGAAGTGGCGTGCCGTTCAAAGCTCATCCTGGCGTCGGTTTCGCTCATTCCTTTGCCATTATCAATTACCTGCACCAGGGCTTTGCCTGCATCGTTTACGAATAATTGAATTTCTGTAGCTCCGGCATCTACTGCATTTTCCAACAGTTCTTTTACGGCGCTTGCCGGCCTTTGAATTACTTCACCGGCTGCAATCTGGTTGGCAATGTTTTCGGGTAACAAGGTGATGATATCTGCCAAATTCTTTTTATTTTAAATACAAAAATAGCTCTTATTTTACGGAAGCCTGATGCGGCATCCGAGGCTTCCTAAAAGATGAAATAAACCCTTTTGCTGTCAATATCGTAAATTTGTTTCAATAATTTTTTTGCATTGAAATATAATCAAACTACATTAAATAAGCTTGAGAAAATCCTGGAAGAATCAGGCTATATCGTACGGTACGAACGGGGTTCTTTTCAAAGCGGCTATTGCATCCTGGAACATAAAAAAGTGGTGGTGCTCAATAAATTCTTAATTCCTGAAGGAAGAGTAAACACTCTTCTTGACATCATCCCTGCTCTTGTAATTAAATACGATTCACTCACCCATGAATCCCAAAAATTGTATGATGAGGTAATGTCCAAAACGGAGCGCCTGGAAAAATAATCCAGGTTAAAAAATCCTAATTCTTCCGCTGCGGTTTTTCTTTATTCAACTTTAACTGGCTTATTTTTTTGACCGATACTTTGTTTAACCATTCAATTTCATTTCTCAGCATTTGCCTCTGCCAAATATTTAATAGCTTTGAAAAGTGAGTTATCCTGA
>Ga0157369_10009816_pt1 | contig 10948 bp, 7 predicted proteins | sample C25metaG_FD_113461 | JGI IMG/M metagenome (GOLD analysis project Ga0157369, IMG submission 113461) | Corn rhizosphere microbial communities from Kellogg Biological Station, Michigan, USA - C2-5 metaG | ecosystem: Host-associated > Plants > Roots > Rhizosphere > Soil | place: USA: Michigan... | reverse complement strand
ATCTTAAATGCTCTTGATCCACTCTTCGGACGATCGCTGCTTGCCAGGTCCTGCTCTGCAGTATCCCATCCACCCCACTTGGTCCAGCTGTTCGCCTGGTTTAGCGCTTCGTCATAGATCACATATTTGAATCCGTAAGCCAAAGACGACTTAGACGTTCCACCTGGTGTGGAGACATAAATAAACGCCTGAGAAATTCCTGCAGGAACTTTAACCCGGATCTCGGTAGCCGTAGGCGTACCAATAATGGTTGCCGGTGTCTTGTCGAACGTCACCCCGGTCACACCTGCAAAGATGCTTCCTTTAATGATCACTTCATCGCCCTGGGCCGTTGAAACCACATCAAAACCCGTGATCACTGGAGGTGGCTGCAGGATTGGGAAGTCATAGGCTACCTGACCATAGTTGGTCACCACAACCAGCTTGTTTGTCTGGTCCGCTCCAAACGGGATCTTAACCGTAGAAGTAATTGCAGGTAAAGTAACGATGATGGAGTTGTCGGTCAGCAATGCCGGGTTGAAATACACGTTTACCCCATTAAAGGATACCGAGCTGGTAGTTGCCAGGTTGGTTCCCAGAATGGCATATTGCGTACCCAGCCGACCAGCTGTAGCGGTCGAGTCAAACGGCACAACCCGGGTATCATTATAGACACTGCTTGAATCCAGGTTGATCCGGTGTTCCACATCAGGGATCGTGTCTGTCTTAGACAGGTAACGTACACGGGTGATGGTTGGGGCACCTGTCCCCCCTTTTTCATCCTTCTTACAGGATGCGATTGCGAATATCATCAGTAGTGACAATACGCAGCCAAGTATATTTAAGTTCTTTTTCATGATATGATCTCTATTTAAAAACATAAGCTTCAGGTGGACCTGCAAGTTTTGGATCGGCAGCAATCTCTGTTGCCGGGATCGGGAACAGCAAATTGGCATCGGTAACTTTCAGGTATTGATTTCCGTAACGCACAACCGGTGTGCTGTTGTCGGAGTTACCTCTATCCTGCTGACGCATGATCTGAATGGCCTTCGGATGGCTGGTTACATTGAACCCATCAATACGCATCAGGTCAAAGAAGTAATCATCCTCAAAAGCAAATTCTCTTCTTCTTTCCGAAAGGATATCATCCTTAAGCATGTTTTTTGGAACATCCGCATTCGGGGTTGGGCCGTATTTCGAATAGTTCGCATTTGGAACCATGTAAAACCTGCGGATCTGCGTGAGGTTAGGCAAACCTGCACGTCGGCGGATCGTGTTGATTGCAGCTAGTGCAGCCGGGTCCGTACTTGTATTCGCACCGGCCATGATCGACTCGGCAAGAATTAGATACATGTCTGCATAACGCAACATATAGGTGTTGTTTGCGGATGCTTGTGCACCACCAACACCACCGTTATCAGCAGGCGTTCCAACTACGTATTTCTTCACTTGTGCATGTGTACCCTGACTGTTTGCATCAGCCGGTAAAGTATATCCACCAGCAGCTTGCAAGATCTCTGGATAGTGATCACCAGGAAGCATAATGGTCGCTTTGCGACGTTGATCGATCTCTTCAAATTCATCCTGTAAGTCGAAAGTCGGGCCAGCCTGACCATACCCATCTCCCGTTCCGGTGATCTGACTGTTAAATGCAACGGCAGCCTGGAATGGATTACCTAACCCGTATGTACCGCTTGTAGCCCATTGTAAAGCAATGATCGACTCTTCGTTGTTGTTGTTTGCGGTAAGGAACAAATCGCTGAACTTTTTGCCTGGAATATCAATTCCGTACAGCTTAAACTCACCACTGTTAATCACCTTCTCTGCCTGAGTACGTGCATTCGCATAATCCTGCATGTACAAGTACACTTTAGCAAGCAATGCTGAAGCAGATCCGCTGAAAACATGTGCATTCGCAGAACCTGTTCCTGTTCTTACTTTCTTGAAGCAGTTCGCTTCTGCAAACTTCAGATCATTCACAATGAACGTGTACACATCTTCAACGCGATGTCTTGGCACCTGGTAGTCGTCTACGTAATCCAAGGTGTTCTCGATAATTGGCACGGCGCCAAATACACGGACCAGGTGGAAATATGCCAGTGCACGCCACAAGTGGGCCTCACCCAAAGCATTGCTCACCACAGCCGGATCCACAGATGCAGGTACCTTAGCCGGAAGGTTATTGATCAGCGCATTCGCCTGAGATACCTCAATATATAAAGAGTTCCATGCTGCCGCGATCTCAAAGTTGGTTCCCGTAACGGTGAAATCACCGAAGTTAACGATATCAGACGACCAGGTGCGGGCATTACCACTGCTCAAATCGGTAATGGACCAACCAGCCTTACCGCTCCACCCGAACCATGGTGCGCTGTATAATGCATTGGTACTCGCATTTACCTGCTCTGCTGTTTGGTAAAAGTTGTCCAGCGTAATCTGGCTTTTGGGTGGACGGTCAAAATATTCTTTCTTACAACCGGTACTTAAGGTGCCCAGGGCGGCCAGTACGATTAAGTAATTTCTATATCTGTTCATATTATTATATACTTAAAATTAAAATTCAGCATTGATACCAAATGTGATCGTACGTGGAATTGGATATCTTCCTAAGTCAACATTTGTTAAAAACACATTCTGATTGTTTGAACCAATCTCAGGATCTAAACCTTTGTAAGGTGTAAACACGTACAGGTTCTGGCCGCTTGCATAAACACGAAGGCGGTTTAATTTCAATCTTTTGATCGCTGATGCTGGAACATTGTACCCTAAACTCACATTCTGAACCCTTAAGAAAGAGCCGCTTTCTATAAAGCGATCAGAGTTGTACAAGTTCGGGTTATCGCCTGCTGATGGTCTTGGCGTACTTGAAGTTGAATTTGTAGGCGTCCAGAAGTTCGCTACAGATGCCAATTGATTTTGGTAAAGACTTCCTAAACTCGCGATCTGGTAGTTCAATACGTTAAAGATCTTCGCACCATAAGAACCGTTCAGGAAGATCGAAAGATCAAATTGCTTGAAGTTAAAGGTGTTCGTGATGCCGTAAGTGAACTTCGGATTTGGATTCCCAAGTGGAGTCTGATCTGCGATATCAATTTTACCATCATTGTTGATGTCCTCATACTGAACATCACCCAACCAGGTGCTACCCGATGTATTACCTACAGGTCTTGGTGCAAACTGAACTGGTGCATTCCGAAGTTGCTCATCCGTTTGGAAGATGCCTTTTACTTTGTATCCGTAGAATTCTCCTACTGGGCGACCAACTTGCGTACGTGTAACCGGAAGGCTCAGGAAGCTGGTTGTTACGTTCTGACTCATGTAAGGAACGCCGTTGTACAAGGAAACAACTTTGTTTTTATAATGACTGAATACCAGTGAGGTTGTCCATTTGAAATTGTCGTTAACGATATTTCTGCTGCTTAAGTTCAGCTCAATACCTTTGTTAGACAACTGACCACCGTTAACCCAAGGCGGACTGATCACCCCGGTTCCAGAGTATTCTGCATTTTGACCAAGAAGGAAAGCTGGTAAAGCAGCCTGGAACAGGAAGTTTTTAGAGCTTTTCTGGAAGTAATCCACGGAACCATCAATACGGCCCAGTAAAGAGAAATCCAATCCAAAATCCAACTGTGTTGCCGTTTCCCAGGTCAGATTGGCATTTGGCACTTTATCCACAGCAAAGCCGGTACCGATGCCCGTTGTGATTGGCGTCAATGCCGAACCATACAAATAGCCCGGAATGCTCTGATTACCGGTCTCCCCGTAACCTATACGAATTTTAATGTTGTCAGCCACAGATTTGATCCCAGCCATAAATGGCTCTTCAGAGAGTCTCCAGGACACCGCAGCAGACGGGAAATAACCCACCTGGTGGCCCTGTGCAAATTTGGAGGACTTATCCGCACGGAAAGAAGCGGTTATACTATACTTGCTGTTGTAGGTATAGATGGCACGTGCAAATTCAGACTCCAGGATGTCATTGTTACCTATGTACTCACCAATGGTTGCTGTTGCCGCAGTACCCAAGCCTAAAGAAGGCAGATCATTGGTTAAGAAGTTTGATACACCCGCATTGTTGCTGTGGTATACCGAGTTTACCAATTCATAAGCAACCAAGGCAGTCAGGTTGTGCTTCTCTGCAAAAGTTTTGTTGTAGGTCAAGTACTCTTTCCAGGCCCAGAAAGTAGAGTTGGTATAATATTCCTGCAATCTCGCTGTTGGATTCTGGTAAAGCGGACCGTAGTTATAAGTAGGTGTAAAGAAATTTGCCGCAGAGTAGTTCACGTCGCCGTTCACCTCAGAGTGCAACGTAAAATCTTTGGCAAATTTGATATCTGCATACAAGTTACCGTTCACGTTGTCACGACCTAAGTTGTTGGTGATCGATAAAGCTTGAGCAACCGGGTTGATCTGTGCACCGATCTGACCAGCTTGAGGACCTGCGAAAGAACCATCTGCATTGTAGATCGCCTGATCCGGCGCACTTAATAGTGCGGTATAAATAATACCGGTGTTGTTGCTTAGAGAAGTGTTCTGGAAACTGCGACTAACGCCAAGGGTTGTACCCACTTTTAACCAGTCTTTTACCTGCGAGTTGATGTTTGCACGCAAAGTGTAACGATTAAAGTCATTTCCCAATACCGTACCATCTTGTTTCAGGTAACCGGCAGACAAATAGTAGTCAATATTTTCCTTACCTCCAGAGAATGCAATCTGGTGACTCTGCATAGCAGCCGTCTTAAAGATCGCATCCTGCCAGTTTGTTCCTTCACCCAATAGTTCCGGGTTCGCGAACTCACCCCTTCTTGTCTGACCGCTGTTATCAGCCAATGCATTTTGAAGGTTAGCATATTCTCTCAGGTTCATCATCGGAAGGAATTTTCCTTGCTCCTGAAAACCATAATAGCCATCGTAGCTAATCCGGGCTGTTCCGGCTTTACCTCTTTTGGTCGTAATAATGATAACGCCGTTTGAACCCCGGCTACCATAAATCGCTGTAGCAGATGCATCCTTCAATACATCGATGCTTTCGATATCGGAAGGGTTCAGGAAAGAAAGCGGACTTGCGCTGTTTTCACCATTGTTGGCAGCGATACCTTGAGAACGGCCACTGGTCGACTTGTTTGTAGCATCTCCGGAGATCGCTACCCCGTCAATTACGTACAAAGGCTCATTGGAGCTGCTCAAAGATGTAATACCACGAATGTGCACAGAAGTTGCAGAACCTGGTCCACCCGCATTCTGCGTGATGGTTACGCCGGCTGCTTTACCTTGCAAAAGCTGATCGACACTCACCTGCGGAATGTTGGCAATATCGGCGGCTTTAACCGATGAAATGGCACCGTTAACATCCTCTCGTTTTTGCGAACCGTAACCGATAACAACCACGTCATTCAGACTGGTTGCGGTAGATTTCAGGTTTACGTTAACGGTGTTTTTACTGCCAACTCCGACTTCCTGTGTGGTCATACCCACAAAGGTGAAAACAAGTGTAGCTGGTGTTGATGGGATCGTGATGGAATATTTACCATCCACGTTGGTAGAGACCGCATTTCGGGTCCCCTTTAGGGTTACGCCTACGCCGGGTAAGGAAATACCTTTTTCGTCGTAAACCGTCCCAGAGATTACTCTATTCTGGCTGCTTTGTGCCTTCAATGAAAGGATGGCACCGAAACACAGCAGAAAGAGACAAAGTGCTCGTAAAGATGTACTCATAAGATTTATAGTTGGTTATTTGTCCAAAAATAATCTTAGGAATGGCATCGATTGTAATACTATTTTAACCTATACTGAACACTGAAATACGATTATAGATCAATAAACGGGCAATATGGAGGTTCTAAACCGTTTAACTGCGTGTATTATCCTTGTTCACAGTAGTATGTTTTTGCAACAAATACAACTATTGTTGCAACGTCACTTTTTATGCATCGTGGAATGGAACGTGGAAATGACGTTATTGCCTTGTAAGGGTATATATTTCACCTTTGTTGCCCGTCAGCAAAACGAGTGATCCATGGGAAGATTTGCCTGCTGCATTGATATTTGCATCAGAAATATGCTGCCAGGTTTGCCCGGCATCGCTTGAAACATCAAGTCCGGAGGATCCGCCGGCAATAATGGTGTTTTTATCCAGGTAGGCAACAGCAGAGCGGAAGCCAAAAACAGGAACTCCAGGTTTGGTCCAATGCTTCCCACCATCGGTGGTGATCAGCACATTGTTGGAGTTATCGGTATCTTTCAGGTAGTTTCCACCCACAACAATACCGTTTTTATCATCATAAAAGTCTATGGAGAAAGCGCCTGTGCTGTTTTCGCCTTGCATGATTGGGCAAGAATACCGCGACCAGCTCTTACCATAGTTCTTTGAGAAGTAAACATTAGAAGCGGAACCCCCAGTGGCAATCCAGACCTTACCCTTGTTCATCATCCTGACCGAAGTACCACTAGCCGCAAACCCGGCCTCACCAAGTTTCATCTTAAACTTTAGTTTTGCGGTCACATCCTGCCAGGTAGCTCCCCCATCCTCCGTTCTAAGCAACTGCATGTGCTCCCGGATAGGATCGCCAAAGATCATTCCGCGGTGACGGTCCCAAAAGTCCATGCCGTCCAGAAAGATTAACGAATCGGTGTTCTCATATTGTTGGTTCCAGGTTTTACCGCCATCCTGAGTAGACAGCACATAAGCTGGTGAACCGGCATTAACAATGATCGCATGTTGATCATCAAAGGCTTGAATGTCGCGGAAGTCCAGGCTTTCAAAACCTTTAGGCTGGGTCCATTCCCAGGTTTGGCCCCCATCAAGTGATTTTCCTACGTATCCCTTACTCCCACTTACCCAGGCAACCTGGTCAGACACGACCGACAAGCCACGAATGCTCGTATTCCTGGCCGGGCTCAGCTGCTTCAAAGTGTAAGTTTGAGCATAGCCTTGAAAAGAAAGGAGCAAAAGGATCAGGAGCAGGCGCATTATTTAACTTTTTTCCAGACTTCAGAACGTCCAATGATGGACAAGCCAATGTATCCGCGGATGTTTAGATTACCGTCCGGCTTCAAAGTAATGTTGCAGCTGTAGGTCTTACCAGACTTTGGATCGTAGATCTTACCGTCTGTCCATTTTTCTCCATCGAATACAAAGTCCTTCAATATTTCCAACCCCTGAATGGGCTTGCTTCTCAAGCTTTCATTTGGATTCTTTTGATCGGTTTTTATCGCACCCCGCTCGTCTTTCGGATTTTTCAACCAGACGATCTTTCCAAAATACTTGTTATTACGTTTAACGATGTCGACATGTGCCTCACCAGTAGCGTTGGCCCATTCGCCAATTACAGCGTCTTTGTTTTGCGAATAAGCGGAAAAACCAAATGCCGTGAACAGCAGGATAAATAAGAAATTCTTCATGAAAAAATATTGAGGTTAAGATTAGACGGTTGGTTGATTAATATAAGCCTTTGGTATTAATGGATAATACCGTTTAATACCGCATAGCGGATCAATGCAGCTGTGTTCTTTGAGTTGGTCTTTTCGATCAGGCTTTGTCTGTGTCCTTCGATGGTTCTTTTGCTCAGGAATAATTTTTCAGACATCTCACTATTGGTCAAACCATCTGCAATAAGGTGCAATACCTCAATCTCCCGCATCGAGAACTCGATGTTTGAAACATTGTCCGCAATGGAATTTACGTTTTTCTGGCTCAACTTTCCAAGCATGTTCATGGATAGTTCAGAGCATAAGTACTTACCACCGGCTTGTACATGTTTTAAGGAGAAGATCATTTCGTCTGCACTTACACTTTTTAGCAGGTAACCCGATGCGCCTTCAATAAATGCCTGCGACACGTACTTTTCGTTGTCGTGCATAGAAAGAATAACAACTTTTATATCCGGATTAAGTGCCTTTACTTCTTTGATCAGTGAAATTCCATCAAGTTCGGGCATGTTTATATCTGCTAAAATAACATCAACGCTTTCATTATTGGTAATGTAGTCCAGTGCCTCTCTTCCATTCGTAGCTTCTCCTGCAACATTGATTTCTTTATCAGATGCCAATAACATCTTAATACCGTTACGAACAATGTTGTGATCTTCTGCCAATAGTACTTGTATCATTTTTTAGTAGGTTTATTTCTGATTGAATATATTAAAATACTTTGTTAACTCATATTTATCCGTCAATTTCATGCTTATAGTCGATCTTTATTGAAATTGTGGTCCCTTTATTCGAACTATCCACCTTCATTTCTCCATTCAGGAGAAAAATACGGTTCTTAATGCTTCTTAATCCCGATCCTTTGATCAACCCTTTATTCACATTGTAGTCGAAACCCTTGCCATTATCGCTAAAGATCAGCCAAACGCAGCCCGGTTCCGAAAACATATTTATCTCCGCCACCGTAGCTTCCGCGTGTTTGATGCAATTGTTAATTAACTCCTGTATAATTCGAAAAATGTACAATTGTTTGTCCTCATCAAAGAAATTCACGTCTGTATCGATGTTTGCCTTGATTTTGAAGCCATCTACACTCAACCGGTGCGCCATTTCCTGGATCCCTGCTGTGAATCCAAAATCGCGTAAAACCGATGGCGTAAGCTCATAAGACATCTCGCGGGTCTCTTGTATTACCTGGTCCAACAACTTGTTGACATTTCCAAATTGGATGTTACCGCCATTACTACGCTGAATGGTTTGCAGGTTCAGCCGGATGCCATAAAGCAGCTGGCAAATGCTGTCGTGCAGCGCAATACTGATCCGGGTACGTTCTTTCTCCTGGGCCACAATTGCGGCGGATAAGATCGATCGTTGTTTTTCCTTCCGGGCTTGTTCGGCTTCTTGCTCCAGCCGTTTCCGCCCGGTGATATCCATCATGATTCCCGCAAAATAGTTTTTTTCCTGGAAAGTGTGGATTTCCTGCCCTTGAACATAAAGGAATTTCAATACCCCATCTTTGGTCCGGATCCTGAATTCTGCATCAAAGCGTGTCCCCTTGCTGGCTGAGTTCAAAAAGATCTGCCGCACAACGTCCTGGTCGTCCGGGTGGATCTGTTCCAGGAAGCTGGAACTCTTCTTGTCAAATGTTCCCGGTTGGATACCGAGGATCTGGTAACTGAAGTCGTCCAGGAACATTTGGTTCTGCCCCAGATGCATCGTCCAGGTGCCTGTCGACGATGCATTCAGGGTCATGGCCAATCGTTCACTGGCATCCAGAAGACGCTGTTGGGCGTTCCTGCTTTCAGTAATATCAACGACCGTTATATAATATTGAATTTTATCTGTGAATACATTGGAAATAGATACCCCTTCCAGACGCGAATAAAAACTCACGCCGTCGAACCCAATTGGCGTCTCCAGAAATTGTCTCTTTGAGGATTCCCGGATCAGTTTCAGGAAGTTCATAAAAGATGCGACATCTTCGGGGCCGAGGTAACTTTCAAACTTTTTGCCCAGCAGCTCATCTTTAGGAACCCGGAACAACGTAATTCCAGTTTGATTGGCGTCTTCAATGACACCGGTATCATCCAGAATGAAGTAGCCAACGGGTGCCTGGTTAAAAAACCCGGATAGCTTAGCCCGTTCTGCTTCAAGCATCTGATAGGAAGCTTTAAGCTCATCGTTTTGCATTTCCATCTCGATCTGGAAGATCTGGAGCTCGTTGAGCAACTCCGAAATCTCATGCTCCGTTACGTTTGGATGACCTGCAGGCTGAATCGCCTTAGAGGTCTCTTTTCGCTTTTGCAAAAGAGCAATAACTTGTTCACGATTATATATCCCGGCGGTACTCAATGGAAGGTTGCTTAAAGAGCTTTTCTATGTAGCCAAACTTACAAAAAATAAAATAATGAAACTAAAGGCAAAGCCGATGTACGGCACGTTAAATGAAACTTAAAGCGTATTCATTCGGATTGGAGCGGCTATGCGACAGCAGAAATGATTTTTGCACGTAAATATACGGATTGTTACCCTTCTAAATTCCTCCCCTACAATCGCATTCAAGTTCTAAAGCAGGATTTTTCCAGGCGGAAATCCAAGATTTTGCAGAAGAGTTTCAAGTGCCACATGAAGCGGGATAAGGTATATGCGCCTGTTAAGAGTTGCCGTATCTCGCCAGAATATTCTTTTTCAGCGACAAGCCTCTTGCCGGATTGTGCCGGTTTACGGATCCTCTGGTCTTCGTTGGTGTAGGCAGCGTCTTTTTACCTTTTGTCAGCATCACATATTCAAACAGATCCTCCATCTGGCTGGCCACCTGGGACCAACTGAAATTTTCCCGGATATGTTTCACGGAGTTCCGGCGCATCTGATCTAACAAAGCTTCATTGCGCAGGATCAGGGCAATACGGTCTGCAAGTACTTCCGCAGCTTTGCTCGGTACCAGGAAACCGGTTTTTCCATCCAGAACATTCAGATTTATCGACGGGGCATCAGACCCGATCACGGGTGTTCCACAAGCCATGGCTTGTAGTGTGCACATGCCTTCTCCCTTACTTCCAGGGGTGGCAACCAGGATATCCGCAGCTGCGTAATAGTCGGCCATTGACAATTGCTCGTTCCAAACTACAAAGTCTACTTGTTTGGCCAGGCCAAGATCCTGAGCCATAGACTCCAGCCTGCTTTGTCGGCTATCGTCTTCCAAGAAACCTGGTATGGATTGATCATGAATGACAACCAAACTGATCTGACGGTTTGCAGCATCCAGCAGTGCCAGGGCTTTGATGATATTGTCGACCCCAACAAACTCATGCTGACCAGCCACATGCAACAACACCTGCTGTTTTTCTTCTAATTGTAACCTCGCTCTTGCCGCTATTTTATTTTCGGGGTTAAACTCTTGGGAATTGATGCCTCCTGGAACCACAAAAATCTTCTTAGGATTTGCCGCATGTGCTTCGATCAATCCGGCTTTCGTTTGTTGATTTTCCACAATAACCAGGTCGGCACGACGAACGATTTGCTGTTCCAGCTTCCGGATGCT
>Ga0157369_10009814_pt1 | contig 10951 bp, 6 predicted proteins | sample C25metaG_FD_113461 | JGI IMG/M metagenome (GOLD analysis project Ga0157369, IMG submission 113461) | Corn rhizosphere microbial communities from Kellogg Biological Station, Michigan, USA - C2-5 metaG | ecosystem: Host-associated > Plants > Roots > Rhizosphere > Soil | place: USA: Michigan... | reverse complement strand
AGGCTGGACAGCGGGCTTCCTGCACGACGACGTTCATCCAGGCGGCGTGCGCGAGCTGACCGAGCGGGGCGCGTCCTGCCTGCTCATCATCGACTACGCCGAGACCCGGGCCAGGCAGGTCGCGGCGATCGGGAGCGTCATCGCGCGGGCGGCGCGGGGCCCGGTGCGGATCCTGCTGCTGGCCAGGGCCGCCGGTGACTGGTGGACGAAGCTCTACGACGACACCGACGATGATCAGCTCGCCGCTCTGCTGGATAACGCCGCCATGATCGACCTCGGTCCCGTCTCGCACACGACCGCTGACCGGATCGCGAGCTTCGGCAGCGCGTACCGGGAGTTCGCCGCGCGCCTCGGGCTGGGTCACGAGCCGGTGATCTCTTCCCCTGACCTGGACGACAATCGCTATGACCTGCTCCTCACAGTGCACATGGCGGCGCTGGCCGCGCTCTTGGACAGCAGCATGCCGCTCGGCGGCGCCGACCGCGCAGACGCCCAGTCCGGGTCACGGGACCCGGCCCGGCGCGTCCTCGCCCATGAGCGCCGGTACTGGAAACAGGCCCGGGCAGCCCGCAGCCTGCCCGACGCCATCAGCACGGACGCGCTCGGGCAGATCGTCGCGGCGGCGACGCTGTTCGGCGCGCCCGACACGGCTGCCGCGCTGCGCCTGCTGAAATCGCTGCCTGCTTTCGCCGATCAACCCCAGGCCGTGCTGGTCGAGTGCCTGCGCTGGGCAAGCGCCGTGCACCCCGGCCCCAGTGCCCTCAACCCGCTGCAGCCCGACCGGCTGGGCGAGGATCACGTCATGGCCGTGCTCGGCGACACCGGCCCGGACCTGATCGGCGCGACCTTGCCGCAATGCGACGACGGTCAGCGGCGCCGGGCACTCACTGTCCTCGGACGGGCAGCTGCCCGGCACGAGAGCGCGGGGTCGTCCATCGAGGACATGATGATCGGCGATCCCGAACGGCTGGTTCCGATAGCGGCCGAAGTGGCGACCCAGCTCCGCGAGCCCGACCCGCTGACCAGCGCCATCGCCGCGTGCCTGCCCCGGCTGACTGACCAGCGGGCCATTTTCGGCCTGGCCGACGCGCTGCCCGGTGACACGGTGGCCCTCGCCGATACCGCGGTGGCGATCACCCGGGTGGCCGTGGCGGCGTCGGCTGAAGTCAACGGCGAGGACTCCGCCGAGCACGCGGGCCGACTGAACGACCTCGCGGCCCGGCTGGCCGCCGTCGATGCCCATGAAGAGGCCTTGGAAACCGCTCAGCGCGCAGTCGCGGTGGCTCGCCTGGCGGGCAGCGCCAGCCTGGCCGCCATCCTCTGCACGCTCGCCAGGCAGCAGGCGATGCTCGGCTTGACTGCCGAGGCCCGCGGTAGCTACCGCGAGGCGATGACCTTGTCTGAGCGGGACGACGAGCATCTGTACGCCGTCTGCCTGAGCAGCTACGCGCTGCTCGGCGGGGACGGAAGGAAGCCCAACATCCTCGCCGACAGCGCGAAGGCGGTGAGGATCCTGCAACGGCTGGCCCGCGATAAGCCAGCGGACCAGCAGCGGGATTACGCCATGGCCATCGCCAACGATGCCGCCGTCTTGACGGTGGACGGGCACTATAACAAGGCGCTGGACGGGGCCAGGCGAGCGCTGAGCGTTCTTCGGCCACTGGCCGCCCTGCGACCGGACGCGTTCCGGCCCGACCTGGGCCGGGTGCTGAACTCCCTCGCGGCGGTGCACGCGGAGGTCGGGCACTTCGCGCAGGCGCGGTCGCCCGCCACGGAAGCCGCGGAGATCTTCCGCGATCTCGCGGCGCTCAAGCCCGGCCGGTTCGACCTGCTGCTGACCGACGTCCTGCGGACTTACGCCGGCGTGCTGTCCGCGCTCGGTCAAGGCGAACTGGCCTTTGACACGATGGCGCAGACGGTCGCGATCTTCCAGAGGCTGATTGCCCGCAGGCCCGCCGCCCGGCTCCCCGACTTCGTGACCGTGATGCACAATCTGCCCAGCGTCGCCACCCGCGCCAACCGAGGCGATGACGCGCTGGAGATCCTCCGGGGCACCGAGGCCCAGTTGCGCCAGCTTCCGCCGGGCGGCGTCCGCGACGACGCGCTCGGCGTCACCCTGTCCGCCATCTCCCACGTGCGATACCACGAGTGCCGCTACGACCTGGCCGCGGCGGCCGCCGCGGAGGCCGCCGCGATCCTGCTCCCGGGAACCAGAGGTGACCTGTACGGCGCCGCGCTTGCCAACTGGGCCATGGCCCAGGCCCGCCTGGGGAACATCGCCGACGCCGTTGAGGGGGCGCGCACCGCCGCCACGGTCGCCCGGTCCCTCGACCCCGCCTTCGAAATCGGCAAGCTCGACGTCGCGCGCGGGCTCGGGCAAGTGACCGTCGCCCTGCTGGCGGCCGACCGCACCGACTACGCCGCGGCGATCGGCGGGCACGCGGTGGAGTTGTCGCGGGAGATAGCCGCTCGTAACCCTGCCTACGCGCGCGACCTCGGGGTGGCGCTGCGTGATTACGCGGTGGCGCTCTACCAATCATCCCCCACGCTCAACCGCCACCAGTGGGAGGCAGCCATTGAGGAGGCGATCGGGCTGCTCCAGCCACTCGCCGACCGGTCAGCGCGGGCACGCCAGGATCTCGCCAAAGCTGTCAGCTTCCGGGAAACCGCGGTCGAGCAGCAGGCCGAGACGTGGGCCGAATGGTCGGAATGGATCGGGTCACCGCCGGCCGCCGGGGCGGGCAGCCAGTCAGCAGGCCGCCGGGGCCGGCGCGACCGGCTAGGCCCGAACGATCCCTGCCCGTGCGGTTCTGGCCGAAAGTACAAGCACTGCTGCGGCGCTCCTGGTGGCCGGCGCCCCAACAGCTGATCGACCTGCCATGCCCGGTCAGCCGGAAGCGTTAGGGCGCTCGTCAGAAGAACGGCCGCCCGGCGATCTCGGGGCCGCCCGCGCGGTCTCGGGTCAGGTAATAGGAGCCGATCGCGGTATACGCGGTCTCCATGTAGTTGGTGTGGTTGGCCGCGGTATTGATGTCGCGGAACGCTTGCTCGATCGCGCGCCCCCGGTACACGGCGCTCGAGCCCGCCATCTCGAAGATGAGGCCGACTGCCTCCTTCGCCGACCGGACGGCGAAAATGTTCGCCTCGCGCAGGCGAACCCGCAGTTCGAGGGCCAATTCGGGGTGAACCCTGGCATCCGCGTAAGCGGCGCGCACGGTCTCGTGGAGAAGTGCCCGCGCCGCCCGAATCGCGACGTCGGCCCGGGCGAAAGCGATCTGGTGAGCCTGCATGTGCCCCATCGCCATGTGCCGCGTCGAGCCTGGAAGGGGCTTCATGTTGACGGCGTCCACGAAAGACTCCAGCGCGGCGGACGCGATACCCAGCGCGTGGGCCCCGTGGCCCACTTCCGGCATCTCCTTAATCCGGAACAGCGCCCGGTCGTAGGCCGGCGCACCGTAGAACCCCGGGTTGACCTGCTCGTCGGGGACGAAGAGGTCGGATATCTCGAAGTCGCCGCTTCCCGTGCCCCGCAGGCCGAGGCCATCCCAGGTGTCGAGGAGGCGGGCCTGGTCAGCCGGCCATATCGCGAGCAGGCGCTGCGGCTGGCCGCTGGCGTCCGGGACGGGCGTCCCGCCGGAGTCGCAGACGACCGACATCCCGCCGAGCCAGGTCGCGAAGGGAGAACCGCTCGCGAACGGCCACCGGCCGCTGATGCGGTAGCCACCCTCGACCTTGACCGCCTTGCCCGCCATCCGGCCGAGGTTCATCGCGAGGGTCAGCCGCCCCCCGCCCCGCACCCGGAAGCGCTCGAACCGCTCGGGGTCGAGGAACGTCAGCCCCACGCCCGACTGGATGAACGCGAGCCACCCGACCGAGGCGTTGAGCCGCGCGAGCTCCTCGATCATTGTAAGCCACTCGACCGGCTCGACTTCAAGGCCGCCGACCTCACGCGGGAGCATCGCCTTGAAGACGCCCGCGTCGTAGAGCGCCTCGACCAGCGGCGGCGGGATGCGGCCCTCCTCCAGGGCTTGCGCGTGCTCGCGGATCAGCGGCTCGAGGGAACGCGCGACATCGAGGAGCGGAACATCGCCGCCGCGAGTGACCTCGATCGCGTCGGGGTTGGAGATGGCCACCAGGATCCTCCGTCACATCCGCAGCGCACCGACGGGGTGGACCCGCCACGACGGGAAGCTAACACAGTTTCCTGATCCGCTGACCCGCCCCATCCCACCAAAGAGGCCGCTGATCGCAGTAGTGCCGCCACAGAGCCAGCGGCCGAGGAACCCGGCCGCTGGCAGACCGCGTTCAGCGCGCCGAGAGGCCTGCTGGAGGAGCTTGCTCAGTGCCGCCAAGGTTTACCAGGGCGCTAGACCCCGACGGGCTGGAGCTCGGCGTCGGCGGGGGTGTGGCGGCCGTGCAGGAAGCCGATGATGGCCAGGACCAGGAAGATGACGGCCCCAACGAATGCCGCGATGGCGGCCCACAGGGCGATCTGCCCGATCTGCCAGAAGGCGTAGGCGTTCAGCAGGAGCCCGCGCAGCGTGGTGCCCTGGAAGACGCTGTCCACCTGGGCCTTGAGCTTGACGTTACCCGGGTTGGCGAGCGATTCCGCCGAGAGCTGGGAGTAGGTCTTCCCGCCGCCGATCTCCTTCAGGTGAACGGCGATGAAGTGGTTGGCGTACGTCTCGGCCTGCGCGCCGGTGGTCAGCTGCTGGCCCGCGTACTTCGTCATGGCACTGGCATCGGCGGGCGGCAGCGCCTTAATCGCGGGGCTGCTGGCCGCCGGGAAGACGATCTGCTGCTCGCTGAGCTGGGTGGTTACCTGATTGTTGACGAACGTGTAAGCCCAGATCAGCAGGCCGCCGGCTACGAGCAGCAGCACGGCGAGCAGCACGCCCACCGAACTGGCGATGACATCGAATGTTCTACGACGCATGAGAAGCATCCCCAGGTGGCGTTTGGCCCATTACTTGATGGGCGGGATCTGTTAGGTGCCGTCGTCGCAGCCGCGGCGCACCCGGCCCAGTCCATCAACCGTCACCCGGCGGGCGCCTCATCCGTCCCGGGTGAACGGGGCCTCGCGGCTGAGCCGGATACCCCGTAGACTCGTCCTCGTGAATCACTCCGAGCAGCACTGACCGGCGACGCCCTCGCCCGCGTCCGCCTGTCGTGCCGCGCGCGCGAACGTATTCGCCTGCGCGCCTTACCTCGGAGAACCCCCATGTCACGCCCCCAGCGGGGCGGCCCGCTGCGGCCCACTGCGTCCTACCGTGCCGTCCTTTCGCTCCCCCGTGCCCGTGCCCCGTTCACCGCCGCGCTCCTGGCCCGGCTCTGCTACGGCCTGCAGGGACTGCCACTGCTGATCACCCTGCGCGACAGCGCCGGGTCGTATGCCGTCGCCGGTGCCGCCGCGAGCGCGTTCGGCCTGGGCGTCGCACTGCTCGGGCCCGCCCGGGCGCGGCTTATTGCCCGCCACCACCACGCGTTCATCGCCCTGGCCAGCGGATACGCGGTCACGCTGACCGCGGTGGCGGTGGCCAGCATGCTCCGCCTCCCCGCCGTCGCCATCGGCCTCGCCGTCCTCGCGGGGCTGTGCCCGCCCCCGGTCGGGCCGGTCATGCGCGCCTTGTGGGGCCGGCTCGCACCGGACCGGGCACAGCTGCAACGCGCGCTGAGCCTGGACACGGCCGCGGAATCCACCGCTTTCGCGCTCGGCCCGGTCCTGGCCGGGATGCTCATCAAGGCCACCGGCGCCCCGGTCGTGCTGGTCGCGTGCGCCGCGCTGGTGCTGGCGGGAAGCCGGCCGCTAGCGCGGGCGGCGGCGGGCGCCCGGGCGGACATGCCGGCGGAAGGGGGACATGAGGCAGAAACCAGGGACTCGTTGGGCATGAAGGGCCTATTGAGGTTGACCTGGCCGGCCTGGGCGATAGCGGTCGCGGTCTCCGGCGCCGAGATCGCGATCGTCGCCGCCTGGGGCACCGTGACCGCGGGGATACTCCTGGCCCTGTTCCCGGTCGGCGGCGTGCTGGGCGGGCTGGGCTACGGGCGACGCGACTGGCGGGCCCCGCTCGCCCGCCGGCCCCGGATGCTCACGGCCGCCTCGGCCGCGTGCTACGCGCTCCCGGCGCTGGCGTTCCTTCCGGTGGTCGCGGGCGGGACGTTCCTGCTGGCCGGGGCGTGCGCCGACATCGCGCTGATCGCCACCTACCAGCTGGTCGACGCGGCCGTCCCCGAGGGCCGGCAGGCCGAGGCCGGGGCATGGGTCAATACCGCCTACAACCTGGGCTCGGCGATGGGGATGGCCGCCGGCGGGGTCCTGGCCGCGGGCCTGGGCCCGCGGTTGTCGATCGCCGCGATGGCGGCACTGGCCGGCGGCTGCGCCCTCGTCACGGCCGGCGCGGGTAGTGGCAGCACCCCCGTGGCCCGGGAGCCTGGCACGGTGGCCCCCGGGCACCAGTGATCTCTACGCTTCGATCATGCTCATCGCGCTGGCGTGGCTGCGGCTTGACTTGCGACGGCGATGGCGGTCACTGGCCGTCCTGGCGCTGCTGATCGCCATGTCGGCGGCCGTGGTACTGACCGCCGTCGCCGGGGCACGACGGGGAGACAGCGCGTTCGACCGGCTGTGGGCGCGGACGCTGCCGGCCACGGTCGCGGTCCTGCCGAACCAGCCCGGCTTCAACTGGGCGCCCGTCAAGGCGCTGCCCGAGGTCGCGGCGATCGGGCTGTTCCCGGTCTTCTACGGGATCTCCGTGGAAGGGCTACCGGGCGCGAACGTCGACTTCCCGCAAGCGGACGACGCGAGCGGCCGCACCCTCGAGCGGCCCGTCGTGCTGTCCGGGCGGCTGGCCAACCCCGCCCGGCTCGACGAGGTGAACGTCAACGCTAACTTCCTGACCTGGTCGGGCAGGCGCGTCGGGGACACGCTGACGCTGCGGCTGGCCTCCGTCGCCCAGACCAATGCCCAGGTCGACGCGCAGAGCGGGCAGCCGATGCGCGGGCCGGCCCTCCGGGTCCGCATCGTGGGGGTGACCCGCGCTCCGTTCACCCTCGGGGACATCGGCGATCCGGGTGCCGTGTACCCGCCGCAACGCCTGTTCACGACGTACCGCGCGAACATCATCGGCACCAAGGGCACCAGTATCACCTTTATCAACGCCCTGATCCGGCTGAAGGGCGGCCCGCCCGCCATTCCGCGATTCCGCGCCGACCTCGCCCGGGTGAGCGGGCGATCCGACATCGACGTGTGGGACAACTACGCGGTGATCGGCGATCCCGCGCACAAGATGACCGGATACGAGGGGATATGCCTGCTGGTCTTTGCCCTGGCGGCCCTGCTGGCGGCCTTCTTCCTGGTCGGGCAGGCGCTGGCCCGGCACGTGTCGGCCGCCGTCGCCGAACTCGACGTGCTGCGCGCGGTGGGACTGACCCGCTGGCAGGCGGTGGCCTCCGCCGTCGGCGCCCCGCTGCTGGCCGCTGTCGCCGGCGCGAGCCTCGCGGTGGCCGCGGCGATCGTCGCCTCCCGCTGGATGCCGATCGGGATGGCCGCGCTCATCGAGCCGGATCCCGGGATCAACGCCGACTGGCTGGTCCTCGGCCCCGGCTGGGCGGCCACGGTGCTGATCGTCGCGGGCGGCGCGGCTATCGCTACCTGGCTGGCGCTGACGGCGGCGCGGTCCCGGGAGGCGCCGCAAGCGTCGGTCTTCGCCCGGGCGGCCGCCCGGGCCGGGCTGCCGGTTCCCGCCATCATCGGAACGCGGTTCGCGCTCGAGCCCGGCCGGGGCGCGACCGCCGTCCCGGTCCGGCCGGCGCTAGCAGGCGTCGTCGCCGGCGTACTCGGCGTGCTGGCCGCGCTCACCTTCTCGGCCGGGGTAACCGATGCCGCCACGCACCCGGAGCGATACGGGCAAACCTGGCAGCTGGTCACGCTCTACGGGATCAGCGGGCAGGACTTCGGGCCGGTCGCGCAGGTCGTCCCGGTCGTGGCCGCCGACCGGGACGTGACCGGGTTCCTCGACGTCCGGATCAACGGCGCCCAGTCCGGCCGGGTCTCCATCGAGAGCTTCACCTACGCGCCGGTGGCAGGCAAGCAGGTACCGGTGGTGCTGACCGCGGGCCGGATGCCATCCACCGCGACCGAAATCGTGCTCGCGCCGACCACCGCACGCTCGGTGGGCGCGGGAATCGGCTCGGTCATCCCGCTCACCGGCGGCACCCGCCACCCGCGAGCGATGACCGTGACCGGCATCGGGTTCGTCCCGACCGGCGCGCACAACACCTACGATGCCGGCGCCTGGCTGACCCCGGCCGGGTACGATCACCTCTTCGCCGGCGCCCGCTACGGGTTCAAGTTCCACGCCGCGCTGGTCACGGTCCGGCCGGGCGCCTCGCCGACGGTGGTGGCCGCCCGGATGGCTGCCACGGCGGGGGCGAAGGTCAAGGGCGGCGAGGGACTGGACTTCGCGCCGCCCGACCCGATCACCACGATGGCGGATGTTACCGACCTGGCGGTCCTGCCCTCGGCGCTGGCCGCCTTCCTGGCGCTGCTGGCGGTCGGCGCGGTCGGGCACGCGCTGGCCCTGGCGGTGCGCCGACGGCGGCGGGAACTGGCGGTGCTGCGGACGCTCGGGCTGACCGGCGCGCAGTCACGGGCCGTGGTTGTCACGCAGGCTTCGCTGTTGGCCGTCATCGGGCTTGCCTTCGGGATTCCGCTGGGGCTGGCGGTCGGGCGCGGCGTGTGGCGGGGGGTCGCCGGGTTCGTCCCGCTTGCCTACTATCCGCCGGCCACCGTGTGGGGCCTGGCGCTGACCGTCGCGGCCACGCTGATCGCCGCTAACGTGCTCGCCCTGTGGCCGGCCCGCCGCGCCGCGCGGCTGCGCACCGGGGAGGTGCTGCGGGCCGAGTGACCCGGGCGGGCGGACCCGGGACCTGAGTAAGGCGGCTGGCATCGGGAAGTATGCAGGTCGCGACGAAAAGGGGATTCAGCAATGAGCGATTACCCAGGTCGGCCGCGATCACGGGCGGGATGGCCGGCCCAGCCACCGCAGTACAGCGGAGACGATTACGACGTCCCGGACTACCCTCCCCCGCGGCGCCGGCGCCGGCGCCGGGGGCGCGGCATCGGCATCTCGTTGCTGGTGCTGGTCATCTTGGTGGCCGCCTTCGTGATCGGCGACCGGATGGCGAAGTCCTACGCGCAGGGCAAGATCGCCCAGCAGATCCAGACCCAGGCGACCCTGGCGGCGAAGCCGTCGGTGAACATCGAGGGGTTCCCGTTCCTGACTCAGCTGTTCGCGCATGACCTGCGCAAGGTCGACATCAGCGCGCGCAACGTGCAGGAGGGCAAGATCGACATCTCTGCCATCAACGCGACGGCGAGCGGCGTCCACCTGAATTCCTCCTTCAGCGGCGCGACGGTCGACCAGGTTAACGGGACAGCGCTGATCACGTTCGCCTCGCTGGAGGCGGCGGCGGGGACCCGGGGCATCACGCTGAAGGCCGACCCGGCCAACGGCCCGCACTCACTGCAGGCCAGCGCCGGCCCGCTGACCGCCAGGGCCAGGGTCACGCTGGCCAGCCCGACTCAGGTCAGCGTGCAGATGGAGAGCCTGGGCGGCATCGGCGGCGCGCTCATCGGCCACCTGCCCGGCTTCGACATCAACATTCCCACGCTGCCCGCCGGCCTGAAGGTCAACGGCGTCTCGGTCACCAGCCAGGGTGTCGTCCTCACGGCCGCCGCGCGGAACACTACTCTGTCACAGTGAGCGCGCGCCGGGGCGCGGTGGTGCCTGGACTGAGCGGAGCGAGCGGGAAGCACAGTGAGCGACGAGCATAGCGAGCACGTCCTGTCGGTTGTGGTCTGCGCGGCGGCGCCCGCCGCGCACGTGGAGACCCTCGTGCGCGAGGCGGTTGCCCGCGGGTGGACGGTGCAGGTCATCGCGACGCCATCCGCGCGCCCCTTCTTCAACGGCGCCACGATCGAGAAGCTCGCCGGCAGCGCGGTGCGCAGCGAGTACTCCGCGCCCGGGGCGCCCCGGTCAAAGATCCCCGAGGCGATCATCGTCGCCCCGGCCACGTTCAACACCGTCAACCAGTGGGCGCTCGGCATCAGCGACACCTACGCCCTGGGCATCCTCGCCGAGCAGACCGGCCTGGAGATCCCGATCGTGGTGATCCCGTTCGTGTCCCAGGCGCTGGCCGCGCGGCCTCCGTTCGAGCGCAGCGTCAAGTCGCTGCGCGCCGAGGGCGTCAGCGTCCTGCTCGGCCCGGGCGGCATCAAGCCGCACCCGGTCCACACCGAGGCGGAGCATGTCTCGTCGTTTCCGTGGCTGGTCGCCCTCGATGAGGTCGCCGGCATGACCGGCTTCGGCCTCTGACCGCCGCGCCCTGCCGGATTTAACCGGGAAACCTGTGAACCACAGGGGGTGCCGGGATCGTTATGGCAGGCGAAGGGTCTTCGCTCTTGATTACTGGGACAATGTCGGTTAAGAGCGGGCATGGCGAGCGGTGGGAGCGCCGCGCGTGGGGAGACGTTAATGACCGAGGGCGGGAGCACGCAGGGGCTCGGTCCAGGTAGCAGGGTCGCGGGCTACCTGATCGAGGAGCAGATCGGCGCGGGCGGGATGGCGATAGTCTTCCGCGCGCGCGATGAGATGCTCGGGCGGGCCGTGGCGCTCAAGGTCATGTCGCCGCGCTTCGCCGAGGACACCGAGTTCCGCGCCCGGTTCATCCGGGAGTCGCGGACGATCGCCGCGGTCGACGACCCGCACATCATCCCGGTCTACGCGGCCGGCGACGCCGGCGGCGTGCTGTACATCGCCACCCGGTACATCCCGGGCGGGGATCTGGCCAAGCTGCTCGACAGCAACGGCGGTTACCTGCCGCCCGACCGGACCGCGTCGCTCATCACGCAGGTGGCCTCGGCGCTGGACGCCGCGCACGCGGCCGGCCT
>Ga0157369_10009813_pt1 | contig 10952 bp, 10 predicted proteins | sample C25metaG_FD_113461 | JGI IMG/M metagenome (GOLD analysis project Ga0157369, IMG submission 113461) | Corn rhizosphere microbial communities from Kellogg Biological Station, Michigan, USA - C2-5 metaG | ecosystem: Host-associated > Plants > Roots > Rhizosphere > Soil | place: USA: Michigan... | reverse complement strand
GCCCGGCATGTGGTGACGGAGAACGCTCGAGTTCAGTTGTTTGTTCATGCGGCGGAACGCGGCGAGCTCGACCGGATGGGCGAGCTGTTCACGGAATCACATCGCAGCATGCAGCACGATTACGAAATTACCTGCGACGAAGTGGATTTTCTGGTGGATACCGCGATCGGCATCCATGGCTGTTATGGGGCGCGGATGACGGGCGGAGGATTCGGCGGTTGTACGGTGAACCTGGTTGACCCGGCCGCGGCAGGGCACTTTGAGCAGTACGTTCGCGAGCGGTACCGGGAACGTTTCGATATCGATCCGGCGATCTTCCGCTGCGTTCCGGCGGCCGGGGCCGGGGAAGTGACCTCAGGGGCAGTTACGACGATTCCGGCATGAACGTCGGGCACGAGCTTAGTAGTGACGCTCAGGAAAAATATGTTTGATACATTTCCCCTGGACAGGGCACTATAAAGTCAAATACCACGAATGCTCCTTCCGGGGCGGAGTTAGTAGGAATTCGCCCCGGTATTCCTCCTGCAGAGCACACCTTTCTTTAGAAGCTATCGGCCGCGCCGATGTGCAGCCAGCAAGCTAACCGATCTATCTGCTTTGTCCTGCTGATGCGCCGGGTGGACACAAAGGCCCCGTACTCATTGCCGGAGACGCGCAGGTCACCAGATAAGAGCGGCAGATCCGGAGGAGTTCTCAGCCAGTCTGCTGAACAGTACCCGCGTTCCATGGGATTGCGTGAACAAGCTGCGCGGATGGTACTTCTGTCCCATTTCCACCTGCTCGCTGTAAGTGGGCCGCTCATTTCTCATTACCGCTTTCCACCGATTTGTAAGGCGTCAGTTTCGGCGGGTCTTCGTCGGGTTGAATCAGCCAGACGTTCCGGTCTTTGTAATAAGAAATCAGTTTGCGGTTTTCCTCGGGCCCGAGGTCGATTGCCCAGACGACCGGGGAGTGGTCGATATCGGCATCGTCGTGAATCCATTCCTGTAATGTGTGGTGCTGGCTGTAACGGACAAAAACAAGCTGCCGACCTCCCGCGGCCTCGAAGCGGCGTTTCACGGCGAGACGGCCCAGGTCATCGCCGTAGTTGATGTAGTCCCAGCTTTCAAACTCGCCCGTGGCTTCGAAGACGGTTTCATTTCCGAACAGGTGTATGCCGTACCAGAGCGCGAACTGGGCGCCGCAGAGAACGAGGATGAGCGCGGCGGCCTCACGCCCCACATTGCAGCCGCGAAAGCTCAGCGTGGAAAGGCGCCGGAGCCCCTCAAGCGACATCAGCACGAACACGCAGGTCAGGGCTGCGAGGTAATGCTGATAAAAGTACGGATAAATATTTGTTCCGAGGCTGAAGACGAGACCGCAGACAGCCAGCCACGCCCAGCGCCATTCGCGCAGAGAAGGCAGGAAGAAGAACAGAGCGATATAAAGAGCCGCGTAGAAGAAGAACTTATAAAACCCGATACGTTCGATATAGCGATCGAGGAAGGTTGCGATAGTTTCGGGCTTGTCGCCGTGCGTGTCTTTCTGGGCATCGTAATCGAGCTGCTGTTCCTGCGTGAGCGGCCGATGCGGTACGGACATCTTCTGGAAAGTGAACGTTGCGGGAATGCCGTACTGATAGCGGCTTGATATGTAAGGCAGTTCCGTCCAGTTTCCCGTAACCGCGTGATTGTGCAGGAGCGTGAGGCCGACGGCCGGCAGCACCGAAAAGTACACGGCCGCCGCGAGCGGAAGAAGACGCGAGCGAAGGCGTAACCGAAACGCCGAATCGCGCAGGGCCACAACCAGGTAGATCAAAACGCAGAAATCGAGCAGTACGGATTCGAACGGACGCGAGAGCATCTGGGCGCCAAGCCCGAGGCCGAGAAGAACGGCATCGCGGATACGGCAGCGCTCTTTCAATCCCGGCAGAGCGCCGAAGACCAGGCAGCCTGCGCTGGCCGAGACAGCTCCTCCCCAATAGTTATTGAGCCATTGATTCAGCGGGCCAAACTGCATTACGGCGAGGGCGCCGCCGACAAGGGCCCATTCAGGCGTGGTCCACGCGCGCAGCATCCAGTAGACGAGGGCGCACATGACGCCGACTGAAATCGCAATGCCGGCCCACGGCGAGTTGAATACCAGTTCACCGAACGCGAGAACGAGGCCCTGCGCGGGAGGATAGATGGAGCTGTAAGTGGGCTGCTGAAGAACGAAAACGCACTCAAAGAAGCGATAGAAAGGATGCGTCGGATTCGTAAGCCGGAAATGGGCGAAGGTATCGCCGAGTAAAAGGTAGCTGAAATCGTCTGAGACGTTGCCGAAGGGAATGGGATGGCTGGGAAGCAGCAGAAGCCGGAGCGAGACAGGCGCGATTGCCAGCAGCGCCATAGCCAGGACGGGCCGATCCGCGACTGCGGCTAACGCAGCCGCAACACGCTCACGCAACAGCAGGAGGGCTACGAAAAAGATGGCGAGGCCGAGCCCCACAAAATCCGCCAGGCCGAAGCCTGCAGGATTTTGCAGCGGCAGGAAAAAACGCGACAGACGCACCAGCGACATGGAAGCCCGGAAGCTCCATTGTCACAGGCGCGTCTGCGAATTGAATCGGGCTGTTGGAGTGTTACTAAACCGCCCTTCGGCCGGCGATGAACGCGATCAGCCAGATGACCAGAAATACTACGAATAAGATCTTCGCGATACCGGCCGCCGCGCCCGCAAGGCCGGCGAATCCAAAAATAGCGGCGATGATCGCGATGATCAGGAAAACCAGTGACCAATGCAACATTTTGTATTCTCTCCTCGGGCGTACCGCCCGCATTGACTCAAGGCAATTCTGCTGCCGCGAATTGTGCCGCTGCTGATCCGGTGTTCGTTTAGACTTCGGAAATGGCCGTACTCACACCCATCCTTGTGGTAGACGAGATCGAACCGTGCATCCCGTTCTGGACCGAGCGGCTGGGTTTTCAAAAGACTACTGAGGTACCGCATGAGGGCGAGCTGGGTTTTGTCATCCTGGAGCGAAGCGGAGTTGAGGTGATGTATCAATCGAAGGCGAGTTTATCGGTCGATCTGCCGCAGCTGGCGGGACGAGGCGAGCGCGCCGTGCTCTATATGCAGGTGGAGAATCTGGAGGAACTCGAAGCGAAGATGGCGGGCGTCGAGCCTGTGATTCCGATGCGGCAGACATCTTACGGCGCGGCCGAGATCGGCTTCGCGGATCCCGCGGGCAATGTGGTTGTCTTTTCCATGCACTCAGGGTACTGAAGCGTACCTGCGCAATGCTTATCAAGGTTGCCTTCGTTCGGGAACTCTGGAAAATTCCCCCAGCCGATTGATGTTGATTTCCTCGCGCACATAACTATCGCCCCGGAAGGCTATGATTGGGTGTAATTCCGAATGACTGCGTGCGTTCATTCCGTTCAGTTTTACGGGTCGTCCGGCGAACGGGCGCTGGTGCGTAATGTCTGCCGGTATTTCGGGGAGGGCTTGTCGCGTGGCGGGCGAGTGCTTTGCATCTGTACTCCGGAGCACCAGCGATCTTTTCTTCAGGAACTCCGCGCGGAGGGTTTCGATGCCGAGGAGGCTATCGCCAGCGGAAAGCTGAACTTCGAAGACGCAGCCGAGACGCTTGGACGTTTTATGGTGAGCGGAATGCCCGATCCGGAGTTGTTCCGGCGCGCACTCAGTCCGCTGGTCAGCAGGGTTGCGCCGCCTGAAGCAAAGATTCCCGGGTGCGCTTACGGTGAAATGGTCGGGCTCTTATGGGAACAGGGAGACAAGAGCGCGGCAATTCGGCTGGAGCAGCTCTGGAACGATCTGCTGAAATCCGTAAACGCAACCCTGCTCTGCGGATATCCGATCGATATATTCCACGAAAATGCTGACCGAGCCGAAATCGCATCGATCGTAAATGAACATTTTGGGAGCGTGTCGGGAGCTGAAGGCGCCTTTCGCAGAGCGGTGGAGTTGGCGCACGGTGAAAACGGCGGTGGCTCCATCCGATCCGATGGAGATGGCGAGGCCATTCTCGCCATCTGCGAAGCGGGAAACGACGCGAACAGACTTTTTTCCAAAGCGCGCGGGCACTATCGCGCGGAACACCGCTTCAAGGCTCTGGTTGAGAACTGTGCGGAGGGAATTTCGCTGCTGGATTGGGGGCGCGCGGTGGTATATGCCAGCCCGTCCGCCGCGAAGCTGCTGGGGCCCTCGCTTCCCGGTTCGGATTTTCTGAACTTCGTCCACCCTGACGACGTGTTGCTCGTCGAGCGCATCTGGAATCAGCTGCTGCTCGATCGAGGCTCCTCGATGCGGTTCGAGACACGGATGCGGAGACTGGACGGCGCCTGGCGCTGGATCGAGGCGAATTTTTCCAACCTGCTGGACGATGCCGAGGTCGGCGCTGTGCTCTGGAGCTTTCGCGATGTTTCCGAACGAAAGACAGCCGAAGAAGCGCTCCGCGTCGGTGAGCGGCGACTCGCTGCAAGAGAGCGATATCTGACGGCGCTACTCGAGTCCATGCCCGAATGCATCAAGGTGCTGGACAGGAACGGGATCATCCTGGAAATGAACCGGGCCGGGCTCGAGATGGTGGAAGCCGGCATCCCGGAGGACGTGATCGGCAAATGCGTCTACCCGCTGATCGACGAACCACACCGCGACGCGTTTCGTGCGGTCAACGAGAGTATCTTTCAGGGCGGATACGGCGGGGCGCTCGAGTTTTCCATAACGGGACTGAAAGGCGCGCGCCGGACATTTGAAACGAGGGTGGTTCCCCTGCGCGACGATTCCGACAACGTAATAGGGGCGCTCTCCGCGACGCGCGATATCACCGAACGCAAGGAACTCGAAGAAAGAATTCGCCAGGCGGCGAAGCTCGAGAGCCTTGGCGTGCTTGCGGGCGGAATCGCGCACGATTTCAACAATCTGCTTACGGGAATTCTGGGGGGCGCCAGTCTCCTGCAGGATGAAATTCCCGCTCATTCCGTTCTATACCCGGCGGTCGAAACGATCGCAATCGCATCTCAAAGGGCGTCTGAACTCACGCGGCAGATGCTGGCGTATTCAGGCCGCGGTCATTTTGTGATCGAGACGGTGGACCTGCCGGAACGCGTCCGCCAGATTCTCACGCTGCTCGAAGCGTCAACGCCCAAACACGTGCGACTGGCTCTCGATCTGGAGAACAGCGACTGCCTGATCGAAGCCGATACCGGGCAGTTGCAGCAGATTCTGATGAACCTGATCATCAACGCCGCTGAAGCGACGGCGACCGAAGGCGTCGTGTCGATTTCTGTGCGCCGCGTTCCAATCGCGGTTTCCAGACCGACGCTGGCGGCGGATCTGGTTGCGGGCGAGTACGTTGTGCTGGAAGTCCGCGATTCCGGGACAGGAATGGACGAAGACACCAGACGGAAGATATTCGATCCGTTCTTCACAACGAAATTCACTGGCCGCGGACTTGGCCTGGCCGCTGTGCTGGGTATCGTACGCGGACACAAGGGCGGAATCGAGGTCGAATCTGCGCCTGGCCGCGGCAGCCGGTTTACGGTATACTTTCCGGCTTCTGCGGTCCGGATGAAACGTGCCGCCGGTCCGGCGAGCACGACAACTTCGGCCATCCGCACCGGCACTGTCCTGCTTGTGGACGATGAAGATGTCGTGCTGCGTGCAGGAAGGCTTGCTCTCGAGCACCTGGGATTTCGAGTTCTGCTCGCGCGCAGCGGCTCTGAGGCGGTGGAGCAGTTTCGATCCCAACACAGAGATCTGGCTCTGGTGATCCTGGATATGACGATGCCCGGGTTGAGCGGAGCCGACGCGCTTCATCAGCTAAAAGCCATAGACAGTTCGGTCCCGGTGCTGGGGACAAGCGGCTTCAGCGCCGATGAGGCGCGCAGCCGGTTCGGGCAGACGATTGCCGGTTTTATTCCGAAGCCCTATTCGCTCCGGAGCTTTTCGGATACGGTTCTGTCCATCACGGCTCTGCCGGATGCCATTTCGGAATCGCACGCAGCAGCCGACTAGTCTTCGGGCTGCGCGGTTTCGGCTGGCGCTGGCGAAGGCTCCGGTTCAGGCTCAGGAACGGTTTTGGTTGCGTGCTCGAACAGCAAATTCAAAGTCTTTTCAGTCTGGATATGCGAGGCAATGCGGCCGGCTGTGCCGTCCTCCGTCACAGTTTTGCGGACCGCCGCGAGTGGTTGCCGGCGCTCCCGCGCAATACGCTCGATTTCGCGATCGACTTCCTCCTGGGTGGCGACGATCGCCTCTTCATCAGCGACCTTGCCGAGGACGAGGGATGCCTTGACTTCCCGCAGCGCCTGGTCGCGCTGGGCTTCTTTGATCTTGTCCCAATCGAGATTGAATGACTTCGGATCGACTCCCTGCGCGGCAAGCGCACGCAAGCGCTGCTCGACGCGGTTCTCGATCTGGCGCTCGACAAACGCCTCGGGAACGGGGAATTCGTTGGCATCGACCAGCTTGTCGACCAGCTTGTCTTTCGCCACGCGCTGGGCTTCGGTTTCGCGCTGGGCGAAGATCGATCTGCGAACCGCCTCGCGGAACTCGTCCACAGTGCGGAAATCGCCCACGTCCTGCGCGAACTCGTCGTTCAGCTCGGGGACTTCCTTGCGGCGCAGACCCTTCACCTGCACGTGAAAACGCACGGTTTTGCCGGCGAGATTTTCGCGCCCGTAGTCTTCGGGATAGGTGACATCGAAGTCTTTTTCATCGCCGGGAGAGGCGCCGCGCAGGTTCTCTGTGAATCCCGGCATGGTCTCCCCGCCGCCGATGAGTACGGTGACTTCGTCCGAACGGATCGGCTCATCCGAACCGGAAAGGCTTTCCAGCGAGACAACGGCATAGTCGCCATCCGCCAGCGGGCGGGGATCTTCGTTGACGTACGAGGCTTTCGATTCGCGAATCTCGTCGATTCGCTTCGCGACATCTTCGTCGGTCACCTGCGGCTCGGCGTAGGGAACTTCGACGCCCTTATATGGCGCTATGGAGAACTCCGGAAAGACTTCGAACTCCGCCTTGAAGCGCAGCGGTTCGCCTTCGTGGAAGTGCACGTCTGTAATATCGGGCGTGCCCACGACGCGAAGATTTTCTTCCTTGACCTTCTCGTCAAAAAACTTCGGTACGAGATTTTCGAGCACCTTCTGCCGGATGTCGGATCCGAAATTCTTGCGTACGAGCGAAGCCGGCGCTTTGCCGGGACGAAACCCGGGGAGATGAGCGCGCTGCTGGATGTTCTTCGTGACCTTTTCGGTTTCGGCCTGCACGGCGTCCGCGGGAATCGAGATCTCAAGCTCGTGCTTGCAGCCTTCAACTAATGCCAAATGGATTTACCTCGGAAAGAATAACGGAAACTACAGAATATCAAAGGTTTGCACGCCTCTGGCGCGGCTGCGGGCCAGAGCGCACAGGCCGAACGGTGGCCGTTGTGCGCGATTGATATCAGAGGGCACGGAGGTGGAAGCCGCCATCGGCGTGGATCACCTGGCCGGCGCAGTAATCGAGGTGGCCATCAGCAATTGCTCGGACCACTCGCGCGATGTCCTCGGGCGAACCCATGCGGCGCTGCGGCAGCAATCCCGCGGCGATACGCTCTTCGTAGGCCTTTTCGACTTTGGCGATCATATCCGTGCGCACGATTCCCGGCTGGATTTCGAAGACGAGAATGCCTTCGGGCGCGAGGCGCTCGGCATACACCATGCGCGACATGCTGAGGCCCGCCTTCGAAATGCAGTATTCCGCCCGGTTGACGGATGCCGCGAAGGCAGAGACGGAAGAAATAAATACGATGCTGCCGGAGCGTCTTTCCAGCATCCATCGGGCCGCAAGTTGGGTGAGGAAGTGCGGGCCCTCAAGATTGGTGACGACCAGTTCGCGGAAACTTTCTTCCGTGGCTTCGAGGACATCGCGCCGCTCGCGGGGAGCGATGCCGGCATTGTTTACCAGCAGGTCGAGGCCGTCGGGGAAGAGCGCGCGTGCGTGAGTGATGAGCGCCGCACGATCTTCCGCGCAGGAGAGATCGCAGCGCGTGATTTCGCAACCAGTCTCGCGGCGGAGCGATTCAGCAGCCTCGGTATTGCCGCGATATGTGCCGAGCACGCGGTGCGTGCGGGCAAGTTCAACCGCGATGGCGCGTCCGATGCCCCGGCTGGCGCCGGTGACGATCGCGGTCTTTGATGGAACGCCGGCTCCCGCCGTCACGGCGCCAGGGCCTGGTCCAACGCTCTGGCGATGTCTTCGTAAATGATGTTTTCGACGAACGCCTGGCCGCCGACGTAGACAGTGGGCGTTTTCGACACCCCGCGCGCCACTGCGCCCTGGTAGTCCTGATCCACCAGTGTGGCGAGGCGCTGGTCATCAAGCGAGTCCAAAATGCCTTTTTGATCGAGTTTGTTGCGGGCGGCGAACTCAATCAGCCAGGCTTTCAGATTTTGCGGATTGATGTTGTCCTGTTCGGACATGATCTCGCGCCGAAAAACGATTCCCAGCTTCGGATCGTGCTCGTAGACCCAGCGCCCGGCTATGGCTGCCTGGCGCGCCCAGTCATGCTTCGGCAGCGGGAAATCACGATGGATAAAAACCACGCGGCTGCCATAGCGCGGCAGAATCCGCTGATCCAGCATGCCGCGAAAATGCGCGCAATCGCTGCACTGCAGGTCGCCATAGATGACGACCCGAACGGGACTTGAAGGGTTGCCTTCCACGATATCGGTGCGAGCCGCGCCCGCGAGCATGCAAGAGGCGGCCATCAGCAGGGCCGCGCCAAATGCCTTCATAGCTGAACTGGATTCTGCAAGCGGAAGGTCAACCGCGTTTCCGACGGAATCCTGACCCTCTGGCCCGAGGTGAGCACCTGCACGGCCCCACCGGCGCCTGCTCCGGAGACCGCGCCGATGGCGGCTCCCTTGCCGCCTCCGGCGAGCGCGCCGATGATGGTGCCAAGCGCCGCCGTTCCACCGATGACTTTGGCGCTCTTCGAGCCCTGGGATCCGCTCTGCTGTGTGACGTCCGTACTGGTGACGTCCACGCGCTGCCCATTTATCGAGATGTTTACCAGCGCCAGGGTGAGAGCCGTGCGTCCCTGAATTTTGCCGGACTGTTGATCCTGAACCAGTTTGGTAAGCACATCCGCGCCTCGCGGAACCAGAACCTGGCCGTTCACCTCGATCGGTTCATCCAGACTGGCTCGATAGGTCTGCCCCAGCCGCGCAGTATCCGAATCCACCGAATCGATCATGCGGATGGTGACGCGCGTATCGGCCGGAATCGTAACGCCACTGGTAGAAGGTGGCGGAGGCGGAGCAGCGGCATACTGCGGCGGGGGGCCCGCGGGCGCGTATTGCGGAGGAGCGCCGGTGGGGGGAGCGCTATACACGGGCGCAGCGCTGTTGGGCGACCCGGAATCGCCGAACGAAATCGATTGCACCTGCCCGATGTCGAAGGTTTGAATCTGGCCGCCGCCGACGTCAAGGCGGAGCTGCCGCGCGTTGCCACCAATGTATGTGCCGTAAATGGTCTGGCCGTTCCGCATCGTAATGACGTCCGCAGCAGCCGCGGTCGCGACGAGACAGCCAACGGCGAAAATTACGCCCAGTCGATTCATACTCGTTTCAATTCTAACGATTGGAACGGATGGCGAGCGCAACAGGTTGCACTAATCGCGTTTGCCGCCCGGAACGAGATCGCGAACCATTTCGCGTCCGCGCGAGAAGGCGTCAGCGTAGGCATCCTGCTTTTCCGCGCGGGAAAGGCCCAATCCGGTGCGGTTGACTTTCGCAAGCCCGAGCCCGACCACATAAGTTCCGGCGAATGCGACCGCGGCTTTCGGAATCAGGCCGCCGCCGAGGGGGATCTTTCCCACCAGCTCACGAGCGATGGCTCGCCAGCCGAATGCGCTGGCAATGATCGCGGCAATCTCCGCCTTCTGCTCGACGTACCCGACCGGCCGATCGTGCGCCGCGGCCAGCATCAGGGCGAGCCGGACCTGGTTCATGGTCAGGAACGCGGTATCTGTGGCGAATTCGCCGATGGCCCAAGGCAGCTCGATCAGGCTGGGTACCACGTTGGGCAGTGCGGTGACGACCGAAAATAGCGCGTTTTCCCGGGCTATGCGCTTAACAAGGAGGTCCGCCACCGATTTGCGCCAGCCCGGAAACAGGCGGCCAATGGACAGGTCCAGGTCTTTGTGGTCCGCCAGCACCGCCGACGCGGTCGCCCGCGGGTCCACGGTGTTGAGCTCGTAGCCATTGGCCGGCAGGGGAACGCCCGGCTCGCACAGAACGAAATCGAAACGGCCGGTTGAGGCGCCCTCGACGCGGCGCGCCGCCCGGAGCGCCTGCATCCGGGAATATTCGTCCTTTCCTTCGGGCGCGAGAGAACGCTCGAGCGTCCGGTACCCGGCTTCGCTCGTCGCCATGAGGCCGACCTTCACATCCTGGTGCGCCGTGGCCCGAATCTCTTCCGCATTCAGGGCGGAATATACCTTGCGAATATCTCTCAGAATCTCGAGAGCCATGTGTTCTCCCGCTTCATATTAGCGTTCAGCTTAGTGTTCAGCCAGGGTTCACCTCGCCGCACCGGACGCAGGCCCGGTTCCAAAACGACTCAGCCAAGCAAGCCTCTGGCCAAAAAAAACATCAAGGCGAGCTAAACTTCCGCCCCCGCATGGCCGATATCACGTTTACGAGATAGTGCGGCCCGGCGCATCCGGGCAAACGCGAAAGGAAAGTAAGACCCAAACCAGTTTTATGTCGAGTATGTCCCTTCGAACAAAGTTCCTTGGCGGATTTGCGGCGCTGCTCTGCATGATCGCCGCGCTCGCGTTCACGTCGCTGCGCGCCATGAGTTCGCTCAACGACGGCCTGGACCGCGTGGTTCACCGCATGTCGCTGCGCGCGGATAAAACCAGCCAGCTGGTGCAGAGCCTGATCGACATCAGCGGCCGCGAGCAGGCGCTGCTGCTG
>Ga0157369_10009812_pt1 | contig 10953 bp, 10 predicted proteins | sample C25metaG_FD_113461 | JGI IMG/M metagenome (GOLD analysis project Ga0157369, IMG submission 113461) | Corn rhizosphere microbial communities from Kellogg Biological Station, Michigan, USA - C2-5 metaG | ecosystem: Host-associated > Plants > Roots > Rhizosphere > Soil | place: USA: Michigan... | reverse complement strand
GTTCAGAGATGTTCGTCATGTGCTACTGCCGTTAGAATAGCCGTATGACTCAGGGCGACCCCGTGGTCTCGCCTGCCGCGACGACGCACGAACGAACGGGTTCCCATTTCCGCTGGTATGTTTGCGGCCTGTTATTCTATGCGACCACCGTGAATTACATGGATCGCATGGTGCTGGGCATTTTGAAGCCGACCATCGCGCACGATTTAGGCTGGACGGAAACCGATTATTCGGTTTTGACCTCGGCTTTTCAACTCGGATATGCGCTGATGATGCCGATCGCCGGCCGGTTCGTCGATTGGCTGGGACTGCGACTCGGGTATCCGATTGCTGTGGTGGTGTGGAGCATTTCTTCCATGGCCCACGCATTGGCGGGGAACCTGTGGCAGTTCGGTTTAGCGCGCCTCGGACTCGGACTGGGAGAGGCGGCCAATTTCCCGTCGGCCATCAAAGCAGTTGCCGACTGGTTTCCGCGCCGGGAGCGCGCTCTTGCTACGGGCATCTTCAACAGCGGCACCAATATCGGAGCGGTACTCGCGCCACTAATAGTCCCGGTGCTTGCAGCGCGTTTCGGGTGGCATTCCGCGTTCCTGTTTACCGGCGCTTTGAGTTTGTCGTGGGTGTTTTTCTGGCTGTTCTTTTATCACGAGCCGGAAAAGCACCCACGCGTTTCGAAAACGGAATTGGCGCTGATCCGATCGGACCCGGAAGAAGCGGTCCAGAAGCTTTCCTATGGGACCATGCTGCGGAAACGCGGCGCCTGGGCATTTATTTCCGGTAAGTTTCTTACCGATCCGGTGTGGTGGTTTTATCTGTTTTGGATTCCGGGATTTCTGCAGACCAAATATCACGTGGACCTGCTGCATGTGGGGCCGCCGCTGGTGGCGATTTATCTGGCTGCCGATATAGGGTCGATCGGCGGCGGATGGTTGTCTTCGTTTTTGTTGAAGCGCGGTTATCCAGTAGGGCGCGCACGGAAGATCGCCATGTTGGTGTGTGCGCTTTGTGTAGTGCCGGTGATGCTGGTGCCGGCGGCTGCGGGGAATTTGTGGTTGACCGTCGCGCTGATCGGGCTTGCGGCGAGCGCGCACCAGGGATGGTCGGCCAATCTGTTCACGATCACATCGGATTGCTTTCCGCGAGGCGCCGTGGGGTCGGTGGTGGGCCTGGGTGGATTATTTGGCGCTCTCGGCGGAGCATTGGCGCAGCCGGCTATTGGGATTTGGTTGGATTTCTCGAAAGACTCCTATGCTCCCCTATTTATTGTTGCGGGGTCGATGTATTTGCTGAGTTTGTTGGTGATTCACTGGCTGCTGCCCCGGTTTGAGCGGCAGTAAGCCCCAAAACAATATATGTTAAGACGGCATTTTTTCCCTGCTACGGCAATGCTTGGAACTTCTCTGAGCGGAGAGACAGAAGATGCGGTGGACGTACAACTTGCCAAGTGCCGGACGCAAATCGATGAAGCGGACGAGCAAATTGTTCAGTGGCTGAACCGCCGCGCCGCAGTCGTAGTTGAAGTAGGAAAGATCAAGAAGGGGGCAAAACTTCCAGTGACTGCGCCTGCCCGCGAACGTCAAGTATTAGCTCGCATCACAGAGAAGGGCAAGGCCGGGCCGCTCTCGCCTGAGGCGCTGCAGCGCATTTACACGACGATTATCCAAGAGATGAAAGGCCTGGAATAAAATCTACACGGATAGGTGGAATACTTCCTCGAGGCGTGTCAAGGCGCGATCCGGCGTAACTCCGGGCGGGTTTAGGAAGAATTCCGACATTTCCCGTTGCCAGCGCGTGTTCACTTCGCGCTTAGACATTTGAGCCCGGGCCGCAGCGAAGTCTTCCGTTTCCAGGTAGCCCACCAGGAGGCCGTCCGGCCGGAGAAAAAGCGAATAATTATTCCAGCCGGATTCGCGGAGCGCCTGCTGCATTTCCGGCCACACTTGGCGATGCCGCTCCTTGTACTCTTCGAGGCGTTCGGGGCGCACTTGCAGTAAAAAGCAGACGCGTTCCATTTAGCGCAAGAAGGCGTCCTGCAGACCGCCATCGACCGGAATGATATGACCGGTAGTCTTCGCGCTCTCGTCGCTGGCGAGCCATACGATGGCATTCGCGCAGTCCTTGGGAAGAATAGGCAGATGAGTGAGCGTACGCTGCGCGTAAAAACCAGCCAATTTATTGCGAAGCTCTTCGGTGGATTCGGACTCCGAGAAGGCGGTTTCGTATTTCTGCAGCGAGGCGATGACGCGATCGCGCGGGAACATGGTGGAGCCGGCGACAACAGTCGCAGGCGCGATGCCGTTGACCCGCACCTGCGGCGCCAGGCCAACAGCTAATTCACGAATCAGATGATTGAGGGCCGTTTTGCTGATGTCGTACGCTTCGGTGCCACGCTTGGCGACGACGGCGTTTGCAGAGCTAGTCAGCACGAGCGATGCAGGCAATTTCTGGTCGCGGAAAATCCAACCGGTTTCGCGGGCGAGCAGATAGTTGCCGGTGACGTTCACAAAAAACGTTTTGTTCCACTGAGCTTCGGTGAGTTGTCCGCCGGCAGCGGCTACAGGGAAGATGGCGGCGGTGTTGACGATGACGTCGATTCCGCCGAATTCAAGAACAGTAAATTTTGCGGCAGCGGCAATGCTTTCCGCGGAACCGAGATCGACGGTGGTATAGACGGCGCCCGCTTCGGCGGCCACTTCTTTCGCGCCTGCTTCGTTCTGATCGGCTACGACCACGTGCGCGCCTTTGCGTGCGAGGAGGAGAGCGACTTCGCGGCCGATGCCGCTGCCGCCTCCGACGACCAGCACGATCTTGCGGCTGAATTCCGCTTCGGGCGGCATGCGCTGGAGTTTAGCTTCTTCAAGCGCCCAATATTCGATGCGAAAGGCTTCGGAACGCGGCAGGGCGACGTAATTGTGAAAATTGGCGAAGGATTGCGATTGTTCCGGACGGCGAGCTTGCGGATAGGGATGCGCGACATCGCCCGATTCCAGCGCATTGGCGCCTGCCATCACATGAATGGCGTTGACAAAGAACTCTGTCGTGATGCGAGCTTCTTTCTTATTTTTGCCGAAGCCGAAAAGACCGAGACCAGGAATGATGACGACGGAAGGATTCGAATCGCGGAGACGAGGTGAATCCTTCGTCGCATGCGCTTCGTAGTATTTTCCGTATTCGTTGCGATACTGAATGGCGCGCTCTTCGATGAGCGCCTTTAGAACATCAACGCCTTCTTCGCCGGGTTTCCAATCGACAAACATCGGACAGATACGCGTGCGCAGGAAGTGATCGGGACAACTGGTGCCCAGATAGCCGAGTTCCTGGACCCATTTCGAGCCGGCGAAGGTGAGCGCGTCGTCATTATCGGCGTAGTGCGCGATAACGCGGCGGTTGGAAGAAACAATGCCGCGCAGCGCAGGAAGAATAGCGGCGGCGACGGAGCGGCGATCTTCGATTGGCTTGTGAACAACACCGCCAAAGAGCGGCCCCGATTTCTTTTGCCGTTCGAGGATGAATTCGCCCATTTGATCGATCGTTCGAATACTGCTCAGATAGCATTCGTGGTTGGTATTGCCCCAGGTAAAGAGGCCGTGGCTTCCGAGTAACACGCCATCGCAGCCGGGATTCTCCTTAACGGCTTTTTCGAGCAGCAAAGCGAGTTCGAAGCCGGGCCGCTGCCAGGGGAGCCAGACGATTTTGCGGCCGAATTGCCGGTTGAACTCTTCGAGTTTTTGCTTGCCGTTGGCGCTTGCGGCCAAGGCGATCGACCAGTCCGGGTGGAGGTGATCGACGTGAGGAAACGGCAGAAAGGCATGCAGGGGGGTATCAATGGACGCCGCTACGCGATTTTCGCCGTAGGCGGAGAGCGGATAGTAGCGCACCATTTGATCCTCATGCTCTTCGCCGCGATAGATGTGCTTGAGCTGTTCGAGCCTATCGAGATAGAGCAGCGCGAAACCGTGTTCATTGATGGAACCGAGATCGCCGCCGCTGCCTTTTACGGCGAGCACGCGCACGGGCTTCCCGGTAAACGGATCCGGCAGCTCGATTTTTGAACTAGTGTTGCCGCCGCCAAAATTGGTGATGCGCAAGTCGGCGCCCAGCAAATTGGAGCGGTAGCGCAATTGTCCTAAGCGGTCGTCGGCAAGCTCGCGCTCGCGGCGCTCGTCCCAGAGATCTTTGAGGTGCAGTAATTCACTTGTAGGAGGCATGATGTCAGGCGTAAGAACCGGCGCTGGCCATGTTGCGCGCAGCGCGTTCGAGTGAGATGCGTTCCAGATAGCCGCTTTGGCGAAACGCTTCGAGCGGGTCTTGCGGGAGCCCTTTGGAGGCGCGCCACTCGCGGACGGCGGGGCGGACGTCGGTTGCAAAGGCATCCTGCAGTAGAGATTCGGCTCGGACCAGATCGCAGGATTTTTGAGCAGCTCTCAATTGTTCGTAATCGACCAAGGCGGCCTTGGCAAACAAATCCTGGGCCATAACGACGGTTTGAATCATCGCTTCGATTTTTCCTTTGAGATTGTGGCTTTGGTCGATCATGTAGGCGATGTCGGCGCGGCGGCCTTCTTCGCATTCGAAGAAGAGGATCTCGTGAAAGATGCGGAAAACCTGATACGGATCGATGGAGCCCAGCGTGAGATCGTCGTCCGCGTAGCGGCGGTCATTGAAATGGAAACCGCCGAGCATGTTTTCGGCGAGAAGCCAGGCGACTATTTGTTCGATGTTTTGGGAGGCGTAGTGATGGCCCGTATCGACCAGAACCTTGGCTTGCGGACCGGCCGCTCGGGCGAGCAGAAGGGCCATACCCCAATCGGCGATGTCGGTGTGATAGAAGGCCGGCTCGAAGGGCTTGTACTCGATGAGCATGCGCTGGTCCGGCGCGAGGTGTGCGTGGGTGGTGCGGAGGCATTCTTCGAACAAGTGCTTGCGCGCTCGAATGTTGGCGGTACCGGGATAGTTGGAACCGTCGGTGAACCAGAACGAGACGTCGCGACTATGGAGATCGCGCGCGATGGCGATGCTTGTTTCCGAATGCCGCAACGCTTCGTCGCGAATGGCCGGATCGGGATTGCCGAATGAACCATATTTGTAGACTTGGTCCTGGAACAGGTTCGGATTGATGGAACCAGGGCGCACGCCATAACGTGCCGCGAACTCGGCAACCCGGGAAACGCTACGCCGGCCATCCTCGAAATCCCACAAGACGTGCAGCGCGATTGTAGGACAGACACCTGTAAGGGCGTGTACCTGGCCGGCATCGCTGAACTTTTCTTCGATGGTGGAAGCGGCGGCCAGCTGCAGAAATTTACCGAAGCGAGTGCCCGTGTTGGCAAACCCCCAGGAGGGAATTTCAATGCGGAAACGTTCAAGCGAATCGAAGATTTTTTGAGCGGTTTGGGATGGCATCGGGTGAAGCCGCCTTCAGGTTACCAGGATAACTTCCAAGGTGCGCGGGCCGTGGACGCCTTTGATACGGGTCATTTCAATGTCGGATGTAGCGGAGGGGCCGGAGATCGTGGTGATCGGCAGCGTAGCGAAAGATGACATCTGGCGGATTCCTTCGGGAACGGTTTCGACGATCTGTGAGGGAAAGACGATGCAGAGATGGTAGTCAGGAATGAGGCTGAGCGCGCGGGAGACCTCGCCGGGCGCATGACGCAGGACGATGGTTCCAGTGGCCGCGATGGCTAGAGCGCAATCGGTGAGTACTCCTTCGCTGGAATCGAGCTCATGGTAATCGGCACTCTCACGGAAAAAATAGAATCCGTCCGGAAGCCAGACGCGCGGCAGATCGCGAGGCACGAGTAGGCCGGTTTTCGAGCGCTCGGTCAAAATGCCGGCGATGGTGGGAGCAATTTCGCTTTCGGCGCAACGGTACACGGGCGAGCCGTAATCGGCGAGGCGATCCGCGAACAATTCGATGCGGGCTGCGGGATCGAGAATGCCGGCTTGGCGATATTGGCGGCTGATGGATTCATACTCGATTTCGCTGGTAATGGAAGAACCGCCGGTGGCATTGCGAATACGGTCGATGATGTCTTGCTTCGCGCTCATATTCTTAGAGGCGTGGCTCTTTTTGACGCTGAGCCCACCATTCACGGAAGGATTGTTTGGGAATAGGTGCGAGATCCCGGACAGAGGTCCAGCCCGCGAGCATTCCGGGCAAGCGGCGGATAACGCCGTCATGCGTGAATGGCATCTGGGCGATGCGGGCCGCCTTCTGGGCGAGCGATAGCCGCTCAGGTGTTTGGAGCGCGTAACCGGCAGCCTTCATCGCCAGCTTTTCTATTAACGGGGCATGGTTCTCTTCTACGACGCGGCCGCGCAGGTGAACAAGAATTTCAGGGATATTGATTTTGACCGGACAGACCTCATAGCAGGCTCCGCAGAGCGAGGAGGCATAAGGCAGCGATTGGGAGTGCTGCATGGCCTGCAGCTGTGGAGTCAAAATCGCACCAATTGGCCCGGCATACACGGAGCCATAGGCATGGCCGCCGGTTTGACGATACACAGGGCAGGCGTTGAGGCACGCGCCGCAGCGAATACAGTCGAGAGTCTCGCGAGAAAAATCGTCGGCAAGAACATTGGTGCGGCCATTATCGAGGAGCACGACGTGAAACTCTCGTGGGCCGCTGCCAGGAGAGACGCCGGTCCAGATGGAATTGTATGGATTCATGCGCTCGCCGGTAGCCGAGCGCGGAAGCAATTGCAGAAAGACTTCCAGATCACGAAATTTCGGGATGATTTTTTCGATGCCAATGAGCGTGATTAGAACGCGCGGCAGAGATAGACACATCCGGCCATTGCCCTCCGATTCCACGACGCAGACCGATCCGGTTTCGGCGACGGCGAAGTTACCGCCGCTGATGGCGATCGGGACGCGCAGGAATTTTTCGCGCAGGTAGGAGCGGGCGGCGGCGGTGAGGTCTTCGGGCTCATAGCCGAGCTCCGGCAGATTCATCTTTTCGCTGAAGATGCGGCGGATCTCCATGCGATTGAGGTGAAGCGCGGGAACCACGATGTGAGAGGGCTGGTCCTCACCAAGCTGCACGATCAGATCGGCGAGATCGGTTTCATACGGCGTGATTCCGGCGGCCTGGAGCGCAGGGTTCAGACGAATTTCATCCGAAGTCATGGTCTTTACCTTGATGACTTCGGTGGCTTCGTGCGCGCGGATGACATCCACAATGATGCGATTGGCTTCAGCGGCGTCGCTAGCCCAATGGACGACACCGCCGGCGCGGGTACAGGCGGCTTCGAACTGCTGCAAGTAGAAATCGAGATGGCGGAGGACGTGTTCCTTGATCTCGTGGCCGGCCTGGCGGAGCTGTTCCCAATCCTCTACTTCTTCGACTACGCGGGAGCGCTTATTGCGGATAATGTCAGTAGCGCGGCGTACGTTTTGGCGGACTTGCGCATTGGAGACAAGCTTTTTCGCCGCAACCGGAAAGTCCGGCGCGGTGGCGGCTTCGCCGACTCGAACGGTCATGAGACTTCTCCCGCTTCAGTGGAAGCGAGGATTTCTGCAAGATGAAGACAGCGCACGCCAGTGCGCTGGCGGCTGAGCCCGCCGGCAATGTGCATCAGGCAGGAATTGTCGGCGGCAGTGCAGACTTCAGCGCGCGTTCCGAGGACGCAGCGGAGTTTGTCGGACAGCATGGCGGCGGAGACTTCTACATTTTTCACGGCGAATGTACCGCCGAAGCCGCAGCATTCGGTGGCTTCGGGCAGGTCGATCAGCGTAAGGCCGCGCACCTGTTTTAGAAGACGCTCGGGCTTGTCTCCCAGATGCAGCGAGCGCAAGGAATGGCAGGAGGGATGGAGTGTGACCGAGTGCGGGAAGAAGGCTCGGACATCGGTAACGCCGAGTTTATCGACCAGCAGCTCAGAGAATTCGAAAATGCGCGGCAGTAATTTGTCGACAGCGCGCGCAACGGCGGAGTCGCCCGATGCAGCCGCCATCTTGGGATAGTGATCGCGAATCATGGCGACGCAGGATGAGGAGGGAACGCAGATGGTTTCGTCGTCGCGGAAGACTTCGAGGAAGTGACGCATCAGAGGCATCGCTTCGGCCTGGTAGCCGGTGTTGTAGTGCATTTGGCCGCAACAGGTTTGGGCCTGACGAAATTCTACAGTGTGGCCGAGACGCTCGAGCACCGCTACCACGGCTCTGCCGGTTCGTGGGAAGAGCGTGTCGTTGTAGCAGGTGATGAAGAGGGAGATATGCACGGAATCAATCGAGAAACACGGGGCGGATGTGGCGTTCGAAGAGGTTTTCCGTGACGTTTTTGGCGACTACTGTTTCGAATTTTTCCAATAGGTCGAGATAGCGGCGGCCGAGTTTGGCGGCGACTTTAAAACCTACATGTAAGAGCTGGCGCACATGATTGTTGAAGGCCGGATTTTTCGGATCGTGCCGGAGAACCGAAACAAACTGATCAGCAGACCATTTTTCTGCAGCTACCGGCGCGGGCAGGCGCTGGGGATCGATGTCGATCACCGCGGCGTATGGCGCACAAAGGGCCTCGCGCTGCTCATAGGCATGTGCGTAGATTTCTTTCGCGAGGGCAAGTCCGTCGCCGCCGGCTTCGGCTAAGCCAATCAGTTCTTCAAGCCAAGTGGTCCCGGCCGTTTTCAGGTGTACGCCGGCGCCGGTTTTACGGAGCGTTTCGCGGATGGGCCCATAGATAGAGAATTTGTCGCTGCCGGAGTGAACGCTGAGCTTGAGGTTGCGCGGGAGATCGTACTTCTCCACGGCTTGCGCGATGGTGGCGATATCGACGGAGAATTCTTTGGTGAATTTTTCGACGTTGCCTTGATAGTCGACGCCCTTGTTGAAGCGGCCGGTGAATTTCGGCGCAATCGTTTGAATTGGGATTTTTTCGTCCGCGATCGCGACGAGAATAATGAGCAATTCGGCCGGAGTCTGCGGACTGTCGGTCTCATCCATGGAAACTTCGGGGATGAAGTTGTTTTTGCCCTTGGCGGCTTCGATTTTGCGGTAGATGCGGCCGGCTTCGGTGATGGCGGCCAAGTATTTGGCTGCGGTGGCTGCGACGAAGCTGCGATCGAATTCAGGATGGCGCGTGGCGAACGCTTCGATTTGCGCGGCGCTGGCCGGCTTGCCGATCCAGTCGGCGACGTCAATGGTGAAAAAATCGCTGGCATCGAGGAAGCGATCGACCGTCTCGAAGTTGATGTGATCGGCATCGACATGGTAGGCGCGAGTCCAACCGAGGTTGCGAACGGCGCTGTCGGCAGCCGCCCGGACGCTTGCTGGTTCCGAGCCAATGATGTTGTGTTCGCGATTGGATTTATTCCAGACAGGGATGATTTCGACGCCTTGCTTTTGGGCTAGCAGGCAAGCCTGGAGCTGCGCTTCGGCCTGATGCGCAAAACGATCTCCCACACCGAGAGAATACTTACCGAGTGAGTTTTTTTCCATTAACCGTTACATTGTTCAGACTAACGGATTTGACATTTTGAAACACGGTGTTTTGGGAGGCGTTCTTAAAAGAGCAGTGGGAAATAGTAACGCCGGTAATGGGCGCCGCCGGATAGCCGCGCAGGAAAATGGCATGCTTACTCTTTTCACAAGTGACGTTTGCGACATCAATGTTGCGAACGATGGGACGAAACGGACCGCCTTCGCCTTCCTCGTAGTAGAAATCAACTTCGATGGCGGCTTCGGCGACTTGGCCGACCGTAATATCGCGGAGGCTGATGTTTTCGATAACACCGCCGCGATAGGAATTCGTTTTGATGCGCAGCGCGCGTTGCAAATGTGGGCTGTTCATGCGGCAGCGCTGGATATGAATATTGCGGATACCGCCGGAGACTTCGCTGCCGATGGAGACGCCGCCATGGCCATCCTTCATAATGCAGTCCTTGACGACGACGTTCTGGCAGGGTACATTGACGCGCCGGCCATCCGTATTGCGGCCGGATTTGATGGCAATGCAATCGTCGCCGGTGTTAAATACGCAGCCGATGATTAAGACACCATCGCAGCTTTCCGGATCGCAGCCATCGTTGTTGGGACCATGGCTGTCGATATTCACGCCGCGCACGGTAACGTTGCGGCAAAGCACGGGATTGAGCTCCCACATCGGCGAATTTTTGATGGTGAAGTTTTGAAGGAGAACGTTGGTGCAGCGGTAAGGCTGGATGAAATTCGGGCGAAGAAGATGTCCTCCGCCGAAAATGCGCTCGGCGACGGGAACGTTTTTATCGGCCATGGCGACAATGGCTTTGCGGTCGTCACGCGCGGCGCGGGCCCACGGCCACCAATGCTCGCGATCGGCCTGACCGTCGAGCGTTCCCGGGCCGGTGACTGCAATGTTGTTTTTCCGGAATGCATAGATGAAAGGCGAATAATTCATGCATTCGGTGCCTTCGAAGCGAGTGAAGACCGGAGGCAGATAATCGCGTGGATTCTGGCTGAACAGCAGCGTGGCGCTCTCAGCCAAGTGGAGATTGACGTTGCTTTCGAGATGAATCGGGCCGGTGAGAAATTTACCGGCGGGAACAACGACGCGGCCGCCGCCGGCGGCATGGCAGGCGGCGATGGCTTTGCGTATGGCGTCGCTACAAGGTCTTGCGCCACCGCCGACGGCGCCGAATTTGGTGATTTCGAAGTCGCGCGCGGGAAATCGGACGGCGGTTACGGAGAGAGCGGTTCGATGAAGCCAGTCGCGGCGAGTCATGTTCACTTATGACAACCAGTTATGACAAATTGTAGCGGCTTGGCAGAATAGGATTTATGACAAATCTGCTCGAAACGGTTACCGGAGAGTTGCAAGCGGCGCAATTCATTGACATGCACACGCATCTTTTCCGGCCATCGCTGGGAACACTGGGCTTGTGGGGAATCGACGAGCTTTTGACCTATCACTATCTGGAAGCCGAATTGTTCCGGTCGAGCGATATCACGCCAGAGCAGTATTGGTCGATGTC
>Ga0157369_10009811_pt1 | contig 10953 bp, 11 predicted proteins | sample C25metaG_FD_113461 | JGI IMG/M metagenome (GOLD analysis project Ga0157369, IMG submission 113461) | Corn rhizosphere microbial communities from Kellogg Biological Station, Michigan, USA - C2-5 metaG | ecosystem: Host-associated > Plants > Roots > Rhizosphere > Soil | place: USA: Michigan... | reverse complement strand
GGGTGGTCCTGGAAGGTGACCAAATCGAGCCCGGCCGCCTCGGACAGCCGGGCCAGGACAAGCACGTCGTCGGGTCGGGCGGCCGCGGGCGTGATGAAGCTGCCGAAGAGCAGGTCGTGTCCGTAGTCGGTCATCGCGCCTCACGCTACCGGGGCGGGGGAGCGCAGGCGGATCCGGGTTTTGGCGGAGCCGAGCACCCCCAATGCTGACACAGCCCAATGGGCTTTACTGGACGGCATGACCGAGCCGCTGTCCGTTCACGTCTGGTCCGACATCGCCTGCCCATGGTGCTTCGTAGGCAAGCGCCGGTTCGAACGTGCGGCCCGGGAGTTCGACGGGGAGCTGGAGGTGGAGTACCACTCCTTCGAACTGTCACCGGACACGCCGGTGGACTTCGAGGGCGGCGAGGCGGACTTCCTCGCCGGGTACAAGGGGATGCCGCGCGAGCAGGCGGTGCGGATGCTGGAGCAGATGACCGAGCTGGCCGCGACCGAGGGCCTACGGTACGACTTCGCCGCCCTGCGCCACACCAGGACGCTGCTGGCACACCAGGCGATCCACCACGCCAAGGCGCAGGGCCGGCAGGAGGCGCTCGTCGAGCGGTTGTTCCAGGCCTACTTCGAGCAGGGCCGGCACGTCGGCCGGGTGGACGACCTCGCCGATCTCGCCGCCGAGGTCGGCCTGGACCGCGACGGTACCCGGCAGGCGTTGCTCGACGGCACGTACGCCGACGCCGTCGCCGAGGACATCGCGGTCGCCCGTGACGCGGGCATCAACGGCGTTCCCTTCTACGTGGTCGGTGGCCGGTACGCGGTCTCCGGGGCGCAGAGCAGTGAGGTGTTCGGTACCGCGCTGCGGCGCGCCGCCGCCGACCCGGCCGCGGCGGCCACGCCAGAGCCGTTGTGAGGTCCGCAATCGTTATCCCTGACCTGGGATAGAACGGCCTTCCGCCGGGCACCCGCAGATCATGGCCTGGGTGGACGAGCGGTACCGGTTGGTGGAGCGGTTGGGCACCGGAGGGATGTCGGTTGTCTGGCGCGCCTTCGACGAGGTGCTCGGCCGCCAGGTCGCGATCAAGATGCTCGCCGGTAGCTACGCCGCCAATCCGGACTTCCGGCAACGTATGCGTCACGAGGCACGGGCCGCGGCCCGGCTGGCCCACCCCCGCATCGGGATCGTGTACGACTACGGAGAGTCGCGCACCTGGCGCGGATCCGTTACGCCGTACGTGGTGATGGAGCTCATCGACGGGCCGGCGCTGGGGGAGCGGCTGCACGACGGCCCGCTGTCGGTCGACGCGGCGCTCGGCGTGTGCGCGCAGGTCGCCGAGGGCCTCGACGCGGCCCACGCGCGCGGCCTGGCGCACCGCGACGTGAAGCCGGGCAACGTGATGCTGTCCACCGGCGGGGTCAAGGTCGTCGACTTCGGCATCTCGGCGCTCGTCGGCGCGCACTCGGATCACGCCGCGGACGGCAAGGTACTGGGCACGCCGGCCTACATCGCGCCGGAGCGGCTGATCGGCGCCCCGGTCGGTACCGCGGCGGACGTCTACGCACTGGGCATCGTCCTGTACAAGTCGGTCACCGGCCACTCGCCCTGGCAGGCGACCGACCCGGCGGAGATGGTCGCCGCCCACCTGACCCGGTCACCGGAACCGCTGCCCTCGATCGACGGGCTGCCCGACGAGGTCCACGACCTGTACCGGCGCTGCCTGGCCAAGGAGCCGGACGAGCGGCCGGAGGCCGGCGAGGTGGCCGCGATCCTGGCGTCGGCGGCGGGCCTGCCGGTCGCGCCGGCGAGGGTCGCCCTGGCGCCCATCGTCCTGACCGCGCCGATCCAACGGGACTGCACCACCCTGCTTCCTCCGCCGGCCGAGACCACCGCTCTGCCGATGTCCGGAAGCGCCCGGGTGCCTGCTGGCCGGCACGGTACCCGGGCGCTTCCCCACCCGTTCGGCGCCGCCGGCCGGTTGTGGACGCCGCGGCTGCCCGTCTCGCGGGTACGCCGCCGGGCCGCCGCCGGACTGGCGCTGCTGCCGCTGGCGGGGCTCACCGCCGGGCTCATCGTCGCGACGAACACCGACCGGCATCCGCGGGTCGAGGCGGCGCCTGCCCACGCCGCCGTGCCGGCCGCCGCCGCGCCGTCGTGCGCGGTGACCTACCGGGTGGGTACCGACGACGGAGCGAACTTCGCCGGTACGTTGACGCTCGACGGCTGGCGCGCTGCGCCCCAGGGTGGCTGGACGGTCTCCTTCGAGCTGCCCGCCGACCAGACGTTCACGGCGGCCGCTCCGGCGACGTCGACGCAGAGCGGCAGCCGCATCGTGGTGCGGGTACCCCGGCCCGACGCCGCCACCGGCGGGGTGGCCGGTACGGAATCGGTGAGCGTGTCGTTCAGCGGCACCTACCGCGGCGCGAACCCGATGCCGTCGGTGTTCACGGCGGGCGGCGACCGGTGCACGCCGGTGCTGATCGGACCGAGCGTCGCCAGTACCGGACCGTCCACATCGGACGGTGGTACCGGCACCCAGGTCGCGGCGCGCACCGGAAGCGGACCAGGCGGCGGTCCGGCCGCCGGTCCGGGCGGCGGTCCGGCCGCCGGGCACGGCAAGGGCAAGGACAAGGGCAAGGGCGGGGGATGACTGACTTCCGGATGAGAGAGCGCTGAGGCTTACCGTGCCGGTATTGCCGCTTGGGCCTAGCATTCGCGGTATGCCCCATCTCCGTTCCCGACTCGTGATCCTGGCCGTGCTGCCCGTCGTGCTCGCCGCGTTCACCGCGTGCTCGCACAGCAAGCCCAAGGCCGCGCCGACGGCGAACCTGCCCGCCGGCGACGCCCTGCTCAAGGACTGCGCGTCCGCGATGCGGGACATCAAGACCGCGAAGTTCCAGATCACCGCGGACGGCACCATCGCGGGCCTGAGCCTCAAGCGCGCCGAGGGCACGCTGACGAAGGAAGGCAGCGCGCAGGGCACCGCGCAGGTCGTCGAGAGCGGGCTGGACGTGGAGCTGAGCTTCATCGTCGTCGGCGACAAGATCTACCTGAAGGGCCCGACCGGCGGGTACCAGACGTTGCCGCTCGCGCTGGCCGCCACCGTGTACGACCCGTCGGCGATCCTCGACCCGGACCGCGGGATCGCCAAGGTGCTCAGCACCGCGAGCGGCGCGAAGACCGAGGCGTCGGAGGCGGTGGACGGCAAGGCGGCGTACCGGGTCGCGGTCAACGTCAACGGTGGCGACCTGTCGACGATCGTGCCCGGAGCCAGCGGCACGGTACCGGGCAAGATCTGGATCGCGGCAGCCGACAAGCGCCTGCTCAAGGCGACCTTCACGCTGCCCGACTCGGGCGGCGCCAAGGGCGGCACGGTGACCGTGACGTTCACCGACTACGACGCGCCCGTCTCGATCAGTGCGCCCTGACACCGCGCCGGCACGCCCGGACGCGGCGGCGTCGCAGCCCGATCCGGCCGGACGGCGCCGGCTCGCGATCGGCGTGGCCGCCGCGACGGTACTGCTCGCCGCGCTGGACGCGTACGTCGTGGTCACCGTGCTCACGGCGATCATCGGTGACCTGCACATCCCGATCAACCGCCTGGAGCGCGCGACCCCGATCGTCACCGGTTACCTGCTCGGGTACGTCGCCGGCATGCCGCTGCTGGGCTCGCTGTCCGACCGATACGGCCGGCGGCCGGTGATCGTCGCGTGCCTGCTCGGGTTCGCGGCCGGCTCGGCGTTGACCGCGTCCTCCGGCGACTCCATCACGCTGCTGGTCGCCGGTCGGGCCGCCCAGGGCCTCGCCGGCGGGGCGCTGTTGCCGGTGACCATGGCGCTGGCCGGAGACCTGTGGGCGCAGCAGCACCGCCGCGGGCTGGTCCTCGGCGGGGTCGGCGCGGCGCAGGAACTGGGCAGCGTGCTCGGCCCGCTGTACGGCGCGGGCGTCGCCGCCCTGCTCGGCTGGCGGGGCATCTTCTGGGTCAACATCCCGATCGCGGTGCTGGCGGCCGCCGCGGTGCTGGTCGTCCTTCCGGGCGACGCGTCGGGGGTGCTCGGCTCCGCCAAACCCCGGCTCCGCCTGCGCTCCCCGGGGGGACCGCGGCAGGCCACGCGTCAGCGGGTCGACGTCGTCGGCGGGCTGCTGCTCGCGATCGCGCTCGGGCTGCTCGTCGTCGGGTTGGACAACCCGCAGCCCGAGCGCGCGGTGCTGCCCACCTGGGGTCCGGCCACGCTGGCCGGTGCCGGGCTCGCGGCGGTCGCGTTCGTGCTGTGGGAGTGGCGCTCCCGTACCCGACTGCTCGATCCTGCGGGGGTACGGCTCGGGACGCTGCTCGTCGCGCTCGCCGTCAGCTTCTGCGCGGGCGCCGCCCTCATGGTGACCCTGGTCGACGTGCAGCTGATCGCGCAGACGCTGCTCGGCCGGGACGCGGTCGGCGGCACCCTGCTGCTGTCGCGGTTCCTCGTGGCGCTGCCGGTCGGCGCCGTCATCGGCGGCGCGCTGGTGTCCCGGCTCGGCGAGCGCTGGGTGACCCTGACCGGCATGCTGCTCGCCGCGGCCGCCTACCTGCTGATCTCGCACTGGCCGCTGGACGTGCTGTCCCTGCGGTACGCGGGGGTCCTGCCGCGCCTGGACACCGACCTGGCGCTGGCCGGGCTCGGACTCGGGCTGGTCATCGCGCCGCTGGCCGCCGCCGCCCTGCGCGCGACACCTGCGCGGCAGCACGGCGTGGCCTCCTCGGGCGTGGTGGTGGCCCGGATGGTCGGCATGCTGGTCGGCGTCGCGGCGCTCACCGCGTGGGGGCTGCACGCGTTCCACCGGCGCACCGCGAAGCTGGACACCCCGCTGCCGTTCGGCAAGACCCCCGACGAGTACCGCGCGCAGTTCAACGCGTACGAGTTGGCGGTGAAGGTGGCGCTGCGCGAGGAGTACGGCGAGATCTTCTTCGCCACGGCCTGCCTGTGCGTGCTCGGTGCGCTGCTCGGGCTGCTGCTGGCCGGACGTTTGTCGGTGGGTCGGTCTACGGTGGGCGCAAGCGGAGCCGATCAGACCTGAGGGGAAGAAAGCACCATGACCACACTCGAGAACCGGCCTAACACCGCGCTGATCGTCATCGATGTGCAGAACGGGGTGGTCGGTGACGCCGCCCACGATCGCGAGGCGGTGGTCGCGAACATCGGCGGCCTGGTCGAGAAGGCGCGTCAGGAACGGGTCCCGGTCGTCTGGGTCCAGCACTCCGACGAGGAGCTGGAGTTGGGCAGCGACGCCTGGCGGATCGTCCCCGAGCTGACCCCGGACGATGCCGAGCCGGTGGTCCAGAAGAACTACGGCGACTCGTTCGAGGACACCAACCTGGAGGACGTGCTGTCGGGCCTCGGCATCGGGCGGCTCGTGGTCGTCGGCGCGCAGACCGACGCGTGCATCCGCTCGACGCTGCACGGCGCGATCACGCGGGGCTACGACGCGACCCTGGTCAGCGACGCGCACACGACCGACGACCTGACCAAGTGGGGCGCGCCGTCGCCGGACCAGGTCATCGCGCACACCAACCTCTACTGGGGATTCCACACGGCCCCGGGGCGTAAGGGCGGCACGGTCGAGACCAAGGACGTCGACTTCGCGGCCGGGTGACGCTAATCCGCTGGCGCGGTAAGAACGATCGGACCGTCGGCGGTGACCGCGATCGTGTGCTCGACGTGCGCGGCGCGGCTGCCGTCGGCGGTGAGCAGCGTCCAGCCGTCGCGACCCAACCGGTAGTCGTCCGTGCCGCCCTCGATGAGCATCGGCTCGATGGCGATCACGAGGCCCTCGCGCAGCACCATGCCCCGGCCCGGCCGGCCGGCGTTGGGCACGTCGGGAGCCTCGTGCATCGCGGTGCCCACGCCGTGGCCGCCGACCCCGTCGGGCATGCCGTAGCCGCCCGCGCGGGCGACGGTCTCCACCGCGTGCGAGATGTCACCGATCCGGGCGCCGGGCCGGGCCACCGCGATCCCGGCGGCCAGGGCGCGCGAGGCGGTCCCGCTCAGTCGTTGTCCGGCCTCGTCGACGGTACCGACGGCCACGGTCACGGCGGCATCGGCGTGGTACCCGTCGATGTGCACGGCGAGGTCGACGGAGAGCAGGTCGCCGTCGACGAGCGGCCGCCGGTCCGGGATCGCGTGCACGATCGCGTCGTTGACAGGCACAGGACCGTCGGGTACGGCATCGGCGCCCACCGCGGGTGGTACCCGAGGAACGACGGCTTGGCGCCGGCCCCGGCGATCAGGTCCGCGGCCAGTTCGTCTAGCTCGACGAGTCGGGTGCCCGGCCGGGCCGCCCCCGCCACGGCGGCCAGCGTCTCGGCGACCACGAGCCCGGAGCGGCGGATCGCCGCGATCTCACTCTCTGACTTGAGCACAACCATGGCTGGTATTTTAATACCAGGATTATAATCCGAGCCATGGTGCGTACCCCGCTGACCGAGAGCGAGCGCGAGCGCGGCCTTGCCCTGGGCCGGACGCTGCAACGCGCCCGGGCCGGGCGCAGCGCGGCCGAGGTGGCCCTGCGCGCGGGCATCTCGCTGGACACCCTCCGCAAGATCGAGCGAGGCGCGATCGCGACGCCGGCCTTCTTCACGGTCGCGGCGCTCGCCGAGGTGCTCGGCCTGGACCTCAACGACCTCAGTACCGCTCCGGGCCGCCCGGACCGGCTGGCTTCCTAACCGGTACCTGCGGAGCCGGCCGGGCCCACCCGCTGAGCCCGCCCGGCGGTGCCGCCCCCGCTGAGCCCCCCGGCCGTGGACGCCACGGCGGAATCGCTCATTCGCCCGGGCCGGGCACCCCCCAGCTGGCGGGCGCCCGGCGTCACGTGCGGTGTCAGATCGCGCAGTTGTGGTACGACTCGATGAGCCATCCCTCGTCGTGCCGCGACAGCGTCCAGGTCGCCCGGCGCACCCGCTCGGGCGCGACGCTCTCCTCGCCGGGCAGCGCGTACCCGGAGCGGCTCACCACGATGGCGCAGTCGCCGACGCGCCGTACGCTCTCCTGCTCGTCGGTGCCGCGGGTACCGCGCAACGGCCCGGCGAACCCGGCCGCCATGTACCGGCGGATCTCCTCGCGCCCGCGCAGGAACGTACCGCCGGTCAGCACCACGGTCGCGTCCGGCGCGTACACCTCGGCGAAGGCGTCGGCGTCGTTCGCGTCCCAGGCGCTCACGGTGGCCAGGATGGGCTCGGTGACGGTCGTGTCGATGGTGGTACCGGACATGGCTCCTCCTTGGGTGACGTTGTGTCTGCCGGTACCTACCGGGCGGGCCGCCGAGATTCATCGGCCGGCGAGCGATGAGTTTCCGGGCGGCGCGCGGTAGGTACCGGAGTGAGAGACGCGACGATGACCGACGAGGCGACCGAGTTCACCGGCCTGACCGAGCCGTACCGGCGGGAACTGCTCGTCCACTGCTACCGCATGCTCGGCTCGGTGCACGACGCCGAGGACCTGGTGCAGGACACGCTGCTGCGCGCCTGGCGGGCGTTCGACAGCTACGACGAGTCCCGCGCGTCGCTGCGCACCTGGCTGTACCGCATCGCCACGAACGCCTGCCTGACCGCGCTGGCCGGCCGGGCCCGCCGGCCGATGCCCTCGGGTCTCGGCGCGCCGACCTACTCGCCGGACGACCCGTTCGCGCCGGGCTTCGAGGTGCCGTGGCTGCAGCCGATCCCCGACGCGCTGCTCGGCCCGCCGCCCGGTCTGGGGAACGAACCCGCGTCGGTGCGCGGGCTGCGGCTGGCGATCGTCGCGGCGCTGCAGTTGCTGCCCGCCCGGCAGCGCGCCGTGCTGATCCTGCGCGACGTGCTGGAGTGGCCGGCTTCCGAGGTCGCGGCGATGCTCGACATCACGCCCGCCGCGGTGAACAGCGCGCTGCAGCGGGCCCGGGCGCGCCTGCGCGAGGTCGGGCCGCGCGAGGACGACATCTGCGAGCCGCTCGCCGCCCGCGCGATGGTCGACCGGTACGTGGCGGCGTTCGAGAACGCCGACCTGGCCACGCTCAAGCGCCTGTTGACCGACGACGTGGTGATGGAGATGCCGCCGTACCTCAACTGGTTCGTCGGGGCCGAGGACTACACGCGGTTCATCGCGCGCGCCTTCGCCCTGCGGGGTACCGACTGGCGCTGCGTACCGGTCGGTGCGAACGGCCAGCCGGCTGTGGCCGCGTACGTGCGACCGCCCGGCGGGGTGTACACGCTGCACACCCTGCAGATCTTCACCGTGCGACCGGGCGGCGTCGCGCACACCGTCGTGTACCAGGACCCGGTGGTGTTCGGGCTGTTCAATTTGCCCGCGATGGTCAGTCCCTAGTGGACGGTGAGTCCTTAGTGGACGATCAGTCGGCCCGCGGCAGGGCGGAACGCAGCGCGCCGAGCACGGCGCCCAGCTCGGCGACCAACCCGGCCAGCGTGGTGCCGTCGTTGCCGCCGATCGTCACCGCGCGCAGCTCGGCCGGCTTCGGCAGCCGGGCCACGATCTCGGGCAGCGACTCGATCAGCCGCGCCTGTACCCGCGCCGGTGACTGGTCGTTGTCGATGGCCGCGCGCTGCCGGTCGCGCTCCAGGCCCAGCAGCGCATTGGCGTGGTCCGCCTCGGCGCGGGAGGTGGCCATGCCGAGGTCGCCGTCGAGGGTGAGGCGCTTGAGCGCGTACTCCTGCTCGATGCGCTGCGTGGCCATCGCGGCCTCCTCGGCCTGGCGCTCCCGCTCCAGCCGCAGCTCGTGCAGCGTGGTCTGGTTGCGCAATTCGGCCAGCCGCTCGCCGTCCTCCTGCTCGCGCTCGGCGCGGCGCAGCGCCTCGGCCGTCTCGCGGTCGAAGCCCGCCGCCTCGTTGCGCGCCCGCAGGTCGGCCAGCTCGCGCTCGGTCTGCAGCCGCAGCGTGTCGCGCCGCCGGGCGGCGGCCATCTCCCGCTCGGCGATCGCGACCTCCGCGTCGACCTCGGCCAGCCGCGCCAACCGCTCCTGCTCGGAACGGTACGGCTTCTGCAGGTTCTCCCACAGCCGCTGCGAGCTGACCACGGCCTCCTTGATCTGTACCGTGACGATGCGCAGCCCCAGGCCGGTGTCGCCGCTGCCCTGGCCCTCGGCGACCGCGCGCAGCCGGGAGGTCAGCTCCTCGATGATGGGTTGCTTGTCGCTGAGCACGTCCTGCACGCTGATGGTGGCGACCTTGTCCTTGATGGCGGCCTCGGCCTGCTCCTTGAGTTGCAGGTTGACCAGGCGCATCGGGTCCAGCGGGTCGCCGAAGTCCAGTTTCCGGTACGCGATCGCGAAGTCGTGGATGATCCACTGCACGTACGCCTGGACGAGCACGCCCTGCAGTTCCCGGCAGATGCAGTACGCGGAGATGAGGATCGTCTGCATCGCGCCCGGTACCACCAGGAACGAGTCGGTGACCGGATTGAACCGGAACGACACGCCCAGCCCGACGTGCAGGGGTTCGGTGCGCCCGCGCCGGGTGTGCACGACGAACGCGTTCGGCGGTACGACGACGGTCTTCCACCGGCCGAACCCGGTCACCCGCACGTCGACGGCGTGGGATGGCTCCTGGGCGGGCACCGCGGCGACCCCGCCCACCGCGGCGGCCGCGCGCGTGCGGGCCGGTGCCGCGGCGCCGGGCGCGGGCGGCGGCGCGTAGGAGGGCGACCCGGCGCGCTTCCCGCGCAGGTCCTGCTCCAACTGCGCGCCCTGGGCAACAACCTGGTCCAGGTAGGTGTTGCGGTTCTCCGTCACCGTCATGCCGTCCATCCTGCCGGCGCTGTCAAATGCCCGGGTGACGAGGATCGATAGTCCACACAGGACGATCGGGCGTCGGGTGGGGTCCGGGGTGAAGGCTCTGGGAAGCTACGTGCGTGGCGGAACGAGTGATCCTGGTGAACGGCCTGCCGGGTTCCGGCAAGACCACTCTCGCGAGGCGGCTGGGCGCGGCGTTGGATGTGCCGGTGGTATCGAAGGATGCCGTGAAGGAGGCGCTGCTGACCGCGGTGCCGGAGGCGAGGCCGGCCGGCCTTGGCGCCGTCGCGATGGAGGCGGCGTGGAGCATGGCGACGGACTTCGTGGGTACCGTCGTGCTGGAGTCGTGGTGGTTCCGGCCACGCGACCTGGAGTTCGCGGTCGCGGCGTGGCGCCGGTGCGGCGAGCCCCTGCTGGTCGAGGTGTGGTGCGAGGTGCCGGCCGAGGTGGCCCGTGGCCGGTACGCCAACCGGGTCAGGCACCCCATGTACGAGGACGCGCGCCACCTGGCCACCTCGTGGGACGACTGGGCGCGGCGGGCCGAACCGCTGGCCATCGGGGCGGTGGTACGGGTGGATACGTCCGCCGACGTCGATGTCGCGGCGATCGTGCCGAAGCTGACGGGCTGAGCTGAAACCTTCTCCTTACCGGTACCGACCGGTAACCTCCCGCGTCATGAGTGACACGACAGCCGCGCCTCCCGCGACCCGATGGCCCGCCGCCCTGGCCATCCGTAACCGGACGGCCGCCGTGTTACTGGGCATATTCGGGCTCCTGGTCGTCGTCAACCTGGTCGGCGGGGCGGCCACCGCCGGTACCGGTGGGGTCCGGCTCAGCGACGTGTTCACCAAGCCGCTGCTGATGCTGGCGCTGGCCGGGTTCGTCGTCGCCGCCGCCCGCCCGGCCCGGCCGGAGAACGCTGACTGGGCGCCGCTCCGGCAGGCTCCGCGGCCGAGTCGCCTGGCGGTCGGCGGGCTGCTGCTCGGCGGCGTGGGCGACGCGGCCCTGCTCGGCCACGGCACCTGGTTCCTCGTCGGGATGGGCGCCTTCGCCCTCGGCCACGCCTGCTACCTGACGGCGTTTCTGAGACGCGGGGCGGCCGCCACGCTGCGCCGCCGGTGGTGGGTCCCGGTCGGGTACCTGGCGGTGTGGGGCGGCCCTGATCGCCCTCGTCGGGCCGGGGCTGGAGACCGGGCTGCGCGTGCCGGT
>Ga0157369_10009810_pt1 | contig 10953 bp, 11 predicted proteins | sample C25metaG_FD_113461 | JGI IMG/M metagenome (GOLD analysis project Ga0157369, IMG submission 113461) | Corn rhizosphere microbial communities from Kellogg Biological Station, Michigan, USA - C2-5 metaG | ecosystem: Host-associated > Plants > Roots > Rhizosphere > Soil | place: USA: Michigan... | reverse complement strand
TCTGGGCGTGGAGCGACGAGCCGATCGCGGCGCGCGATCTTCCGCAGCTGGCGCTGATCGACGCGAAGAGGGATTGGTCCAACAACCCGACCGCGCCGATTCCGCTGTCTGAGTTCACCGGCGACATTCCGGCCGGGCGCTGGGTCCGGATCGCGATCCCGCTCACCCGGTTCCGGCCGACCTCGATCGGCGGCTTCAACCCCCGGCGGGTGAGCTCGCTGGTGCTGTCGCAGGGCGCGGCGTCGGACGGCAAGCCGCATGAGCTGGTCCTCGACGACCTCCGGATCCAGCCCGACCCGGGCCCGACGGCCATACCGCCCACGCCGTCCGGGCTGACGGCGACGGGATACGAACGCCATGTCCTGCTGCAATGGCAGCCGGTCGCCGATCCGGATATCGCGCAATATGTGATCTACCGGTCGCTCGATGGCGGCCCGTGGAAGCCCGTCGGAGTCCAGCGCGCGGGAGTCACTCGCTATGTCGATTGGCTTGGCCGGCCCGATGCCAAGGCTGAGTACCGCATCGCGGCGCGCACCTCGGCCCTCGCGGAATCGCCGCAATCGACCGAGGCCGCCGCCGCGACGCACCCGATGACCGACGATCAGCTGCTGACGATGGTCCAGGACGCCAGCTTTCATTATTATTGGGACGCAGCGGAGCCGGTGTCGGGCATGGCCCGCGAAAGCCAGCCCGGCAATGACGACATGATCGCGCTCGGCGCCAGCGGTTTCGGGGTCATGGCGATGATCGTCGCGGCCGATCGCGGGTTTGTCCCGCGCGAAGCGGTGGTCCAGCGGATGCTCAAGATCACTCGCTTCCTCGAGCGGGCGGACCGTTTCCACGGCGCCTGGGGCCATTTCATCTCGGGCCGCACCGGCCATGTCATCCCGCTGTTCCAGATTTACGACGACGGCGCCGACCTCGTCGAAACCTCCTTCATGATGCAGGGCCTGCTCGCTGCGCGGGGTTACTTCACGCGCGACACTCCCGACGAACGCGAGCTGCGCGATCGGATCACCAGATTATGGGAAGGCGTCGACTGGGACTGGTTCCGGGCGACTCCCAAGCGCGACGCGCTCTACTGGCACTGGTCGCCCAATTACGGCTGGTACATCCACTTCCGCCTCGAAGGCTGGAACGAGGTGATGATCACCTATCTGCTCGCGGTCGCCTCGCCGACCCACCCGGTGCCGCCGTCGATCTACTATACCGGATACACCGGGCACGAAGGCTACGGGACGCCGCGCACCTATTTCGGAATCACCACGACCCAAAGTTATGTCCCCCCGTCCAAAACCTCGCCGGGAAGCACGGGTCCGCTCTTCTTCAGCCATTATTCCTATCTCGGTTACGACCCCCGAGGAGTGCGCGACCGGTACAGCAATTATTTCAAGAGCAACCGGGCGCTGGCGCGGATCAGCCGGGCCTATTCGATCGCCAACCCGATGAAGTTCAAAGGCTATGCCGCCGACAGCTGGGGGCTTACCGCCGTCGACGGTCCCGACGACCAGTATCACGAGTACAAGCCGTTCCTGACCGATGACGGAACGCTCGCGCCGACCGGCGCGGTGTCGAGCTATGCCTATACCCCCGAGGCGTCGCTGGCCGCGATCAAGCATTGGTACCGCGACCTCGGCGAGCACGTGTGGGGCATTTACGGCTTCACCGACAGCTTCAACCAGCAGCAGGACTGGTATTCCGGGATCAACATCGGCCTCAATCAGGCGCCGCAAACGGTGATGATCGAAAACGGCCGCACCGGGCTCGTCTGGCGCGCCTTCATGGCGAACCCGGAAATCCGCGCCATGCAGCGCAAGCTGGGCCTGACCCGGGATCCCTGAAGTAGCTTGTCGGAAACCATTCGCCTGCTAAGGGCCGGTGGCAGGGAATGGGGTCTCCCTTGTAACCGCCGACCGGCTGATGGCTCCTACGGGCGCACTTGTGCTGCAGTAGGAGGGTTATGCTTTACCTGATCGTGTTCATCGGCGCCGGCATCGGCGGGGCGCTGCGCCACGGGGTCAACGTCGGCGCAGCCAAGCTGTTCGGCTTCGGCTTTCCGTTCGGGACCCTGATCGTCAACGTCGTGGGATCGTTCGCGATGGGCCTGCTCGCCGGCTTCTTCGCATATCGCGCGGGCATTCCGCAGCACGTGCGGCTGTTCCTCACCACCGGCATTCTCGGCGGTTTCACCACCTTCTCGTCCTTCTCCCTCGACGCGGCGCTGCTGGTCGAGCGCCACTCGTTCGGTCTCGCCTTCGGCTATATTGTCGGGAGCATTGCCGCGGGCCTGGCGGCCTTGTTCTTCGGCCTTGCGGTGTTCAGGTCCGCCGGGCACGTCCCCTGATCGGGACTTTTGGCGGCAGATTTGCTATAGGCCCAGCCTCACGCTGAAGGAGGCGCACCATGGCAACCGAGGACCGCATCTATTTCGCGCGCCGCGCCGCCGAGGAGCAGGACCTCGCGACTGCTGCCGGCGACCCCGGCGTCGCCAATGTGCATCGCAAGCTCCAGCGCGCCTATCTCGAACGCGCGAGCGTCGGCGAACGGCCCGCCATGCAGCTTCCGCCACAGGCGAACGGCTAGGCCGGTTCGTCTCCGCTGAGGCGGCGGTAGGTCTTTTCGATCAGGCTTGATCGGGCGTCGGCCCGGGCCTTCTCCAGCCGCTCGTAGCCGCCCGCTTCCTCGCTCCTGAGCTCTTCGGCGAAACCGCCGGCGCGGACCTCGGCCAGCACCTCGGCCATCCGCTTGCGGACGCTTTCATCGACGATGCGCTTTCCCCCGAGCAGCGCGCCGAGCTCAGCGGTGTTGGAGATGACCTCCTTCATTCCCGCGATCCCGCGCGCTTCGATCAGCTCGGCGATCAGGTGCAATTCGCCGACGCATTCGAGGTAGGCGACCTCCGGCGCGATTCCGCCGGCGACCAGGGTCTCGAAGCCCGCGATCAGAAGCTCCGGAACGCCGCCCCACACCACCGCCTGCTCGTTGAACAGGTCCGCCTCCGCTTCCTCGGCGAAGCTCGAGGCGATGAGGCCCGCGCGGGCGCAGCCGATCGCGCGCCCGTAAGCGAGCGCGATCCCGCGCGCGTCGCCGGTCGAATCCCGCTCCACCGCCCACAGCGCAATCATTCCCTTGCCCTCGCGATAGAGCGACCGAAGCGCCGTCCCGGGGCCCTTGGGCGCGACCAGGAAGACGTCGAGGTCGGCGCGCGGCTCGACGAAGCCGAAGCGGACCGAGAGCCCATGGCTGAAGCCGAGCGCCGCGCCTTGGCGAAGGTGCGGCTCGATCTCCCGGTACAGCGCGGCGTGGATCTCGTCGGGTGCAAGCATCATCACCACGTCTGCCGACGCGACCGCGTCCTCGACGAGAGCGGTCGCCAATCCGGACGCCTGGGCCTCGACGGTGCTGCCCGAGCCGCCGCGCAGGCCGACAACCACGTCAGTTCCGCTGTCCTTGAGGTTCAGCGACTGCGCGCGCCCCTGGTTGCCGTAGCCGAGGATCGCCACGCGCTTGTCGGCCAGCGGCGCTGGATCGATATCGGCGTCGCGCAGGAAATTCATGAACCTCCGTTCGTCCCGAGCCTGTCGAGGGACTGTGTTCCTTTGTGCACTAGAAGAAAAAGCAGCCCTTCGACAGGCTCAGGGCGAATGGATGAGTTGGAGAGCATGTGGGAGCCGCTCCATGTCGAGCGCTTCCTGGAATCGCGGCCAGTTCGCGGGCGGCTGGTGCGCGAACCAGGTATATTGCCGCTTGGCGTAGCGCCGCGTCGCCTGCTGGCCGGCGGCGACGGCTTCGTCGAGCGAGCTCTCGCCGAGGAGGTAGCGCGCGAGCTCGCGCACCCCGATCGCGCGCATCACCGGCAGGTTCGGATTGAGCTTGCGAGCAAGCAGCGCCTCAACCTCCGCGACAGCGCCGAGCTCGATCATCCGGGCGAAGCGCTCGTCGCACCGAGCGTAGAGCCATTTGCGCGGCGGGAGGAGAATCAGGGGGCGGAGCTCGACTTCATCGGCGATTCCGCCGTCGCGTTGGCTCTGCCATTCGACGAGGGTCCGTCCGGTCGAGAGGATGACTTCGAGCGCTCGGTTGATCCGCGTGGTGTCCGCGCCGTTCAGGCGCGCCGCGCCCTCCGGATCGAGCGTCTGCAGCTTTGCGCGATTTTCCTCGATCACCGTCTCGCGCACTCGCGCGCGGACGTGCGGGTCTATTGCAGGAACCGGGGCGATCCCGTCGAGCAGCGTGCGCAAATAAAGTCCGGTGCCGCCGACGAGGATCGGCGTCCGTTCGCTCGAATGGATGTCGGCGATCTCGCGGCGGGCCATTTGCGCCCAATCGGCGGCGGAGCAGGGAAGGGCGCCGTCCCGCACCCCGTAAAGTCGATGCTCGGCGGCCTTCCGCTCGTCCTCGGGCGGTGCGGCGCTCAGCACGGGCAGGTCGCGGTAGATTTGCGCGCTGTCGGCGTTGACGATGACGCCGCCTATTTGCTGAGCAAGAGAAATCGCCAATGCCGACTTGCCGCTGGCGGTCGGCCCGGCAATGACGACGAGAGGAGGTTTGGGTTTCGACGTCATGGCAATCGCGACGCTGATAGCAGCCGGACAGCTGGATGACAGGTTGGTGGAGCGCGCGCTCGCGCTCCTTCGCGAGCTCGACCCGAAAGCGGCGTTCATCCACTGGATCGACGAGGGCGACGCCGCGGACCTGCGCTATTCGGGCGACGCCAAGTCGGCGCGCTGGGCGCTCGATGCGCTCGACGGAGTCGACATCGTGGTGCAGCCCGAAGAGCCGCGCTGGAAGCGGCTGCTCGTCGCCGACATGGATTCGACGATCATCGGCCAGGAGTGCATCGACGAGCTCGCCGATTATGCCGGCCTCAAGGACAAGGTCGCCAGGATCACCGAGCGCGCGATGCAGGGCGAGCTGGATTTCCCCGGCGCGCTTCGCGAGCGGGTGCGGCTTCTCGCCGGGCTCGACGAGCGCGCGCTCAAGCGCTGCCTAGACGAGCGCGTCGAAGTGACCGCCGGCGCTGAAACGCTGGTCCAGACGATGCGCGCCGGCGGCTCCTCGTGCCTGCTCGTCTCAGGCGGCTTTCTCTCGTTCGCGGAGCCGATCGCCAGCGCCGTCGGCTTCGACCGGGTCAAGGCAAACCGCCTCGTCTTCACCGGCGGCAAATTGAGCGGCGAAGTCGGGGACCCGATCGTCGACGCCATGGCCAAGCGCGACGCCCTGATCGAGACCCGCGACCAGCTCAACCTCGGGCCCGACGACGTGCTCGCGATCGGCGACGGCGCGAACGACAAGCTGATGATCGAGGAAGCAGGTCTCGGAATTGCCTTCCGCGCCAAGCCCGCGCTGGTCGAGGTGGCCGACGCCGAGCTCAAGTATCACGGCCTCGACGCGCTGCTGTGGGTGCAGGGCGTGCGCCGCCGCGACTGGTTCAGGGCCTGATTATTTGGCTGCTACAGGGAAGCAGGGGACGCCCAAAGCGGAGCAGGCCGCCTGGGCCGCACCTTTGCTCTCGAACGGCCCAACCTGCAGCCGCGTGATCGCGCCAACGGGAATGTAGAAGGGCCGCCTTCCTGACAGCGCCGCCTTGCCGGCGAGCTTCTGGTACAGCGCTTCGGCCGATCCCTTCTGCGAGAAAGCGCCGAGCTGGATGCGCCAGGCGCCGCTCGCCGGAGCTACCTTGGCAGCAGGCGCAGCCGCGACGACTTTCGGCGGCGCTTTTGGAGCGAGCTTCGGCGCGGGCGGATTGGCGGCAACCTTGGGCGGCGCCTTGGGGGTAGCCGACGCGACGGCCTGGGGAGCGGCCTTCCGCCGGCTGGCGCTCGGCGCGGGCGAGTTGGAAGCGAACGGCTGGTTGGCGAGATTGCTGGCGATCGCGGTTCCGCGCTTGCGGTCGGCGGCCGGGAGTATCTCGTCGAGCTGCTGGAGCGTTTCCTTCGCCGGCTGCAGCCCTTGGGCGGCGGCGCGGCGGACATAGGCATAGCCGAGCACGGGGTCCTGGCTTACGCCGTCGCCGTTGACCAGCGCGGTCCCGTAGACCAGCTCCGCCCTCGGCTCGTCATGCTCGGCGGCTTTCTTGAGCCAGCGGATGCCGTCGGCCTGCTCGCCATTCTGGAACAGCAGCAGGCCGAGCGTCGTCTGCGCATCGACGTGGCCTTGGCCGGCCGCGCGCTCGAACCAGGCTTTCGCCGCGGCGAGGTTGATCGGCACTCCGCGGCCGAGGCGATAGGCCTGGCCGAGATTGAACTGGGCGTCGGCGTCGCCTTTCTCCGCAAGCGGCCTCCAGATCGCCACCGCGCCCGAATAATCGGCGCGCTGCCACGCATCGATGCCGGCCCTGACTGACTGCGCCGAAACGGATGCAGCACTTGCGATCAGCAGCGCAGCGGCAACCAAGTATTTGCAATTCATCGTCAAACCCACCCCGCTGAGACCTTAGCCGAGGTCGCTTGCGCCGCAAACAGCGTCTTGGGGCCGTTAACCAGATTTTAGAGGCTCTGGTGTCACTCCGCTCAGCGAACTGACGTCTTCACGCGAGGGGAAAAGCATGCGCGTCCTGGCATTGGCATCGCAGAAGGGCGGGTCCGGTAAGACGACCCTGTCCGGTCATCTTGCGGTGCAGGCGCAAATGTCGGGGGCAGGCCCGGTCTGCCTGATCGACATTGACCCGCAAGGCAGCCTTGCGGACTGGTGGAACGAGCGCGAGGCCGACATGCCGGCCTTCGCCCAGACCACCGTCGCCCGGCTTGCTTCCGACCTCGAAGTGCTTCGCCAGCAGGGCTTCCGCCTTGCCGTCGTCGACACGCCGCCCGCGATCACGATGGCGATCCAGAGCGTCATCGCGGTGGCCGAGCTGATCGTCATTCCGACCCGGCCGAGCCCGCACGACCTTCGCGCCGTCGGCGCCACGGTCGATCTTTGCGACCGCGCCGGAAAGCCTTTGATCTTCGTCGTCAACGCGGCGACGCCCAAGGCCAAGATCACTTATGAAGCGGCGGTCGCGCTGTCGCAGCACGGCACGGTCGCCCCGGTCACGCTCCACCACCGCACCGATTTTGCAGCCTCGATGATCGACGGCCGCACCGTGATGGAAATCGACCCCCAGGGCCGCTCGGCCGCCGAAGTGACCGAGCTGTGGGAATATATTTCCGACCGGCTCGAGAAGAATTTCCGCCGCACTGTGTTCGCAGCGCCGGGAGCCGCGCCAGGCATCAGCCCGGCCAGTCCGCGTCCGGTCGGCGGCTTCGGTCGCCGCGTCGTCGGCCAGTAAGGGAGCGCGACGGTGGCTGACGCCAAGCCTTTCGCCTCTCTTTCCTCGGGCCTCCTCGCTCGCAAGGGCGCAGCCCGTCCAGCCATGCGGCCCCAGGGCTTCGGCCAGGGCGGCAGCGGTCTCGAGGACCTCGGCTGGAACGACATGGGCTTCGAACCGCCCAAGCCGGCCGAAGCCCCGCGCGACAGCACGCACGATGCGTTCGGTGAGGATGTCGTCGAGCATCCGCGCGCCCACCCGACCGGCCTCACTCCGGTGCAGTCGCCGGTCCATCATCAGCAGGCGGAGATCGCCGACCGACTCGGCGCCGAAGACAGCGACGAGGAAGCGGACGAGACTGCCGAACTGTACGGCGACGAGGTCGAGGAAGCTCCAGCGGCCGCTCCGGTGGCTGTCGTCTCTGCTCGTGCTCCAGCTCCAGCTCCGGTTGCGGTTCCGGTCTCAGATCCGGCGCCTGCGCCGGCACCGGTGGCACGCCGCGCGCCTCGTGCGCGCTCAGCGCCGGGCAGCAAGGCCAAGGCGGCATTTACGCTTCGGCTCGATCCCGAGCGTCACCTCAAGCTGCGCCTCGCCTGCGCCGTCGACGGACGCTCGGCACAGCAGCTCGTGACCGACGCGCTCGACCAGTTGCTCGACCGCATGCCCGAACTCGATTCGATGGCCGCCAAGGCCAAACGCAAGGGGTAAGATCCATGACCAGGCCGCACCGCTTCGGGTCCGCCGTTTCCGCCATCGTGCTTGCCTCGATGATCGCTGGTTGCGCCGCGCCGCAGCAAAAGACCGGCTTCGGCGGCAAGACCGACGCGGACCTCGGCCTCGCGACCCGTGCTCTCCTCGCGCTCAACGCCAAGGACGTTCCCGTGGCGATCGACTATGCGGAGCAGGCCGTGGCCAAGACTCCGAACGACGCCGGCTTCCGCGCGCTCCTCGGCAACGCTTATTTCACTGCCGGCCGCTTCTGGTCGGCCGAGGCGGCCTACAAGGATTCGCTGAGCCTCTATTCGAACCAGCCGCAGGTGATCCTGAAGCTCGCGCTGGTCGAAACCGCGCTCGGCAAGAAGGACGAGGCTGTGGCCTTCCTTCAGGCCGGCCGCTCGGTCCTCGACCCGTCGAACTACGGCCTGGCGCTCGCGCTTGCCGGTGACACGGCGGACGCGATCCCGGTGCTCGACGCAGCCGCCCGGCAGCAGGGCGCCGACTCGACCGTCCGTCAGAACCTCGCGCTTGCCCATGCGCTTGCCGGCGACTGGGCCGACGCGCGCACTATTGCCGCGCAGGACGTTCCTGCCGGCCAGGTCGATGCGCGGATCCATCAGTGGATGCAGCTCGCCAGCCCGAAGAGCCCGGCCGACCAGGTGGCGGCGCTCGTCGGAGTCACTCCTGCGCCGACCGACCAGGGCCAGCCGATTCGCCTTGCCCTGCGGAGGACGGATACGATGCTCGCTGAGGCAGCCCCGGCACCGGCTCCGGCCCCGGCACGAGCGCCGGCTCCTGCAGCCGTCGCCGAGTCGGCGCCGCCAGTGGCTGCGCCGCTGATCTCTGAAGCAGGACGGGCCGCACCGGCGGCACCCGCGCCGCAGCCCGCTCCCGCATTCGTCGAAGCCGTTGCGTCTCCCGCGCCGGCGCCGAAACCGGCTCCTGCGATCGCGCCGGCGCCGGTGAAGGCGAAATCCTTCGTCGCCGAGGCGGCCACCGTCGCGAGTGCAACGACCGGCGCGCTCAAGAATGCTGCCGGCAGGGCCGAAGCCGTCTTCGCATCCTTCATGCCGAAAAAGGCGCCGCCCGCGGCCAGGCCGAAAGTCCGTCGCGTGCTCGCGGCGGCTGCGCGCCGCGGCAATTCGAACGTCGTCATGCAGATCGCTTCCTATCGCACGCCGCAGCAGGTCAGCGCGGGATGGAGCCACCTCACTCAGCACTATCCGGCGCTGCGCGCCTATCTTCCGCTGCGCGCCCGCTTCGTTTCGCCCAAGGGCACCTTCTGGCGCCTGTCGATCCAGGGCTTCGATAGCCAGGGAGACGCCGTGGCCCGCTGCAACCTGCTCAAGAGCCGCGGCGGCCATTGCTTCGTTCGCGGGCTCGCCGGCGACGCGCCGGTCGAGATCGCCTCGAACTAAAGCAGCATTTCCAGGCAGGCCATCCGAACGGCCACGCCCATTTCGACCTGAAGCCTGACCAGCGACCGCTGCGGATCGTCCGCGACCGCGCTGTCGATTTCGACTCCGCGGTTCATCGGGCCCGGATGCATCACCACCGCGTCCGCCGCCGCGCTTGCGAGCCGCTCCGCGGTCAGTCCATAGCGGCTGAGATATTCGCCCGGCGCGTCGCCCAGGTCCTCTTCCAATCGCTCGCGCTGGACTCGGAGCATCATCACCACGTCGGCACCGGCGATGGCTTCATCGACGGAGAGCTGCGGAAGGTCGCTCGGGATCAGCTCCGGCGGTCCCGCAAGCCGCACCTCTGCGCCGAGGCGCGGGAGCAGCTTAGCGTTCGATCGCGCCACCCGGCTGTGCTTGATGTCGCCGCAGATCGCGACCTTTAGCCCCTCCATCCGGCCGAGCCGATGGCGGACGGTCGCAGCGTCGAGCAGCGCCTGCGTCGGATGCTCGTTGGTCCCGTCGCCGGCGTTGATCACCGGCGCATCGACGATGTCGGCGACCAGCGCCGGAGCGCCATTGTCGCGATGGCGGATCACGAGCGCGTCGGGGCGCATCGCATTGAGCGTCGCTGCCGTGTCTTCGAGGCTCTCGCCCTTCTTGACCGAGCTATGCTCGACCGACAGCGCGATCGCCGACGCGCCGAGCCGGTGAGTCGCCGTCGCGAATGACATCGCGGTCCGCGTCGAATTCTCATAGAAGAGATTGAAGATGATCCGGCCGCCGAGCGTGTCGACGCTGGTCGCGCCGGAGCGGTTCTTCCCGAACCAATGCTCGCCGCGATCGAGGATCTCGCCGATCTCGGCGTCGCTCAGCGAATCGATGGAGAGAAGGTCCACGAGCGCCCCCGCTAACTGCCGTTGGCGAGATTGGCCAGCGCGTCGAGCGCGCCCTGGAGAATATGAGCAGCGGCGAGCGCGTCGACTTTCTCGGCGCGGCGGGCGCGGCTGACGTCGGCCTCGATCATCGCCCGCTCGACCGCCTGGGTGGACCAGCGCTCGTCCCACAGCAGGATCGGAAGCTCGAGCGGGGCGAGGTTGCGGGCGAAGGCGCGGACCGACTGAGTGCGCGGGCTGTCGCTCCCGTCCATGCTGAGCGGGAGTCCGATGACCAGGCCGAGCGCATGCTCGTGCGCGATGATCCGGCGAAGTTTCTCGACGTCTTGGGTGAACTTGACCCGGCGGATCGTTTCCGACGGGCCGGCGAAGTGCCAGCCGGCGTCGCACACCGCGATGCCGATGGTCTTGGTGCCGACATCGAGCCCGAGGAGCTTGCCGCAATCGGGCAGCGCCGCGGCGAAGTCGGCCGGATCGGTGGTGATCAGCCCCGCCATGCCGCGAGCCTCCGTTCCGAATCGCGCCGGATCGCGCCCCAGAAGAGCGCGTAATCGTAGACGTGGAAGTTGTTGCCGGGCAGCGGCGGCGGAACATAGGTCGGGATATCGCCCTCGACGATCAGCAGGCCCTTGCGGCAAGTCGCCCCGACCGCGTGCTGAAGCAGCGTCGCCGACCGGAAATCGGATGACGGCAC
>Ga0157369_10009804_pt1 | contig 10957 bp, 12 predicted proteins | sample C25metaG_FD_113461 | JGI IMG/M metagenome (GOLD analysis project Ga0157369, IMG submission 113461) | Corn rhizosphere microbial communities from Kellogg Biological Station, Michigan, USA - C2-5 metaG | ecosystem: Host-associated > Plants > Roots > Rhizosphere > Soil | place: USA: Michigan... | reverse complement strand
TCGGGCCACGTTTGGTTCAAGGAGCTCTTTTGCGGGTCGAGCGTGTCAGGCGCGGTGGTGGCCGCTACGACGAGTGTCGAAGAGGTACGCGACGACGCCGGTCCAGCACTCCACGCGCCGACGATTCCACAGAGAACAGCACACACCAGCGCGAGGGATCCAAACCGCTTCTTTGACTTCACAGTCTCATCCTCCCAATCGGAAATCGTGAGCCTTGTCAGAGCCGAGCACACGTGCATCGCACGCCTGCCGGCCGGGAACCGCATGACCGCGCCGGCTGCTGGGCCAGAGGCTCCGCCAGCGACACATCGGCTTGCTGCGCAGCACGCCGCGAGTTTGAACTGGTCAGACCAAAAAGTCAAGAAGCAATCCAAAAACCAGCAAGCTGCACAGTCCTTGCCGCCGATCCGTCAGTTGTTGTCAGACCACTGCCGAAGGGGACGGTCAGCCGACCACCCGCGCGCCGGTGGCCGCCGACCCGACAAGCCGCGCGTATTTCGCGAGAACGCCCGTCGGATACCGCGGCGGAGGGTGTTCGAGCGACGCCAAGCGCCGCCCGATTTCGTCGTCGCTCAGCTCGACATGGATCCGGTTCGACTCGGGGTCGATCTCGAGCACGTCCCCGTCTCTCACGACCGCGATCGGCCCATTTTCTACAGCTTCGGGCGAGACGTGCCCGACCGAGATCCCCTGCGTCCCTCCCCCGAATCGGCCGTCTGTGATCACGGCCACCTCTTTACCCAGACCGGCTCCGTGAAGCGCAGACGTCAGGTGGGTCATCTCGGGCATCCCAGGTCCGCCCTTCGGCCCCTCGTAGCGCAGGACGACGACGTCCCCCGACTCGATCCGTCCGTCCCCCACGCCGTTGAACGCGTCCTTCTCGCCGTTGAATACCTTCGCCGGCCCGCGGAAGAAGTTGCCGACCTGATTTGCGACCTTGATCACTGCCCCGTCCGGCGCGAGGTTGCCCCACAGAACCGCATATCCGCCGTTCGGCTTGACGGGGTCGGCGACCGATCGCAGAACCGGCTTGGGCGGTGCTGCGACGGGAACGAAGTTCGAGAGCTCCTCTCCGATCGAGCGACCGGTGATCGTCATCGCGCCGCCGTCGATCAAGCCCGCGTCGAGCAGCTCGCGCAGAGCGGCGGGAACGCCACCCGCGGCGTGCAGGTCCTGCATCATGAATCTCCCTGCGGGTCGCATCTCGGCGATCTGCGGCGTGCGCCGCGAGATGCGGTCGATATCGGCAAGACCGAAGTCGATACCCGCCTCACCTGCGAGAGCTGGAAGATGCAAACACGCGTTGGTCGAGCCGCCGAGCGCCGCCGCCGCCGCGAGTGCGTTCTCGAACGACGCCTTCGTGAGGATCGAGGACGGCCGCCGATCGTTCTCGAGAGCATCGGCAAGCGCACCGGCCGCCTTGCGGATGACCTCCTCGCGGCCCGGGTCAGTGGCCGGCGGCGATGCCATTCCGAGAACCGTCAATCCGATTGCCTCGGAGACGCTCGCCATCGTATTTGCGGTGTACATGCTCGCGCAGGACCCCGGACCGGGCAGCGCGACACATTCGAGTTCTGTGAGATCCGCGAGGCTCATCTTGCCTGTCGCATGTGCGCCGATTCCTTCGTAGACGTCCTGAATCGTCACATCGTGGCCTTTGAAACAGCCGGGACGGATCGCACCCCCGAACGCGAAGACCGCCGGCAAGTCGAGGCGGATCATCGCCAGCATCATCGCCGGGAGCGTCTTGTCGCAGCCCGCAATCGTGAAGAGCCCGTCCATGCGCTCGGCGTGCACGACGAGCTCGACGGAATCCGCGATCCAGTCGCGGGAGGGCAGCGACGCGCGCATTCCCTCCGTCCCCATCGCGATCCCGTCCGAGACGGAGATCGTGTGGAACAAGAGCGGCAGCATGCGGAGACGCTTCAACTCGTCGCCGGCCGCGACCGCGAGTGCGTCGAGATGCATGTTGCACGGTGTGACGGCATTCCACGAGGCGGCGACCCCGACCTGGGGAAGTTGCAGGTCCTCGCTCGTCCATCCCAGTGCTCGAAGCATCGACCGCGCGGCTGCCTGAGCCGGCCCACCCGTGACTTCAAGACTGTTGCGCCTGCGGCGATCCGGTGCGGTCATGCTCTCTCCTTCACGACAACGTGCTCTTCGACAAAGTGAACTTCCACCGATGCTGCGAACTCGTCACGCGTGCGGCGCAACCCTTCGGCGATCGCAGCGTTCGCGAACGCGTCTTGCGCCGCTTCGACGGTGTCGAAGCTCGTCACGGCGATGCCGTCGAATGACGACGACTCGTCGGTGGGTACATAGATGACATAGCCCCGGAGACCAGCCAGCTGCGAAGCGATCTCGGCGTGCTCGCCCGTCCAACGCGCCAGAAACTCGGCGCGCGTGAGGTCCTCACGGCGACGCACCAAGCTGATCCGCCGGATCACCGCGCTTGCCCGTCTTCCACACCGATGCTCTCCACGTGGCGGCGCGCAACGTCCATCATGTGTTCGCGCGCCAGTTCGGCTGCCCGGCCGACGTTCGAGGCGGCGAGCGCCGCAACGATGGCGTCGTGCTGCTCGAGTGAACGTTCGGCCGTCTGAGGCAGCGAATAGACCGCGTAGCCGCCGCGCATGCTCGACTCGATAAGACTGTCGACGAGAACGCCGAGCGCGCGGTTCTGCGTGTAGGAGCACAGCAGCCGATGAAACGCGGCGTCTCCCTCGGCGGCGACGACCGGCTCGCCTCGATCCAGAGCCGCCCGCTGCTCTCTCACGACGGCACCGGCACGACGGGACGCGTCGATCGCATCCCAGCTCGACATGGAGCTGATTGCCTGCGACTCGAGCGCTCCGCGAATCTCGTCCACCTCGAGGATCTCGCGCGCGTGCTGGTAGAGCCAAGCGGAAGCGATCGCGCGGCTCCGCTCGGATGACCCGCCGGCGGCGACGAATCGGCCTCGCGTCGTGCGCGTCTCAACCAAACCGAGGGCCTCGAGGCTCGAGAGCGCCTCACGGAGCACGGTCCGGGAAACTCCGAGCTGGCTCACGAGCTCCCGCTCCGGCGGCAGGCGATCGCCGACCTCGAACTCGCCTTGCATGATCCGGGCACGGATCGCGTCCGTCGCCGCCTCGACGAGCGACCCGTTCCCTACGAGCGAGCGGTCGACACCCATGACGCTATGCCTCGAAGAGCTCAGCCGTGAGCTCGAGCGCGTGACGGACGAGTTCTTCTCCGGCTTCCGGAGCGAACGGAGCAGGGCGGCCGAAGTGACGTTGGGCGAGTGCGGGCTCGTAACCCCCGAACCGATACTCGGCACGGGTCGCGACGTAGCCGACCAGTCCGTTGGAGTACCCGAGCGTGACCGGGAACGGCGCGACGGAACGTTCCTTCACCTCGAGTCCCAGCTCACAAAACGGCTCACACGGCCACGCCGTCAAACACGCGCCTCCGATTCTGATTGCTTGAACCGGCGCCTCGACTGCGCGCTCGACCGTTCCGTCGGCCACGCGCGCCTCGATCGCCCGGGCCCAGCGCGAATGGAGAACGACCGGATTCCAGGTCGTTCGAGGCTCGCCGTCTCGTTGCAGCCGCGCCGCGCGTTCTTCGAGCTCGGCGCGTATCGACGCGATCTCGTCGAGTGTCGGCGGGTCGAGCAAGGGCAACATGACGTTACGCTCCCGGACGGCCAGCGTCGAATCCTGGGGCTCACCGGTCGGCACGTGGCGCCAGATCGCGATCGGAACAGCGGAGGCGTACGGCACTTGCTCCGGACGCGACGGACAGAGCGGCGCCGCAGCGCGAGCTGTGAGCGCCGCGAGCGCCAGACGCTCGCCGAATAGCTCTTCCGGGCCGACCGCATCGTGGAACGACTCGAAAGGGATGATGTTCCCCGCGCATCCTTGGAGAAAGACGCACTCGCCGCCTGTCCAGGCGCGCACTCGTTGCCGGAGCGGCCCGACAAAATCGGATGAGATCTCTGGCACATCCGGACCCACGACAACCGGATGCGATGCGAATGCGACGACGGAACAAATCGCCCTACCGTCCTCGCCGTCGACGCGAATCACCGCGACGTCGCGGTCGCACAACTCGTCCGGGTTCCAACCCAGGATCGTGCCGTCACCGAACCGCTGACGACGATTGACCGTGATCGCGTCGGCATCCGTCCGGGCCGTGCCGATGCGCGCGGGTCGCACGTTGCGCGCCGCCTGGACGACGGACGAGACGACGAGATCTCCGACCGCGGTTGCGTACCGCGTCTCGACGTCTCGCCAGTCGGCGTCGCCGCCCAGCTTGTCCCAGCCGAGGGTGGGCGGCGCCGCGTGCGTGTGTTGCGAGTTCACGAGCACGTGATTCGCGGGAACGCCGATCGCGGCTCCTGCACGCTCCCGCAGCTGCTGCGCCCAGACCCCAGACGCGCCGACGAGATCCGCGCCGACGATGGCGAGACGCGTTTCACCGTCGTCGAGCACCAGCGCCGTCGACTCCATCGGTTGGCCGTAACCCCGAGCGGGCTCGGCCCGGCGGAGATACCCCATCAAGTCGACCCCCACCGGAGGGTCGATCGGAACGGATGCCGCTCCCGCGAGGAGCGTCACAGCCCGAACGCGACTTCGACCTTCAGATCGCCGCTCGCGACAAGCTCCTCACTTACCGAGGCGACGCTTTCCTCGAAGATGTCCGCGATGCGCGAAACCTCGCTCGCAGTCACGACGAGCGGCGGCGCAAGGGTTGCGTTCATCGGGGACGCACGGACGAGAAGACCTCGCTGACGAGCAGCACGCTGAACAGCCGCGCCGATGGGCCTCCCCTGGCCGGGCCCGTCCGACGCAGGATCCTGGAAGTCGAGGCAATAAAGAAGGCCCCGGCCTCGCAGCCCACCGCAGATCGGGTAGCGCGCTGCGATCTCGTTCAGACGATGCTCGAGCTCGAGCCCGCGCTCACGCACGTTCTCGAGTACCTGGTGCTCCTCGAAGTACTTGATCACCGCGAGGCCGCATGCGGCCGACACGGGGTTCCCGGCGAACGTGTGACCCGCCTGATACTGCACGCCTGCTTCGGGCTCGCCCCAGAAGGCGCTTCCGACCTGTTCCGTGATCAGCACGGCAGAGAGTGGCGCATAGCCGCTCGTCAGCCCTTTGCCGACGCAGAGGATGTCCGGCCAGACACCGGCCTGCTCCGCAGCGAACCAGGCACCGAGCCGACCGAAACCGGTGACGATCTCGTCGAAGATGAGCAACACACCCGTCTCGTCGCAGAGCGCCCGCAAGCCTTGGAGATACTCCGGCGAGAGCGTCTGGACGCCTGCGGTCAGCATCACGGGCTCGACGATGATCGAAGCAACCGTGTTCGGCCCCTCGTGCTCGATCACGTCGCGAAGCTGCGCAAGACAGGCGAGGGTGCACGTCCCACCACAGGATCGGCAGCTCCCTTCGAGTGGGGCGTGCGCGTGGATGGCCCCCGATAGGAACGGCTCGTACGGCGCACGCAGCTGAGGCCAGCCGGTCGCCCCGAGCGACCCCATGGTCGCACCGTGATAGGAGCGGTAGAAAGAGATCGACTTGTAACGCTGAGCGCTCCCGGTCTGGCGGTGGTACTGGCGTGCGAGCTTCAGGGCCGCCTCCGTCGCCTCGGAGCCGCTGTTCATCTGCTTGACGACGTCGAAGCGGCCACCCGTAATCCGGATGAGCTCCGACGCAAGCTCGAGCGCGCGATCGGTCGTCGTCATGATCGGCGACGAGAACGACAGCCGTCGATGTTGCGCGACGATCGCATCGATGATCGCGTCGTTTCCATGGCCGAGGCTGACGGCGAACACTCCCGACAGGCCGTCGATGTATTGCTTGCCCTCGTGATCGGTCAGCGAGATGCCGCTCGCTTCGACCATGATCAGCGGATCGGCGGCAAAGGTCTTCATCTGGTTGAAATCGACCATGACGTGACGCGAGAGCTCGCGCAGGTCGAGCGACTGAGCGCTTCCTTTGGTGGGGTCCATAGCGCCACTCTGCATTAGTCAGACCAATTCGTCAAGCCACCGGGCGCCGCGAGATCCTGCGGTCCACGCGGGGCGCGCCAGATCATGATGACAGCGTCGGGTATTGCTTGTCTGACCAAGATTGCATAGCGTGGGCGTGGATGGCCGTGCAGGTCCACGTAGACCGGCAACGCAATCCCGGCAGCCGGTTGTCGAGAGCGGCCCCGCAGTCGAGGACGTCAGCCGTCGATGACCGGGTTCGTGATCGAGCCGACCCCGTCGATCTCGATCGTGATCTCGTCGCCCGGCTGGAGCCAGACCTTCGGATCCCTGAATGCACCGACACCGGCCGGCGTCCCCGTGATGATCAGGTCCCCCGGTTCCAGCGTGATCCCTTCGGAAACAAACGCAATCACCTCCGCGACCCCGAAGATCTGGTTCGCGGTGCTCGAGTCCTGCATCGTCTGACCATTGAGTATCGCCCGGATACCCAGCGCCTGGGGATCCGGCACCTCGCTGGCCGGCACGAGCCCGCCGACAGGCAGAAACGTGTCGAGCGATTTGCCTCGAACCCACTGGACGTCTCCGAACTGCAAATCGCGAGCGGTGACGTCGTTCGCAACCACGTATCCCGCGACGAAGTCCAAGGCGTCGTCGGCTCGAACACGTCGAGCCTCCCGGCCGATCACGACGCCCAGCTCTGCTTCGTAGTCGAGATTTCGGCTGATCGGTGGAATGCGAATCGGATCTCCGGAGGAGATCAGCGTGTTCGGCCACTTGGCGAAGAGTGTCGGACGCTCGGGTGGATCGATCCTCTGCTCGGCGGCGTGGTCGCGGTAGTTGAGCCCGATGCCGATGATCTTCGCCGGTCTCTCGAGCGTGGCCATGCATCGACCCTATCCGCTGGACGCATCGAGTAGATGGTCATCGCGCTGTTCATCACCTGCGTGACGGACACGATGTTCCCCGGCGCTGGCCGCGCGACCGTAGAAGTGCTCGAGCGGCTTGGCCATGAGGTCGTCTTCGTTCCCGAGCAGACGTGTTGCGGACAGATGCACCTGAACAGCGGCTATCGCAAGCAGGCGCGCAGTCTGGCTCGATCTCTTGTTCGCACGTTCGCCGACTACGACGTGATCGTCGCACCCTCCGCGTCGTGTGTCGGAACGATCCGCGAGTCCTACGCCGAGCTGCTCGGCGGCCCGAACCCACTTGCCTCGCGGATGTTCGAGTTGTCCGAGTTGCTTGTGCACCACCTGGGCGTCGAGGACGTCGGCGCCGCGTTTCCGCATCGCGTCGCGTACCACCCGACTTGTCATTCGCTGCGTGTGTTGCGCGTCGGCGATGCTCCGCTTCGCCTGCTGAGGGCGGTACGCGGGCTCGAGCTCGTCGAGCCTGATCGCGCGAACGAGTGTTGCGGGTTCGGGGGCACGTTCTCGATCAAGAACGCAGACACGTCGGCTGCAATGCTGGCGGACAAGCTGGATTCCATCGAAGGGAGCGGAGCCGAGGTTTGCGTTGCGCTCGACGGCTCGTGCCTCCTTCACATCGGCGGCGGGCTCTCTCGTCGAGGCTCACAGGTTCGCAGCCTTCATCTTGCGGAAGTTCTGGCCTCGCGATGAGAACGCCCGGCAGCTTTCCCGCAGCGGCGGGCGCGGCACTCGCCGACGTCCAGCTTCGAACGAACCTCAGGGCCGCGACCGACACGATTCGCTCCAAGCGCGACCGCGTCGTGCGTGAATTGAGCGACTGGGACGAGCTGCGCGAAGCGGGCCGGACCATCAAGGCGAACGTGCTCGCCCGACTCGACGAGTACCTGGTGCAGTTCGAAGAATCCGTCGAGCGCGCGGGTGGCCACGTGCATTGGGCGCGCGACGGTGTCGAGGCCGCGGCGATCGTCGCCGACGTGACCCTGGCGCACGGAGCGAACGAGGTGGTGAAAGTGAAGTCGCTCACCACGGACGAGATCGAGCTCAACTCCGCGCTCGCGGCAGCAGGCATCGACGCGATCGAAACGGATTTCGCAGAGCTGATCCTTCAGCTGGACGGAGATTGGTCGTCGCACATCCTCGTCCCCGCGATTCATCGCAACCGAACGGAGATCCGCGATCTGTTCGCGCGGACAATCGCGCCCACAATCTCCTCGGACGATCCACACGAGTTGGTCGAAGCCGCCCGCACATACCTACGCGAGCGCTTCCTTCGCGCGCGCGTCGGCGTCAGCGGGGCGAACTTCGGAGTCGCTGACACCGGAACGCTCTGCGTCGTCGAGTCCGAGGGAAATGGGCGAATGTGCACGACGCTACCCGAGGTGCTCGTGACTGTTCTCGGCATCGAGAAGCTCGTTCCGAGCATCCCCGATCTCGAAGTGTTCCTCCAACTCCTCCCTCGCTCCGCGACGGGCGAACGGATGAATCCGTACACCTCGTTGTGGACCGGTGTCTCAGCTGATGACGGCCCGCAGGAGTTCCACGTCATCCTGCTCGACAACGGCCGCACACGCGTACTGGGCAACGAGGTCGGCCGAGAGGCTCTCCACTGCATCCGATGCAGCGCGTGCCTGAACATCTGCCCGGTCTACACGCGAACCGGCGGGCATGCGTATGGCTCGGTCTATCCCGGGCCGATCGGTGCGATCCTCACCCCTCAGCTCATCGGAGTCGAGAACGCTCCGTCGCTGCCGTTCGCTTCGAGCCTCTGCGGCGCCTGTTACGAGGTCTGCCCCGTGAAGATCGACATTCCAAAGGTGCTTGTGCACCTGCGCGCGGAATCCGTGCGCGTGGCCGGCACTCGTTCGGAAGGACTGGCGATGCGCATTGCGGGTTGGTCCTTCGGAGGGTCACGCAGGTTCGCGTTCTCGCAACGAGTGGCGCGTCTTCTCCAACGGTCGCTCACTCGCGGCAGAGCGAGTCGGAGACTTCCGGGTCCGCTTGCCGCGTGGACGCGGCATCGCGACCTTCCGCCCGCCGCCACGGAGAGCTTTCGCACTTGGTGGAGTCGGGAACGCACGTGACTTCCGCGCGCGAAGACATACTCCGCCGCGTCAGGACGGCGCTCACGGATTCGTCTGTGCCCACGCCGATCTCGCGGGCGTACCATCGCGCGGGTTCGCTAAGTGTTCCCGATCGCGTAGCGCTCTTCTGTGAACGTGCCGGCGAGTATCGCGCCGACGTTCGCCGCGTGGAGATCGACGACCTGGGCAGCGCAGTCACAGAGATCTGTCGTGACCGCACGACAACGAGACTTCTCGTACCCGTTGGCGTCCCGGCCGCGTGGCGACCGGTCGGCCCCGAAATCGTCGAAGACCTGTCGCTGAGTGCGCACGACCTCGACGCGGTCGACGGCGTGTTGACCGGTTGCAGCATCGCGATCGCCGAGACCGGAACGATCGCCTTGACGTCGAGCCCGCTCGAGGGTCGCCGCGCGCTGACCCTCGTCCCGGATCTTCACATCTGCGTCGTGCGCGAGACGCAGATCGTCGACCGCCTGCCCGACGCCCTCGCGGCGCTCGCAGACTCGATCGTCTACGAAAGACGCCCGACCACGTTTGTCTCGGGGCCGTCCGCCACGTCCGACATCGAGCTCAGCCGCGTGGAGGGCGTGCATGGGCCGCGTTCGCTCGTCATCCTCGTCACGACGGAAGCCGGTTCCATCCGGGCGCTCTACGGCAGTTCGATGGCCTCGACGAAGTAGCCGAGCGCGGCGGCCGTGTCGAAGTAGGCGAACCCGCCGCGACCGGCCGGGGCGAACCCGCGGCCCGCTTGGAGCGTCGCGAACCCTGCACGTTCCATCGCAGCAGTCGCCCGCTCGAGCGACGTCACCGCGACCGCGAGATGGTGGAGGCCGCCGGCGCCCGCAGCGAGCCACTCGGCGTAGATACTCGGCCCCGCGACCGGCTGGATCAGCTCCAACTCGGGCGCGCTGCCGTGGAACGCGAGCCGCATAGAGAAGACTGCAGGTGCCCTCGGCGAAGCTTGCTCTTCGTCGCGGCGAGGCGAACCCCGACGGGTTCACGAAGGCGGCCGAGATCTTCGGGCGGCTCGGCATGCGTTATTTCCGTGCGGTTGCGCTCGCCGAGGACGCCGAATGCGGCAACGACAGCGGAGCCGACGAGGCGCGCGAGATCTTTCAGCAGGTCGGCGCACAGCCGTGGCTCGATCGCCTGGACGCCGAGCTCGCACGCTCGATGCAGGCGACGTCGACGTCCAGCCCTTGAAGGTGGTCGAGTCCCCCGAGCGCGACTGCCCGAAGGACTCGATTGCTCCTAGCTGCTCAGGTCACCGCGAGTCGCACCATTAGATTCCCGAAACAGCTTCGACACCGCCCATCACGCGACTGGGCACACGCCACGCCCTCCGCGAAAGGTGGATGCTCGCAGCGAGCGTCCAGGCGATGAAGAGGAGTAGCGCCGGCACGAAGCTCGCCTCGAGGAATGCCCCGTTGACGGCGAGCGCGAGAGCGGTGAGCGCGGCACCGACTGCGAGCCATCGCGGAAGCGCAGCGGTGCGCAGCGCCGTTGCCGCGATTGCCGCGCACGCGATTGCGAGCGGGTAGAGCGCGATCACTGTGGCACCGCCGTCGAGCGCGTCGAAGAGGCGATGGAGTTGGGTGCCGTCAGCGATGTGTGCCCGGTGCAGAGCGAGCGCCGGCGCGGTGCTCACGATCTTGACCGTGATACCCACGGTGCCGGCGACGAGCGCGGTTGTCGCCAGCCACCCGTCGTCCCCCTCGGCTGCCCTGAGCACGCTGCACAGGTAGGCGAGGAAGGGGACGAAAAGGGCGAGTGCGGCGAGGCCGGCGACGGCGCGCGGTGCGAGGTAGGCCGCATTGCCGCTGCCGGAGGCGACGAACAGGACGATGGCGAAGACGGCGCCGGAGGCGGCGCCGAAGCGAGATGAGCGTGGTGCAGTCATGGTGCTCCTTTCGGGCGTGGACGACCTTCGACGCTAAGGAGCGCAGCCGCGGCCGTCCTCGGCCGTCGCG
>Ga0157369_10009803_pt1 | contig 10959 bp, 7 predicted proteins | sample C25metaG_FD_113461 | JGI IMG/M metagenome (GOLD analysis project Ga0157369, IMG submission 113461) | Corn rhizosphere microbial communities from Kellogg Biological Station, Michigan, USA - C2-5 metaG | ecosystem: Host-associated > Plants > Roots > Rhizosphere > Soil | place: USA: Michigan... | reverse complement strand
CGCGACGTCGACGACGGGCGTGTTGATCTCGCCGCTCAGGAAATAGCGCTCGCGGAACGGCACGAGGAGCTCCGAGAGCGGGCGATTCGCGTTCGACAGGAGCTCGAGCATCACGAGAAACGGCACCACGCCGGTGTCGGCCTGCGTGAAGTCCCGGAAGTAGTAATGCGCGGAGACCTCGCCCGCGAACAGCGCGTCTTCCTTGCGCATGCGCTCCTTGATGAACGCGTGCCCGACCCGGTTGATCAGAGGCACGCCGCCGGCCTGCTCGATCGCCCGGGGCACGGCCCAGCTCGCGCGGACGTCGTAGATGATCTTCGCACTGGGCTCCTTCTCGAGCATCGCGCGGGCGAGCAGCGCGGTGACGAAGTCGCCGGGGACGAACTCGCCCGTGTCGTCGACGAAGAAGCATCGGTCGGCGTCGCCGTCGTAGGCGACGCCGAGGTCCGCCTGTTCGGCCCGTGTCCGCTCGACGATGAACGCGCGGTTCTCGGGAAGCAGGGGATTCGGCTCGTGGTTCGGGAACGAGCCGTCCGGCTCGAAGAAGCAGCGGACGACGTCGAGCTGCGGCAGCTGCTCGAGGACGGGCGGAAGCATCGTCCCCGCCATCCCGTTCGCCGCGTCGACGACGATCCGAAGCGGGCGCAACGCCCCCTCGTCGACGAAGGAGAGCACCTTCCGGACGAATCCTTCCCAGACGTTCTCGTCACGCACGGAGCCACGCGCGCGAACGTCCTCGAAGCCTGCGGCAGCGCGTCGCGCCACCCGGTCCAGCCCCGAGTCGCCGCCGACCGGGCGAGCTCCGCGCCGGACGATCTTCATCCCCGTGTACTCGCCCGGGTTGTGCGACGCCGTGACGCAGACGCCGCCGTCCAGGCCGAGCTCGCCGACCGCGTAGTAGAGCATCTCGGTGCCGACCATCCCGAGGTCGACGACGTCGGCGCCGCCGTCGGCCGCGCCGTCGATCACCGCGGCCGCCATCGCGGGCGCCGAGAGCCGCATATCCCGCCCGACGGCGACCGAGCGAGGCTCGAACTCCTCGACGTACGCGCGGCCGACGCGGTACGCCCCCTCCTCGTCGATCTCGGTCGGATGGATGCCGCGGACGTCGTACGCCTTGAAGACCTTGGGGTCGAGCACGTCGCGCATCGTAGTCGGGCCGGAAAGCGCCTCGCGGGTGCGGAAAACCGCCCATCGGGCCGGCACCTGCCTGCCTAGACTCCGTGCGGTGGAGCGCAAGCTCGCAACCGCGATGTTCGTCGACCTCGTCGACTCGACGACGCTCGTGTCCGCGAGCGACCCCGAGGTCGTGCGCCGCCGTGTGACGGCCTTCTTCGAGGGCGCCGCCGCGCACATCGCGGCCTACGGCGGCACGGTGGAGAAGTTCGCAGGCGACGCGGTCGTGGCGGTGTTCGGCGTGCCCACCGCGCACGAGGACGACGCCGAGCGCGCCGTTCGGGCCGCGACGGCGATCCTCGAGACCGTCAAGGGCGAGCTCGCCGTGCGGATCGGGATCGAGGCCGGTGAGGTCGTCGCCGAGTCAGGCGACTCGACGTTCGCGACCGGCGAGGCGCTGAACGTCGCCGCTCGGCTGCAGCAGTCCGCCGCCCCCGGCGAGATCCTGATGGGACCGACGGCGCACGGGCTGACGGTCGGCGCAGTCGTTGCCGAGGCGGCCGGCGGGCGCGAGCTAAAGGGCCTTCCCGGCGAGATCCCCGTCTGGCGCGTGATCTGCGCCGACGGCAACGCCGGCAGGCCCTTGAGCGTCGCTGCGCCCTACGTCGGGCGCGAAGAGGAGCTCGAGCTCCTCGAGAACGCCTACGCCCGGGTCGTCCGCGACCGGCGCGCTCAGCTCGTGACCATCTTCGGCGAGCCCGGGATCGGCAAGAGCCGCCTCGCGCGCGAGTTCTTCTCGGGCCTCGAGCGCACCTCGGTGCTCACCGGTCGGTCGCTGCCGTTCGGAGAGGGCCTCGTCTACCGGCCACTGGCGGAGATGGTGCAGGACGCCGCCGGGATCTCCGAGGACGACTCGCCCGAGGAGGCGATCGAGAAGCTGCGCGAGGCGTGCACGAGCGACGCGATCGCGGACCTGCTCGGGTTCGCGTCGGGCGTGCTCGAGACGGCCTCGGGCGATCGGCGCGGCCAGGAGATCTCCTGGGCTGCGCACGAATGGGCGACGAGCCTCGCCGAGGCACAGCCGCTGGTCCTGGCGTTCGAGGACGTCCACTGGGCCGAGGAGCCGCTGCTCGACCTCGTCGAGCACCTCGCTGACCGGATCGACGACGCGCCCGTGCTGCTCGTCTGCCTCGCGCGGCCCGAGCTCCTCGATCTGCGGCCGGGCTGGGGCGGCGGCCGCCGGCGCGCGATCACGATCGAGCTCGGCCCATTGCCCGACCACGAGACCGGGATGCTCGTCGACGCGCTGGTGAAGGATCTTCCGCTCGCGGACGACCTCCGGACCGCATTGCTCGACAAGACCGAGGGGAATCCGCTCTTCGTCGAGGAGACGGTGCGGCTCCTCGTGGACGAGGGCGACAACGCGGCCGTCCGGATCCCGGACACGCTGCAGGCCCTCATCGCGGCGCGCATCGACCGGCTCCCGCCCGGCTCGAAGTCGGTGCTCCGCCACGGCGCCGTGGTCGGACGCGTGTTCTGGCGCGGTGCGATCTGCGAGCTCGATCCGGAGCTCGACGTCGACTCCGCGCTCGTCGACCTCGTCGACCGCCAGCTGCTGACGCGCGAGCCTCTCTCGACGGTCACCGGGGAAGAGGCGTACCGCTTCCGGCACGTGCTGATCCGCGATGTCGCGTACCGCGGGCTGACCAAGTCCGAGCGGGCACGGCTGCACCGCGTCTTCGCCTCGTGGCTGCGGGCGCACTCGCCCGAGGAGCTCGTCGAGACCCACGCGTACCACCTAGACCGTGCTGCAGCCCTCCTCGCCGAGCTCGACGGCAGGGTTCCGGACGACCTGCGCGCGGAGGCGGGCGCTGCGCTCGAACAAGCAGGCCGACGTGCGCTTGCCCGGGAGGCCAACCGCACGGCACGGCGCCTGCTGCTGCGGGCGCTCGAGCTCGAGCCGACGCTCGCGCGCCGGTTCGAAGCTGCCCGCGCCGCCTGGCGGCTGTGGGAGCTCCCCGCAGCCGCGGACGAGATGGAGCAGGTACGTGTGCTCGCCCACGAGGCGGGCGAGCGGACGATCGAGGGTCTCGCGCTCACCGCGCTTGCCGAGATCGCGCTCAACCGGAACGCCGACGTCGCGCAGGCCAGGAAGCTCGGCCAGGAGGCGAACGAGCTGCTCTCCGACGCACCGGGCGACGCCCGCGCCGAGGTGCTGACCCTCCTCTCGGGCGTCGGCTGGTGGGAGGGCGACCTCGAGAGCGTCGAGCGGTACACGAACGAGGCGCTCGAGATCCGCGAAGGTAGGGCCGACCTCGAGAGCCTCGCGCTCGTCGAGCTCGCGGGAGCGCATCTCGCGCGCCTCGACCTCGCGCAGGCGGAGAGCGCGCTCGCGGAGGCCGTGGCACTCGCCGAGTCGAGCGGCAGCCTCTCGGCACGCGCCTGGACCGCACGCATCGGCGGCTCGATCCTGCTCCGCAAGGGCCGGTTCGCGGACGCCGCCGCCTCGTTCCACAAGGCCTACGAGCTGTTCGACGAGATCGGAGCCGCGCCCGACGCTGCCCGCGCCCGTCAGCTCGAGGGCGTCGCGATCTGGCGCGCGGGCGACCCCGAGCGCGCCGAGGCCCTCGTGCGCGAGACCGTGCGTGCCCTGCTGTCGCTGCAGGAGCGCGGGAAGATCGTCGAGGCGCAGCGAACGCTGGCCGAGATCGTGCTCGCCCAAGGGCACGTCGAGGAGGCGGAGCGCTGGGCGCTCTCCGCGGTGGAGTCCGTGGGAATGCAGGACATGATGTCCCGCTCCACCGTGAGCATGGTGCTCGGGCTCGTACGCGCCGCGCAGGGACGGGACGCGGAGGCCGAGCTGCTGCTGCGCGAGGCCGTCGACCTCCTGGCCGCGACCGACCTGCGGAACTCCGAGCCGGAGCCGCTCGCGGCGCTGGCCGGCTTCCTCCGCGAGCACGGCCGCGAGGACGAGGCCTGTGTCCTGGAAGAACGGATCGAGGCCCTGCTTCAGCCCGAGCGCGCGGCGCGGACCATCTAGCCCGAGAGCGCAGCTCGGATCATCTGAGTCGACTCCTCGTCGGGCGACTCCGAGATCACCGTCGCAGGGCGGTCGAAGCCCGCGAGCGCCTCGCGCAACGGCTCGGCGCGGAGCGTGCCCTCGCCGTAGCGGAGGTGCTTCGTCTCGTTCCGGTTCGCGAACTGGATGTCGGAGAAGTGGATGTGGAACGGGGCGCCTGGCTCGAGTACGCCGTCGGCGAGCTCGAGCGCCTCGCGAAACGGCTCCGGCTCGGTAAACGCGCCGTCGCTCGTCGCGTGCATGTGGGCGAAGTCGATCACCGGCCGCACCCAGCCGGCGCGGCGGCTGATCTCGACGCAGTCCTCGAGTGACCCCAGGTCGCGGACGCGGCCCATCACCTCGATCCCGAACGGGACACCGCGGCCCTTCCCGACGAGTCGCTCCCGGACGAGCGTGAGTTGCTCGACGACCGAGTCGATCGCGTCCTCCCGGCTCCGGCCGAGCAGGAACCCGGGGTGGAACACGACGACCTCCGCGCCGCACGCCGTGGCGATCCCGGCGCTCCGGTCGAGCGCCCCGAGCGCCGACGACCACTTGCGCCCGCTGGCCTCGAGATGCCCGACCCAGCCGAACAGCGGGGCGTGCACCGAGAGCGCGACGTCATGCTCCCGCGCCAGCTCGCCGAGCCGCTCCGCCCAGGGATAGGCCATCCAGAAGCCGGATTCGAAGTCGATCTCGCACGCGTCGTACCCACGCTCCAGCAGGAGCTCGATCGCTGCCTCCGGGCTCTCCTGGTCGGGGATGTGCCCAGGACCGAGTCGGATCTGCCCCATGCGGCGACTGTACGGGACGGACGCACCGTCCGTCCGATGGGGTCCGTACCGTTGGCTGCATGGATCAGCCAACGCGTATCGACCTGCTCGAGCTCGATATCGACCTGCGTCTGACCGAGCTGTGGCGCGAGGCCGCGGACGTCTCCGAGTGGAATCTCGAGGTCGTCTCGGCGTTCATGCGGGCGGCGTACGGCAAGGGGTACTGCGACGCGCTGACCGAGGACGCGCCAGGCTCCCTCTGTCTCGAGCACGGTTACGAGGTGCCCCGCCGTCGCGAGCGCGACGCCGCGCGCGGCTGACGGCACCCCCGGCGGCCTCCGGCTCAGCGTCTCTAGACTGTCTGCGTGGCGCGGAAGTCTTCGCCTGCCCGTCTCGTGATCGCCCTGTCCGTCGCGGGGGTGCTCGCGATTTTCCTTCTCTACACCTCGCTCGCGGGTGGCGGCACGCCGTCGGTCTCGCCGAGCGAGCTCGCGACGAAAACCGGGGAGGTCGCGCTTGCGGGCCGCGTCGTCGGGACGCCCACCGGGGATGCGCACGGCGCGGGACTGCGGTTCGTGCTCACCGACATCCACAAGCCCGGACACCGGGTGACCGTGCTCTACAAGGGCTCGGTGCCCGACATGTTCCGTCCGGGCCGCGACCTCGTCGTCACGGGGACGAAGCGTGCCGACGGCGTCTTCGTCTCGAAGCCGGGGACGATGATCACGAAGTGCCCGTCGAAGTACCAGGCCGCCGACACGTCGAGCTGAGCTCTGGCCGTGGCTGAGCTCGGGCGCGCGGCCCTCATACTGACTTTCGGTCTTTCCGTCTATGCGCTCGTCGTGGGTGGCTACGCGGCATGGCGTGGGCGACGGCGCCTCGCGCAGTCGGCCCGGAACGCGCTGATCGCGTCGTTCTTCTCGACGCTCGTCGCCGCCCTCGTTCTCGTGGTCGGGTTCGTCCGCAACGACTTCTCGCTCGCGTACGTCGCGGGGCACTCGAGCAGGGCGCTGCCGACGCCGTACAAGCTCTCCGCCTTCTGGGGCGGGCAGGAGGGGTCGCTGCTCCTGTGGCTGCTGGTGTTGAACGGGTACGCGGCCGCCGCCGTGTGGCTCGCCCGCAAGCGCGCGCGAGATCTCGTCGTCTGGGTGACTCCGGTGCTCGGCGGGATCGCCGTCGGGTTCGCCTGGCTCCTCGTCGTCGTCTCCAGCCCGTTCGACGTGATCCCGGCTCCCGCCGACGGGAGCGGCCTCAACCCGAGCCTCCAGAACCCGTACATGGTCGTCCACCCGGTGGCGCTCTACCTCGGCTACGTGGGGCTCGCGGTGCCGTTCGCGTTCGCCATGGGCGCCTTGCTCTCCGGCCGGACCGACGAGCGCTGGATCGTTGCGACACGGCGCTGGACGATCGTGGCGTGGACGGCGCTCGGGATCGGGCAGCTGCTCGGGGCGCACTGGGCGTACGTCGAGGTCGGCTGGGGCGGTTACTACGCCTGGGATCCCGTCGAGAACGCCGCGTTGATGCCGTGGCTCGCGGCGACGGCGTTCCTGCACTCGGTGATGATCCAGGAGAAACGGGGGATGCTGCGTGTCTGGAACGTGACGCTCGTCAGCCTCGCGTTCTGCCTGTCGCTCTTCGGCACGTTCCTCACGCGCTCGGGCGTGGTCACGTCGATCCACTCGTTCACGAAGAGCTCGATCGGCCCGTGGTTCCTGGGGTTCATCGTCGTCGCCGTCGTATTCGCCGTCGGGATGATCTGGCTTCGGCTCCCGCAGCTGCGGACGACCGCCAAGCTCGAGTCGCTCGTCTCGCGGGAGGCCGCGTTCCTCTACAACAACCTGCTGCTCGTCGCGCTGTGCCTGACGATTCTCTGGGGAACCGCGTGGCCGATGGTCTCCGAGGCGGTCCGCGGCGAGACCATGGTCGTCGGCCGGCCGTACTTCGACTTCTTCCTCCGGATCTTCGGGCTTCCGCTCCTGCTCCTGATGGGGATCGGGCCGCTCATCGCCTGGCGGCGCGCGTCGCTTCGGGGCCTCACGAGGACGTTTGCGTGGCCGGCCGCCGTCGCGCTCGCGACCGGGGTGGGGCTCATCGCGCTCGGCGCGGGCAGCTCGACCCCGGGGCTCGTCGCGTACACGTTCTCGGCGTTCGTGCTCGCGACGATCGTCCACGAGTTCGCCCGCGGAACAGCGGCACGGCGGGCGCTCACCGGCGAGCCCGTGCCCACCGCGCTCGGCCGCTTGATCGGCCGGAACCGGAGGCGCTACGGGGGCTACGTCGTGCACGCCTCGATCGTTCTCCTCGCGATCGGCATCGCCGGATCGAGCGCGTACGACTCCGTCACGGAGGGGCGGCTCGCGAGGGGCCAATCGCTCGACGTCGGCGGGTATTCGCTGACCTACCGCTCGCTCGGCGAGCGCGAGGGCGCAAACGCGACCGAGGTGCGCGCCCTGCTCGACGTGCGCCGCGGCGGAAAGGACCTCGGTACGGTCAAGGCCGGGAAGAACGCCTACAGCGTCGAGCAGCAGGTCTCGAACGAGGTCGGGATCCGCACGGACTACCTCACCGGTGAGGATCTCTTCGTGATCGCGGAACAGGTGAACGACGACGGCACGGTGTTCTTCCGTGTCTTCGTGAAGCCGCTCGTCAACCTAATCTGGCTCGCCGGGCTCGTCTTCCTGCTCGGCTCGGTGATCACGCTGTGGCCCGACGCACGCGAGGAGCGGCGCCTCGCAACGAGGTACGCGAGCGCGAGGGAGCGCTCGGACACGCCTGCGACCACGTGACGTGGGTCCTGCTCGCGGCGGCGCTCGCGGTCGCCGTCGTCGTCGCAGTCGCGCTGCCGTTTCTCCGCGAGCCGGCCCCCGCCTCGGACGCCCTCCACGAGCTCGATCCGGCCGAGCGCCGCCTGCTGGAGGCGGAGGAGGAGCGCGACCGTGCGCTCGCGGCGCTGCAGGAGCTCGAGGCCGACCACCGGGCGAAGCGGATCTCCGACGAGGACTACCGCGCGGTCGTCGGGAGCCTCCGACGCGACGCCGCGGAGGCCCTCCGGACGCTCGACCGCCTCGCTGGGGGCCCACGGCGGGCAGGGACTTCCGACGCGGAGGCGAAGATCGACTGATGGGTCGTCGCGCGGGCCTCGTCGCTGCCGCAGCCGTGGCCCTCGTATCTCTCCTCGCCGCGGGAGCCGCCGTCGGCGATCCCGGCACCGACAAGGCGCGCGTCGACACCCGCATCGGCGGCCTGCGCGAGAAGGAGGCCGAGCAGCAGCGCCAGGCCGGCGTCCTGACGAGCCAGCTGAGCGACGTTGCGCAACAGGTGCGCGACCTGCAGTCCGGCGTGGACGCCCAGCGGGCCAGGCTGGCGGTGCTCGAGGGGACGCTCGCCACCGCCCACACCCGACTCGCGTCGCTCGAGCGGACGATCGCGGCGCAGACGACGCGGCTGACACGGCTGCGCGGCCAGTACGACATCGCGCTCCGGCGTCTCGAGCGCCGCGTTCGCGACCTCTACATGACGGACGGGCCCGACGCACTGTCGTTCGTGCTCGGCACGGCGTCGTTCGCCGACCTCATCGACAACCTCGATCTGCTCGGCCGCATCGGGCGTCAGGACGAGGACATCGCGGCGCGGATGAAGCGCGCGCGCGACGGTCTTGCAGACGCGCGACGGCGGACGAAGGTGGCTCGTTCCGAGGCCGTTCGCGTCGAGGCAGCGGCAGAGTCGGCGACGGACGAGCAGCGGGGCCTCGTCTCGCGCCTCGTCGCGAGCCGGGACGCGCTTGCAGCCGCCCAGCGCGAGAAGCGCTCCACACTTGCCTCGATCGAGTCGGATCGGAGCGACGTGCTCGCGGAGATCGAGGACCTCGAGGCACAGAGCGAAGCGCTCGCTGCGCGCATCCGCGCCGCCCAGCAACAGACGTCGAGCTCGAGGGCACCGGCCCTCTCGGGCGGCGGCCGGCTCTCATGGCCCGTCTCGGGACCGGTCACGAGCCCCTTTGGCTCGCGCTGGGGCCGGATGCACGAAGGTATCGACATCGCCGTCGGCACCGGGACGCCCGTCCATGCGGCGGCCGCGGGCACGGTGATCTACGCAGGCTGGATGGAGGGATACGGCAACCTCGTCGTGATCGACCACGGAGGCGGCCTCTCGACCGCGTATGGCCACAACTCGTCGCTCGCCTCGTCGGTCGGCCAGTCGGTCTCGGCGGGTCAGGTGATCGCCTATTCGGGCTCGACGGGGCACTCCACCGGCCCGCACGTCCATTTCGAGGTACGGGTGAACGGGAGTCCCGTGGATCCCCTCGGGTACCTGTAGCGCGGGCGATTCCTGCTGCACCGAAAGTGCCCGTCAAGCGAGACGACGTGACATCCGATACATAGGGTGTGGCGCGTGCGGCGACCTCTCCTCCGCGCCGATCCCGACTGGCGGCCCTCCGGAGCTCCTTCCAGCGGCTCGGCGGTCGCAATCATGCGCTCGACCGGCTGCGCCGCTCGGACGAGCGACTCAACACGATCGTCACCGGAGCGCGGGGGATCATCTACATCTCCGAGCTCGGCCCCGACGGAAGGTGGACGTACGTCAGCCCGCAGATCGAGGAGATCCTCGGCTACCGCGTCGCCGAGTGGGTCTCCGACCCCGGTCTCTGGGCGCGCCAGCTCCACCCCGACGATCGCGAACGCGTGCTCGCCGAGGAGCAGGCCTTCCGGTGCCACGCGCCCGGTCAGGTGTACGAGTCCGAGTACCGACTTCTGACCCGGTCCGGCGAGAGCCGGTGGGTTCGCGACGCGGCCGCGATCGTCGCGACGGAGGACGGCGAGCTGGTCTGGAGCGGCGTCCTCACCGACATCACGGAGCGGCGTGCGATCGAGGAGGCGCTGCGCGCGAGCGAGGAGCGGTTCCGCGCGGTGATCGAGACTGCGAGCGACGCGTTCGTCAGCGTCGACACGGAGGGCCGGATCGTCGAGTGGAACCGGCAGGCCGAGGAGACCTTCGGCTGGACGCGGGACGAGGCCGTCGGGCTGCCCCTCGCCACCACGGTGGTTCCCGAGGGATTGCGCGATGCCCACGTTCGCGGCTTCGAGCGGTTCGTCCACACCGGGGGCGGCCCGATCGTGAGCCGGACGCTCGAGGTCACAGCGATGCGACGGGACGGCGTCGAGTTCCCCGTCGAGCTGAGCGTGTGGATGACCGTGAGCAAGGGGACGCAGAGGATCAACGCGTTCGTGCGCGACACGTCCGACCGGAAGGCGCTCGCGCAGGTCACGCACCAGGCGTTCCACGATCCGCTCACGGACCTCGCCAACCGCGCGCTCTTCACGGAGCGCGTCGCGGCGGCGCTCGCGCGGCGCGGAGACTCGAGCACCGAGACGGTCGCCGTGCTGCTGCTCGACCTCGACGACTTCAAGACCGTCAACGACAGCCTCGGGCACGCGGCCGGCGACGAGCTGCTCATCGCCGTCGCCGTACGGCTCCGTTCATGCGTGCGGCCCGGCGACACGCTCGCCCGGCTCGCGGGGGACGAGTTCGCAGTTCTCCTGGACGACCTCGACGACGAACGTGCCGCAGTCGCGGTCGCGAAGCGCGTGGGCGCGCGGCTGGAGGCGCCGTTCGAGATCGACGAGATGGAGATCGCGGTGCGCGCGAGCATCGGGATCTCCCTCGGCCAGACGCCGGAAGCGCGCCCCGACGACCTGATGCGCGACGCCGACGTCGCGATGTACGAGGCGAAGGCACGCGGGAAGGGCGGTTTCCAGGTCTTCGAGCCCCACATGCGTCACGCCGTCGTCAAGCGGATGGAGCTCAAGGCGGACCTCCGCCACGCGCTCGAGCGCGGCGAGCTCCACGTCCACTACCAGCCGTACGTGAAGCTCGCGGACGAGTCGATCGCGGGCGCCGAGGCGCTCCTGCGCTGGGAGCATGCGGATCGCGGATTGATCCCCCCGCTCGACTTCATTCCCCTCGCCGAGGAGATGGGTCTCATCGTCCCGATCGGCCGATGGGTGCTCCGGG
>Ga0157369_10009799_pt1 | contig 10960 bp, 12 predicted proteins | sample C25metaG_FD_113461 | JGI IMG/M metagenome (GOLD analysis project Ga0157369, IMG submission 113461) | Corn rhizosphere microbial communities from Kellogg Biological Station, Michigan, USA - C2-5 metaG | ecosystem: Host-associated > Plants > Roots > Rhizosphere > Soil | place: USA: Michigan... | reverse complement strand
GATTATGCCGCTGATCCCGCAATTCCTTCAGTTGCTTTCGTCCATCTCCCCTATCCAGACGATCTTCCAGGCGCTTGCCCCATTCATCCCGCAACTGCTTGATGTGTTCGTGCAGCTCGCAGTTGTGGTGGGTCAGTCACTCGGTACGGCGCTAACGACAATCGTGCCGCTGTTCATGCAGATGCAGGCCGTGTTCATCTCCGTGTTTCAGCAGGTGCTTGCTACGGCTCTCCCGGTGATTGTGCAGCTTGTGACCATGCTGGGGCAGACGTTCGCTCAACTCCTGCCAATCCTTATGCCGATTGTCACGACCATCATGGAATTGGCTATGACGCTTATTAGCCAGCTCATGCCGATCTTCATGCAACTTGTTTCCACTGTCCTGCCGATGGTGGTTACGATCTTCGGCGCGGTACTCGGTGCTATCGGCCCGCTGATTTCCATGCTGGCCGGAATGCTGATTCCGATAATTCAGATGCTCATGCCTGTTGTGGTTACGGTGTTCGGCGTTATCGCGGAGGTCATCGGGACCGTGATGCAAATTGTTATGGGCATCATTCAGGTGGTCATGGGCATCATTTCGGGCAACTGGGGAATGGTCTGGGAAGGGATCCTGAATATCTTCTCGGGAATCTGGAACACGATTGTTGCCGTGGTTGGTGGCGTGCTCGGGATCATAGGATCCATTGTCCTTAGCGGCCTCAGCGGAATTATGGGGTTCGTCGGTTCCATCCTTGGCAGTATCGGATCGTTCTTCGCTGATACGTGGAACAACATCATCAGCGGCGTCTCCGGCTTCATAGGGAACCTGCTGAACTTCTTCTCCGGGCTGCCGGGGCAGATCATGGGCTTCCTGTCCGGCGCCGGCACATGGCTAGTGCAGGCGGGCAAGGACATCATCAACGGCCTAATCAGTGGCGTCTCATCCATGATGGGCGCGATCGGTAACGCGATCCTGAACCTGATCCCCGGCCCGATCGTGGGCGTGTTCAAGACGGCGCTTGGGATCCAGTCGCCTTCAAGGGTGTTCCGCGCTCTTGGTAAGCACATCCCCGAGGGCCTGAACCTTGGCATCGGGGACGGCGCTAATGATGTGGCATCCACGATGAAGAACCTTGTCACCATCCCGGACCTGCCCGCATCGTCAGCGTCCATGCCGGGCGCGTCGTCTTATGGTGCGGGCCGGAACCTGACAATCAACAACACGATCAACCAGGTTGATGACCCAATCGGGACTGCTCACGCTATTGCACGGCGCCAAGTCGCGCTGTCCGTCTAGGAGGATTCATGCCTTATCCGAGTCCGACTACTTACCCGTCCGGGCTTACCTTCCCTGGCGTGGTGGACGCTTCGGCGCCGCTTGTGGCTGTGGGCGACCTGGTAATGAACGCGATTGATGAGTTCGGGGTTCAGTGGGTTCTGTCCAACCTTGAAGGGTGGGGCTCGCCAGGTTCCACGGCGCAGGCGACACAGCGGGCGGCGGGTAACGGTGCAACAATGTCGGCCGCGTATTTGAAGCCTCGCGTGCTGGTTGGTACGGGCTCGATTCTCACTGAGGATCCGTCGCTGCTTACCGGCGCGATTGACCGGCTGATTGATGCGGTGGACTTATCGCCGTTCCAGCTCACCGTTGCGGAACCTGGTCTTCGTCGCTCATTGATGGTGCAGCGGCAAGATGATGTGTTGCCGAAGAAGCTCAACGCTTACGAGGCTGAGTTTAGCTTCCAAGTGATAGCGAAGGATCCGCGTAAGTTCGGGGATCTTATATCAGTCTCGACGCGGCTGCCGTTTAGTAGTGGTGGCCTTGTGCGCCCGTCTACGTGGCCGCGGACGTGGACGGGCGTCTCTGGTACCGGTCAGGTGACGATCAATAACCCTGGGAACACGCAAGCCCCGGTGTGGTTGCGGATTGATGGGCCAATCCCGGCAGGGGGCCACTCTGTAACGCATCAGGGCAAGAAGCAGACCCTGACCTTTGGAAGTTCTCTGGCGCTCGGAGCTGGAGAGTTTTTGACTGTCGATATGGACCGCCGCGAAGTGTTGGCGCAGGGTCAGGCGCCCCGGTCAGGCTATGTCACTTCCCGTGGCTGGTTCTCCCTCGATCCCGGCGACAACGTGATTGCTTTCTCGTCCGTGAACTACTCCAATACCGCGTCCCTCACCATTTCGACTAAGCCAGCTTGGAGCTGATATGACAATCACACTTTTGGCCCCTGATGGGGTTGCGGTAACTGCGCAGCAGGAGCGTCAGGCTCGTGCTGCTGGGCATGGTGGGGGTTCCGGTAGGCAGTTGGGTGGCCGGTCGGGTTTCCGTGTCGGCACGCCTTCCACGATCCTTACGGCGTCTTCTACGACGTGGACGCTGGGCCCGTGCGCTATCCAGATTGATCCTGGTGCGGCAACCTATCAGGGCATGTACGGGTGGGCGTCTGACGCGAACGTGACGGGCGCTGTCACGGCGGCTGACGCTACCTACGCCCGTAAGGACATCGTTTATATCCTTGTGAACGATTCTACGGCTGGTGACGGTTCCGGGGCGGTGAACGCTAACCCGGTTTACCTTGCTGGTACGGCGTCAGCTTCCCCCGTTGCACCGACTGTCCCGCCCCGTGGATTCCTTGTCGGTACGATCACGGTCCCGGCCGCTGGTGGTGGTTCCCCGTCCGTGGTTCGTAACCCGGCCGTGTACGTTGCGGCCGGCGCTCCCCTCCCGGTATCTTCGCAGGCTGAGCGTGACGCGCTGAGCCTCTACGACGGGCTCATGGTGCAGCGGCTCGACATCACTGGGCACCCCGTTGAGACGTATGACTTGCCGACCGCAACATGGCGCGGGTCCGGGTTGCGTCACGCAGAATATGTGAATAACGGCGCCTTCCCCGTGACGGGCGGGGCGCAGTGGGACATCGGCACACTAACGCTCGGAACCCCTGTCTTCAACAACACATTCTCCAACACGGTGGGCACCCTGAGCGGGCAGGTCCAAATCACCGAGGCGGGCATCTACTCGGTACACGTCCGCGTGGTCCCGGACGCTAACCCAGGCTATTCCTGGCTGAAGCTCCTGGGCAACAACATCAATCCACTCTCGGAAGAGGACCGGCCGACTGGTGGCCTGTACGAGATTGACGTGAACCGGGCGAACATCTACCTCAGCCCGGGGGACACGATCCGGGGCCGCTACTTCGCCACGAACTCGTGCAACATTTCTTCGCGCCTCGTGGTTACGAAACTGCAAGGCTAACAAACCCTGCTGCGTGCGGCCCCCGGACTGGCATCCATTGGGGGCCGCACTACCCACACGAACAGCCTGATTAGGAGGCTTGCCCGCATGAGTAAAACACACCTTACGCCACAGCCCAGGGGGCCTGCATGTCCACGCTAATCAAGTACCTGCGCCCCAAGTTCCTTTGCAAGGTCCGGCGTTACCTCATGGACGCACTCCCGAAGGTGTATGGCCCGCGTGGAATGATCATGCTGGGCAAGGGCTTCATCTGCCTATGCTTCGGGTACGCCTACATCGGCGTCCTGCAAGTCGCCCCGTCCCCTGGTCTTGACCTGGTCACCCGCATCATGCCGTTGCCGCTCTGGGCGGTTGCATGGTTCATTACCGGCTTCATGCTTATAGCGGCGGCGTTCAAGGTGGATCACTCCAAGGCGCTTGGGGCGCTTACGGCGATGCTCTCGCTCTGGTCACTTACCTATGTGGATTACTTCTTCCGCGTACCGGTACTTCCGGACGGGCACGACAATACTTCGTACCTGTTCGCGGCGATCATGGCGGGTATGGCCGTGAGCGCCGCGGGTGTTGCAAGGATGCTCAACCATGGCAAGTCCCATGTGGAGATCATCGAAAAACCGGGAGAGGTAGCCCCGCATGAGTGACTTCCTCCGCGACTGGGCACCGCTTCTGTCCCTCATTGCCGGTTCCTCGGCTGGTGTTATCGCCGCGATGTGGAACCGCAAGTCCCAGGCGGAGGCAAATACGCTCTCCGGTACGGGGCAGGTGTTCAAGCATCAAAACACGCTGCTCCAAGATGTGCAGGAAGAACGCAATCAGGCCAAGGCGGACATCGACAAGTTGCGTGCAGACTTCGAGGCATTCAAGAAGGCCGTGCAATCCCAGTTCAGCGGGTACCGAGCCTACATCCACAGCTTGCGCGGGCAAGTCCACGACCTCGGCGGTATGCCCCTCGAGTGGCCCAAAGACCTAGACCAGTGAGGTATCAATGATACGACCTGTTGACGCGGAGATTTCGCAGCATTTTGGGGATAACCCGACACGGTATCTCGCCCCTAGTAATCCGCTGATTCTTGCGTTCGGTAATTATCAGCCGGACGGGCATACGGGCGAGGACTACGCCTGCGCTATCGGCACACCAGTCCGGGCCGTGACTGACGGGACCGTGCTGCACATCGGCTGGATGGGCGGAACCTACGACCAGAACCCTTGGTGGGTGATGCCGTCCTTCGCCGGATACTGCGCCGTCATCGATCATGGATCTTTCGTCGGCATCTACGGTCATTGCTCGGATGGTTCCGCGAAGGTAGCGAAGGGTGATCGGGTCACTGAGGGGCAGGTTTTCATCCTGTCCGGGAACACGGGCGGCAGTACTGGCCCGCACTTGCACTTTGAGATCCTGCCCGATGGGTGGGTTCTCCAGTCGAGCTTTTACGGGCGCGTCGACCCGGAGCCGATCTTCGCCAACACCATCAGCGCACAGTCCGCAACCATCACACCAGCGAAAGAAGAAGGTTTCCTCATGGCACTCACAGACAAACAGCAGGAAGACATTTACTGGTTCCTTTGCGCACCGGACGGCCGCGAGTACCTGGCCGAGTTGGTTGGCGGCAGGGCTGCGGATAAGACGTTGAACACGCCGGTCAAGCGTTACGGTTCCGGGCTTGGTGGGGAAACTAACCTTGCCGGGTTCCTCGCATGGAATGACGCGCACGTTGACGCCATCGTAAACGCCGTCTCTGCCGTTGCACCGTCCGCAGACCTTGGGGCGATAAAGACGGCTGTGCAAGAAGGACTTGCTGCGGGCGTGAACGTCAACGTGAGCGTGTCCGGGTCTGACAAGGCGGCGAGCTGATGTTGACGGCTATTCTGCGGACTGTTGTCCCTGCCCTTTGGGGTTCGGTGATTGCGTGGCTGATTGGCGTGCTGCCGATCCTTGCCCCGTTCAGTGACGATCTGCGGGGCTTGGCTGATGTTGCGCTCCCGGTCATCACTGCGGTGATTATCGGCGGCTGGTACGCGTTCTGGCGGTGGCTGGAACCCAAGCTGCCGGACTGGCTGACCCGCGCCGTACTCGGATCCGCGCACACGCCCACGTATGCGGCGGACGCAGGCAAGCACGTCGCGTAACGCAAAAACTATTTGCGTAACATTCTAGGTCTAGCACGCCTGTCAAGACCGATAATACCTCCCGCACAGATTAGAGGACTTTGATGGCGCTCTCTTGGGTCAGTATCAATGCCAATACGGGCGCCATCATCGCGGACCTACCCACGGTGCGGCCGGACGGTTCCTTGAAGCGGACCATCGGTAGGCATGAGGCGCAAACCGTTTCGTTGCCTCTTGATGGTGCGCCTCTGAACTGGCGGACGGCGACACGCAAAAAGTCCGTGTTCATCGTGGCTTTGTCTGAGCCGTTGGATAATGAGCCCCGCGGCCTGCCAGTGTGGGGCGGCATGGTCATTGATCGGACCACCAGCCACGGGCCGGACGTGAAACTGTCCCTGGTCACGGCTGAGGACTGCCTGAACGATCACTATGTGGGCGACGAAACTCTCACCGCGACACCGCAGAACACCATCGTCAGTTACCTTGTCGGTAAGTATGTGACCGGGATCCCGTTGCGTGTGGTCTCACTGGACGGCGCCAACCCTGCCCGTGACCGGACCTACCTCGACAAAGACGATAAGACGGTCTTTGCAATCCTTGATGAGCTGTCCGGGGTGAGTGGCGGGCCTGAGTGGACTATCGGCTGGGAATGGGTGGACGAGCAGAAGCTAGGCATGGTCCTGTACGTTGGTGCGCGCATCGGCATGGCTGCACCGGCTGGGCTTGGGCCTGCGTCATGGTTTGAGCTGCCCGGCAACGTGACGAGCGCGGAACTGGTTGAGAGTTACCGCCGCGGTGAGGGCGCTAACGATGTGATGGCTACGTCTTCGGGTTCCGGGGACGCTAGGCCGCAATCAAGCCACCATGTAGCGACCGGTGATGGTAGGCCAAAGGTTGAGTTCCGCTGGTCACCGTCAACGTCCATCACCGATATTGGCACGCTCGAGGACCACGCATCCAGGGCACTGGCATCCATGCAGAACGGTGCGGTGGCGCTCAGCATCACGGCGAACCGTGACGAGGTAACACCATTCAGCCTTGGGGATGATGTCGGGTTCAGCCTGTTCTCCCCCGCATGGCCGGACGGGATCAGCGGCTCAGCAAGGGCCATCGGCATCGAGTGGACCGACACGACGATTACGCCCGTCCTCAACGTGACCGGCATTGAAGGGATCGACTGATGCAGCCTGGACAATTCCAACCACGTGGCGAGGATGCTCTTATCCGCCGCTTGCAGGATCTTGAGCGGCGGGTAGCGCAGAACGAGGCCGCGGACCCGTTCGGACCTATGGGCATCAAGCCGCTCGCTGGCGGATTCGACGTTACCGGCACGCTGGGACTGCCGAGCGGCATTATCCCCACGGACGCGCTGAGTGACCCGCTGGTAATTAGTACCGCGGGCGTGAGTCAAAACAACTTCGCGGTGTCCACTGCCGGGGATGTGTTCGCAACCGCTACCGTGACGATCCCTGCCGGGTATTCACGCGCCGACATTCAATGCAGCGTGGTTGCCGGTGCGATCAACGACACGGCTAACCCTGACTATCTTTACGTGGCATCGAGCATCAACGCTGTTGGCGGTACGGAGACGCCGCAAGCCGCGGCATCCGGTGGTGGTTATTGCGCTGCCCCTGCTAACGGCATCCGAAGCCTTACCGGGTTGAGCGGCGGAACGATCACTGTTGGTTGCAGCATCCGGGCAGGGTCTGCTGGCTGGTCAATGAATGCCAGCAACTTCGCCAACATGACCGCCGTTGTGTTCTTCCGCCGCTAGGGCTTACTTGAGGTAGCCGTCACCTGCGAGGCGCGGCGTGGGCGGTGCGAGCTTGCCCGGTGCGGGCGCAACAGGCGCCGTGGTGGGGGTTGTCCAGTTCGGAGCCGGTGCAGGCGCAGGAGCGGGCGCAACGTAGACGGGCTCAGGGGCGACGTAAACGGGCTGCGGTGCCACATATACCGGGGCAGGCTCAACGGGCGCCATGGTGGGCGCTGGCGGTTCGGCAACGACAACATCAGCAGGCGCAACCACTGGTGCGGGCTCGGTGGTCGAGGTTGGTTCTGGTGCTGCTGTGGTCACGACTGGCTCCGGTGTTGGTGCGGGCGCTGCGGTGGTGGCCGGCGCTGTAACGGTGGTGGACGGTGCGGGTTGCGTGTCAGCGTTAGCGACAGCGAAACCTCCGAAAGCAATTGCTCCGACGATGAGTGTCGAGAGCCCCCCAAGAACTGCTGATTTTGTTTCCATGCACTGAGTGTAGCCATTTGGGCAACCAATTAATAGTCAGGAGTGACGCGAGTGGCAAAACGTAACTGGGCGGATGGGGTGTTGGGTAACACGCCGTTGTCCGCTGCCCGTCTGAATGATCTTGAAACGGACCTTGACGCGGCTCTTGTGGCGTTGGCTCGGGACCCTGACAAGTTGTTCGCGGGCTCGATCACGTATGACGCCAATAACGCCCCGACTAGTGCGGTGGTGAAGTGGCCGGATGGTAAGGACGGCACCTACGCGGGGACGGCCTCGGTCTCATCCCCCGGCGCGATATCGGCGTACACGATCACGCGCATAGTCAACGGGACAACGATCACCTACACCCAACCAGCGATCACCCGAGACGCCACCACAGGCAACGTCACCAACCGCCCACCCATCACTGTTAGCTAGGAGCCAGCATGGCGTATCCCTCAGGTGTTGTTACCTGCCCCGTGTCCATCCAGGCGCCGATCACGTTTGGTGGTGCGGCGGCGACAGTCCATCTTGAGGTGACACCTGGTGCGCGGCTGATCTGGGCGGCGACGGGCCAGACTCTCGCGGACTTCATCGAGCAACCCGCGGACGTGACAACCGGTTCCGCAACGGTTGTGCTGCCCACGATCCAGCCGGGCTTCCAAGATGAGGCCGGCAATCAGGTGTTGTCGTGGACGTACACGGCGCGGATCCGGTACGAGTATGGCGGGGAGAAGCGCCACGCCCCGTTGAAGGCGTTCACCATCCCAGCCGGGCAATCATCGGTGGACTTGGCCTTGGTGCCGTCTGGGCCTGCTGTGCCGATCATGACCGCGCCTTCCGTCCCGGTCACTTCGGTGAACGGGCAGACCGGGGCCGTGTCGGTTGAGGGCGTGAATTACCTGTTGTTGGCGCGTGACCCTGAATCGTTGTTCGTCGGGACCGTAACAAGGGACACGAACGGCGCCCCAACGTCCGCGGCCGTCGTCTGGCCGGACAACGTGACCGGCGTCTACACCGGCACCCCAAGTTCGGCGTTCCCCGGATCCATCGACGCCTACACCATCACCCACGGCACCACCACCTACACCCAGCCAGCCGTCACCCGCGACGCATCCGGCAACATCACCAACCAGCCCGCCATCACGGAGGTAACTGCATGAGCATCCTCGACCCCAAACCACTAACAGTTGCGGCAGGAAATGCCACTTATGCCGGCAACGCCGACGTGGTTCCTAAGTGGAAGGCCAACACGGTCTACACCGCGGGGCAGCTCGCAGTCTCCCCTACCGGGGATCTGATCAGCGCCAAGACGGGTTTCACGTCCGGGGCAACGTTCAGTGCCGCGAACTGGAATTACAGCACTATCACCCCGGCTGGCGTTGATACCAAGGTTGGGGCGGCCATCTCGGCGGCCGGCGCGCAGACACCACCGGCCACGGCGCTGCTGCCCCCGAAGCAGAAGCGCACCATGATCCAGACCTTCCAGTCCGGCCACGGCTACTCCTCCATCGTGGGCGCAGGCGGCGGCAGTGTGGCTCTGAACGACACCACGGACAGCGCCATCGGCACCCAGTCCGTCAAGGTCGTCACGTCCGGCACCGGAACCACGTCAAGCATCTACCGCTTCAACATCCCCACCCCGTTCGACATGACGGGCAAGCAGCTGGCGATGCTGGTCAAGTGCGACGACCCGACCCACCTCAAGACGCTGAACATCTGGATCGGCAACGGCGGACTTTCGGCCACGTTCAACTTCACCATCAACAACGTAGCCCCAGCTGAGCAGCTGGATGCAGGCGCGTGGATGTGGGTCACAATCCCCTGGCAGCAGATCAGCGGCGGAGCGTCGGCAACCATCGGCACCCCGGACCGGGCCGCGATCGCTGGCATGCAGATCAACATCGCGGACGACAACACCGGCAACCCCGTCACCGTCAGGGTCCAGGCCGTCGCTTCCGTCCCGGTTCCATCGGTCTGGACTACCGGCTGCCTGACGTTCGACTTTGACGACGGCTTCGCCACGCACTACACGGTGGCCCGGAAGGCGCTGGCGAAGTACGACTACAAGGCCGATGTCTACCCGGTGTGCGAGGCCATCGACTCGGGCGCGGCCTACATGACCCTGGCCCAGTTGCAGGAGTTGCAGAACTCCAACGGCTGGCTGGTGGGCGCGCACTCGGACACTTGGGCGCACCACAACATGGCACTGTCGGACCAGACAGCAAGCGAGTTGGCAACATTTGTGGCCAGCAATAGGAACTGGCTGTCCACTCGGGGCCTGCGGGGCTATGACTTCTTCGCCTACCCCGGCGGCAAGTCAGGCGGGGCCAACCTTCCCATCGCCCGGCAGTACTACGCCACGGCCCGCACGGTCAGCGCCGTGCTGCACGAGACGCTGCCGGCCAACGATCCGCACAAGCTGCGGGTCTTCGTAGTGGGAGCGGGCACCACTCTGGCCATCGCCCAGGCCGAAGTAAACGCCGCCATCGCGGGGAACTACCACCTGATCATGGTCTTCCACGATCTCGCCACGTCCGGAACCGGCATCATGACCACGGCCAATTTCGGGGCGTTCGTGGACTGGGTAGCAACCACCACCATCGCCGTGAAAAACATGGCGGAGGTCCTGGCTACAAGATAGTTACTTGAAGGCCTTTGACCATTCATCCTCTTCGTCGCCGCGGTCCACTACGTCCCGCGGGGGCAGGCCAGCGGCCCAACCCCCTGCAAGTAGGATCGCGGCGACAACCAGCGAGAGGACGGCGAGACCTTGGAAGCTTCGCTCGTGAGTGTCGTAAGCCTGGATGGCGAACAGTAGCCCGATGATGGCGAAGGCGATGCTGGCAAAGCTCAGGGCCTTCTTACGCGAGATTCCCCCAGAAGTCATGACGCAAGTCTAGGCCAGTGTGACGAGCTCCAGCTTCTTCGGCCTAGAGATTTGAAGCGATCCGCTCTCGCAGCAATGGACCAAGAACGGTAGCAGCGAAGGGTTCGGTCAGGTGCACGCTGTCCCATCGGACGAGGTTGCCTCTGATGAACATGGGGCAGACGTTGTTGAGCGAGCACATCCAGGTTCGCGGGTCGATGAACGTAGCACCTGCTGTCTTCGCGGCCTGTTCCTCGGCTTGGGTTTTCAGAAACCACTGGTTCGACACCACGTCGGCGCAGTCGGCAGGAGATGACGTGCGAGTGGCGCATGACGCGACGCTCTTCCCTTGAGGGTTGGACGCCAGGATGAACACCTGTGCGCCTGCGTCCTTGGCTGCCTTTATTGAGGCGCCCAAAGATTCGCTCCATTCAGGGATTGCTGCATCGGCTCGCGCTCCGGACCCGAGGTAATTGAAGTCAGCCTCAGAGCTAGAGATGAAAACGAGCTTAGGTTGGAGTTCCTG
>Ga0157369_10009798_pt1 | contig 10960 bp, 9 predicted proteins | sample C25metaG_FD_113461 | JGI IMG/M metagenome (GOLD analysis project Ga0157369, IMG submission 113461) | Corn rhizosphere microbial communities from Kellogg Biological Station, Michigan, USA - C2-5 metaG | ecosystem: Host-associated > Plants > Roots > Rhizosphere > Soil | place: USA: Michigan... | reverse complement strand
GCGGTCAGGTCGGACAGCAATCGGTCGGCGATTGCGCCGTGCGGCAAGACGGTGCCGAAGAAGCGCGTCGTCACGCCGTCTTCGATCAATAACGTCGGAAAATTCTCCACATCCAGATCGTCGAAGCGATCGGCATGCGTTTCGATATCGATCCAAACGAAGCACATCTCGGGATGCGCATCGGCCAGCGCATCGAACGTCGCGCGGTAGTCGCGGCACGTGCCGCACCATTGCGCGCAAAGGCAGGCGACGAGCAGCGTGCTCGGCTCGTTGATGCGCTCGGCGACCCGGTCAGCGTCGGTATCGAGGTTCAGCGCGGGCATGATGCATTCCTTTCTTTCTATTCCCGGTATTTCTATCCCGGTAGCGATTCGGGGACTTTAGCACGGCGGATTCGGCCGTCGTTCGGGGTCACTGCGTACGTGCCGAACGTAACGGCCGCCCGGCAAGACAGTTAAATGCCCGCGCAGCTCTAGCTCCAGGAGTGCGCCTTGGAGGACCGCGCTGCTCATTTCGGTGCGGACGGCCAAAATTTCAAGCGCTGCGGGCGCATGTCCGAGCGCCTCCAGCGCACGCGCGGCGGCCGGCGACAGCTCGGCGTGGGGCGGTGGCGTGGATTGGCTCTGTGCGTGTGATCGAGGCGTTCGACGAGATTGGTCAAACTGATCGGTCTCGTCAGGGCGATAGTGCGGCGCGGCCGGTAGGCCGTCGAACAGCGGGAGCGCGGTGGGGACGGGCCGTAGCCGGAGAGGCGCGCGCCGCCGGTGGTTGCTACGCTGCGGGCGGCCGTCATCCCTCGGCCCTTCCTGCCCGCCGCTCGCAGTCGAGCCGCAGGCGGCAGGCTCGGTCGCCTCTGATCGCGGCTGCCGTGCTTGCGGCGCAATCGATGGCCGGCCGAGAGCCGGGCACAGTTCGTCGAGCACATCTTGGGCGGACTCGGTTAGCTTCGCGCCTTCCTTGATGAGCTGGTGGCAACCGCGCGAGAGCGGCGCGTGGATCGACCCGGGGATGGCGAACACCTCCCTGCCCATTTCGTTGGCCAGGCGGGCGGTGATGAGCGAGCCCGAGCGCTGGGCTGCCTCCACCACGAGCACGCCTTGGCTCAAGCCGGCGATCAGACGGTTGCGCTGCGGAAAGTGCGCAGGTTTGGCCGGTGTGCCGAGCGGCCATTCCGAGACGATGGCGCCGCGCTCGATGATCTCGCGCGCCAGCGCGGCGTGCTGAGCGGGATACACCAGATCGGCGCCCGTGCCGACCACGGCGACGGTGCAGCCGCCGGCCGCCAATGCCCCGCTGTGCGCAGCGGCGTCGATGCCTAGCGCGAGCCCGGAGACGATTGCGAGCCCCGATGCCGCGAGTTCGCGCGCGAAGCGCTCGGCGTCGTCGACGCCCTGTGCCGTGGCATTGCGGCTGCCGACGATCGCGAGACTCGGCGCGTGCAGCCAGTGCAGCGCTCCCCTCACATAAAGAAGGGGCGGCGGATCGTGCATGGTCAGCAGCGCAGGCGGGTACGCGGGGTCGTCCAGCGTAAGGAGCGCGTGACCGGGGGCGGCGCACCAAGCGCGCGTGCGCTCGAGATGTTCGGTGACGTCAAGGCGCGCAGCCGCCGCCACGGCGCGCGCGGCACGCTCGCCGGCCGTTGCCGCCAGGGTGTGAAACGGCTGCGCGATCAGCGCTTGCGCGTCGCCGTGTGCACCCAACAGCTCGCGCAGCAATGCCGGCGTCAAGCCGCGCACCGCGCACAACGCGAGCCAGGCGCTCAACTGCGCCGGTATCAGCGGCCGCGCCTGCATAGCGCCTCAAGTTCGCGCGAGCGCCTGCGCGGTCCCGCGTGTCGTGATAACATTTTCACCATCCGAAATACCTCCGACGTTGCCGGCGCACCTGGCTGCAGCCGCTACGAGCGGCTGCCCAAAGCGTGCGTGGTTCGGCGTTATCTTCGGGGTCTGCCGAGGGCGGCGCCAGCCGGCCGAACGGCCTACCGAACCGTCGATCTTCAACGCGCGTCGCGGCTGCGTCGCCACCACTTTTGACAACATGGCTTTACTGAGCATCCTCAACTATCCCGATAAGCGGCTCCATAAAATCGCGAAACCGGTGGACAAAGTCGACGAGCGTATCCGCAAGCTCGTCGCCGATATGGCGGAAACGATGTACGCCGCGCCCGGCGTGGGCTTGGCCGCCACGCAGGTGGATGTGCACGAGCGCGTGATCGTCATCGACGTCTCGGAGACGCACGATCAACTTCGCGCCTTCATCAATCCGGAAATCGTTTGGTCGAGCGACGAGCGCAAGATCAACGAGGAGGGCTGCCTGTCGGTGCCGGGCATCTACGACAGCGTCGAGCGCGCCGAACGCGTGCGCGTGCGGGCGCTCAACGAGAAGGGCGAACCATTCGAACTCGACTGCGAAGGGCTGTTGGCCGTCTGCATCCAGCACGAAATGGATCATTTGATGGGCCGCGTCTTCGTCGAGTACTTGTCGCCGCTCAAGCAGACGCGCATCAAGACGAAGATGAAGAAGCTCGCCCACGCGATGTGATGCGTTTTCCGACTGGTCGCTTTTTGCCGTTCTCGCTCATTCCATGACCCATACACTGCGCGTCGTCTTCGCCGGCACGCCCGAATTTGCCGCGGCAGCGCTCGCCGCCATCCATCAAGCCGGCTTTCCCGTCCCGCTCGTGTTGACGCAGCCCGACCGGCCAGCCGGTCGCGGCATGAAGCTGCAGGCAAGCGCCGTCAAACGCTACGCGCTCGAACATGGGCTTTGCGTCGCGCAACCGCCGTCGCTGCGCCGCACCGGCAAATTTCCAGCCGAAGCCGCGCAAGCGATCGATCGGTTGCGCGCCACACCCCATGACGTGATGGTCGTGGCGGCCTATGGCTTACTGCTGCCGCAGGAAGTGCTCGACATCGCGCCGCACGGGTGCATCAACATCCATGCATCCCTCTTGCCGCGCTGGCGCGGCGCCGCGCCGATTCATCGAGCGCTCGAAGCCGGCGACGCGCAGACGGGCATCACGTTGATGCAAATGGACGCGGGGCTCGATACCGGCGCGATGATCGAGATCGCGCGCACGCCCATCGACGCGCACGACACCACGGCCACGCTGCACGACAAACTTGCATCGCAAGGGGCGCGGCTCATCGTCGATGCCCTCACGGTCCTCGAGCGCACGGGCAGTCTGCCCGCGACGCCGCAGCCGGCCGAGGGGGCGACCTACGCGGAGAAGATCGGCAAGCAAGAGGCGGCGCTGGACTGGCGCCGCAGCGCCGTAGCGCTCGCTCGGCAGGTGCGCGCTTTCGATCCGTTCCCGGGCGGCGTTGCCACCCTGGAAGACGGTACGGCATTGAAAGTGTGGGCGGCCGAGCCCGTCGAAGGGGCCGCGAACGAACCCGCTCAGGCCGAGCCGGGCACGATCGTCCATGTCTCGCCGGACGGCGTCGTCGTTGCCTGCGGTGAAGGGGCGCTGCGCTTGACGCAACTGCAAAAGCCGGGCGGCAAGCGCTTGCCCGTCCGAGAATTCCTGGCTGGGGCCGCGTTGGCGCCGGGCCAGCGGCTGCGTCTGCCCGAGGCGGCCTGAAGTCGGCGCGGATGGCGCACGGCTTGGCCGGATAGACGGATAGACGAATGCACATCCCCGGCGCTCCATGCGAACATGGAGGGTCGACGCACTTGGCAGAGGAGCCCACCAGCATGTTCGGCATCGTCCATTTTCCATTCTTCGTCGCCGCCGTCTTCTTGCTCAACGTGACGCCAGGCCCCGATACGGCGTACATCGTGGGCCGCAGCGTCGCGCAAGGGCGCGGCGCCGGGCTGATGTCGGCGCTTGGAATCTGCACGGGCTGCTGCGTCCATACGATCGCCTGCGCGTTCGGTTTGACGGCGGTGCTCGCCGCGTCCGCCACGGCGTTCACCGTCATCAAGTTCGCCGGCGCCCTCTATTTGATCTACCTCGGTGTGCGGCTCGCTTTCTCGTCTGCGGGCAAATCGCAGGAGGCGCGAAGCGTCGCCGTGCAGGACGCCGGGCTAGCGGCCAAGTCCCTTCGGCAACTTTACCTGCAAGGCTTTTGGACCAACGTGCTCAATCCGAAGGTCGTGCTTTTCTTCGTCTCGTTCTTTCCGCAGTTCGTGTCGAGCGAAACCGAACACAAGGCGCTGGCTTTTCTGACGCTGGGCGGGGTTTTCATCGCGATGAGCGTCGTATGGTGCTTGTTCCTCGTGTGGGTGGCGAGCGGCGTGACGCGCCGCTTGGGCGGCAAGCCCGGCGTGAAGAAGTGGCTCGATCGCGTTGTCGGCAGCGCCTTCGTCGGTTTGGGGCTCAAACTGGCGACGGCCACGCGCTAACGGCGCGTTGCACCCGGCTGCAGCGCGCCTCGACCCGTTTCTGACAAATCGCTTACAATTGAGCCGTGCTTTGGCGGCGGCTCGGGTCGAGCCGGTCGTTCGGGGCGCATTCGGAAAATAGGAGCACACATGTTCAATTGGGTCAAAACCGCGATGCTGATGGCCGCGATCACGGCCCTGTTCGTCGTGATCGGCGGCATGATCGGCGGTTCGCGCGGCATGATGTTCGCGCTCGTGATTGCGCTCGCGATGAACTTCTTTTCGTACTGGTTCTCGGACAAGATGGTCCTGCGTATGTACAACGCGCAGGAAGTGGACGAAACGAGCGCGCCGCAGTTCTACCGCATGGTGCGCGAGCTCGCCACGCGAGCGCAATTGCCGATGCCCCGCGTCTACTTGATCAACGAAGATGCGCCCAACGCATTCGCCACGGGGCGCAATCCCGAGCATGCGGCGGTGGCCGCAACCACCGGCATTTTGCGGGTCCTGTCCGAGCGCGAGATGCGCGGCGTCATGGCCCACGAGCTGTCGCACGTGAAGCACCGCGACATCCTGATTTCGACGATTTCGGCAACGATGGCCGGCGCGATCTCGGCGCTCGCCAACTTCGCGATGTTCTTCGGCGGTCGAGACGAGGAAGGGCGTCCAGCCAATCCGATCGCTGGGATCGCGGTCGCGCTGCTCGCGCCGATTGCGGCGGCGATGATCCAGATGGCCATCTCGCGCGCGCGCGAATTCGAGGCCGATCGCGGCGGTGCGCAACTGTCGGGCGACCCGGAATCGCTTGCCTCGGCGTTGGACAAAATCCATCGTTTTGCCTCGGGCATTCCGTTCGCCGCGGCCGAAGCGCATCCCACGACGGCGCAAATGATGATCTTGAACCCGCTGTCGGCCGGCGGCATCGCGAACCTGTTCTCTACGCACCCGGCTACCGAGGAGCGTATCGCGCGACTCATGGAAATGGCGCGCACCGGTCGCTACGACTGAGCGTCTAGGCGCCCGCGAGCAGTAAGCTTGCTAAGCGGACCGGGAGGGGCGGCGATCCGATTGCCGCTCGTTTCGGCCCGTTTCGTTTCGCGCGCACGCCGTTTGCGCACGGCTGCCGCTAGCGGCTTTGCGATACGGGGCGCCATCGGGCCGTTCCGGGCACGCGGTACAATGCCTCGTTTATTTCCGCGTCAAAGCGCTAGTCGTGACGCCGCTCGACGTCACGCGGCCGTTCATCTCGCGTCGCGCGACGATCCGCCTTCCCCATGACTCGATCCGCCTCTTCCCGCCGCTCCACGCCCCAATCCGGCGCCGCGCGCTTCTCGATGCTGCGTCTTGCGCCCGATTCGCTCGGCTTCGCGCTCGACGGCGCTGCGCATGCCCTGGGCGCTGTTCGCGGCGGCACGGCGCTGCCGGCTGCGCTGGCCGCCATGCAGGCCGCGCTGCCGGCGGCGAGCGCGGCGCTCGCGCGCGGCGCGATTCAAGACATCGCTTATCGCACGCTACGGCGCCTCGGAACGGCCGACTGGCTCGCCGGTCAACTCGTGCGCAAAGCGCCGCCCGCGCATATCGGCAATGTACTCGCGTGCGCTTTCTCGCTGCTCGCCGACGAGGGCCCAGCCGCGGCATACGCGCCCTATACGGTGGTCGATCAAGCCGTCACCGCCATCGCGTCGCGGCGCGAGTGCGCATTTGCCAAGGGTCTCGTTAATGCGGTGCTGCGAGGCTTTCTACGAGAGCGGGAAAGCTGGCTCGCGAAAGCCGCGCTGCACCCCGTGGCTGCATGGAATTACCCGCAGTGGTGGATCGAATCGGTGCAGCGCGCGTGGCCCGATGCTTGGCAGCGGGTGCTGGCCGCCGGCAATGCGCCGGGGCCGCTGACGCTGCGCGTCAACGCCCGGCGTGCGACGGTCCCTGAATATCTACGCACGCTCGATGGGCAGGGGATCGCGGCCGAGGCGGTCGGGCCTAGCGCCGTCAGACTTGCCGCGCCGGTTCCCGTCGATCGCATCCTTGGCTTCGCGCAGGGCATCGTGTCGGTGCAAGATGCGGGCGCGCAACTGGCCGCTCAATGGCTCGGCGCGCGCGACGGCATGCGTGTGCTCGATGCGTGCGCGGCGCCCGGCGGCAAGACGGGCCACGTGCTGGAACTGGCCGATGTCGAACTCGTGGCGCTCGAAGCGGATGCCGCGCGCGCGACGCGCATCGACGAAAATCTGTCGCGGCTCGCTTTGGCGCAGCCGGAATCGAAGGCCACGGTGCGGGTGCTCGTCGGGGACGCGAGCGCCCCGGCGCAATGGCACGATGGGCGAGCGTTCGACCGCATTCTGGCCGACGTGCCGTGCTCCGCGTCGGGCATCGTCCGCCGCCACCCCGATGTGCGTTGGCTGAGGCGCGCCGGCGACGTTCCGGCGCTCGTCGCGCAGCAGCGGCGCATCCTCGACGCGCTCTGGCCGCTACTCGCGCCGGGTGGCGAGTTGCTTTACGTGACGTGCTCGATCTTTCCCGAGGAAGGCGAGCAACAGGCGCTCTGGTTTGAACGCGCGCATGAAGATGCGGTACGATTGGACGCGCCCGGGCAACTGCTGCCGACCTGCCGGGGCGCTGCAGCCGAGTTCTCGGCTCCCTTATCGACCGGAGAGCGTGCCGCTCAGTTCGAGCGCACCGGGGCCGACATCGACCACGACGGTTTTTTCTACGCGCGCTTTCAGAAACGGTGACGATCAGCACTCGCTTTTTTCCGCTTCGGCTCATGGCCTTGCTCTGGATCGGGCTGACCGTTTGCCTCGTTGCGGCGGGCTCGGCGCGTGCCGATACGGTCGCCGTGCAGCGCGCGTCGTTGCAGGCCGACGGCAACGGCTGGAGTCTCGACGCGCGTTTCGACTTCGAGCTGAACAGCAGCCTCGAAGATGCCGTCAACAAAGGCGTGCCGCTTTACTTCACGACCGACTTCGAGCTCACCCGTCCTCGGTGGTATTGGTTCGACGAGCAGCCCGTCTCGGTCACGCAAACACTGCGGCTATCGTTTCAGCCGCTGACGCGCGAATATCGCGTATCGAGCGGCGGCCTGCAACAGGGCTTTTCGTCGCTGGCCGACGCCTTGGCTGTCATCAAACACGTCACCTCGTGGCACGTGATCGATCGCAATCAGGTCCAGCCCGGCGAAACGTACGCGGCGTCGGTGCGCATGCAACTCGACACGGCGTTGATGCCCAAGCCGTTCCAGGTCGATGCGGTCAACAACCGCGACTGGACCCTCGTTTCCGATTGGAAGCGCTTTACCTTCACGGTGGCCGAACGTGCTAAATAGCATGCGTCGCAAAGCGGATTTCAGCAGCATCGTGGTGCGCGTGATCGTCTCGACGGTCGCCGTCACGGCGCTGCTGCTGCTCGTGCTGCTCGCGGCGGCCAGCGCCAACACCGAGTTCTTCGATCGCTACTACTCGTGGCTCTATGCGGCGAACATCGCCGTGGCGCTCGTCTTTCTGCTGATCGTGCTCGCGCTCGTCGCGATGATTCTCGCGCGTCTGCGCAAGGGCAAGTTCGGTACGCGGCTGCTCGCCAAGCTAGCGATTTTCTTCGCTCTGGTGGGTGTGCTGCCCGGCGGCATCATCTATGTGGTGTCCTATCAGTTCGTGTCGCGCAGCATCGAGTCGTGGTTCGACGTCAACGTCGAAACCGCGCTGACCTCGGGCTTGAATCTGGGCCGCGGTATGCTGGACGCCTCGTTGTCCGACCTGCAGACGAAGGCGCACGTGATGGCCGAGCAGCTGGGCGGCACGGCGCCGACGAACACCACGCTGACGTTGTTGCGCATGCGCGATCAGTTCGGCATCCATGAGGCCACACTGGTCGAATCGGTGCGCAGCGTCTCGGGTGCGTCGCCTGATGTGCACGTGGTGGCGCAAGCCTCGAGCAACATCGCTACGCTGCTGCCCGACGATTTGCCGACGCAGGCCATGCTCGAGCAAGCGCGCGGCCGCGGGTATGCGGGCATCGAGGGCGAAGTGGACGGCGATCCGCACGCAAAGGGCGCCAAAGGCACGCTGCGCTTGCGGGTGGTGGTGCGCGTGCCCGATTCGAATACGTCGCTCCTGCAGCCCGCGGAACGTTTCCTGCAACTGACGCAGCCGGTTTCGCCATCGCTTGCGCGCAATGCCGATGCCGTCCAGCGCGCCTATCGCGAGTATCAAGAGAAGGCGCTCGGCCGCACCGGCTTGCGCAAGATGTATATCGGCACGCTCACGCTCGCGCTCTTTTTGGCGACGTTCATCGCGATGATGCTCGCGCTCGCACTCGGCAACCAATTGGCGCGGCCGCTGTTCTTGCTGGCCAAGGGCACGAAGGAAGTGGCCGAGGGTGACTACACCCCCAAGCGAGAGATCAAGTCGCGCGATGAACTCGGCTTCTTGACGCAATCGTTCAACGCCATGACGCGCCAGTTGTCGGAGGCGCGCGCGGCGGTCGAGCGCAATCGCGTTGCACTCGAACATTCGAAGGCGTATCTCGAGAGCATCCTCGCGAACCTGACGGCCGGTGTCTTCGTGCTCGACCGCCAATTCCGCTTGACGACGGCCAATCGCGGCGCCGAGCGCATTTTCCGGCAGCCGTTCCAATCGATGCTGGGCGCATCGCTCGACACCATCGGCGTGCTGGCCGAGTTCGCGGCGATGGTGCGCAAGGCATTCGCCGATCGCGAGGCGGCCAGCGAGGGCGTCGTCGAAGATGGCGGCCACTGGCAGCAGCAGGTCGCGGTGTCGGTGCCCGGCGAAACGGAGCCGCTCACCTTGCTCGTACGCGGCTCGCGCTTGTTGGCGGCCATCCCGGGCGAGAACGGGGACGAAGCGGGGACGGCGGGCTACGTCATCGTGTTCGACGATATTTCCGACGTCATTTCGGCGCAGCGCTCAGCGGCTTGGGGCGAGGTGGCGCGGCGCTTGGCTCATGAGATCAAGAATCCGCTCACGCCGATACAGTTGTCGGCCGAGCGGCTGCAGATGAAGCTGGCGGACAAACTCTCGCCGCACGATGCCGACGTGCTGAAGCGCGGCGCGACGACGATCGTCAATCAAGTGTCGGCGATGAAGCAAATGGTCGACAACTTCCGCGATTACGCACGCACGCCGCCCGCCGTGCTCGCGAATCTGCAATTGAACGATCTCGTGGCGGAAGTGTTGACCTTGTACGGCGTCGACGAGCGCAAGAGTGCGATCACGGCGGAGCTGTCGGCATTGCCCGTGATCCGCGGCGATGCGACACAATTGCGCCAAGTCATACACAACCTGCTGCAAAACGCGCAGGATGCGGTGGCCGATGTCGCAAGTCCCCGTGTCGTCATCGAAACCAAGACAGTAGAATATGGCGACCCCGATGCGCAGGGCAAAGTGCGCGTCGCGGTTCGCCTGACCGTATCCGATAACGGCCCGGGCTTTCCCGCCCGCATCCTCACGCGAGCGTTCGAACCTTACGTGACGACGAAAGCCAGAGGAACGGGGCTTGGGCTCGCTATGGTCAAGAAGATCGTCGATGAACACGGCGCGCGAATCGATATTCGGAATCGAGTGAAGGCAGGCGAAGCAATCGAAGGTGCGCAGATTTCGATTTTGTTCCTGCAATTGGCAGACGATGCGGCGCCCGCCGGGGGAGCGACCTCTCATGGCGGCGCAGCGCCGGGTGCAACAAAAGCAATAGCGCAGACAAGGGCAGCATAAATGGCGACCATCCTGGTGGTAGACGACGAAATGGGTATCCGGGAATTGCTCTCGGAGATCCTCAGCGACGAGGGGCATGCCGTGGAGGTGGCGGAGAACGCGCAACAAGCGCGCGACTTTCGCTTGCGCCAGGCACCCGATCTCGTACTGCTCGATATTTGGATGCCCGACACCGATGGTGTGACACTGCTCAAGGAGTGGGGCGCGCAAGGGCAATTGACGATGCCGGTCATCATGATGTCGGGTCATGCCACGATCGACACGGCCGTCGAGGCGACGAAAATCGGCGCGTTGAACTTCCTCGAGAAGCCCATCGCGCTGCAGAAGCTGTTGAAGGCGGTCGAGCAGGGGCTCGCGCGCGGCAGCGCGGCGCCTGCCGTCGGCGCGGCGGTGGCCAAGGCGGTGGCGCCCGCGAATTCGACCACGGTTGCGGCGGCCGTCGCCCTGCCGATGCTCGCTGCCGACGCGGTTGCGGCTAGCCCCGCGGCGCCGCAGGCGGCATCCATTTCGTTCGACATCCCACTGCGCGATGCGCGCGATGCGTTCGAGCGGGCTTACTTCGAATACCACCTGGCGCGCGAGAACGGCAGCATGACGCGCGTGGCGGAAAAGACGGGTCTCGAGCGCACGCACCTTTACCGCAAGCTCAAGCAGCTTGGCGTCGACTTGAGCAAGAACAAGGGGGAGTGAGGCGCGTTCTCCCTCCCGGAGCCGTGAGCGTCGAACGCAGCGATGGCGCTCGATCCTGAGCTAACAGGCGGCGCGCAAAAAGCACTTGAGCAACCGCCGACCCCTTGCTATACTCTCGCTTCTTCGTGGCCCGGTAGCTCAGTTGGTAGAGCAGCGGATTGAAAATCCGCGTGTCGGTGGTTCGATTCCGCCCCAGGCCACCAGCAGTATCCAACCCCAAGAAT
>Ga0157369_10009796_pt1 | contig 10961 bp, 9 predicted proteins | sample C25metaG_FD_113461 | JGI IMG/M metagenome (GOLD analysis project Ga0157369, IMG submission 113461) | Corn rhizosphere microbial communities from Kellogg Biological Station, Michigan, USA - C2-5 metaG | ecosystem: Host-associated > Plants > Roots > Rhizosphere > Soil | place: USA: Michigan... | reverse complement strand
TTCACGCCCTCCGTCATCGAAGTGCGCGAAGGCGACACCATCCGCCTGCGCCTGAAGAACCGCGGCAAGGACCTGCACGAACTGGTGCTGGGGACCACCGCCGAGATCGAGGCGCACGCGGCCATGATGAAGAAATTCCCGGGCATGGAGCACGACGAGCCGTGGATGGTGCACGTGCCCCCGGGCAAGACCGGCGACATGGTCTGGACCTTCAACCGCGCCGGCGATTTCGACTTCGCCTGCCTGGTGAAGGACCACTACGAGCTCGGCATGGCCGGCCGCGTCCGCGTGCTGCCCGCCGCCGGCAAATCCTGAAGGAGAAATCATGCAAAGAAGAAAGCTGCTGCTGGCATTGGCATCCACTGCCGTGCCGTTCGCCGCTACGACTGCGATGGCCGCGGCGCCGATGGTCGAGATCTGGAAAGACCCGAACTGCGGCTGCTGCCAGGACTGGGTCAAGCACCTCGACAAGAGCGGCTTCGCCACGCGCGTGCACGACGAAGGCAATACCGCCGCGCGCACCCGCCTGGGCATGCCCGCCAAGCTGGGCTCGTGCCACACGGGCCTCGTCGGCGGCTACGCCATCGAAGGCCATGTGCCAGCGCGCGAGGTGCAACGGCTGCTCAAGGAAAAGCCCAAGGCCGTCGGCCTCGCCGTGCCCGGCATGCCGGTCGGATCGCCCGGCATGGACGGCCCGGCCTACGGCGACCGGCGCGATTCCTACGACGTGCTGCTGGTGCTGGCCGACGGCAGCACGCGCGTGTATCAAAGCTATCGCTGAACCAACTGCCTAACGAAGAAAGCAAACTCATCATGAAGAAACTGTTCACCGCACTCTCCGCCGCCCTGCTCGCCGCAGCCGCCTTCGCGCAGGCTGCATTGCCGTCCGTCGAGGGCGAGGTCCGCAAGATCGACACCGATGCGAAGAAGATCACGCTGAAGCACGGCGACATCCCCAACCTCGACATGACGGGCATGACGATGGTCTTCCGCGTGAGCGACCCCGCGCTGCTCACCAAGGTGAAGCCCGGCGACAAGGTGCAGTTCACGGCCGACAAGGTCGACGGTGCGCTCACGGTGCTTTCGATAGCGCCGGCGAACTGAGATTCGCCGGCCGGCTTCAGGACTGGAAGCGTCCCGGATCGAAGGGCGCGAGCGGTATCTCCGCTGCAGCGCCAGCAAGCAACTGCGCCGCCAGCCGCCCCGTGCGCGCCGAGCCGCACAGGCCCACGTGGCCATGCCCGAAGGCCAGCACGATGTCGGTGCTGGCACCTGACGGGCCGATGCAGGGCAGCCCGTCGGGCAGGCTCGGGCGGTGTCCGAGCCAGTGCTTCACGGAAGGCGCGCCCGGCGCGGGCCGTGCAAGCGAGGGGAACATCGATTGCAGATGCTCATGCAGGATTGCGGCGCGGCGCCAGTCGGGCGCGGCTTCCAGGCCCGCGATCTCGACCTGCCCTGCCGCGCGCAGGCCGCCGTCCATCCAGTGCGCGATGAGCTTGCCGTCGGCCACCATGGTCGGCGTGCGCGGGCCGGCCTTGGCGTCTTCGACGACCACGTGGTAGCCGCGCTCCGACTCCAGCGGCACCGCGGAGCCGGCGGCAGCGGCCAGCGCGCCTGAGCGGGCACCGGCGCAGATGGCGGCGCCGTCGCAGGCGATTTCGCCGGCCTCGGTGCGCACGGCACGCAGCCGGCCGCCCTCGATGCGAAACCCCGTTGCGCGGGCGGCGACCCGTTCGGCGCCCGCATCGAGCGCATGCTGCGCCAGGGCCGCCACGTAGGCGCCCGGGTTGCGGCAGTGGCCGGCCTCGGGCACGAAGATGCCGAGGGTGTAGCGCGCATCGAGATCGGGCTCGCGGCGGCGCAGTTCGGCCTCCGGCCATTCCTCCCACTGGATGCCGACGCGCCGGCGCACGCGCCAGCCCAGCGCATCGCCGTCGAACTCCGCGCGCGAGCGGTAGGCGTGCAGCAGCCCGCGCCGCTCGATGAGCTGCGGCACGCCCGCTTCGGCGGCCAGTTGCGCGTGCAGCGCGGGCGCGTCGGCCAGCAGCGTGCGCAGTGCGTCGGCGGTGCGCTGCACGCGCGCCTCGGTCCAGCCCGCGGCCAGGTAGCGCAGCAGCCATGGCAGGGCCCGAGGCAGGTAGCGCCAGCGCAGGGCGAGCGGCCCGAGCGGGTCGGCCAGCCAGCCGGGCACCTTGCGCCAGGCCCCCGGCAACGCGGGCGGCACCACCGAATGCGACGACAGCCAGCCGGCGTTGCCGTAGCTCGTGGCATGCGGGCCGCCCGGCTCGCCGGGCTCCACCACCGTCACGCGCAAACCCGCGCGCAGGGCCTCGATGGCGGTGGCGCTGCCTACCGCGCCCGCGCCGATCACCACGACATGACGGCTCCCGCCGTCGGGGGAGAAACTTCTTGCAACTGTCATGGTGCTGATCGTAGAGGGTGCGGTCTCATAATCGGCCGCCATGCCAGCCTCCTCTTCCAACTCTTTCGCCTCTTCCCATTCCGCCGGTTCCATCACCGACGTCGCCGGCATCGAAGTCGGCCATTTCTCCGACACCCGCCGCCCCACCGGCTGCACCGTGATCATGGCGCGCGACGGCGCCGTGGGCGGTGTCGACGTGCGCGGCGCGGCCCCCGGCACGCGCGAGACCGACCTGCTCGCGCCCGGCAACCTGGTGCAGCAGGTGCATGCGGTGATGCTCGCGGGCGGCAGTGCCTGGGGCCTGGCCGCGGCCGAAGGCGCCATGCGCTGGATGGAAGAGCGCGGCATCGGCATGGACGTGCGCTTCGGCACGCTGCCCATCGTGCCCGCCGCCGTGCTGTTCGACCTGCCGATGGGCGATGCGCGCATCCGCCCCGACGCCGCGGCCGGCTACGCCGCCTGCGAGGCCGCTAGCACGACGCCGCCCGCCGAAGGCAACGTGGGTGCGGGCTCCGGCGCGCTGGTGGGCAAGCTCTTCGGCGTGCACCGCGCGATGAAGGGCGGCATCGGCACCGCGTCGGTCAAGGTCGGCGGCGTCACCGTGGGCGCGCTGATCGCGGTGAATCCGCTGGGCGACGTGATCGACCACAACACCGGCCAGCCCGTGGCCGGCGCGCGCACCGAAGACGGCAAGTCACTGCTCGACACCCGCCGCGCCCTGCTGCGCGGCGACAGCCCCAAGCCGCTGCTGGCGGGCACCAACACCACCATCGGCGTGATCGCCACCGACGCGGTGCTGACCAAGGTGCAGGCCAACCGGCTCGCCATGGTCGCGCACGACGGGCTGGCGCGCTCCATCAACCCGGTGCACACCATGAGCGACGGCGACACGCTGTTCGCGCTGGCCACCGGCCGCGTGCCGCTGGAAGGCAACGCACCGGGCATGACGGTGCTCAGCACCATGGCCGCCGAGGCGGTCGCCATCGCCACGCTGCGCGCGGTGCAGGCGGCGCGCGCGGTGACGGTGGGCGAGCTGCACATTCCCTGCGCGGCGGACATGGCAGCAACGCGCGGCTGACACTTCACGAGAAGACCACCATGGCGTTCCCCCGGACCTTGAAGCTCATCCTGCTGTCGATCCGCGACCTGATCGCCTCGGCGGGGCCGATCGTGTTCATCGTGATCGGCCTGCTGGTCGCCGCCTACTGGTGGCTGCAACCGCAACCGCCCAAGCACGTCACGCTCGCCACCGGCCCCACGGGCAGCGCCTATGCGCAGTTCGGCAAGCACTATGCGGAAGCCCTCAAGCGCGCCGGCATCGAGGTGGAGCTCAAGCCCACCTCGGGCTCGACCGAGAACCTGCAGCTGCTGCGCACCGGCGGCGCCGACGTGGGCTTCGTGCGCGGCGGCAGCGCCGACCCGGTGGCGGACGAGCAGGCCGGCCTGACATCGCTCGGCAGCCTGTTCTACGAGCCGATCTGGCTGTTCTACCGCGCCGATTCGGCACAGAAGATCGACCGCAAGACCGGCACGCTGACATCGCTCACGCAACTGCGCGGCCTGCGCGTGAACGTCGACCTGCCGGGCAGCGGCCTGCCGGACATCATGGAGCGCATGCTCAAGGCCAACAAGCTCGGACCCGGCGACCTGCTGCTGTCGAACCTCGAGCAGGCCGCCGCCGCCGAGGCGCTGCAGGCGGGGCTGCTCGACGCCATCGTGCTGTCGTCGGCGCCGCAGTCGCCGCAGGTGCAGCACCTGCTGCGCTCCGACGACATCAAGCTCATGGACTTCGGCCAGGCCGACGCCTATTCGCGCCGCTTCCCGTTCCTGTCGGCCGTGACGCTGCCGCGCGGCGTGGTCGACCTGTCGAAGGACCTGCCGCCGCACGACGTGTCGCTGCTGGCCGCCACCACCTCTTTGCTGTCGCGCGACGAAACGCACCCCGCCCTGCGGCAGCTGTTCGCGCAGTCGGCGCAGACGCTGCACAGCGGCGCCGGCTGGTTCAACCGGGCGCGCGACTTTCCCAACACGCGCACCAGCGAGCTGCCGGTGAGCCCCGAGGGCGACCGTGCCATCAACGGCACGCCGCCGGCCTGGCAGCGCTACCTGCCGTTCTGGGCCAGCAACCTGATCGAGCGCATGTGGCTGGTGCTCGGCGGCCTGCTGGTGCTGATGCTGCCGCTGAGCCGCGTGGTGCCGCCGCTCTACCAGTTCCGAGTGCGCCGCCGCGTGTTCCGCTGGTATGCGCGGCTGCGCGACATCGAAGCCAAGGTCGATGCGCACAAGGGCGAAAAGAAGGCGCTGCTGGACGACCTCGACCAGCTCGACCGCACCGTCAACAAGGTGGCGGTGCCGCTGTCGTATGCCGACGAGCTCTATGCGCTGCGCAACAACATCTACGCGGTGCGCAAGCGCGTGCTCGCGCGAGGCATGCCGGAAGCCGAACCGCCGGCGGCCGCAACGAACAATGCCGGGTGACGGCAAGGCGCTTTCGGGCCGTCGCGCCTGCTGGTGGCCCTCTCAGATCAACGACACCGCCGCCCTGCGCGCGGGCTTCAACGAAGCGCTTGACTTGGAGCGCACTCTAATTTCGAGAATCAACGCCATGGAAACCAGCCTGACCATTGCGGAAGTCGCGAAGCGAACCGGCCTCACGGCCTACACGCTGCGCTACTACGAGCGCATCGGGCTGATTGCCGCGGTGCCGCGTGCACCGGGCGGTCAGCGGCGCTACGCGAGCGCCGACATGGACTTGCTGGATTTCCTGTTGCGCCTGCGCGAGACCGGCATGTCCATCCAGGGCATGCAGGCCTTCGTCAGGCTTCGAAGCCAGGGGGACGCCAGCGTCGGCGAGCGGCGCGAGATGCTCGAGCAGCACCTTGCCGAAGTTCAGGCCCGGGTGGCGGCGCTGCAGCAATCCATGCAGGCGCTGTCGCTCAAGATCGGCCACTACCGCAAGGTCGAGAAGACGAAGAGGCGTCCTCCTCCATCGGGCAAAGCCCGGGAAGGAAAGACGAGCAATGACGAACACACGGAACCAAGGCCACGACGACAACCTGCGCTACACGCGTGGCCTGGCCAAGCTCCAGGAGATCGACGGTGAAGGCGGCGTCAAGGTGGTCGAGAGCCTGGCCGGCATCGCGCCCGACTTCAGCCGCCTGCTGATCGAGTTTCCGTTCGGCGACATCTACTCGCGCCCCGGCCTCGACCTGCGCGCCCGCGAGATCGCCACGGTGGCCGCGCTCACCGCCATGGGCAATGCCGCGCCGCAACTGAAGGTGCACATCCAGGCCGCGCTGAACGTCGGCGTGACGCGCGACGAAGTGGTCGAGATCATCATGCAGATGGCCGTGTATGCGGGCTTTCCGGCGGCATTGAACGGCCTCTTCGCCGCACGCGATGTGTTTGCGGCGGACGATGAAAAAAGCGCGCGGCCCCTTGCGGAACCGCGCGCTCTTGCCGAAGCGGCCGAAGCCGCCTGAGCCTTACTTCAGGGCTTTGTAACGCATGCGCTTGGGCTTGGCGCCTTCTTCGCCAAGGCGCTTCTTCTTGTCGGCTTCGTACTCCTGGTAGTTGCCGTCGAAGAAGGTCCACTGGCTGTCGCCTTCGGCGGCCAGGATGTGGGTGGCGATGCGGTCGAGGAACCAGCGGTCATGGCTGATCACCATGACCGTGCCGGCGAACTCGAGCAGCGCGTCTTCGAGGGCGCGCAGGGTTTCCACGTCCAGGTCGTTCGACGGTTCGTCGAGCAGCAGCACGTTGCCGCCGGCGATCAGCGTCTTGGCCAGGTGCAGGCGGCCGCGTTCACCGCCCGACAGCGTGCCGACCTTCTTCTGCTGGTCGGCGCCGTTGAAGTTGAAGCGGCCCGCATACGCGCGGCTGGCCATCTGGAACTTGCCGACGTTGATGATGTCCAGGCCGTTCGAGATGTCTTCCCACACGGTCTTCTGGTTGGCCAGCTCGTCGCGGTGCTGGTCGACGAAGGCCATCTTCACGGTCTGGCCGATGACGACTTCGCCCGAATCCGGCTTTTCCTTGCCCGCGAGCAGCTTGAACAGCGTCGACTTGCCGGCGCCGTTCGGGCCGATGATGCCGACGATGGCGCCCGGCGGCACGGTGAAGCTCAGGTTGTCGATCAGCATGCGGTCGCCGAAGGACTTGCTCACGTTGTGGAACTCGAACACCTGCTGGCCCAGCCGCTCCGCCACGGGAATGAAGATTTCCTGCGTTTCGTTGCGCTTCTGGTATTCCATGTCGCTCAGCTCTTCGAAGCGGGCGAGGCGTGACTTGCTCTTGGCCTGGCGCGCCTTCGGGTTCTGGCGCGACCACTCCAGTTCCTTCTTCAGCGCCTTGGCGTGGGCTTCTTCGCTCTTCTGCTCCTGCGCCAGGCGTTCGCCCTTCTGCTCGAGCCAGGTGCTGTAGTTGCCCTTCCAGGGAATGCCGCGGCCGCGGTCCATTTCCAGGATCCACTCGGCCGCGTTGTCGAGGAAGTAGCGATCGTGGGTGATGGCCACCACGGTGCCCGTGAAGCGCTGCAGGAACACTTCGAGCCACTCCACCGATTCGGCGTCCAGGTGGTTGGTCGGCTCGTCGAGCAGCAGCATGTCGGGCTTGCTCAGCAGCAGGCGGCACAGCGCCACGCGGCGCTTTTCGCCGCCCGACAGCACGCCGATCTTGGCGTCCCAGGCCGGCAGGCGCAGGGCGTCGGCGGCAATTTCGAGCTGGTGTTCGGAATCGGTGCCGGCGGTGGCGATGATGGCTTCGAGCTGGGCCTGCTCGGCCGCCAGCGCGTCGAAGTCGGCGTCTTCGGCGCCGTAGGCGATGTACACCTCTTCCAGGCGCGCCTTGGCGGCGAACACCGCACCCATGGACTCCTCGACCGATTCGCGCACCGTGTGCTCGGGGTCGAGCTTGGGTTCCTGCTCCAGGTAGCCGATCGTCATGCCCGGCATGGGCAGTGCCTCGCCCTCGAATTCCTTGTCCACACCCGCCATGATCTTGAGCAGCGTGGACTTGCCCGAGCCGTTCAGGCCGAGCACGCCGATCTTGGCGCCGGGGAAAAAGGACAGCGAAATGTCTTTCAAGAGCTGCCGCTTGGGCGGCACGGTCTTGCTGACACGGTTCATCGAATAGACGTATTGAGCCATCTGGGAGTAGTTACCTTGGGTACAAAGATTCGGGGGAAAGCGCGGGCGCCAGAAAAGCACGTTCGGGCGCGGCAAACCACCGATTATCGACTCATGCGACAATAGTCACCGTTGCCGGGTCCAGTTGCCCGCAACACCGGCTCTCTGCCGGGGACGAAGAAAGCTCCATCCAACAACCCTTTCGCGAGGGCGGACTTTCCGGCTCCCACCCCTGACCTTCATCTGCCTTGACTGGCTCGGCGTCAACAAGACGCCAAGCGGGCCGATGCCACTGCGCCGTGTATGGCGCTTATTGTTTCCAATGAATTTTGACGAACTGAAGCTGGCCCCCGCCATCTTGAAGGCTGTGCACGAGCACGGCTACGACTCGCCCACCCCCATCCAGGCGCAAGCCATCCCCGCGGTGCTCGAAGGTCATGACCTGCTGGGCGGCGCACAGACCGGCACCGGCAAGACCGCCGCCTTCACGCTGCCGATGCTGCACAAGCTCAGCATGAGCCGCAGCGCCACCAACAAGTTCGGCGGCGTCGGCATCCGCGCCCTCGTGCTGACCCCCACCCGCGAACTCGCGGCCCAGGTCGAAGAGTCGGTGCGCACGTACGGCAAGTACCTGCAGCTCGACTCGACCGTGATCTTCGGCGGCGTCGGCATGAACCCGCAGATCAGCAAGCTCAAGAAGGGTGTCGACATCCTCGTGGCCACCCCCGGCCGCCTGCTCGACCTGCAGCAGCAGGGCATGCTCGACCTGAGCCAGGTCCAGATGCTGATCCTCGACGAAGCCGACCGCATGCTCGACATGGGCTTCATCCACGACGTGAAGAAGATCCTGGCCCTGGTGCCCAAGGAAAAGCAGAGCCTGCTTTTCTCGGCCACCTTCAGCGACGAGATCCGCGACCTGGCCGCCACGCTGCTGAAGAACCCGCAGAGCATCCAGGTCACGCCGCGCAACACCACCGTGCAGCGCATCACCCAGGTGATCCACCCCGTGGGCCGCGGCAAGAAGAAGGCGCTGCTCGCGCACATCATCAACGAGAACAAGTGGAGCCAGGTGCTCGTGTTCACGCGCACCAAGTTCGGCGCCAACAGCGTGGCCGAATTCCTCACCAAGAACGGCATCGAGGCGATGGCGCTGCACGGCAACAAGAGCCAGAGCGCCCGCACGCAGGCGCTGGCCGGCTTCAAGAGCGGCGACATCCGCGCGCTGGTGGCCACCGACATCGCGGCCCGCGGCATCGACATCGACGAGCTGCCGCACGTGGTGAACTACGAGATCCCGAACGTCAGCGAAGACTACGTCCACCGCATCGGCCGCACCGGCCGCGCCGGTTCGAGCGGCGAGGCCGTGAGCTTCGTGTGCTTGGACGAAGAAGGCTTCATGCAGGAAATCGAACGCTTCACCAAGCAGACGATCCCCGTGCAGATCGTCGAGGGCTTCGGCCCTGAGGAAGGCGAACGCGCCGAGCCCATCGCCATGGGTCGCCAGACGATCTGGGGCGGCGCCGGCCGTCCGCCGAGCCGCGATGTGATGCAGGCAGCCGCCAAGGCAGCCCGCACCGAGATGCTGCAACGCATCCGCGAGAACAAGGCTGGCCAGGGTGGCGGCAACGGCGGTGGCGGCGGCAATGGCGGCGGTCAGCGCCGCGGCGGCGGCCAGGGCCAGGGCGGCGGCCAGGCCCGCAATGCCAACGGCGGCGGACAAGGCCAGGGCCCGCGCGGCCCGGGTGCCCGCGCACCGCAAGGCCGCGGCCCGCAAGGTCCGGCACGCGCACCGCACCATGCGCCGCATCAGCATCAGCAAGCCCATCAGCCGCACGACGAGCGCCAGCCGCGCCATCACGGCAACAGCCACAGCCCGACGCAAGCCAACCAGGTCGCGCACCTGCGTGCCGAAGCGGTCGCTGGCGGCGCAGGCCAGCCGGATCCGTTGCGCACCAGCGTCGACCACATGGGTGGCGGCCGCGGACGCGGTCGCCCGGGCGGCGGCGGTGGCTACGGCGGCAACCGTTCGGGCGGCGGTGGCCGCTCGGGTGGCGGCGGTGGTGGCTATGGCGGCGGTGGCGGCCGTTCCGGTGGCGGCGGTGGCCGTTCCTTCGGCCGCTGAGGCTGGAGAAAGCACACGCATCCGGGCGGCACGCCTGCCCGGAAACAGAGCAAGGGCACTTCGGTGCCCTTTTTCGTTGGTGGTGCGGCACCGCCCTTGCCCGGGCCACAATCGTTACGCCATGCAATACATCCCGCCCAACTACGCCACCCTCTTCGTCGCCACCTGCAACCTTCTCAATCTCGCGAACCCGAACCGGACGTACTACGAGAACCAGGACGCCTACAACGAGCGTGAGTACGAGCGAAAGATCGACTGGACCGGCGAGCGATTCCAAGCGCTCAACGCCGACGTGCTGGCGGTGCAGGAGGTGTGGGACGAGGCGGCACTGAAGGCCGCCATCGCCCGCAGCGGGCTGCGCTACGACTTCGTGTCTGTGCCCGGCGCCGAGAACACGCCGCCGCCCGGCAGCCCCGCCGGCACGCCGGCCAGGCCGGGCGCGCAGGGCACGCCGCGCGTGGGCATCGCGACCCGGCTCAAGGTGGACGAGGTCCGCTCCTTCGTCGACTTCCCGCCAGGCTTCGGCGTCGAGGTGCCGGGCCTGGGCGCGCACACGCGCTTCGAACGCCCGCCCCTGCTGGTCACGGTGCGCATGAAGCACGGCCAGCAGGTGCATGTGCTCACGGTGCACCTGAAGTCCAAGCGCCCGAAGTTCCTGCAGGACGCCCAAGGCAACCACCTGGAGGACCGCGACGACCGCAAGGTGGGCGTGATGGCGTCGCTGCGCTCGCTGCTGATGCGCGGCGCGGAGGCCGCGGCCCTGCGCTGCATCGTCATCGACCTGCTGCAGGGCACGAACGTGCCGCTCGTGGTGATGGGCGACTTCAACGACAACCCGCACAGCGTGACCACGCAGCTCGTGGCGGCCACCTCCGAAGTGGCCTACGACAAGGCCGCGCGCGACGTGGCGCTGTTCAACGCCTACGAGATGCAGGGCGAGTCGGCGCTCAAGAAGGACGTGGCGTACTCGCACATCCACCAGGGCTATCCGGAGGTGCTCGACCAGATCCTGGTGAGCGAGGAATTCGTCGCCACCAGCCGCCACAGCCTGGGCGACGTGCGGCGTGTCGACTACTTCAACGACCACCTGCACGAAGGGCGCGACCGCTCGCGCTCCGACCACGGCTTCGTGCGCGCCCTGCTCAGGCTGCGCACGGACTGACCCGAGGGCCGCTCAGCCCATGCGGCGGCCGGTCTGCCGGTCGAACAGGTGCACGCGCGGCGTGTCGATCGCCAGGTTGACGATCTCGTCGGGCCGGGCATCGACGCGGCCATGCACCGCCAGCACCAG
>Ga0157369_10009794_pt1 | contig 10962 bp, 9 predicted proteins | sample C25metaG_FD_113461 | JGI IMG/M metagenome (GOLD analysis project Ga0157369, IMG submission 113461) | Corn rhizosphere microbial communities from Kellogg Biological Station, Michigan, USA - C2-5 metaG | ecosystem: Host-associated > Plants > Roots > Rhizosphere > Soil | place: USA: Michigan... | reverse complement strand
GCTGGCGTGACGATCTTCTGCGGTTTGGCAGGTTTGAGCGAGACTGCTTCGGTTGCCGAAGCAGTTGATGCACCTGATGCACCTGACGCACCAACAGACACCGCCGACGCCGTGTGCGCGCCCGACGCGCTCAACGGCGCCGTTGCCGTTGCCGCCGAAGCCGAAGCCGAAGCCACCACATGCTCGATCGATCCCTCGACCACCACCCGCGAGCCGTAAATGCCTGCGCCCGCATGGCCGATTTTCAGCGTATCCGTCGAGGTGTCCGCCAGCTTGCTTCGCATCAACTGCTCGCATGCGTCCGTGTTCTTGTAGACGGTCGTACAGGCCGCCAGCAGCGCAGCAGCGGTCGTGACGCAGGCGATAGAGAGAATCCGAATCTTCATTGATGTTCCGTTTTTCAAGCCGTCGGCAATTGTAGCTTACGACTCACTTGACCTGCACCCGCTCTGCGCGCCGTATACGATCTCGCTGAACGCTCGTTGCGTGCCGGCCGCATCTGACGATGGACCCTTTCACCGCCTACCCGGCACGGGTATGCCGCAGTGACCGCTCGACCGCATGACCACTTGACCGCAACAGTTCGCACCGGCATCGTGTCAACCGGCCGCAACTCATCGACGCGCCGCCAACTTCCCGACCGGGCCTCGCGACCAACCTCGCTTCGCCTTACAGCCTTTATCACTGAGTGCCGATCCGCTTTCCTGCATGTTCAGCCTTGCCCTGCTCGCCGTCGCGGGTTACACCGCCACCAACATCGACAACCTGTTCGTGCTGCTCGCGTTCCTGGCGGAAGCCGGCAGCAAGCGGCGGCGCGTGATCGCCGGGCAGTATGCCGGCTCACTGGTCTTGATCGTGGGGTCGATATTGCTCGCCGGATTGCTAAAGCATTTGCCGGCTGGATATGTCGGTTTGCTCGGCATCCTGCCGATTGGCGTGGGGCTCGCCAAAGCGTGGGAGCGCTTTGGCCCCGGTAACACGCAGGAGGATGAGGCGGTACGCGCCGACGGCCAGTCGACCGCATCGCGCGGCTCATCCTGGTGGGTGGTAGCCTGCGTAGCCATCGCCAACGGTTCCGACAACCTCGCCGTCTATGTGCCGTTGTATGCCAGTCACTCACACAACGAGGGCGCGTTCATCTCGCTGGTCTTTATCGTGATGATCGGACTCTGGTGCGCCGGCGCGGTGTGGCTCGTGAAACATCCATTGCTCGGTGCGCCAATCCGTCGCTACGGCACCGCGCTCTTACCGCTGATCCTGGTGATCATCGGCGGCTCGGTGATCGCGCAAAACGATACGCTGCGGATCATGTTCGGAGTCTGGGCAAAGCTTCATTGACTGATGGCAATCTGCCCGCAGGCAAGCAGGCAAGCAAATCGCCGAATAAAACGGCATGGTCCGTGCAGGGATGCGCGCGTTCTATCCAGCGCACGATACGGCACGACCTTCGTTCTCGCGACCGCTCAATTCGACGGCGCTTGCGGTTGCACATACGTGCGCACGCCGGCAAGCGGTGAACCATAGCCGCCGGAATTCGTGTGATTCGGTAATCCGTTGACCAGTTGCGCGCGCGGGTCGGTCGGATTCAGGTTCATTTCCCCAGCCTGCTGATTGCCGTGCGTTGGATATTCGCTGCCTCGCGCGGCATTCGGCATCAAACGCGTGCTGTTTTGCGGTGCGTTCATGTCGTCCTGCGGGCTCAGTCCCTGCGCCCCCGCCTGCGCGGCGATCGCGCATGCGGCTGCGCACAGTAAAGCCCGACCTACCCGCAACATCGTCGATGCTTGTTTCATACCTGCCTCCGGCCAATGAAATGAAGTGAATCAAGTCGCGCTCGATATACACCAGGCCTGCGCGCGACGGCAAACGCTGATTACCCTTCATCACGCTATTTATACGCGCCACCCCGCGCTTCGGATTCGGCAATCGTGGCGCGAGCGACGGCAAACAGGGAAACCGGCGGCCACGGTCTTTTATTCCGCTCCGCGGCGGCGGCCACCGTCTCTTTTTCCCGCCGTCGCGGCCACTGTCTTTTTTCTCCCGCCGCAGCGCCGGCCACGCAAATCCAGCAAGCGCCTATCCTTATGACGATTGCCGATTTCCCTCGAAGGCCGATCGAACCCGATAATGGATGCCATGAACCCTCGCCCCGATCTCCCAGCCCGCGCGTTGCGCACCACGCTCGCGGCGTTCAGTGCGGCGCTGCTCGTTGCCGCCTGCGCCAATCCGTCAGTCTCGGCTTACCCCTCCGCGTCGGCCAGTCCGGCGCTGCTCGACGCGGCCATTGCCGGACCACAGCGCGGCGACAAGGCCCGCGCGCGCGATATCTACCGCCATCCGAAAGAGACGCTGCAATTCTTCGAACTCGCGCCGTCGCAAAGCGTGCTGGAGATCGAGCCGGGCGGCGGCTGGTACACGGAGATCCTCGCGCCCTACCTGCACGACCACGGCAAGCTCTACGAAGCGCAGTACGACGGCCCGCTGAACACGCCGTCGGCGCAGGCACAGTCGAGCCGGGCTGCGTTCGCGCGCAAGCTGGCGGCCACGCCCAATGTCTACGGGAAGGTCGTGGTCGGCACGTTGCACGCCGGCCAGTTCAACGGATTTCCGGCCGACGCCAGCGTCGACGAGGTGCTGACCTTCCGCAATATCCACAACTGGATCAAGGACGGCCAGATCGACGCGAACCTGCGCGCCTTTTATGCCGCGCTCAAGCCGGGCGGCGTGCTCGGCGTCGAGGAACACCGCGCGGCGCCGGGCACCACGCTGCAACAGACCATCGAAACGGGCTACGTGACCGAAGACTACGTGATCGAACACGCGCGCGCGGCCGGCTTCGAGCTGGCCGGCAAGAGCGAGGTGAACAGCAACCCGCGCGACACCAGGAATTACCCCAACGGCGTCTGGTCGCTACCGCCGACCTTCGAAGGCGGCGACGTCGACCGGGCGAAATTCGCGGCCATCGGCGAATCGGATCGCATGACCTTGCGCTTCGTGAAACCGGCCCACTAACCTCGCGCCGCCCGGGACGGCGCTTGACGCCGTCCCAATAATATGTTCCTATTGCGCCCTATGTACCGCGCCCAGACCATCCTATCGCTACTACTAGCCCCCTCTACCGGGCTAGGTCTGCTGCTGCGCGCTTCCATCTGATACACCCGAAGCACCGCTCAATTCCCCAGTAACTGACCCAGCCCCGGTTTCCGACCGGCGCCCAGTTATGTCTTTTCGTCGTCCGGTCGACTCCCAGCTATCTGGTCTCACCCACGGACGAAGAAAATGTTGAAGAACCCTGCTACCAAATACCGCGCGTTCAAGCCCATCAACTTGACGGATCGCCAGTGGCCGTCGCGCACGATCACGCACCCGCCGATCTGGATGAGCACCGACCTGCGCGACGGCAACCAGTCGCTGTTCGAACCGATGGATGCACAGCGCAAGATGCGCATGTTCAAGACGCTGGTGCAGATCGGCTTCAAGGAAATCGAAGTCGCGTTTCCGTCCGCGTCGCAGACCGACTTCAATTTCGTGCGGGAGTTGATCGAAGGCGGCCATATCCCCGACGACGTCACGATCGAAGTGTTGACCCAAGCGCGCGACGACCTGATCGAACGCACTTTCGAGTCCTTGCGTGGCGTGCCGCGCGCCATCGTCCACCTGTACAACGCGACCGCGCCGGAATTCCGCAAGATCGTCTTCAATCTGGAAAAGAGCGGCGTGAAAGAACTGGCGCAAAGCGCAGCCCGCACGATGAAGCGCATTGCCGCCACCATGCCGGAAACACAGTTCACGTTCCAGTACAGCCCGGAAGTGTTCAGCGGCACCGAGATCGAATTCGCCAAGGAAGTCTGCGACGCCGTGTTCGATATCTGGGAACCGACGCCGGAACACAAGGCGATCGTCAACTTGCCGGCCACGGTCGAAATGTCCACGCCGAACATCTACGCGGACCAGATCGAGTGGATGCACCGCAATCTCAAGCGCCGCGATTCGCTCTTCATCTCCGTGCATCCGCATAACGATCGCGGCACTGCCGTAGCCGCAGCCGAACTCGCTGTGATGGCCGGCGCGGATCGTATTGAAGGCTGTTTGTTCGGCAATGGCGAGCGCACCGGCAACGTCGATCTCGTCACGCTCGCGTTGAATCTGTACACGCAGGGCGTCGATCCCGGCCTCGACTTCTCGAACATCAACGAAGTCGCGCGTACCGCGGAAGAATGCACGCAATTGCCAATCCATCCGCGTCACCCGTATGTCGGCGATCTGGTGTTTACGGCCTTCTCGGGTTCGCATCAGGATGCGATCAAGAAGGGCTTCGCGGTGCAGAAACCGGACGCGGTCTGGGAAGTGCCCTATATGCCGATCGATCCGGCCGACCTCGGCCGCACGTACGATTCGGTGATTCGCGTGAACAGCCAGTCGGGCAAAGGCGGCATTGCCTATCTGCTCGAACAGGGCTATGGCGTGGTGTTGCCGCGCCGTCTGCAAGTGGACTTCAGCTCGGCCGTGCAGCGCTTCACCGACGACAGCGGCCAGGAAGTCACGTCCGCGCAGATCTGGGAATTGTTCCAGCAGGAGTACGTGCAGAACACCGCGCCGATTCATTACGTCGGCCATAGCCTGTCCGAGCGCGAGGGACGTGAGCACATCAAACTCACGGTCGACATCAACGGTACGCGACGGGTGCTGACCGGCGCAGGCAACGGCCCGCTCGACGCCTTGATGCACGCGATCGGCGTGCCGGTGCGCATTCAACATTACGAAGAGCGCGCGTTGACTCAAGGCGCCGATGCACGCGCGGTGGCGGTGGCCGAAATGGCCGGCGCCGATGTGACCGGCAGCGCGTTCGGCGTCGGCATCGATGCGAATCTGGTGACGGCGTCCATTCGCGCGGTGATCAGCGGCGTGAATCGCGCTTATGCCCGTGTCAATGCGCAGGCGAAGGAACGTTTCTTCGACGCCGCGATGAGCGATGCCACGGAGAGCGTGGGCGTTTAAGGTTTGATGTGCGTGGCTAAGCGGTTGTAGCCGTGATGTTCAAAGGGGGCGTTTCGACGCCCCCTTTTCTTTTGGGTTGTTGGAATGACGCGCTGGTGCGTTGGCGCGTGAGGCATGGCGCTGCGCCGCTGAACTACACCGTTCACCTGCTACTGACGCCTTCCACTACCCTCAGGTGGACCCGCTCGATGCAGTCCACTCATCCGGCAGACTATGGGTCAGCGTCGACACGAAACGCTCGGTCTCCGGCGCACGCGGTTGCATGAAGATTTCACGCGACGGACCGGCCTCCACCACCACGCCGTTGTTCAGAAACACCACGTCACGCGCGATCGTTGCGGCGAGCCGCAAGTCGTGCGTGGCCATCAGCATCGTCATGCCTTCGGTGGCGAGTTGCTTGAGCACCTCCACGACTTCCGCGGCAAGACCGGGATCGAGCGCCGAGGTCGGCTCGTCGCACAGTAATACTTCCGGCGAAGGCGCCAATGCCCGCGCAATTGCCACACGCTGCTGCTGACCGCCCGAAAGCGTCGAAGGCCACGCATCCGCCTTATGCGCGATGCCGACCTTCTCCAGCAATTCGTCGGCGCGAATCCGGGCCCTTTCTTTATCCCACTTCTGCACGGTGAGCAAACCTTCCATCACGTTCTGACGCACCGTCAGATGCGGAAACAGCTGGAAGTTCTGAAAGACCATGCCCGTGCGGCGGCGAATGGTCAGCACCGCTTCACGCGAGGGTTTGTGCTCGCGACTGAATTCCAGCCGCTGGTCGCCGAGTTCGAGCGAACCGGACTCGGGAATCTCGAGCAGATTCACGCAACGCAGCAGCGTGCTTTTGCCGCTGCCTGAAGGACCGATCAATGCGGTGACATTACCCGGAGCGAGTTGCAGATCGACCGAGTTCAGCACCCGTTGCCCGCCGAAGTACTTGTCGATTTTTTCCAGTCGGATCATCAGTTGCCTGCGTGGAAAAGTGCGTGGCGGCCGAATTTGCGCTCGAGCCTGACTTGCGCTGACGACAACACCGAACTGAAGACCAGATAAACCAATGCCGCTTCGGTATAAAGGATCAGCGGCTCGTAAGTGACCGACGCGATCCGCTGTGCCGCCTGAAACACCTCGGGCACGGTCAGCACCGCGGCGAGCGACGTGTCCTTCACCAACGCGATGAACGAATTGGACAGCGGCGGCAGCGCAACGCGCGCCGCCTGCGGCAGGATCGCGCGACGCAAGGCCTGTTCGCGCGTCATACCCATCGAATACGCCGCTTCCCACTGCCCTTTCGGAATAGACTCGATCACGCCGCGTATCACTTCGGAGTTATACGCGCCGACATTCAGCGAAAACCCGATGATCGCCGCCGTCAAGGGATCGAGCACGATGCCTACGTTCGGCAATCCATAGAAGATCACGAAAAGTTGCACGAGCAACGGTGAGCCGCGAAACAGCCACACGTAGAAACGCACGATCGCCACGGCCCACTTCGGTCCGAACAGGCGGACCAGCGCGACGATGAACGCGAGCGCCAGCCCGATGGCGAACGAGACCAGCGTGAGCGGCACGGTAAACACGAGCCCCGCATACAGCAGGGGCCACAGCGACTGCGCCATCAGATGCAACCATGCCGGCATGATTCAGACTCGCGGAAGGCGTTTACTGGGAGACGTCTTTGCCGAAATACTTCTGCGAGATTTTCGCGTAGGTGCCGTCTTTCTTGATGTCGGCGAGCGCCTTGTTGATCGCGGCCTGCAATTCGGGGCTGCCCTTGCGGATCAATACAGCGGACTTGTCGCTGCTGTCGCTCGACGTATCGAGCGCGGCGATTTTCACCTTCGCGTCCGGCTTGTGCTTCTTGAAGTCGAGGAACGACAGCGAGTCGTTGACAGTGGCATCCACGCGGCCCGAGGTCAGCAGATCGATCGACTCATTGAAGCCTTGCACGGGAATCACTTCCGCACCGTGCGCGGCCGCGATCTTGCCGAAGTTACTGGTCAGCGTGTTCGCCGACTTCTTGCCTTTCAGGTCGTCGAAATTCTTGATCGTGGTGTTGTTCGACTGCACGATCAAGGCTGCGTGCGATGTGATGTACGGGTCGGAGAAATCGTATTTGACCTTGCGCGCGTCGGTGACGGCCACTTCATTGATCACCGCATCGTAGCGGTTCACGTCGAGACCCGCGATCAGACCGTCCCATTTGCCTTCCACGAATTGCGGCTTGACGCCGAGACGCTGCGCGATCGCGGTGCCGATTTCAACGTCGAAGCCGGTCAGCTTGCCCGACTCGTCGTGATAGGTGAACGGCGCATAGGTGCCTTCGGTGCCGATCCGGAACACGCCGGCCGATTTGATCTGCGCGAGTTCATCGGCGGCGAATGCGGAGCTCACGGCGACAGCCTGGAACAACGCGATCAGCAGAATGGAACGAATCGATTTCATCAGGCGGCTCCGTCAAGTGTGCCACGTCGGTGGCTTGGTCTTGTGTTGGACAATCCTCACCGGCGCTTGCGCCCGGCTGAGTGGGCGGACTGTAGCAAAAGGCCTGGGTTTTTACAAAGGATCAGGTTTTCGATCCATATGCGCTTGCGTGCTAAGCGAGCAGCCATGACCTCCACTATGACGTGGATTCCCACTCTACAGCAGATAGAACAGACGCGGCATGCATCGCAACATGGAACCCATGTCGCGCGCCATCGGGGAAAACGCGAGAGGGGCGCGGCCGCGGCGAACGCGCGGCATGAAAAAACGGGCGGCGCCGCATTCGATGCCGGCGCCGCCCGTGGGACTGCGAACCGCTTACCGCTCGACCGGATGCGGCTCCTTGCGTTTGTTGGCGACCCGGATCGCGTCGAAGTAAGCCCCGTTAGGCGGGCGCTTCAGATAACGGCCCGCACCGCGCACCGCGCGCAATTCACCATTGGTCCAGGCGAGCGCGCCTCGCGTGAGCGTGTGCATCGCCACGCCTTGCACCGTCATGCCTTCGAACACGTTGAAGTCGACTTTCTGATGATGCGTCTTCACCGAAATCGTCTTGCTCGCGTTCGGGTCCCACACCACCAGATCGGCATCCGCACCGACCCGCACCGCGCCTTTACGCGGATACAGGTTGAAGATCTGGGCGGCGTTCGTCGACGTAATGCGCACGAACTCGTTCGGCGTGAGACGCCCGGAGTTCACGCCGTGATGCCAAAGCACCGCCATCCGGTCTTCCACGCCGCCGCAGCCGTTCGGGATCCTGGTGAAGTCCTCGCGCCCCATGGCCTTCTGCGACGCGCAGAACACGCAGTGATCGGTTGCCGTGGTGTGCAACTGGCCGGCTTGCAAACCGCGCCACAGCGCCTCGCGATGTTCGGCCGAGCGGAACGGCGGGCTCATCACATGGGCCGCCGCGCGGGTCCAGTCGGGATCGCGGTACACGGCTTCGTCGATCACCAGGTGGCCTGGCAACACTTCGCCGAATACACGCAGACCTTCGCTGCGCGCGCGCGCGATTGCATCGACTGCGTCTTTCGCGGACACGTGCACGATATACACCGGTACGCCCAGCACCTGCGCGATCCGGATCGCGCGATTGGCCGCTTCGCCCTCCACTTCCGGCGGCCGCGATAACGGATGCGCCTCCGGACCGGTAAAACCTTTAGCGAGCAACTGACGCTGCAACTGGAACACCAGCTCACCGTTTTCCGCATGCACGGTGGGCAGCGCGCCGAGTTCGAGCGAACGTGAGAAGCTGTTCACCAGCACTTCGTCGTCGGCCATGATCGCGTTCTTGTAGGCCATGAAGTGCTTGAAGCTCGACACGCCGTGCTCCTCCACCAACGTGCCCATGTCGCGATAGACCGAATCGTCCCACCAGGTCACCGCGACGTGAAAACCATAATCCGCCGACGCCTTTTCGGCCCAGCCGCGCCATTCCCTGAAGGCGTCCATTAACGGCTGCTTCGGGCTTGGAATCACGAAGTCGATGATGCTCGTCGTGCCGCCCGACAAACCCGCCGCCGTGCCCGTGTAGAAATCGTCGCTCGCCGTGGTGCCCATGAACGGCAATTCCATATGCGTGTGCGGATCGATGCCACCGGGCATCACATACTGCCCGCCCGCGTCGACGATCGTGGCGCCCGCCGGCGCCTCCAGGTCCGCGCCGATCTGCAGGATCGTGCCGCCGTCCTGCGGGTCCGCACACAACACGTCCGCACGATACGTGTTCTCCGCGTCGATAATCGTGCCGCCGCGAATCAGGGTCGTCATGTTGCCGCCTCCTTATGAACTGCTGGTTTCGGTGCTACGTACTTCGTTTCGTCGATACGCGTGCGCGTCTCAGGCACTCGCCACGCGCGCACTCGGCCCTTTGCTCAACTTCATCCACGCGCTGTATACGATCGACGCCAACGCCAGTCCGACAAACCACGCATACGTATAGAGCGTGTTGAAGATCGCCGGCACGTTCGGGAACGACGCCGGAAACGCGGTGTGCAAAAAGCCCGGCAGATTCGGCAGCACGCCGATCACGAGTGCCACCACCGCGCCGATATTCCAGCCGCCGGTATAGCTGTACTCGCCGTGTTCGTCGAACAGTTCACGCGTGTCGAGCCGAGTGCCCCGAATCAGGAAATAGTCGACCATCAGAATACCCGCCACCGGACCGAGCAGCGCCGAGTAACCGACCAGCCACGTGAAGATATAGCCCTGCGTGGTGGCGAGAATCTTCCACGGCATCATCACGATCGCGATGGTCGCGGTAATCATGCCGCCCACGCGATACGAAATGCCCTTGGGCCACAGGCTCGAAAAATCATAAGCCGGCCCGACGAGATTCGCCGCGAGATTGCAGCACATCGTGTCGAGCGTGAGGATGATCAGCGCGACACCCACGCCGATGCCGGTCATGCGGCTCGTCAGATCGATCGGATCCCAGATCGCCTTGCCGTAGATCACCACGGTGGCCGACGTGACCACTACCGAGATCACCGAGAGCAACGCCATCGGCACCGGCAAGCCGACTGACTGACCGATGATCTGATCACGCTGCGTTCTGGCAAAGCGCGTGAAGTCGGGAATATTCAGTGCGAGCGTGGCCCAGAATCCGACCATTGCCGTAAGGCCTGGCCAGAAGGTGGCCCAGAACATGCCTTCCTTCTTGCCGCCCGGCACGAATTGCGACGGCGCCGACAGCATCGAGCCAAGACCGCCGGCTTTCGAGGTCGCCCACCACACGAGCGCAATGCACATGACGATCTTGATCGGTGCGGACCAGCTTTCGAGCCAGCGGATCGAATCGGTGCCATGCACGATGAAGTAGATCTGCAGCGCCCAGAACACGAGGAAACAAGCGAGTTGCGCGAGCGAGATGTCGAGAAACGGCAAAGCCGCGCCGTGCAGCGCGTTGCCCGTGAGAATATTGAGCAGCGTGTAGATCGCGCTGCCGCCGAGCCAGGTCTGAATGCCGTACCAGCCGCACGCGACGATCGCGCGCAGCATTGCCGGCAATTTGGCGCCCTGGGTTCCGAACGAGGAGCGCACCAGCACCGCATACGGAATGCCGTGCTTCGCGCCCGCGTGGCCGATCAGCAGCATCGGCACCAGCACGATCAGGTTGCCGAGCAACACGGTCACCACGGCTTGCCACGGCGACATGCCCTCTTCCGTCAAGCCGGCGGCGAGCATGTAGGACGCGATGTTCATCACCATCCCCACCCACAGCGCGGCGAAGTGATACCACTTCCACGTGCGCTGTGCGACGCCGGTCGGCGCCAGATCGTCGTTGTATAGACTGCTGCCCTGCACGCCGGCCGCGAACTGCGGGTCGGCGGATTGCGCTGTCTGCTTCATCTAAAGATCTCCACTCGATCGTTGAGGCCCGCGCGGCTTCTTGCGGCGCGTCGGGCCATGGGAATGACAGGTTCAGTACTAGCGCTGCGTTTTTTCCGACCCCATGCTGTTTCAGGCGGCTTTTGCCGCTGCGTGGGC
>Ga0157369_10009793_pt1 | contig 10963 bp, 11 predicted proteins | sample C25metaG_FD_113461 | JGI IMG/M metagenome (GOLD analysis project Ga0157369, IMG submission 113461) | Corn rhizosphere microbial communities from Kellogg Biological Station, Michigan, USA - C2-5 metaG | ecosystem: Host-associated > Plants > Roots > Rhizosphere > Soil | place: USA: Michigan... | reverse complement strand
GTCTACGCGGTGGGGACCGGAGCCCAGGGCTGATCCGCGTCGCCGGCCGCCAGCCGGCCCCACCGGTCTCCGGGATGCCCCGCTCGATGGCCGCGAAAGCCGCCCGGCGAAGTCCACTATGGCCACTGGAGTGACTCTAGTCACGCAGTGTTCCAACCGAAGTGGCACGGGTAGCGTCATAAGGGTTATGCGGACTTCAACGAGCACATCCGTGGCGGCCATGATCGCCGGAGTTGGCGTGGCGGCCTTGGTCGCGGGGTGCGCGTCGGCTGTGAGCTCCACCGGACCGGCGACGGCCGCGGGCGCGGCATCCCCGGCGAGCAGTGCCTCCCCGAGCAGTGCCTCCCCGAGCGCGCCGGCCAACTCGGCCGCCAGTGGGCGGCCGGCGTCCGCCGGGGTGCCGTTGTGCCGGACAGCCGACCTGAAAGTTACCAAGGGCGCCATGGGGGCGGCGGCCGGCTCGGTCTACCTGCAGATCGACTTCACCAACACCTCGGGTGCGGCGTGCACCCTGTACGGCTACCCCGGCATCGCCCTCACCACGTCGACCACCACGGCCAGCCAGGTCGGGCTGGCGGCGACCCGGAGCACCGGGCAGCCGTACCGGGTCGTCACGCTCGCGCCGAAGGCCTCGGCCAGCGCCACCTTGCACCTTGCCCGGGTGGTCAACTACCCGGCTGCCCGCTGCGGCCCGGTGAGCGGCAGCTTCCTGCAGGTCTACCCGCCAGGCCAGAAGACCGCCGCCTATCTCTCGTACCAGGGCCAGACGTGCAGCAAGCCAGTGTTCGCGATGGGCATTGGCGCCGTCCAGCCCGGCACCGCCCCTGGTCACTGACGTCCCTGCATTCCCACTGGGGGTGGGCGTCTCGCGCACATGCCCCGCCCTGGGATACTTTCTTCTCCGTGCAGGCAGAGGGAGGCTTCGTGGCAGCGACAGGCGACTGGGTGACCGTCGGGATCGACAACGGCGGGACCGCGAACAACGGCACCGTCCGTGACGCGGACGGCCGGTTCCTGGTGAACACCATGGTGGAGATCCCCAGCCTGGTGCGCGAGGGTCCTGACGTGGCGATCCCGGCGCTGGTGGAGGCGGTGGACAAGGTGCTGGCCATCACCGGCATCGCCCGCTCGGCGGTGCGCGCGGTGGGGCTGGACACGCCCGGCCCGGCCAGCGCGGTCGGCGTGCTGGCCTCTGGCGGGGCCACCAACTTCGGCCACGTGGCGTGGGGTGGCTTCGACATCCGGGGCGCGTTCGAGGAGCGGCTGGGCATCCCGGTCATCTACAACAACGACGCCAACGCGGCCGCGCTGTACGCCCACCACGTCCGGTTCGCCGGCGCGGCGAATGAGCGCAGCTCGGTGGCGGCGATCGTGGGGACCGGCCTGGGCGGTGGCGTGGTCTACCTGGGCGATGTCGTGTCGGGGGCGGCCGGCATGGCCGGGGAGCTTGGCCACATGCCGATCCCCATGCATGACCTGCTCGAAGTGGGACAGCCGGTCCCGTCCTGCAACTGCGGCCTGATCGCCGACGCGGAATCGGTCGCCTCCCTCACCGGGATCAAGCGGAACCTGCTGCCCTACTGGCTCACTCGCTACCCGGATCACGACCTGGCCGACCAGCCGATCGACGTCGCCGCGAAGGCGGTCCGGGGATACGCCGAGAAGGGCGACCCGATGGCGCTGGCGATCTTCCGGCAGCAGGCCATGGCGATCGGCGCGGTGTTCTCCATCGCCGCCAAGTTCACCGACCCCGATGTCTACTTCGTCGGCGGCGGCGTGATCGAGGCGGCCCCGCACTTCCGTGACTGGTTCCTGGCCACCGTGCGCGAGCACACGAAGCTCATGATCGAGCAGTCGGCGGTGGAGGAGATCACGCTAGTCCCGGACCTGGACATGGCCGGCGCGCGGGGCTCGGCCATCGCCGCCGCCACCTGGGTAGCCGGTCACCCGGGCTGACCAGTTAGTCGTCGGAGTCGCCGGAGTCCTTGAAGATGAGGCCGCAGACCTCTAGGTAAAGCTGCTCCGGATAGGGCAGGTGACGGATGTTTCGCAGCGCCTGATCCTGGCCGGCCGATTCGACGACGAACTCCCCGTAGCCGAGAACGCGGCCCCATGCGGAGCGCCGGAAGCTCATGTCGGTGACTTTGCCGAGGGGCATCATATTCACGGTTCGGGTGACAATGCCCGTTGTGAGCAGGAGCCGCTGGGAGGTTACTACGAAGTAATCCTCAAGCCACGCCCAGATTTGCACGCCCAGGTAGGCGAGGACGCCCAGGAAGGCGATCCATACCACCAGCCGCACGGCTCCGCCGACCGGTGCCATGCTGACTAGCAGCGCGACCGCGAGCGCCCCGAGGGAGATCGCGACCGGCTTGATCAGCACGGCCGGGTGGAACCGTACGGTGAGCACCTGCCGCTCATGCGGAAGCAGGTGTCTCTCCACCGTGTGTGGCACCCGGTCGAAGTTGGGTGCCATCCTGATGCCCACGCTTACCTCATATGCTCGCGACGAAGTTCGAGAGGCCCTTTGCCGCATTGGTAAGCAGGTCCGCGATGTTGTGGATCAGGTGCGCGGCGTTGGCGGGCTGCTGGACAATCCACCATATGACAAAGGCAATCGCGAGGTAGGTGAGGATCTGCTTCATATTCATCGCCTGACTCTCCCTGGAACCGCAAGCATCGCTACATTGCCGGATACCTTTAAATCTTAGCCTGACCCCAGCCCGAACAAGGGTCAAGAGCAAGATGTGCTGCTTGTCGTGCCTGCCCTGCCCTGTCCCGACCGAGAGCAGTATGCCCCATACCCGGCGTGGCTACGCCTGGGCAGGGTTCAAACTGCCCATACGAAAGTATGCGGCCGCCGGCGCCATGGCGGAAGCCACCACGCCGTGTTTCCCTCCGGGGTGCTCGCCAACCGGCCCTCACGGCACTGCCGTCACCCCAGTCACGGCGGATCCCGAATACTTTTCTGGCTGAAACGACGTTCGCCGCCCCTGCCGGAAAAAGTCTTCGCAATTCGAAAACTCTTCGCGATAATTGCTCTCGCCTTGCAGGGTTCGCCTACCAGGATGCGGGAAGTGAAGCATTCCGGGGCCAGCGGCGCTCGCTTTGCGTCGCGATTGCGGCCGCACTCATACCGATTCGGTGGCGGGGAGGGGCTTGATCTGACAACTGTGGCCAGCCAGGGCATGCTTGTACCATGGCCATGCCCGAGGTGAGTGAGACAGACGCAGACTTCGCCATCATCGTCTACCGGGAAGATGAGCGGTGGGACGCTGAAGTGCTGCCGGAGGCCGTGACTGAAGACCTGAATGGCCTGATCCGCGCGCTGCGCCAGCAGCCGAGCATCGCCGGGACGATCGGCTTCGCGGGCGTGGCCGACGACTTCTTCGTCGCGGTCCGCGTGATCGGCAGCCAGGTGTCGGTCCTGCTGTCCGACATCGCGGCGGCGACTGAGGGGGACCCGCTGGCCATCTCGGTCCTGGAGTACCTGGACATCCCGGTCCCCGATGAGGATGACATCGACCAGATCCTCCCGGCCGGCGACCTGTCGATCTTCGCGGACCTGGGCCTGGACGAGATGGACCTGGCCGCGATCTCCTCCGACATGGAGATGTACCCGGACGAGGCGGTGGAGGCCATCGCCGCGCGCCTCGGCTTCGGCCCGGCCATGGAACGCGCCCTGGACATCGCCCTCGGCGGCTGATCGAGCTGACCGGCTACCTCGCCTCTTTCGAGCCGGCGATGCGGCTGGCGCTGGAAGAGGCGCGCGCCGCCGCCAGTCCCGCCAGCGGCCCGGCGGACGTCCCGGTCGGGGCCGTCATCCTGGACCCGGCCGGCACGGTGATGGCGCGGGGCCGCAATCGCCGCGAGGCCGACGGCGACCCGACCGCGCACGCGGAGATCGTGGCGATCCGCGCCGCCGCCAAGGCCGCCGGCCAGTGGCGGCTGGACGGGTGCACCGTGGTCGTCACCCTTGAGCCATGCACGATGTGCGCCGGCGCCATCTGCGCGGCCCGGCTCGGCCGGCTGGTGTTCGGGGCGCCGGACCCGCGGGCCGGCGCGGTGGGATCCCTGTGGGACGTCGTGCGGGACCCGCGCGTCGCGCCGTGGCCGGAAGTCATCGGCGGCGTGCTGGCGGCGGACAGTCTTGACATCATCCGAACTTTTTTCTCGGAACGGCGCTAGCTGAGCCAGCGTTGTTAGTTGTTAGCTAGGGGCGAACTTCAGGTAAGCTCAGCGGCGGTGGAGTCGCCTAGTGGCCGAGGGCGCACGCCTCGAAAGCGTGTGAGGGGGCAACCCCTCCGTGGGTTCAAATCCCACCTCCACCGCCACCGCCATGCTTGGCCATGCCCGCCCCGCCGCAGAGCCGGTAGGAGGCGGAGTGCTGGAACCGCAGGGAACGTTCTTCTTGTTCCTGCTCGTGCTCGCGTTTGGCGGGCTGGTCACCTGGCTGGCGCTCGCCAGGCACGTCGCGATCCGCGTGCTGGCGGCGTTCCTGGCGTTCCTGCCGGCTGCGGTCTTCGGCATCGCCGTCGTGAACAAGTACTACGACTACTACCAGACCTGGGGTTCCCTGTTCAGCGACGTCACCGGGTCGGGCGCCCAGGCGGTTCCCGAGCTCGCGCAGCCGGGGGCGACCCAAGTCCAGCCCGGCACGCTGGGGGTGGCCATCAGCAAGTCCGCCAACAGCGCCCTGTCCGCGCGAGTGGGCTACCTGTTCCGCGCGTCGGTGACCGGGCACGCCAGCCACCTCACGCGTGACGTCTACGTCTACCTGCCGCCGCAGTACTTCCAGCCGGCCTACCGGCATTACCGGTTCCCGGCCATCGAACTGCTGCACGGCTCCCCGGGTTCCCCGCTGGCCTGGATCAACGTCATGGACACGATTCCCATCTACCAGAGGCTGCTGGCCGCCCGCGAGGCCGATCCCGCGGTGCTGGTGATGCCGGAGACCAACGGCGGCGGCAACTACTCGTTGCAGTGCCTCAATGTCCCCCCGCATGGCCCGCTGGACATGACCTTCATCGGCACCGAGGTCCCGGAATGGGCCGCCCGCGACCTGCGGGTCATGCCGCCCGGTCCCGCCTGGGGGATCGGCGGCTATTCCGAGGGCGGCTTCTGCGCCGCCAACATCGGGCTGCAAGACCACCAGCGGTTCGGCTTCGCGGCCATCATGAGCGGCTACTTCGCCCCCGGCGGCGGCCACCTGCCCGCCGGGGGGCGGCCGGGCGCGCCCCCCGTCTTCGTCAGCAACGTGTTCGCGGGGTACCCGAAGCTGGAAGCGCTCAACACGCCGCAGGACTACATCCAGCGTTTCCCGATCGGGCAGTACCCGCCGGGTATCTGGCTGGCGGTCGGCGGCAGCGACCGGGCCGACCTGCAGGCGGCGCAGGCCTTCCAGCAGTACGCCATGCTTCGCCTCACCACCGTGCCGCTCATAGTCGTCAACGGCGGCGGTCATCAGGCCGCGGTCTGGCGGGCCGCCATGCCGGCGCTGCTGAGGTGGATGACGCCCCAGCTCGCGGCGGCGGACCGGCGAGTTCAGATGCTCGCCGCCCGTCCCCGGGCAGCCGTGCCCCACAAGCACGCCGTGCCTCGCAAGGGCACCATCGCGCTGCCCACCGGGCAGCCGAGCCGGGCCTAGGCCGCGCAGCGATTTCCCACGTAACGTAACTCGGCTGACGCTGATTCGATACCATCACTCTTTGAGATCAATTGAAGACGGAGGGTGACTAGTGTTTGATCGTCATGCTCTTCAGCGGGCAACCCGGGCACCCCGCAGCGCGCGGTGCCTCGCGCCGCGCGTGCTGCTGGCGGTGTCCATCGCGATGTCCCTCGGGGCAGGCGCCGCCGGGCTGGCGGGCTGCACCGGCTCGGGATCGCCTGCGTCCGGCGGCAACGCGACCGGATCGAATGGCATCACGATGGGCGCGACCGGCATGTTCAGCGCCGGCAAGCTCCGCGGCGCCCTGCTGACCCGGGTCAACGGGGTCGCCGCCAAGGAAATGGCGCAGTCCGGCAGCTACTCCTCGCTGCCCCAGGTGCGGCAGGCGGCCAAGGCGATGGCCGCGCTCCTGGTCACCCCGAAGGGATGCGGGCAGCCCGCGTCGGTCGGCGGCACCGGGCTGGACGGGGTACTCGGCGGCGCCCCCGCCGCGGTGGTGACGTTCCAGGTCGGGGCGAATGGCGTGTCGGAGGTCCTGGCGGCGCCGGCCGACTCGGCCGCCGCCGCGGCGCTGAGCACCCACATCCGGGCCGGGTGCACCCGCTACCGCGCGACCACCAGCGGCAAGACCCAGCAGTACACCGTCGCGCAGTCGTGGGTGACCGGGATCGGCAAGCAGGCTCGCCTGCTCAGCGTCAGCGCGGCCGGGCAGCCCAGCAGCAACGGGTGGTCGCTGGTCTACCGCGGCGACGGCTTCATCGGCGCCATCACGGTCGTGGGGCCGAACGCGTCGGAGTCCGCCGTGCGCGAGCTCGGCCAGCAGGCCTACGCCTACGCCGCCAAGACCCTGCACATGTAGACACTGCCGCATGTAGCAGACTAGGAAGCATGACCGACGCATCGCCGCTCTTTCGTCCCGTTCTCGGCACGTTCCCGTCGTACCGGCCCGGCAAGGCCCCGGTTGCCCCGCCCGGGCAGGCGCAGGCGCACAAGCTGTCGTCGAACGAGTCGCCCTACGGGCCGCTGCCCTCGGTGGCCGAGGTCATCGCGGAGGCCGGGCGCGGCATCAACCGCTATCCCGACAACGGGGCCGAGGCGCTGACCGGCGCGCTCGCGGCGCGGTTCGCGGTACCCGCCGAGCACGTGGCGGTCGGGTGCGGATCGGTGGGCGTGCTCAAGCAACTCATCGAGGCGGTCGCCGAGCCCAGCGCCGAGGTCGTCTACGCGTGGCGGTCGTTCGAGGCCTACCCGCCACTGGCCGACCTGGCGGGAGCCACCTCCGTGCGGGTGCCGCTGCGGGACGAGGTGCACGACCTCGGCGCCATGGCGGCGGCGATCACCGCGCGCACCCAGCTCGTCTTGGTCTGCAACCCCAACAACCCGACCGGCACCGTGGTGGGCGCCCCCGAGCTGACCGAGTTCCTCGACCGGGTTCCCGGCGACTGCCTGGTGGTGCTCGACGAGGCCTACCGCGAGTACGTACGCGACGCCAGCACTCCCGATGGGATCGACCTGTACCGGGACCGGCCCAACGTCGCCGTGCTGCGCACCTTCTCCAAGGCGTACGGCCTGGCCGGGCTGCGCGTCGGCTTCCTGATCGGGCACCCGCCCGTCGCCGAGGCGGTCCGCAAGACCATGCTCCCGTTCACGGTCAGCTCGGTGGCGCAGGCGGCCGCGGTCGCCTCGCTGGCGGCGGAGCCGGAACTGCTGGAACGGGTGGAGCACACCGTGAAGGAGCGCGGCCGCGTCCGCGACGCGCTGCTCGCCGACGGCTGGGCCGTCCCGCCGACCGAGGCGAACTTCGTCTGGCTGCGCCTTGACGAGCACACCACCGCGTTCGCGGAGGCCTGCGACCGGCAAGGGATCGCCGTCCGCCCGTTCGCGGGCGAAGGCGCCCGCGTCTCCATCGGCACCCCCGAAGCCAACGACGCCTTCCTAGCCATCGCCCGCGCCTTCCCGCGCTAGTTCACGGTGGGCGCGGTCAGCGCCGCCTGCATTGGGCCCGGGCAAAGCGCGACTCCCGGCCGGATCCTCATCCGCGAGGGCGAGCGCAGCACGGTGATGTTCCCGGCCCTGGCCAGGGAACGCGGTCGCATCTTACGCCGCGTTGTTGCCGACCTCGTGCTCCTCGGCGACGACGCTGCCGCCGACGGCGGCGAACCGCTGCGCGATGGTCGCGTGGCCGCGGTCGATGTAGTAGCCGTTGGAGATCACCGTCTCGCCCTCGGCGGCCAGGCCGGCGAGGATCAAGGACGCGCCGCCGCGCAGGTCGTGGGCGACGACATCGCAGCCGCGCAGCGGCGACGGGCCGTGCACGATGGCGACGTTGTTGTCGATCTCGACCTTGGCGCCCATCTTGTTCAGCTCGGGGACCAGGCTGTAGCGGCCATTGAAGATCGTCTCGCGGATGTAGCTGGCCCCGTCGGCCATCGTCGCCACCGCCTTGATGGGGGACTGCAAGTCGGTCGCGTAGCCGGGATACGGGCTGGTGACGACGTTGATCGGGCGCAGCGGCTTGTCCCGGCGGACCTGCACGACGGCGCCCTCGGAGCTGAACTCCACGCCCATCTGCTCCAGCTTCCAGCGCACCACGCCGAAGTGGTCCAGGTTGGCCCCGACGAGGTTCAGCTCACCGCCGGTGGCCGCCGCCGCCATGGCGAACACGCCCGCGTCGATCCGGTCCGCCATGACGGTGTGCTCGACCGCCGACAGCGAGCTGACGCCGCGGACGGTGATGAACCCGGTGCCGCCGCCGCTGATCTCGGCCCCCATCTTGGTGAGGAACGCGATGACGTCGAGGACCTCCGGCTCCTGGGCCGTGTTGTCGATGACCGTGGTCCCCGGCGCGAGCGACGCGGCCATGATCAGGTTCTCGGTCCCGGTGTGAGACGGGGTGTCCAGGTACAGGTGGGCGCCGTTCAGCCCGTCCGGCGCGCTGATCCGGATGACCGACTCGCCCTCATCGACGGTCGCGCCCAGCCGGGCGAAGCCGCGGTAGTGGAAGTCCAGGTTGCGCTGGCCGAGGTTGCATCCGCCGATGCCCTCGATGACCGCCTCGCCGAAGCGGTGCAGCAGCGCCGGCACGAACAGCACCGAGCCGCGGAAGCGCCGGGCGATCTCGGCGGGAAGGACCGGGCTGGTCAGCCGGGAGGCATCGACGACGAGCGTGCGCTCGGACTCGTGGAACTCCACGGAGGCGCCGATCGCCTGCGCGAGCTCGGCGGCCCGCCGCACGTCCTCGATCGGCGGGACGTTGCGCAGCACGGTCCGGCCCTTGGCCGCCAGCAGCGACGCCGCGATCATCTTGAGCGCCGCGTTCTTCGCACCCTGGACGAATACCGTCCCGTTCAGCGGCGTCCCGCCGTGTACGCGGTAGCGGATCTCGGTGCCCTTGGTCATGTGGATACAGCTCCTGTCCGAGGGGTAACGGCGAGAACGACAGGCGTGCCGCCCATGCAGCATGCCCAAAGCGAGCGCGTTGTCCAGTATGCCACTGACTGGAGGTTGCTCAGGTGAGCTGCGCGAGACGGTCGAAGACCGGCGTAAGGCGAGCGACGTAATCATCGGGGCGAAATGCCCGGTCAAGCGCGCTTTCATCGATCGTCATGTTGCGGTACTTACCCTGGGTAAGCAATGAATCACGGAAGGGGGTGCCGGTATCCCAGGTGTCCATGGCGGCCGCCTGCACCAGCGCGTATGCGTCCTCTCGCGACATCCCGCCTTTGACCAGCTCAAGGAGCACTGCCGAAGAGTAGAGGAGGCCCCCGGTGACGTCCAGGTTGGCGCGCATCCGCGCGGTGTCGACGACGAGGCCCTCGATCAGCCCGGTGGTCAGGTGCAGCAGGTAATCGGTGGCGATCGCCGCGTCGGGCAGCGCGATGCGCTCGACGCTGGAGTGTGAGATATCCCGTTCGTGCCACAGCGGGATCCCTTCCGTGACTGGAGTCACGTATGAGCGCACTACTCGCGCGAGGCCGCAGATCCGCTCGGAGCGGATGGGGTTCTTCTTGTGCGGCATCGCCGAGGAGCCCTTCTGGCCGGACCGGAAGGGCTCGGCCAGCTCGCGCACCTCGGTCCGCTGCCCGTGCCGGACCTCCAGGGCGATCGCCTCGCACACCGTGGCGAGCACGGCGAGCGCGCTGACCCATTCGGCGATGCCGTCCCTGATGACCACCTGCGTGGCGACGTCGGCCGGGCGCAGCCCCAGGGCGGGCATTACCTCGGCCTCAATGGCCGGGTCGATGTTCGAGTAGCTGCCCACCGGGCCGGACAGCGTGCCCACGGCGACCGCCTCCCGCGCCCGCCGGATCCGGTCCCGCGACCTGGCGGCGGCGAAGGCGAAGTCCGCGACCCGGTGCCCCCACACGTCCGGCTCGGCGTGGATGCCGTGCGTGCGGCCCGGCCGCAGTGTGTCCTGGTGCGCCAGCGCGTGGTTGCGCAGCACCGCGACCAGACGGCCGGCCTTCGCCAGCAGGATGTCGCTCGCCTCGACGAGCTGCACTGCCAGCGCCGTGTCGAGCAGGTCCGAGGATGTCATGCCGAAGTGGACGTAGGCCGCGGCCGAGCGCGGCTCGGTGTTGTCGGCCCAGGCGGTCAGGAACGCGATGACGTCGTGGTCGGTGACGGCTTCCACCGCGGCGACGGCCTCCGGGGTGGGCGGGGCGGCGGCGCGAACGGGTGCCACCGCCTCGGCGGGAACCGTTCCCGCCTTCGCGTGGGCCTCCAGGACGAGGACCTCGACCCGGCACCAGAGCTCGTACTTGTGCGCCTCGCTCCAGACCCGGCCCATCTCGGGCAGCGTGTACCTGTCGATCATCAGCAAACACCTGTGCTTCCCACAGTGCCTCCGGCGCCGCCTGAGAACACCAAGGCTCGCTCGGATCCCAGTCGCTTACTGAACAACGGTAACTGAGCGGCTCGCTCGGCAATATCACCGCGGTACCAGCCGCCCCGCATCGCGATCTTCGCCGCCACCTCGTAGGCGGCGGCGCGGGCGGTGGCGAGGTCGGGGCCGGAGCCGACCGCGTTCAGCACCCGGCCGCCCGCGGAGACCAGCTGCCCGGCGGCACCTGCCTCAGTAAGGCCGGCGGGACTGACGGAGGTGCCGGCGTGCAGCACGTAGGCGTCACTTCGTTGCCGATGATCGATGGTGATCTTGTCGCCCTTGACCGGGGCGGCGGGGTAGCCCTCGGCCGCGATGACGACGGTGACCGCGGCACCGGGATGCCAGGCGAGCGCGGGCAGCCGGGCCAGGTCCCCGGTGGCGGCGGCGTGCAGCAGGCCGCCGAGCGGGGT
>Ga0157369_10009792_pt1 | contig 10964 bp, 8 predicted proteins | sample C25metaG_FD_113461 | JGI IMG/M metagenome (GOLD analysis project Ga0157369, IMG submission 113461) | Corn rhizosphere microbial communities from Kellogg Biological Station, Michigan, USA - C2-5 metaG | ecosystem: Host-associated > Plants > Roots > Rhizosphere > Soil | place: USA: Michigan... | reverse complement strand
GGTCGAGCGTCGACGGATGGATCGCGTGCTTGAACGCGTCGAAGCGCATCGGCTCACCGGTGCTGAAGCCGGGAAGCAGCCTGCCGCCCGAGAGGACGTCGACCGTGCCCAGGTCCTCTGCGAGCCGGAAGGGGTTCTCCGCGCCGAGCGGTGTGACCGCGGTGCCGAGCGCGATGCGCTTCGTGCGCTGCGTCGCCGCCGCGAGGACGGCGACCGGTGAGGAGATGCCGAACTGCAGATGCCGGTGCCGCAGCCAGGCGCTGTCGAACCCCAGGCGTTCACCGAGCTCGATGAGCTGCAGGGTCGCCTCGTGCCCGGCCGCCGGCTCCTCGGGGTCGAACAGGCCCATCGTGAGGAACCCGAGTCTGCGGAGCGGTGCTGAGGATCTGGCCATGCATCGACTCTACGACGCCGTTCCGATGCGACGATGCTGCAGGAGCCGGACGTGCCCACGCCGCGGGTGTCAGCTCGGCGAGCCGGCCAGCACGGTGAACATGGCGCCGATGCTCCCGAGGATGAAGAGCATCGTTCCGAGCTGCATGGTCAACGACTTGTTCCGGGACGCCGTCGGGACGTCCACCTCCAGGATCGGACACCCGGACCAACCCAGCAGACCGATGCTCAAACCCACGATGACCGAGCAGCACCACCAGACAACGCGGAGTCCCTCGGCGAGGACCGCCGGTCGCCAACCTGAGCTGAGGAGGAGCCCGAGGACGATCGCGGTGCTCCCGACCGCGACGCCGAACCAGACGGTTCCGGTGCGCATGATGCGCTGGACGTTGTTCTCGGGTGACATGAGGTCCTGTGACACGTGGTGCGGCTTTCTCGAGGTTCCGATTCCTGACGAGGGTCACATCCGGCCATCATGGTCGCTCGCAGCCCCGAACAGGAGCATAGACCCGGTCGCGGGAGGCGACTCCCGTTCGACGGGGGCTTGCGCAGACGAGCGTCGCGACACAGACGAAGCCGATCGAGGATCCGTGACGGATCACGCAGACGACGCCCGGGCCACCCACCGAGCCAGCGTCGCGAGCAGTGCACGGTGCTCAGCCGAGGCGTAGGACCGCTCGTCGTGTCCGAGTGCGTCGACGGCGACGCGCGAGGGCCCCACCTCGCGGACCCATACCGCGGGGAACCGCTCGCCGTCGACGTCGTGCTCGGCGACGGTGGTGCTCCGACCGACGGGTTGCAGCCGCAGGTACTGTTCGTCGTCCACGGGGATGTCGCCGAGCGCTCCGCCGTCGGGCGATGCCAGGCCGCGGACGACGGTCGGGCCCATCGGCGGATGCCAGGACACGCCGGGCAGCCACAGCGCCCCGACCGTCGGCGCCCAGTCCGGGTAGTCGCGGAGCGAGGCGAGCGCCGCATGTATCGCGAGGACACCGATCCCCCGACCCAGCGCCTCCGCGAAACCGTCGATGGCGGCAGCGGGCGCTCGACCCTGGTCCTCGGACCGCCACGGGTCGCCTGCGTTGACCACCAGGAGCTCGACGCCGTCGAGTCGCGTCATCGCACGGTCGACGTCCTCGTCGATCTCGACCGCGAAGCCGGCCGTCTCCAGGACCTCCGCGATGAGCGGGCTCGTGCGCGCGTACGGGTGCCATGGATCCGCATACCGACCGCTCCCCGATGCGATGAGTGCTTCCACGGTTCCCCCTCGTCCGATCCGTCGGCGCCGGTCACCGTGTCCGCGGCCGACGTCTCTCCAGGGTACGGGGCCTCTCCCGACGGCTGCGTCGCCGGCCGATTGTGTCCGCACATGTCGTCGTCATCTGCACACGCCCCGATCCCGACCGTAGAGTGCCTGTCACCGACGCCGGGGCGTCGACGACGGCCGAGCTGACGGAGAGGACGAGGCGATGCACGAGCGGGATCGAGGGGGCTTCAGCACCCGACAGCTGCACGCCGGTGGTGCACCCGATGCGCCGCTCCAGCCGCGGGCTCTGCCGATCTACGCGAGTGCCGGGTTCGTGTTCACGGACTTCGACGAGGCGGAGCGGCGGTTCGGGCCGGACCCTGGTGGCTACAGCTACAGCCGGGTCGGCAATCCGACGATCGATGCCGTCGAGCGCCGTCTCGCCGCGTTGGAGGGTGGTGTGGACGCGCTGCTCCTCGGCTCCGGACAGGCGGCCGTCGGCGTCGCCCTGCTCTCCCTGCTCGAGGCCGGCGACCACCTGCTCACCGCGCCGAGTCTGTACGAGGGCTCGCGCAGCCTCTTCACGGAGAACTTCGGTCGGCTGGGGATCACCACGAGCGAGGTCTCCGATCCGCTCGACGCCGACGCCTGGGCGCGTGCCATCCGACCCGGGACGCGCGCGATCTTCGTCGAGTCCATTCCGAACCCCCGCAACGACCTCACGGATCTCCGTCTCGTCGCCGACGTGGCCCATGCGCACGGGGTCCCGCTCGTCGTCGACAACACCTTCGCCACGCCCTACCTCCTGCGTCCCATCGAGCACGGCGCGGACATCGTCGTCCACTCGGCCAGCAAGTTTTTGGCGGGGCACGGCACCGTTCTCGGCGGGGTCGTCGTCGACGGCGGCACGTTCGACTGGACGGCTCACGCGGACCGCTATCGTCACCTCACCTCACCGGTCGCCGCGCTCGGCGGGCTCAGCCACGTCGAGGCGGACGGGCGTGCAGCGCTGGCCGCCTACGCACGGGCATCGGTCGCGCTGCGTCTCGGCCCGACGCCGTCGCCGTTCAACGCGTTCCTCATCGCACAGGGTATCGAGACGCTGTCACTCCGCGTCCAACGGCAGAGCGAGAACGCCCTCGCCCTCGCGACGTGGCTGGCGGGACGGACGGAAGTGGCCTCGGTCGACTATTCGGGGCTCAGCGACAGTCCGTTCCGCGGCCTGGCGGACCGGTATCTGCCGGATGGACAGGGATCGGTGTTCTCGTTCACCCTGCACGGCGGACGGGACGCAGCACGGACCGTCATCGATCACGTCGGCTTGTTCACGCGGATGACGAACCTCGGCGACGTCCGGTCGCTGATCCTCCACCCGGCCTCGACCACGCACGCCCAGCGTTCGGCCGAGCAGCTCGCGGCGAGCGGCATCGGCCAAGGACTCGTGCGGATCTCCGTCGGCATCGAAGACGCGGCCGACCTCATCGCGGACCTCGCCTCGGCGTTCGACGCGCTCCCGGTCCGGGAACCGTCGACGAGCTCCGGCGCGGCCGTCACGGCGGACGAGGCGGTCGCCGCGTGAGCGCCCGGCAACGCTTCGGCTGGTTCCTGTCACGTGGGTTCGGTCCGCACGGTTGGGGACATCCGTACCTCGACTGGGACTACCGCTGGCAGGAGCCCGCGCTCTACCAGCAGGCGGTGCGCGAGCTCGAGCAGGCGGGCCTGGACCTCCTGATCATCGAGGACGCCCTCTCGCTGGGGAACCCCGAGACGCTCGACCTCCGCATCCGCGGCGCCTACGGCGGGCCGAAGCACGACCCGCTGAGCCTCGCCCCGTTCCTCTTCGCGGTGACGGAGCGCATCGGCATCATCCCGACCGTGAACCCGTTGCAACTGCCGCCGTACCAGGCGGCACGGCAGTTCGCGACCCTGCAGCACCTCAGTCGCGGACGGTTCGGGGTGAACGTGGTGACCGACGCCGGCAGCAGCCGTCACTTCGGCGAGCCGGTCGTGCCGCACGACATCGCCTATGAGCGGGCGGAGGAGTGGCTGGACGGCGTGCGCGCGCTCTGGCGGAGCTGGCGACCTGGCGCATACGTGGGCGACACCGCCTCCGGACGCTTCGCCGACGGCCGCCACCTCGACCGCGTCGAGCATCGCGGCGCACACTACGACTTCGACGGGCCGCTCAACGCCCTGCCCTTCCACGAGGACTCCGGTGGGGAGCCCGTCATCGTGTCGCCGGGCTCCTCGCCGCGAGGGCTCGCCTTCACCGGACGACAGTCGGACGTCCAGCTCGCCCTCGCACCGCTCGACATCGCGAGCCTCCGTGCGTACCGGAGGCGGGTCCTCGACGCGTCGGCTGCCGTCGGTCGGGACACCCCTCCCGCGATCCTGTTCGTGTTCAAGCCCGTCATCGTGTCGAGCAGTGCCGAGGCCGATCGACTCGTCGCGGCGTCGGAACAGCCGGACGATGAGACCCTGCGCTCCGTCGCACTCGCGTGGTCGAGCGACCTGGAGACGGACCTCACCGCGCTCGACCTCGACCGACCGGTGGACCCGGGCGTCTTCGGCGACCACGTGTCGCGCGGCAGCCTCGACGCGTTGCGCGGCCAGCACGAGTCCTTCGCGGCGGCGACGCTCCGGGAGCTGCTCGTGCCGAAGGCACGACTCGGGCGGATCACCGACGGCAGCGGTGTCGTCGGCACGGCGGCTGAGGTGGCCGACCACATCGAACGCGCCGGCAGTGAGGCGGACAACGACGGGTTCATCTTCTCGGGCGACCTCCACCCGGTGACGGTGCACCGCATGCTCGACGAACTCGTGCCGATCCTCCGACGCCGCGGGATCCTGCAGCGTCCGAAGCTCGACGCACCGCACGGACTCCGGAGCTCGTTGCACGCCCCCTGAACGATCGCGTCGTCAGCGGCTCGTGTTCAGGGCTGCTCGTGGTTCGGGCACGTCCAACTCCCCGCGGGCGACGAGCGAACGGACGGACTCGAGGACCGCCTCCGTCGAGGTGTAGGCGGGCTCGTATCCGAGCAGCGACCGTGCCTTGTCGATCGACGCGCAATGGCTCCGCACCAGGTGCTCCCAGGTGGTGTCGGCGTGCTCCGTCGGTGTCTCTGCTCGGAAATGCTCCCAGGTCACCGACTCGAGCTCAGCCGAGCGTCCGAACCAGCCGGCGACGACCTCGGCGTAGCCGCGGACGGTCACCGCGGCGGCCGAGGTCACGTTGAGATCCTCGCCGGCGACACGATCCCGGTTCGCGACGGCGAGCTCGAAGGCCTGCGCGACGTCGTCGGCGTGCACGTGGTGCAGCAGCTCGGCACCGAGCCCGGGGATGCGCAGCGGTGAACCGAGTGCGAGGGTCCGCCAGACCCCGGGGTCGAGGTTGCCGAGCGGGTTGATGGGCGCCCACCCCGGTCCGACGATGTGCCCGGGATGCAGGGAGGTCGTCACCAGTCCTCCATCGGCGCTCTCCTGCTGGAGCAGTCGGGCGATCTGGTCCTTCCGGACACCGTAGTCGCCGAACGGCGCCGTCCCGGCGCCCTCGACGATGGGGACGGACGCGCTGGGACCGTAGCGCCAGATCGATCCGCAGTGGAGCAGCTGGCCCGTGTTGCCGCGCAGCCCCTCGACGAGCGCCGTCGCCGAGGCGACCGTGAAGCAGACCAGATCGATGACGACGTCCGGACCGAGGTCCGCGATGCGTCGTGCGAAGACACCGTCCCGGTCCTCGGCCTCCCGATCGGCTCGGACCCGCTCGACCTGGTCCCACTCGGGAACCTCCGTGTACGGCGAACGATCGCCGCGGCTCACGCTCACGACCTCGTGGCCGGCCCGGACGAGTCGCGGGACGAGGAAGGTGCCGATGTGGCCGGTCCCGCCGATGACGACGATGCGCATGGTGTTCCTCCGTTCGCGCACGACGACGGCGTCGACGGGTGCGCTCCCCGGGAACGCTACTGGACCGCACCGTCCGACGCACGCCCTTGCGGGAGGCGACGTGGTGACCCGCTAGTCGTCGGAGGGACGTCGTCGTTGCTGTTTGGTGGCGCTCCGCTGCTGTTTCGCGGCGAGGTGGCGCCGCGCCGATCCGCGGGTCGGACGCGTGGGCCGACGCGTCGGCGCCGGCGGCGCGAGGGCCGACCTGATGCGCGTCGCGAGCGCTTCGAGTGCGAGTTCGCGGTTCCGGAGCTGCGATCGCTCGCGGGAGACGGTCACGGTGATGGCTCCGCCGACCAGCCGAGCGCCGAGCCGGTCGAGCAGTCGGTCTCGTTGCTCGTCGGTGAGGACGGCCGACTCGGCCACACTCCACGTCAATTGGACACGGCTGTCGGAGGTGTTCACGTGCTGTCCGCCCGGGCCGGACGACCGGGAGAAACGCCACTGCAGCTCGGCTGCTGGGATCGTCAGTCCGGGCGACACCTCGAGGTCCATGGGGCAAGCGTCTCACGAACCCGCGGCACGGCTCGCGTCCACCGCTGGCTCCGAGCCGGTGCCTCCTATCCTTGACGCTGTGAACGATGCACCAGCCGAACGCGGACGTCGACGCGCAGCCGTCGTCGTCAATCCCTCCAAGGTCGACATCGACGTCCTCCGCTCGGCCGTCGCAGCCGCTGAATCGACGCACGGACTGGCACCCTCCACCTGGCACGAGACGAGCGCGGACGACGACGGCCGGGGTGCGTCCGCAGCCGCGATCGCCTCGGCGCCCTCGGTCATCCTGGTCGCCGGAGGCGATGGGACACTGCGGGTCGCCGCCGAGGCCATCGCCTCCACCGGCATCCCCCTCGGGCTGGTCCCGGCCGGAACGGGGAACCTCTTCGCCCGAGCGCTCGGCCTGCCGTTGGGCGACCTCAAGCGGTCGGTCGACATCGCCTGTTCAGGGCGTGACCAGGTGGTCGACGTCGGTCAGGTCAGTCTCGGGCGCAGCGACGGCACGAACCGGGACGAGGTCTTCCTCGTGATGGCCGGTATCGGCCTCGACGCGCACATGGCGGGCCACACCAATGAGCGGCTGAAGCGACGGATCGGCTGGCTCGCCTACTCCGATCCGATCGCGCGGAGCATCATCGGCAACCGGCAGTTCGATCTGCACTATCGACTGGACGACCGTCCGGAGGCGGCTGCCCGAGCGCATACGATCATCGTCGGGAACTCCGGCACGCTCACCGGCGGGGTCCTGCTGCTCCCCGAGGCCGTCGTGGACGACGGCCTCCTCGATGCCGTCATGCTGCGCCCCGGCAAGGGTCCGGGTTGGGGGAACATCGGCTACCGTCTGACGTTCAACCGGATGCTGCACCGCACGCGGTTCGGCCGGCTGGTCGGACGATTCTCGCCGAAGGCACGCGCGATCAGCTACGCACAGGCGCGGACGATGCACCTCAGACTCGAGGAGCCGCAGGAGATCCAACTGGACGGCGACTCGCACGGTTCGGTGATCTCGGTCTCGCTGAGGAACCTGCACCATGCCCTGATCGTCCGGGTTCCGAGCGGCCCGGCTGCGCGCCCGGGCAGGCGCTGACCACCGGCTACGACGCCGCGTCGGTGGGAGCGGCGTCGGGGTCGATCGACGCCGCGAGCCGGTCGATACGCTCGAGGGCGCGGTCGAACACGGGGACGAGTTCCCACAGGCGCGGCTCGTCGGCGCGGATCTCCTCGAGGGAGCCGTGTGCGCTGCGGACCGAACCGAGATCGAAGCTGACGTTGGTCCGCGCTCCCGTGATCGCCGCGCGGAGTGCACCGATCGCCACCGCCACGTCGGCGATCAACGCCGGGTTGCCGTGCTCGGTCAGCCAGGCGAGATCGTCGATCGCGTCGACGGCATGCTCGCCCAGCCGCGCCGAGGCCGCGGCCGCCTCGATGGACGCAGCACGGATCGCCTCGTCGCGTCCGACGCCGGCCGGTAGACGGAAGGCACCGCCGAACGCTCGCGAGGCGTGGGCGTCCTCGTCGGCCAGACGCAGCGCCAGCTCGGAGCGTGCCTCAGCGCGAGCGCGGAGTGCGGCGATCGTCGCTTCGGCCGAGTCCCGCCCGCTCGCGTCCTCGGTGGCGTGCGTGATTCGGGTGTAGCCGGCGACCATCGCGGTGAGGCCGGCGGCGATCGCCAGCATGAGTCCGGATGCGGCCCCGCCGCCGGGGTTCCCGGTCGCCGTGCCGAGCGCCCGCATCCACGCCGACACGCTCGAGTGCTCGGTCGATACGTCTTCGGTATCCGATGGTCCCGTCATGGCGACCATTCTCCCGCGTCCGCGTCAGCTCGAGGCGCGGACGATGAGTTCGGTCGGGAACTCCGCGCGGTCCCCCGGGTCCGTCCCGGGCTCCGCCTCGAGGACGAGCTGGACCGCACGCGCGGCCATCGCGCGCATCGGCTGGCGCACGGTCGTCATCGGCGGCGGCATCAACCTGGACTGCGGGAGATCGTCGAAGCCGACGACCCTGATGTCGTCGGGGATGCGGAGCTGGAGCTCCTCAGCGGCGCGGTAGACGCCGTAGGCCATCTCGTCGTTGCAGCTGAAGACGCCGATCGGGAGCCCTCCCTGCCTGAGCAACTTGCGCACGGAGACGAACGCACTCTCCGAGGACCAGGGCGACGAGATCTCCTCGACCGTCGCCCCGTCGGCGTGCCGTTCGACCGCCGCTCGGAAACCGGCCTCCCTCGCACGGCCGAACCGGTACTTCGGTCGGCCGGTGATGATGAGGAACCGACGTGTCCCCCGCCGCGCGAGATGCCGACCCGCGTCGAAGCCGCCCTGCCAGTCGGTGGACCCGACGCTCGGCAGGCTCCGCGCCGGCTCCGCACGCGGATCGAGGAGTGCGACGGGGATGTTGGCCGAGGCGAGGATGTCGAGCTGGGACACGTTGGGACGGATGAGGCACACGACGACACCGGCCGATCCCCGCGCACGTGCCCGACTGGGCCAGTCGTCGACCATCGACTCGCTCTCCGGCGTGAGCACCAGATCGTAGTTCGCCGCAGCGGCCGCCCGCCGCACACTCGTCACGACCGTGTTCGCCCAGGGGTCGTCCCACTGACTCATCGCCAGGTCGAGCAGGCGCGGGACCGAGCGAGGTCGACCGCGACGTTGTGCTGCGCGGTCGTAGCCGAGGTCGTGCGCTGCAGCGAGGATGCGGTCCCTGGTGTCCGGGGATGCATGGCGCTTCCCGGCGAGCACCCGGGAGACGAGCGACACCGAGCATCCCGACCTCGCGGCGACGTCCGCGAGCGTCACGCTGAGATCGTCCCGCTCCGGCGTCGTCGTCATGGCTCCATGCTCCCGCATCCCGGGGTGCGGTGTGCGCCGGTGGTCAGGCGCCCTCTGCGGTCAGCACTCGGAGTTCGGTGCACCGCGGGGTCTCGCGATCCGGCTGCGCGACGAGCGCGAACCGCCGGACACCCCACCCGGCGCTGGTGGGTGTCAGCGGGTACTCCGCCCACTCCAGGTCGTCGTCTCGCCCGACCTCCTGCGGAGCGACCGGCGTGCCGTCGATCTCCAGGGTGAGACCGTGGCCCGCCTGGTCGTGCAGCCAGGTCGCTCTGACGACCCGGCCGAGGAGATGCGGATCGACGAGCCTCACGGACAGACGCTCGGTCGTGCTCCGCCAGCGGATCCCACCCACCGCGCCGCTGACGCTGGAGCGCCCCTCGAACCCGTGATCCGCCTCCGGCTGCTGCTCGCCCAGAGCGACCCGGTCGACCGTCCGTCCGTCGATGCTCGCGGCGCGTCGGTCCCGGTCGACCAAGGCGGTGCGGCGCCGGTCGACGGCGTCCTCGTCCGCCGACGACGCCACGGGGAACGTGACGGTGTACCGCGCGTCGTGCAGGCCTGCGAACGGTTCCAACGGGATCGGTCCTCGGTCCGAGTCGACCCGGAGTCGCCCGTCGGCGTCCCGGTAGGGCACAGCCGTCCGCGTGACGATCGGTGCCGAGGCGAGCGGGGTGAGCGGGCCGACCGCCGTGTGCGGGGCGTGCGGCCGATCAGCCAACACGACGCCGGTCGGGAGCGACTCGCCACGGGCCGCCAGGACGGACGGACCCCAGAGGAGCGAGATCCAGTCCGAGCCGTCCGGGTACGGTTCCGCACGACCGCCCATGGTGAGCTCGAACGACACGGTGTCGCCGTCGCTCCACTCACGCTCCACGACGAGATGGCCGCGTTCGAGTTCGGCGGTCACCGGAGCGCCGTTGAGTGACATCTCGGGTGTCGGATCACTCCACCCGGGGACCCGGACGCGGAGCCGGAACCGCCGCGAGCCGGTGAGCCCGAGGGTGAGTCCGACCACGCCGTCGGACGGGAAGGCCGTCCGTTGCTCCAGCTCGAGACCGAGTTCCGGGATCCGCACGACGGAGGGCGCGAAGAGCTCGACCGACACCGTGTCGTCGTCGAACCGGTACAGCGACTCGCCGTGTTTCGCGTGACTCTCCAGACCGGTCCCGACGCAGCACCAGAAGCTGTGCTCCGGCGAGGAGTAGACGCGGTAGTGGTCGGGTCGCATGGAGGTGAAGTAGACGAGGCCGCCGTGCTCGGGGTGCTGCGATGACAGGAGGTGGTTGAAGAGGATCCGTTCGAGCGCGTCGGCGATCGCCGGGTCGGACTCGTCGGCACTGAGCCGCCGGCCCAGCTTGATGAGGTTGTAGCTGTTGCAGGTCTCCGGCCCCTCCCGATCCTCGGTCATCGGGGTGAAGTCGTCGATGGCATGGAAGTGCTCCCGGACACTGTTGCCGCCGATCGCGACCGTGCGCCGCGTCAGGATCGTCTCCCAGGCGAACCGGGCCGCGCGGGCGAGGGCCGGATCGTCGCTCCGCGTGGCGAGGGCGGCGAAGCCGACGAACTGCGGGATACGGGTGTTGGCGTGCAGGCCGGTCAGTTCGTCGGACCGGCGCGACAGCGGTTCGCTGAGGGCGACGGATGTGAAGCGGGCGGCCATCGCGAGATGTCGGGCGTCGCCCGTGAGGTCGAAGAGGTCGACGTACGCCTCGTTCATCCCTCCGATCTCGGTCTCGAGCATGAGCTGGAAGTGCTCGTCGTCGATCCCCGCGGCAAGCTCCTCCCACCAGGTGGCGAGGCGCAGGACCACGTCACGTGCCACGTGGTCCCCCGTCAAGCGGGCCGCGTCGATGAGCCCGGCGTACAGCTTGTGCAGGTTGTACCAGGGCACCCAGCGGCCGGCGCGGAACGTCGATTCGGTGATCCCCGCTGCGACCTCGGCCCAGAGCTCGGCACTCCGAGGGACTCCGCCGACGTACCCGGTACCCAGGTGGTCCTGTGCGCGGGCCAGTTCGGCGACCGTGTACTCGAGCCGGGAACGCAGGACGTCGTCC
>Ga0157369_10009791_pt1 | contig 10964 bp, 7 predicted proteins | sample C25metaG_FD_113461 | JGI IMG/M metagenome (GOLD analysis project Ga0157369, IMG submission 113461) | Corn rhizosphere microbial communities from Kellogg Biological Station, Michigan, USA - C2-5 metaG | ecosystem: Host-associated > Plants > Roots > Rhizosphere > Soil | place: USA: Michigan... | reverse complement strand
CCGTCGACGTCCTTCAGCGGCGAAATCGCGCGGATGACGCGCGCCTCGTCGATGTGGTCCGGCAGCGGCAACTGCACGAGCAGCGCATCGACGGCGTCGTCGGCCGAGAGCCGCTCGACGGTGGCGACGAGCTCGTCTTCCGAGATGTCCGCCGGCAGGCGCAGGTCGTCGGCGCGCATGCCCGCCTCGGTCGCCGCCTTGTGCTTCAGGCCGATGTAGATCTGCGACGCAGGGTCGTCACCGACGAGCACGGTCGTGATGCCGATGCCGCCGAGCGCCGCCACCTCGGCGGCGACCTCGCCGCGGATGCGCTCAGCGAGGGGCTTTCCCTTCATCAGCGTCGCTGCCATAGGCTCCCATTATGCGGTGGCCCCGGAAGAACGACGCGGCATCCGTCAGCGCGCGCCGCGAGGCGATGGGCGTGACCGACGGCCTGGTGACCTCGATCGATCTCGAGCCGTTTGCGGCTGCGGCCGAGTCGCTGGTCGGCGTCGCGGTGATTCCGGTCTCCGCGGTGCCGATCGAGATCGAGCTCGGCGGCTACGACGGCGACCTGAACGAGACCGGCCGCGCGACCGAGACCGTGCGCGTCCCGCTTGCGCACACCGAGGGCGGCCTGACCGCGTCGATGACGCGCGGCGCGCTCGCCGCCGGAACCGTTCGCACGTACGTCCTCGCCGATCGCATCACGCGCGCGTCGTGCTTCGTCTGCGCGAACGCCGCCGATGCAATCGCACTGTCTCGCTGGATTGAACGCCAGTTCGTGGACATGCGTGACTGGCTCGAGTCGTCGGACGACCCGTCGCTGTCGCGCTTCGCGAAGCTGCGCGGCGTCAAGACGCACGTCGTCGGCCCGATGTGTCATGTGCTCTGGCAGTGGACGACGGGCGACGCGATCGGCGCGAACATGATGACGCGCAACTCGTACGCGCTGAACATGGGCTACGTGATGCAGCGCGCACCCGTGAAGCCGGAACGCTCGATCCTCGAGGCGAACATGGGCGGCGACAAGAAGCCGTCGCACGAGTACTTCCAGTCCGGTCACGGGAAGACAGTGCTCGCCGAAGCGTTGCTCACCGACGAGCAGATCCGCCGCGTGCTCCGCACGACCGCCGAAGATCTCGAAGCTCTCTCGTGGGCCGGCACGCACGGTGCCGTCGCAAGCGGCATGCAATCCGTCGCATTCACGCCCGCGTCGGCGATCGCCGCCGTCTACGCAGCGACCGGACAGGATCTCGGCATGGTCGGAACGAGCTCGATGGCGCACGGCACCGGCCGGCGCGTCGAAGGTGGCCTGCAGGCGACGATCCGCTTCGGCGGGCTCGAGGTAGGCACGGTCGGGGGAGGCACGACGCTGCCCGGTGCGCGCGACTGGCTCGCGTCGATCGACTGCGCCGGCCCGGGCAAGGTCCACCGGTTCGCGCAGATCGTCGCCGCCGCCGCGCTGTGTCTCGAGATCAGCGCTTCTGCGGCGATGGCGACGGCGGGTAGCGAGAACTTCTTCCGCGCGCACCACGAGCGCGGCGGGCTGCGCTGACCCCGGTCGCCTGCTCGTTGTGGACAACACCCCGAGGGAAATGTTTGCGATTGGTTAGGAACCGTCCCGTGGGAGATAAGCGCGTGCGTGGGCGACCAATGGCCTGAACCGGAGACGCTGCCGGCCGCACCGCCGCCGCCCCCGCCACCCGTTCCGCCGCCCGACGACCGGCGCATCGGCAGCGGGATGCTGCTCGCGCTCGCCGTGCTCGCGCTGGTCGGTCTCGGCTTCCTGATCACCTGGCTGCTCACGCGGAGCTCGAGCAGCCCGCAGGCCTCGACGATCGTGATCACCACGACGACAGCGCCCGCGCCGACCACCGCGCCGCCGACGACGACCGCCTCCTCGCCGCCGCGTCAGCCCGCGACCGCGACCGTTCCCGACGTGGCGCAGCAGACTGAAGAAGACGGCGCCGACAGTCTCGTGAAGGCTGGGCTGCTTCCGAGCATCGCGTTCGTCCCTGCGAAGGATCCGCTCGGGACGATCGAAGCGCGGGCGCAGCCGTCAGGCTCGACGGTCGCCTACCACTCGCACGTGCAGATCAACATCTCATCCGGCCCCGGCGAGAAGCCGCTGGAGGCGGTGCCGAACGTGATCGGCAACAAGCTCCCGCAGGCTGTGTCAGCGCTCAACGCCGCGGGGCTCAGGCTGATCTACGTGCGCTACGCGATCACCGACAAGAGCAAGGCGGGCACGATCGTGCAACAGACGCCGCTCACGGGCGAACGCGCACCGCACAACGCGCAGGTGCTCGTCTACATGGCCGCAGTGGAGTAACTCGCTAGCGCGTCTCGGGGCGTCGTCCGGCAAGCATCGCGCCGCCGGCGGCGTCAGCTTCGGCGGAGACCGGCTTCGCCGGTCGGGAGCCGAAGCGTCCGAGGCGTGCTAGCGCGCTACCAGCCGCGGCGCTCGAGGAGCGCCGACGGATCCAGCGAAGCGGTCGAGATTCCGACCATCGCCTCGCCGAGCCCCGCGGAGACGCGCGCGATGACCGCGGCGTCGAGGTAGTGCGTCGTCGCTTCGACGATCGCGCGGGCGCGCTTCTCGGGGTCGCCCGACTTGAAGATCCCCGAGCCGACAAAAACGCCGTCGGCGCCGAGCTGCATGCAGAGCGACGCGTCGGCGGGCGTTGCGATCCCACCGGCGGTGAAGGTGACGACCGGGAGCCGGCCGTGCTCGGCGACCCAACGCACGAGCTCGTACGGCGCCTGCAGGTTCTTCGCCTCGGCGTACAACTCCTCGGCGCGCAGCGACTGTAGCCGGCGGATGCCGCCGAACACGGCACGCATGTGCGTGACCGCGTTGACGATGTCGCCGGTGCCGGCCTCGCCCTTCGTGCGGATCATCGCCGCGCCTTCCGCGATGCGGCGAAGCGCCTCGCCGAGATTCGTGCAACCGCAGACGAACGGCACGGTGAAATCCCACTTGGCGACGTGATGCTCGAGGTCGGCCGGCGTCAGCACCTCGGACTCGTCGATGTAGTCGATCTCGAGCGCCTGCAGCACCTGCGCTTCGGCGAAGTGGCCGATGCGGCACTTCGCCATCACCGGGATCGTGACCGCCTCCTGAATCCCCTTGATCATGTCCGGATCGGACATGCGCGCCACGCCGCCGTCGCGACGGATGTCGGCGGGGACGCGCTCGAGCGCCATGACGGCGCATGCGCCTGCCTCCTCGGCGATCTTCGCCTGCTCGGCGTCGACCACGTCCATGATCACGCCGCCCTTGAGCATCTCGGCGAGGCCGCTCTTCACGCGCATCGTCCCAAGCTCGTGCATGCCTAAATCGTACCGAGGAGCCGCTGGATCGCGGGGTCGACGCCGAAACGGTCGCGCAACTCGGCAAACTCCCGCCTCGCCCGGCCGGCCCGCGACGCGGAGGGAGCCTTGACGGCGCGCAGCATCACGTTCTTGGCCGTGTGCTCGGCGGCGACGAACTCCATCACGTCTACGCGGTAGCCGGCGGCCTCCAGCGCCGCGGCGCGAAGCGCGTCGGTGACGAGGTCGGCCTGACGGCCGAGCAGCAGCCCGTGGCGGAGCAGCCCGTCCTTCTCGCGTTTCTCGATCTGCGCTGCAAGCTCGTGGTGGCAGCACGGCGCGACGACAATTGCTTCGGCGCCGAGACGAACGCCGGCCGCAATCGCTTCGTCGGTCGCCGTGTCGCAGGCGTGCAGCGAGACGAGCAAGTCGATCGGCCCTTCGCCGTCATACGCCGCGATCGTCGTCGCTTCGAAGGTCGCCTCGTCGTAGCCGAGGCGACTCGCGATCTTCGCAACCGTGTCGATCACCGACGCGTTTGCGTCGAGGCCTGTCAGCTCGACCCGCGTTCCCGTTTCGCGGCCGTACGCGACGAGCGCGAGGCTCATGTACGCCTTGCCGCAGCCTGCATCGACGACGCGGATCCGGTCGCGTTCCCACAACGCCAGCGGGCGAAGCAGCTCGACGTAGTGCTGCACCTGGCGGCGCTTGTCATGGGAGATCTTCGTCGCACCGAACAGCGGGTGATCGTCGGGCAACGGATGCTGCACGGCCCGGTCGTGCGCGAGCGACGCGGTTGCGGCTGACGACGGCTTGCCCCGCGACACGAGCCAGCGGCCCTTCTTCGTACGCCGTGCGTGCACGTCGCCCTCGGGTGAGTGCAGGTTCGCGTTGCGCGCGTCGGCCAGCAGCGCGTCGAGCCGCGCCGGCCAGGCCGAGCGTTCGACCGTCTCGGTCTTCGCGCCCGCGACGAGCTTCACCGCCGACCCGCGCTTCAGCTCGACGGGTTCTGCGGTCACGCCGTCGACGACCAGCTTGCGCCAGCCGTCGCCGAGTGCGCGTCCGCGGAGCTCTTCCACGTGTTCAAGGGTACGACTTGAAGCTCAGGAGGCGGTTTGCGGAGAGTCGCGCCGACGAGGGATAGCTCGTCCGCAGCCTCCGGCGCATACGTCGGCTCTGCGCGTGCGACAGCAGCCAGCCCGGCCTGCCATTCGACCCCGTTCGGCCCGCCCCACGGCCGCACGCAAACGACTTGCCCTTTCGCCACCCACACGGCGCGCCGGTCGACGACGAGCACGGCTTCGATGCGCCGCAGCCGCTCGAGCGTGGCAAGCTCGCGCACGACTGCCTCGAGCGCCTCGATCCGATCGCGCAGCCGCGCCGCATCCTCGAAGCGCAACTCGCGCGCGAGTCGCTTCAGCTTCACGCGCAGACGTGGCAGGGCGTCCGCCGGGTGCTCCCACTCCGCGCCCTGTAATGCGCGCGTCGCGAGCTGCGCGCGGCGACGGCTGCGGATCGGGCCTAGCGGTGACGGCGTCTGCGAGCAGATGACACTGTCGCCTCGCCGTCGCAGGTACACGTAGCGGTCGGGACGCGCTGATCTGGCATTGGCAGGAGGGCGAAGGTCGCGGATCAGCCGCAGCTCCTCGAGACCCGCGACGAGCTCGGAGCCTGTCTCCCGCCACTCGATGCGATGCAGCGCGCCGAGCGCCGCCTCGACTGCCGGACGTTGTCGCTCGGAGCGGAAGTACGAACGCAGCCGTGCGCGCAGATCGCGGGCGCGGCCGACGTACAGCACCTGGTCGTGCGCGTCGTGGAAGAGATAGACGCCCGGCGTCTGCGGCGCGCCGAACGCGAGCTCGCGTTTCGCGTGGACCGTTCTTGTTCTGCTGGCCGCCAGAGCGCAAAGGTCGGCAACGGTGCGCGCGCCGCGCTCCTGTGCCATGCCAATGAAGACGAGCAGGATCTCCGCCGTCGCTTCCGCATCGGGCAGCGCGCGATGGCACGGTTTCGCGTCCGTGACGAAGCGGTGCGCAAGCGCCGCAAGATTTGCCGGCCGTCGGCCGAGCAGCCGGCGCGAGAGACCGACCGTGTCGATGCTCGTGGCCTCGACGCGGCGCCCGGTGAGCCGCATCGTCTCGGCGTCGAGGAACCCGAGATCGAAGCGTGCGTTGTGCGCGACCAGAACGGCATCGCCTGCGAACGCGAGGAAGCGGCGCACCGCCGCCGCAACGGGAGGCGCCCGGCGCAGCTCCTCGTCGCGCAGGCCCGTGAGCGCAGCGATCGCCGGTTGCAGCCGCGCGCCCGAGTTGGCAAGCGTCTGAAAGCGTGGGCCGAGCTCGAGCCCCTCGACGCGAACGGCTCCGATCTCGCACGGCCGCGCAGTGCCCGGCCGCAGCCCGGTCGTCTCGAGGTCGAACACGACGAATGTCGCCTCCTCGAGCAGCACCCCGTCGGCGGGCCGCTCGGACAGCGTCACCACGTCCCCGGAGAGCCGCAAACGTGCGTCGGCGCTCACGGCGTCCTCCAACAGAGACCTGGCCAAACCAACGGACACCGGTTTTTGGAGGCGCAGCAGGCTTCTGGCGGCCTCCTGGACGGCCACCGGCCCCCGCTGCTCCTCGACGAGCTCTACGAGACGGTCTGCGGCGTCGAGCCGGAGTTGCATTCGCTCCAGGCTAATACGAACATGCGTTCGTGTCTAGACGAGCAGCCCGCCGACGACCGTCCGCGTGACCTCGCGCTCCGCACGGCGCACGGCCTCGGCGTCGTCCGGCAGGCGCCCGAGCACCCAGCCCGTGAGGATCTCCTCGAGGGCGCCGTAGAGCATCCGCGCGCAGAGTGCGGGATCGAGCGAGGTGCGGATCGTCCCCTCCCGCTGCCCTCCCGCGACGATTCGTTCCAGCGTCGCGAGCGCCGCTCCAACCTGATCGAGCTCGTCTGCCAGGCGCGGGCTGCGCGCGACCTCCCGCACGATCAGGCGGACGACGTCGGGGTCGTCACGCCAGGCGCGCAGGACGATCTTCACCACGAGCTCGAGCCTCTCCGGCGCCGAGCCGGCGGATTGCTCGGCCGTCCCGACCGCTTCGAGCATCCGCCCCCACGTCTCGCGGAAGACGGCGTCGCGAATCGCGTCGCGCGACCCGAAGTAGTGGTAGACGAGCCCGTAGGCGACGCCGGCCTCGGCGGCGATGTCACTGATCCGCGTCGCCTCGAATCCGCGCTCCGCGAACACGCGAACCGCAGCCGCGAGGATCTGCTCCCGCCGATCGGGACCGTTCGTCAAGGCCCCGATCCTAAAAGGTGCCTAGGGGTTGAGAACCGTGATCGCCTGCGAGGCTGTCGCCGCGGTGTGCGTCGCGTCGCCTGCGTAGGACACGGTGAGCGTCGTCGGACCCGACACCTTCGGAGTGATGTTGCAGCTCGCGACGCCCGATCCGTTCGAGTTGACAGTGCAGCTCGACGACCCGATCGTAAACGTGACCTTCCCACCCGCGAACGGCGTGCCATTCAGGAACAGCGTCGCCGAAACTGCCGCGCCCTTGTTGTAGTGGAAGACCGGCAGCGTCCCGAACGCCAGTGACATCGGATACGCACTCACGACTGCGGCTTCGTCGCCGTCGCTCGAAGCGGCGTAGGTGTTGTCGCCGAGGAAGTTCGCCATGACGTCGCCCTCACCGAGATCCGTCGGAGTGACGTTGCATGTTGCAACGCCGCCCTTGGTGGTCTTGGCGGTGCAGCTGACGTTCGGCGTGTCCGCGTCGTCGTAACGCACCGTCAGAACCACGTTCTCGTTCGGCAGCGCCTTGCCGCCCGATGTCAGGGTCGCGCTCAGGCTGATCGCTTTGTTCGCGAGGAGCAGCGACGGCGTGCTGTCGGCGAGCGCCAGCGAGGTCGCCGTGCCGGTCGTCGTACTGCCGCTGCCGCCGCCAGCGCCCGACATACCGACGCCGACGTTCCACGACCAGAGGTCGCCGTCGCCGTCGCCGTCGTAGACGGTCAGGAGGAACGAGTACTGGCCGTTGGCCAAGCCGGCCGGCACCTGGAAGGTCAGAAGCGCCTGATTCTTCGCCGCCGTCGAGCCGCCCCACGAGTCGACGTAGTTCTGCGAGTACCCCGAGGTCGGCGTAACGGTCACCGGAATCTGCTGCCCATTCAGTGACACGGTCGGTGCTGGGTACTTCCCACCGTTACCGATCGGCGAGTCATCCATGTAGACGATCGACATCGTCTGGCCCGGAGTGACCTGCGCGCCCTGAGTCGGCGTCGGATCGGCGAGGATCGACTCGCACTTCGCGCCGTTGAACGTCGCCTTGCACTGATCCAGGGTCACCGCGCCGCCGCCGCCCGTACCACCGCCGCCGTTGCCCGGCATACCGACGCCGACGTTCCACGCCCACTGGTCGCCGTCACCGTCACCGTCGCAGATCGTGACGATGAACGTGTACTGGCCGGTCGCGAGGCCGTTCGGCACCTGGAAGGAAACAAGCGACTCGTACTTCGTCCCCGTCGAACCGCCGTAGGTGTCGACGTAGTTCTGCGGCTGGCCGGAAGTCGGCGTAACCGTGATCGGAATCAGCTGGCCGTTGAGCGAGACGGTCGGCGCGCAGTATCCGTTCGAGCCCGTGCCGATCGGCGCGTCGTCCATGTAGACGAGCTGCATCGTCTGGCCGGGCGTGACCTGCGCGCCCTGGGCCGGAGACGGGTCGGCGATGATCGACTCGCACTTCCTGCCGTTCGGACAGCCGGCCGCGTAGAGGATGCTGATCTGCGCGGGGACGAAGCGGAATGTGTAGTTCGTCGACGCGAGCGAACCGAGGGCACACGTGATCGGGTAGACGCCGGCGGTGCTCGACGATGACGCCGTCGTCGTGCAGGCTGCCGCGCCGGTGACGTCGGACGTCGCGAGGGTTTCGCCGTTGATGAAGCCTGTCATCGAGTACGTCAGCGGCGGCACCGTGCCACCCAGCGTCATCGACTGGTTGTCGGCTGTAACCGTGAGCACGGTCGGCGCGATCGTCAGGCCGCCGGTGGCCGAGCTCGGGCCGTAGTAGGTCGTGCCGGTGAACGCGCCGGACACCGGGTAGGGCGTCGCGCTCGCGTACAGGCTCAGCACGACGGGGCACGACGCGAGGCCGTTGGCATCGGTAGTTGCGCTGCAGCTCTGCGTGTTGCCCGGATTGCCGATCGTCCACGTCACTGTCCGGCCGGAAAGAACCTGGCCGTTGACAGCATCGGTGAGAACCCCTTGCAGCGTCGCGGTGCCGCCACGCGTGCCGGTCGTGTCGCCCGTGTAGCTGAGGCTGGTCGGCGCGACGACGATGAACGAGCCGCTGCCGTTGGAGGCGCCGTAGCCCGTGGTGCCCGCGAAGCTCGCCGTCGGCGTGTAGCCGCCGTCCTGGCCAGGGGCGGGGGTGTCGATGAGGCACGAGACCGAGCCGTCAGCGGCTGTCGTAAGGCCGTCGCAGGTCTGCGAGCCGAAGGCAAGGCTCACGGTCATGTTCGGGAGCACCAAGCCCTGGCCGTCCTTGAGCACGAAGGAGATCAGCGTCTTGCCGCCGTTCGAGCCCTCGGTCACGCTCGACGGTCCCGTGTACGTCCACGAGGTCGGCGAGGTGACGAAGACATTGCCGGTGCCGTTCGATGCGAGATATGGGCTGCGGCCGGAGAACGCCGCTGTCGCCGGCAGGTTCGAGCCGGGCGTGTCGTTGACCGTCGGGTCGGGGCTGACGATTGCGCGTCCAAGCGCGTCCGTCGTGACGGGGTATGTCCCACCGTCGAAGTGGATCGTGACGGGCATGCCGTTGAGCACGACGCCGGTGTTGGCGTCCTTCAGCACGAACGAGATGTGCGCCGTGTTGCCCTGGACGACGCTCGTGTCGCCGGTGTACGTGAGCGTCGTCGGGATGCCGGAGACGATCGTCATCGTCGCGTTGCCCGAGGACGCGAGATACGCCGGGAGGCCGCCGAAGCTCGCCACGATCGGCCAGCTGCCGGGACCCTCGCTCGGCGTGATGACGCAATTGACGTTGCCGAGCGAATCGGTGAGGCCGGTGCAGCTTTCGCCACCCACGGGAACGCTGAGCGTCACCGAGGTGCCGGCGGGCAGCGGGTTGCCGAACTGGTCGACGACCTTGCCGGAGAGCGTGGTCGGCGTGCCCGTCGAGGTCGAGACGTCCTTCGCCGTCGTTGTCGTCGTGAGCGGCGACACGACCAGCGTGTTGTTGGCACCAGACGGCAGGTACGCGCCGGCGCCGTCAAAGGCAACCGCGATCGGGTAGGAGCCGGGCAGCAGCGTGTCGGTGACCGTGCAGGAGAAGTTGCCGTTCGAGTCGGTCTGGCCGCTGCAGCCGAGCTCGCCGCCGGGGTGACCGGCGTTCACGCCGATGCGCAGCAACTGGTTGCTAAGCGTGGCACCGCTCGTCGCGTCGACGAGGTGCCCGCTCAGCGTGACCTGCTGGCCGTAGAGCACGGAGGTGCCGCCCGTGTATGTCGTCGTCGTCGGCTTCGGCGTCGACACCGACACCGTCGTCGCGCCCGACGAGGTCGCGTAGAAGAGATCGCCGACGTAGTCCGCTTCGATCTGGTACTGGCCCTCGAGCCAGCCGCCGATGGTGAGAATCGCGTGGCCGTTGATGTTCAGGTTTGCCTGGCCGATGAAGATGCCGTTCGCCTTGAACTCGACCGCGTCGCCGGCCGGCGGTGACAGTGTCGTCCCGGTCTGAACCACGTACGCGTCGAAAGTTGTCGAGTCGCCGGTATGAATCACCTGCGGCGACGCGATCACGACCGTCGTCGTCAAGGCCTTGTTGCCGCCGCCGCTACCGACGGTCAATGTGAGCTGGGCGCCCGCGGCGTGGTCGAATGCGTCACCCGAGTACGACGCCGTGATGGTGTAACTGCCGGCGAGCCACGGTCCGGAGGGAAGAGTCGCGGTGCCGGTCCCGTCGAGATTCGCCGTGCCGAGCAGCGTGTCGGTGCCGCTACCGCCGTTCTGGATCGCGTGGAAGCTGACCACACCGGTCGGGATGACACCGCTGCCGTCTGTCGTCGAGACCTGCGCGACGAGAGTCGCCGAGTCGCCTTGATTCACCGAGAGCGGCTGGACGTTCAGCGACATCGCCGTGTTGTGGATCACGACGGCGCCGACGGCCAGGATCTGCCCAGACGAGCTGGAGTTCGACCAGCTACCGCTATCGGAGGTGCGGAACTTCGCGACGATCGTGTAACTGCCGGCCGCAAACGAGTTCGTCGGGTACACAGCCTGCGACTGCGTCGAATTGATCGGCGTGAGGGTGACGCCCGACGCAAACGTGTTCAGCGTGCCGCCGTTCTGCTGCGACGTGAGGTTGACGGTGCCGACCGGCGCCGTCGTGCCGGTGACGGTCACCGTGAACGTGACGCTGTCGCCGAGGTTGATCGAAGTCGCGCTCATCTGCAGCGCGGTCGACGTCGTGTCGAGCGACTGCGTATGCGCGCGCGCCGCCCCGAGCAGGGCGCACAGCGCGACGAGCCCAACGATCGGAAGGATCTTGGGCAGGCGTCGCAGCGTTCGAGAGATGTTCAAGGCCGCAGAAAACATCTAACCGAGCCGAAGCGTACGGTCGCCCCGAGCCGAACTCAAGCGGAAAGCCATGGGTCATACGGGATTCATCCCCAGCGTCCCCCGG
>Ga0157369_10009789_pt1 | contig 10965 bp, 11 predicted proteins | sample C25metaG_FD_113461 | JGI IMG/M metagenome (GOLD analysis project Ga0157369, IMG submission 113461) | Corn rhizosphere microbial communities from Kellogg Biological Station, Michigan, USA - C2-5 metaG | ecosystem: Host-associated > Plants > Roots > Rhizosphere > Soil | place: USA: Michigan... | reverse complement strand
TCGTCACGCTCGAATCGCTGAGCAAGTTCGTGGTGATCGACGCGCGCACATTCCAGGTCGTGAAGACCGTCGATACGAAGCTCGGCCCGTACGGCGTAGCGTTCGGACCGGATGGCAAGCGTCTTTTCGTCGCCGCGGCGCGCGACAAGACGGTGCAGGTGTTCGACGGGCACAGCTACGAACATGTCGCGGACGTGCCGGTGGGCCAGCGTTGCTGGCACTTCAGCTTCACGCCGGACGGCGCGAAACTGCTGGTGGCATGTGGCCGCTCCGATGCGGTCTATGTGCTCGATGCGCAAAATTATCAGCCGATCAAGCAGATCGGCGAACTGCCGTTGGCGTGGGGCATCGTCACGTATCCGCATAGCGACGGCTCGATCGAATCGCATTGAGCGCGTTGCCTGAGAGCCGATCGACGCGTCGGTCGGCTCACGCGCATTACGCGTTACTTCCACGCGTAGTGCAGCCCGACCCAGAAACCGCGCGGCGCGCCCGGCCCGACGAACTGCTCGTTGATCGGGTTGGCGCCGTCGAACGTATGGTTCGGGCCGTTGAAGAAGTTCTCGCCGAGCGCGCCGAAGCTCGCATAGCGTTTGTCCAGCAGGTTCGTGATGCTCCCGAAGACCTGAAGCTGTTTGGTCACCTGGTACGAGGTGTCCAGATCGATCAGCAGGTAGCCTGCGATCTTGCCGTTCACATCCTGGTTGTTCTCGTCGCCCTGCGCATAGACGCTGCCGCGCCAGGTCAGGTTCGTGCCGATGTTCCACTTCGCGGTGGCCGCGTAGTCGAGTTGCAGCTTGACGGTGTTCGCCGGGATACTGGGGATATGATCGCCCGACTTGACGGTGATGTTGCCGTTCTGATCCGCACTGGAATTGCTCGGACTGCTTTCTGTCCAGCTCGACCGGTAGGTCGCGTCGACGTAGCTGTAGCTGGCCGTAACGGCGAGCGGCCCGAGCTGGCTGTGTCCTGAGAGTTCGAGGCCTTGCCGGCGCGTGCGGCCGACATTCTGAAAGAAGCCCTGGTTGCTGGTGGCGCCATTGGTGCTGATGAACTCGATATCGTTGTCGAGTGTCGTGCTGTAGACGGCGGCGCTCCAGGTCGTCGCCTGGCCTATCCGTCCACGGGCGCCGATTTCAAAGGTCTTCGAGATCACCGGCTGGAGCGACGGATCCGACACGAAGTCGTTCGGCAGTGAGCAGGGCGCGGACGGATCCGCACAGGCCAGTTCGATGGCGGTCGGCGAACGCATGCCTTCGTTATAGGTGGCATAGGCCGTGAATGCGGAAGTCGGATTCCAGTTGATGCCGATCGCCGGATTGAAGCGGGAAAACGTATGGTGGCCGTCGAGTTGAGGCTGCGTGCCGCTCGAGTCGCCGATCGTGGCGTCTGCCCAGTTATAGCGTCCGGCGAGCGTCAGCGTCCATTGCTTCGTGAGCGACAAGGTATCCTGCAGATAGATGCCGTAGTTTCCGTTATGCGTTTTTGCGGCGGTTTCCTGCTCGAAATCGCCGATGCCGATGGTCGCGCGTGAAGCGGTGAACACCGCATTCTGGGAAGACTGGGTGTACCGGGAGTTGGCGATATCCGCGGACATACCCGCGACGAACTGATTCTCCATCCCGCCGAGCTTGCCGAGCAGCGTGAGTTGCAGGCTCGCGCCATAGCTGTCGGTCGAGACGATCGATCTTTCGTTGGTCGCCTGGGTCGTATCGACGTTGCCGTCGTCGTCCACCGCGCCGAAATTCGGATTGGTGTTGCTGCTGACGTTGTCGTTGCGGAAGTGCCGGTAATAGACGTTGCCGCTCAGCTCGACATGATCGTTGAAATAATGATCGCCCGACAGCGTCGCGTAGGCGGCGCTGTTCAGATTCTGGTCGGGATAGGTATAGGGCTGCTTTGGATTGCCGAGGAACGAGCGCGGAATGGTCTGCGTGCCGTGCAGATCGTTGTCCGCGCCGCCGCCCGAGAACGACAGCGTCGTATCAGCGTCGGTATAGCGCAGCTTGCCGAATGCCTGCCGCACGCGGCTGGCATTCTGCTCCGCCCAGCCGTTGTCGTTGGTCGCGTTGCCGGTCACGTAGTAATCGAGATTCTGACCGATGGTGCCGCCCTGTTCGATCTGGGCGGACTTGCGGCCCCAGGAGCCCACTTGCACCTCGGCCTCGCCGCCGGGGCTCGTCTTGCCGTTCTTCGTCGTGATCGCGATGGCGCCGCCCAGCGTGTTGAGACCGTAGGTCGGATTCGAACCGGGAATCAGCTGGATCGTATCGATCGCCTGTTGCGGCAGCAGGTCCCAGTTGACCACGTCGCCGAACGGCTCGTTCACGCGCACGCCGTCGACGAACACGGAAAGGCCCTGCGGCGTGCCGAGCAAAGGCGACGCGGTGAAGCCGCGATAATTGACGTTGACCTGATACGAATTGCCTTGCGCGTCGGCGATATCGACACTCGGCAGGTTCTTCGCGAAGTAATCGGTGAGCGTGCTGCGGTGCTGTTGTTCGAGATCCGGTGCGTGAACGGTCTGCACATTGGCGGGCACTTGCGAGAGCGGCGTGCCGATACCGAGGAGCGGCGTGGTGCCGACGATGACGATCGGCGCGAGCTTCACCGTATCAGCCTCCGGATTCGCGCCGGCCGGCGCGGCGGCCGCCGCCGCCGCTGAGGGCGTAGCCGCTTCCGTCTGGGCCCACGCCGAAACGGACAAACTCGCGAGGGCGCCGCCGAAGCAGAGCGTGAGGCCGGCCCGCCGGCGCAAACGTGGCAAGTCCGGTAAGCGAGATGCGCGGTGCGCGCTGGATGGCGTGTTCATCGTTCTGTCTCCGGCCGGATCGACGCTATCTTCATGAGCGCCACCGCGTTGCGGCGTGCGTAGCTCTTTCTTTCTGTGTGTGCAAAGCTTCGCATACGCCGGCGCGCGAAACCCGGGAGCTTTTCCCGATATCGCGGGGAAGCGTTCCCAAACGCGCTGCGACACACCGCTGTGTGCAATCGGTCTGAGTAGAATGCAAACGTGACGAATGCAAACGTGATGGCAAGCGACCCCTCGAACCCTTCTTCAGTGCGCTCCGTACCACCGCATTCGGCGGTGTGGCGCGACCTTGCGTGGGTGTTTGCGCTGTCGGTGCTCGCCGCCGTGCTGAGCGCGAGGTTCGATTTCAGCGAGCACGCTTACCGCTGGACGCGGGGCCTCGAGCGCTTCCAGCTCGACGAATTGCCGGGCACGCTGTGCGTGCTCTCCATCGGCCTCGCGTGGTTTGCATGGCGCCGTTACCGCGACGCGCGCCGCGAACTGAGCCGGCGCTGCGCACTGGAAGAGCAGGCTGAGCGCCTGCTCGCCGACAACCGGCGTCTCGCCAATCAGGCGCTGCAAGCAGAGGAACTGGAGCGCCGCCATCTGGCGCGCGAGCTGCACGATGAGCTAGGCCAGTACCTCAACGCAATCTCGCTCGACGCCGCGCGCATCCGCGATCTGTCCAGCACACGCGAGCCGGAGATACATCGCGTCGCGCTCGGCCTCATGCAGAGCGCGACCCACGTCTATCGGCAGATTGGCGGCATGATCCGGCGACTGCGGCCGATCGGCCTGGATGAGTTTGGTTTGCCGAGCGCGCTGGAGCATTGCGTCGACGGTTGGCGTGAGCGTCTGCCGGACGCGTCGTTCTCGCTGACGATCGAAGGGGACTTTGCCGGTCTGAGCGATGCGCTGACCATCACGCTTTACCGGCTCGTGCAGGAGGGCTGACCAATGTGTCGAAGTTTGCCCGCACTGCACGCGTGGAAGTGTTCATGGTGCGTGCCCCGCGCGAGTCGCACGAAGGGCACGACGCCGGGCTCATCGACGAAATCGTCGTCACCATGGCCGACGACGGCCCCGGCGTCGACCTCGACAAGCCGCGCGGCGGGCTCGGCCTGATCGGCATGCGTGAGCGGGTCGAGGCGCTAGGCGGCGAGTTTCACGTGGCGAGCAAGCCGGAAGGCGGTTTCCTGTTCTGCGCGCGGGTGCCCGCTCACGCAGGGCTTGCCGAACCGGTGAACTGAAGCCCGAGGCGGCTTGCCATCTGGGCGAGCTGCACGCCGTTGTCGGCGCCGAATTTCTGCCGGATCACGGACTGATGATTGGCCACGGTCTTCTGGCTCAACCCCAGTTTCTCGGCAATGCTCGGCAGCGTATAACCTTGCACGAGCAGTCGCAGCACTTCGAACTCACGCGCCGACAACTGCCGTCCTGGCGGACCTTCGCTGAACGCGTTGCGCAGCGCGAGCGCCTGCGAGATATCCGGGCTCAGATAACCGGCGCGCCGGGCGATGGTGCGCACCGCCTCCACCAGCACGTCGGGCGCGCTCGCCTTGGTCACGTAACCGAGGGCGCCCGCATCGAGCGCGCGGCGCACGAAAATCGCGTCCTCATGCACGCTGAAGATCAGCACGCGAGCTTCCGGCTCGCGCGCAAGCATACGGCGCATCGCTTCAATGCCGCTCGCGCCCGGCAACGACACGTCCATTACCACCACGTCCGGGCGCAGCGCGCAGAAACGCTGATAGGCCTGACTGGCGTCGGCGGCCTCGCCGCACACATGCACGTCGGCATTCTGTTCGAGCAGACGCCGGTAGCCCTCGCGCACCACCGCGTGATCGTCGACGAGCAAGACGGAAATGTCTCCCGCTGTCATGGTCAGCCTCCTGTGCCGCCGCGTTCGCCGGTCTTCCCGCATGCCGCAACCGACGCCAGCTTGCGCGAGTTGGCGTCGTTGCGAAACAGGATCGGCTGCTCGCGCGGTTCAACTGCGGCGGCCGCGCGCCGCGCTACGTTCACCACCTTCAAGACCGTGTCATGCGACGGCGACTTGTCGCAGACGGGGTCGGCATTGGCCGCATCGCCGGTGAGTAGATACGCCTGGCAACGACAGCCGCCGAGGTCGCGTTCCTTTTCGTCGCAACTGCGGCACGGCTCTTTCATCCACGCGAGGCCGCGAAAGCGGTTGAAGGCGTCGCTCTCGTACCAGATTTCGCGCAGCGGCGTGTCTTTGACATTCGGCAGCACGAGTCCGGGCAGACTGCGTGCGGCGTGGCAGGGCAGCGCCGCGCCGTCCGGCGCAACGCCGAGAAACACCGCACCCCAGCCGTTCATGCAGCGCTTCGGGCGTCGTTCGAAATAGTCCGGCACGACGAAGAAAATCTTGCAGCGCTCGCCCTGCGTGCGGCGGTAGCGTTCGACTACCGCTTCGGCTTCGTCGAGCTGTTCCTGAGTCGGCATCAACTGCGCTTCGTTCTGATGCGCCCAGCCGTAGTACTGTGTGTTGGCGAGCTCCAGGTATTCGGCGCCCATCGCGAGCGCCATCTCGATGATCTTGTCGACGTGCGGCAGGTTATATCGATGCAGCACGCAGTTGAGCACCATCGGAAAGCCGTGCCGTTTGATCGATGCGGCGACGCGCTGTTTCAGATCGAAGGTGCGGGTGCTGCTCAGGAAGTCGTTCAGTTCCTGCGTCGAATCCTGGAACGACAACTGGATGTGGTCGAGGCCGGCCGCTTTCAGGTCGCCGAGCCGCTTATCGGTGAGACCGACGCCGGAGGTGATCAGATTCGTATAAAAGCCGAGCTTGCGCGCCTCGGCGACCAGCACTTCGAGATCATCCCGCACCAGCGGCTCGCCGCCTGAAAACCCCAGTTGCGCGGCGCCGAGCGCGCGTGCCTCGCGCAGCACGCCGATCCATTGTTCGGTGCTCAACTCGCGGCTGTGATCTGTATAGTCGACCGGGTTGTAGCAGAACGCGCAGTGCAGCGGGCAGCGGTAAGTCAGTTCCGCGAGCAGCCAGAGCGGCGGCGCCACACCGTCCGGCGTTGCTTGAGGCTGCGCCGCGGCTGCAGGTTGTGAGAGATCGGTCATCGCGCTACTCCAGCCAGCCGCGCAACTGCGCGTCGGCAACGAACGCCCGCACGTCCGGACCCAGCCCGGTCGTGTTGAACGCCTGCTCCAGGTCGGCGATCAGAGCGTTCATATCGCGCGTGCCGTCGCAACGTTTGAGGATTTCCGCCGCGCTCTGATTGAGCTTCACCATCCCTTCCGGGTAGAGCAGAACGTGCGCGTTCTGAGCGGGCTCCCATTGCAGACGAAAGAGCTTGTTGATGGTCGGACGATCGGCGGTTTGCATGGCGCCGCCGGCGCGTGGCAGGTCGTTCATTGCGGAAAGGCCTTTTCGATCGAATCCAGCATGGTCCACAGGATATCGAGCTTGAATTGCAGGATCTCCAGCGCGCGTTCCTGTTGTTCGCGCCGAGTGAAATGATCGAGCGTGACCGCGAGCCCGTGCTCCACGTCGCGTTGCGCGAGCGAGATGCGCGAGCGGAAATACGCGAGGCCAGACGACTCGATCCACGGATAGTGTTCCGGCCAGGTCGCGAGCCGGTCGCGATGAACCTGCGGCGCGAACATTTCCGTAAGCGACGAGCAGACCGATTCCTGCCACGGCGCGCGGCGCGCGAAATTGACATAGGCGTCCACGGCGAAGCGCACGCCGGGCGTCACCCGTTTCAGCGACCACAGGTCGTCGCGCGAGAGGCCGACCGCGTCGCCCAGGCGCGCCCATGTTTCGATGCCGCCTTCCTGATCGCCATAGCCGTCGTGGTCGAGAATGCGCAACACCCAGCGGCGGCGTGTCTCGCGATCGGGGCAATTCGACAACACGGCCGCATCTTTGAGCGGAATATTGATCTGATAATAGAAGCGGTTTGCGACCCAGCCGCGTATCTGCTCGCGGGAGCAGCCACCGCTATTCATCTTCACATTGAACGGATGATGGATATGGTAAGCGGTGCCTTTCGCCCGCAACTGTGCTTCGAATTCTTCGCGGGTCCAGGCGGGACTGTCGCCGCGTCCGTTCGTCTGCGTGTCGTGCGGCGGCGCCGTGCCCAAGGTGTCTTTCGCGTTCATGCCGTCTCCGTTTTCTGCTTCATGGCTATGCTTTTGAATTGACGCTTCATAACCTGACTTCTGCAGTCATGCTTAACGTCATATTTCGAACGTCATTCCGTCGTACGCTACCTCGATGCCGTGTTCGGTCAGCGTGCGCCGTTCTGGCCCATCCTCGACGAGAATCGGATTGGTGTTGTTGATGTGAATCAGCACCTTGCGGACATTGTGCGCGTCGAGCGAATCCAGTACCTCGATCATGCCGCCCGGCCCCGACTGCTGCAGATGGCCCATATCGGCAGCAGTCTTCTTCGAGAGACCCAGGCGGATCATTTCGTCGCCGGTCCACACCGTGCCGTCGACTAGCAGCAGGTCAGCCTCCCGCATCGCGGCGAGCACGTGCGCTTCGATCGCGCCGAGTCCGGGCGCGTAGAACGCGCGCTTGCCGGTCTGCCGGTTCGTGATGAGGAGCCCGATATTGTCGCCGCGCTCGGGTGCGTTGCGATGCGGCGAATAGGGCGGCGCCTTGCTCGACAGCGGCAGCGCGTCGATCTGTACGCCGTTCAGTGCGTCCACGGCGAGCGGCGCGCCGTCGAGTGCGATACGGCGATGTTCGACGCCGCAATAGTGCGAGAGGATCGGCGCGACCGGAAAACCGCTGCACAGGTCCTGCCAAACGGCATCGGTTGCGTAGAGCGGCAGTGGCGTGTCGCGCTCGCGCAGCATCAGCAGGCCGGTGACGTGGTCGATCTGCGCGTCGATGACGAGCACTGCGGCAATGCCGCTATCGCGCACGCGGCGGGCCGGCTGCAATTCCGGATTGGCGGCGATCTGCGCGAGCAGATCGGGCGACGCGTTGACGAGCAGCCAGTCCTCGCCATTCGCACTGACTGCGATCGACGATTGCGTGCGGCGCGTCGCCTTCAGCGTGCCGCGCCGCACGCCGTCGCAATTGTGGCAATTGCAATTCCATTGCGGGAAACCGCCGCCCGCCGACGAGCCGAGTACCTTGATTTTCATGCCGCGCGGCGCAGAACGCGCCCCTCGTGAGCGGTTGGAAGGAACATCGTTGCGAGTGCGTGGGCAACACGTTCGTGCAGTCTCGGGTCGCTCGCTAGATGGCCGGCGCGCACGCATTCGACGTGGGCCACGGGAACGGCACGCACGAGACGCCGCAGATTGCCCGGTGGGCAGACTGGATCGCGTGAGCCATGCACCGCGGCGAGCGGCACGCCGGCCGCGGCAGCGTGGCGCGCCAGCGCGAGCAGACGGGTTTCGCCGAGCCAGCAGCGATGCATCAGGTAGTGAGCCTGAATGCGGTATTTGCCGACCAGCTTGCGTACGTCTCGACGCGAAGTTCTTGCGGGCGAGTGAGAGCGGCGCGAGTCGGCGCTGGCGAGCACGGCATTTTCATAGCCGCGCCATGCGAGCGCGATTGCATGTTGCGTCGTTTCGTTTGCGTCGCCACCCCGTTGCAAGCGCTCATGGCAGCGGGCCAGCAACGCGGCGGGCCGGTCGCAATGCGCGGCCGCACAGAGCTGCGTCCATGCCCGTGGTGCGTGTTTGCGCGCCGTGACGAAGAGCCCGCGGACCTCGCGCAACGAAGTGAGAAACAGCCCACGCATCACCACGCCCGTCACCGAGTGCGGATGCCGGCCGGCGTAAGCGAGCGCGAGCGCGGCGCCCCACGAGCCGCCGAGTACGCCCCAACGCTGCACGCCCAGGCGAACGCGGATCGCTTCAATGTCTTCGATCAGCCTGTCCGTGCGGTTATGGCGCACGCTGCCGTGTGGCGTCGAGGCGCCCGTGCCGCGCTGGTCGATCAGCACGACCCTGAAGCGCGTCAGATCGAAAAGCCGCAGCGCACCTGGCTGGCTGCCGCTGCCTGGACCACCGTGCAACACGACCACTGGCACGCCGTCAACTGCGCCCGCCACCGTGAACGACACACGATGCCCGTCGCGCGTACGCAGCGTATCGACCTTCAGCGGTGCAGGTGCTGACGCCTGCCGTGAAGCGCGCCGCATCATGGCAACATCCTCGCGAGCAGATTGTCGCGATCGATCAACTGATGCTTGAGCGCGCCCGCCACATGCAGCACGATCAATACGATCAGCGCATAGCCGATCGCCTGGTGAAGCCCGAAGAAAAGTTCGCGCAAGCTCGCGTCATCCCAGCCCCACTTTGGCAGCGCAATGCCCCAGAAGCGCGTCCCATAACGGTTGAACGACGAACCGAGATAGCCGCACACCGGCATCGCGACCATGGCTACATATAAAAGGCCCTGCGTAGTGCGCGCGGCGGCGCGTTGCCACGGTCGCATCGGCGGCAAGGGCGGCCCTTTGAAGGCCGCACGCGCCATGATGCGCAGAAGCACCAGCAGGAAAACCGTCAGTCCGACCGACTTGTGAAGGTTGAGCAGCGTCGCCTTGAGAGGCAGCCCCTTCGGCAGTCCGACCATATACAGTCCAAGCGCGAGCAGGCCGATAATGCCGACGGCAATCAGCCAGTGCAACGCGATCATCGCGCCGGCATAGCGCGGTGCGGGTGCGTCGGCACCCGCAGATAGGTGGGGAGAATGCGCCATCGTCATGCCTGTCTCCTTCGTTATCCGGTGTTTCTGCCGAACACCGTTTGCCTGGCCGCTTTGCGGGCCGACCGGTTTCGGCGGCTAGCTCACGACCAGTATTTCGCCGCGTCCGTCGACTGCGAGATCACCCGTATGGCGCGTCGGCAAGCTCGCCGTGCGCCACTGCGAGAAGGGCGCGATTTCATCGGCGAGACTTCGCACGAGGAGCGCCCAGAACACGTCGAAACCGCGACCGCCGCCGGTAAACGTCGGCGGCAAGCGCGTGGGCCGCTGGGCAAGCACGAGCGTGCCGCGTCTCATACCATACGCATAATGCGCGCCCAGTTGCCCGGCGATACCAATGGTGCCGGCCACGAGCCGCGACGCGGCAAAATCGCCCGCATTGCCGCCGACCAGCACGAGGCCGCGGCGCATGCGATCAGCAAGCCGTGCGCCCGCGTTGCCATGAATCGTCAGCGTGCCGCCTGTCATGCCTTCCATGTCGCCGGCGAGTGCGCCTGCGGCAAAATCGCCGCTATGGCCGGTCACGGTGAGGCGGCCGCCGCGCATTTCACATGCGGTGAAATGACCGGCGTCGCCGTGAATCTGCAACGTGCCGCCCGCCATCTGGAAACCGCTAAAGTCGCCGGTCGAACCGTGCACGACGATATGCCCGTCCGCCATCCGCGCACCGATACGGTCGAGCCAGGGTGCCGCGTTCTCGATCACCAGCATGGCGCCAGCGTGAGGCGCCGCGGGTTCAGTGGCGGCCTCATGGCGCGACACCTCGAATATATCGCCCACGATACACCTGTCATTGCCCGCGGGCAGGGCGAGGCGCTCGATCTGCGCCACGCTCATCGCCGCGAGCGATGCCGGCTGCAGCGCGGAAGCGTCGACGCGGAAACCCGGGGCCGTTTTCACGCGCAGCGTGGTGTGTTGACTCATGCGCGGCTCCCGTCGAGGCCTGCGGCAAGGCAGTGGAGGTGAAAGTGGTAAGGCCCCAGCTTGCCGCCGTAGTTGCCCGCCGAAATCCGCAGCAGGCCTGCCGCCCGCCCGAGTCCGGTGGCGGCGGCGATCCCCGCCCTCATCGCGGCGCCGACATCCGCATCCGTGAGCCCGTCGATCACGATTTCGAGCACGCAGCCGACTTCCGCGCTCAGTTCGCTACGCGGCGAGAGACCCGTGAGGGTGGGACAGAACGCGTCGTTGGTGGAGGCGCTCGCGCCTTTGTATTTGGAGCCGACCTTCGAACCCGAGCGCACCACGCCGCCCGGGAACGGCATGATCACATTCGGCAGCTTGCGCATGGCGGCGACCGCCGCTTCCGAGGCGGCGAGCGCGGCATCGATATCGCGCGCGAGCAGGATCAGGTTGCCGCCGCCCACGGCCTTGACGGTCAGCGCGGTGTCTTCGCAGACGAACTCGCCGTCCATGACCGGCACGCGCCAGTAACGCGTGTCGCCGAGCATCTTCGAGATTT
>Ga0157369_10009788_pt1 | contig 10965 bp, 10 predicted proteins | sample C25metaG_FD_113461 | JGI IMG/M metagenome (GOLD analysis project Ga0157369, IMG submission 113461) | Corn rhizosphere microbial communities from Kellogg Biological Station, Michigan, USA - C2-5 metaG | ecosystem: Host-associated > Plants > Roots > Rhizosphere > Soil | place: USA: Michigan... | reverse complement strand
GTGCCGATGCAACTGCTGGCTTATCACGCGGCGTTGGCGCGGGGGACGGATATTGATAAGCCGAGGAATCTGGCGAAGTCGGTGACGGTGGAGTGAGGGTATTTGCTGTTTGTGCTCGCGTGTTCGCAGAAAATGAAAGCGTTCCGCGACCTCCTTTAGAAGCGTTCCGTGGAGGGAGTCAAATTCTCCGAAAAACCTTGCTGGACGGGGCACGGAACGCTTTTTTTCATAGTGCCGGAATTGCGCAAAAAAACGGGGCTCACGCCCCCCCAGTCCGCAGAGGGTTTTCTACGGCGAGCCGTCGCGGAACACTTCTTCCCTCCCCGTATAGGCTTCGGCAGTGTGCAGCTACTTAGCCCAAATTCACTGTATGCTCATACAGTTTTTCAGCACGACGACGCCCGTCTGCACGACTCGCCCTTCACATGCCAGCGTCCTGCTAGCGTCCGCGAGGACGTCTCTCGGTTCATCGGCACGCCTTTCCCTTGATTTTTCCCGCGACAGGCAAGCTTGTTGATAACATTCAATTGATTTGAATTTTTCCAACCGTCTCGTTGTGTGACGGCGGCGCGACTGGCGGGCAAAGCCTCTCTTGAGAGAATGGAAACCTCAAAAGAGCCTGATGAAACTACCAGCAGAGGCAATGGAACAATGGGCGTCGGGGAATGGTTTTCGGGGTTTTGTAGCTCGCTTCGAATCAACGGCGAGAAACGGGCATCAATCGCGGCTCGGACCGCTCGCATCGTCGGTCGACTCAATTCCGACCTCCGCGGCTTGAATTCGGATACCGCGTACCGCTTCTACGTCGGGTCATACGGTCGCAGCACAGCCATCCCCAGTGTGAGTGACGTTGACCTATTGTGCGAGTTGCCTTACTCGCTTTATCAGCGTTTCCACGGGCATGCCGGGAACGGGCAGTCTGCGTTGCTCGCGCTAATCAAAAATTCAATCCGCAAGACATACAACGTTTCGGATATGGCCGGTGACGGGCAAGTGGTGGTCATCAACTTCACCGACGGCGTGCGGTTTGAAGTTTTGCCAGCCTTTGTCAACAACGACCGCAGTTATACGTTCGCCGACTCCAATAACGGTGGGTCATGGCGCATATGTAAACCAAAGCACGAAATGGAGGCTTTCTCTGCGAGGAACGTGGCATGCAATTTCAACCTCGTCGAACTCAGCCGTATGGTGAGAGCATGGCGTGATACGAACAATGTGTCGATGAGCGGCATGCTGATTGACACGCTCGCCTATCAGTTTCTCGGCACGTGGACGTACCGCGACAAGTCGTACTTGTACTACGACTGGATGACGCGCGACTTCTTCAACTATCTCGCGAATCTGGACAAGCAACAGACCTACTGGCTTGCCCCGGGTAGCGGTTCGTATGTCTACCGCGGCGATGTATTCCAATACAAGGCGCGCTCTGCTGAACTCAGAGCTCTCGAGGCGCTCGAGTACCAGCGAAACAACTACGACTGGTCGGCCAAACAAAAGTATCGGGAAATCTATGGAACAGCATTCCCTGCATGACGACATGCCGGTTGAGCCAGCGGCAACGCTCGAGAGTCAGCTGCGGGAGATGTACGCGCGCGCAGCGTACACACATAAGACCCACGAGAAGATGGCAGACCGGTACATTTCCCGGTACAAGCGCATCAAGACGGCCGAGATTGTTCTGTCTGCCGTGACCACGAGCAGTTTGTTGCTGGCCGTGCTCGGCGACTCTCACGCCGGGACGGTTGTTGGTGCTGCACTTTCGACGGTATTGCTTGGATTCGCTCTTTATTTCAAAGAGGCAAGCCTCGGGGAGCAAGCTCAGAAACACACCGTAGTTGCGTCGAAGCTATGGGGCATACGCGAGGCGTTACTATCACTTTTGGTCGACATGAGGGACGGCCGCGCGGTCGGTGAGATACGCAGCTCGCGGGACTGCCTGAACGAATCGCTGGAAGAGATTTACAAAGCGGCGCCCCGGACGGATAGCAAAGCCTACGGTGATGCGCAAAAAGCCTTCAAGCAGTCGGAAGAGCTCTTTTTCACTGATGATGAGCTCGACCGCATGCTGCCGAAGGAACTGCGGACGAAGCGCTCCTGAATCAGCACCGACACCGGCGGCGGCTGTGCTGGTCGGTCATGTCGCTAACGCACGCTTTGCGTCGCGCTCACCGGTCTCAAGAGGTGCGTGATGGGATGTGCCCGCGCACTTACCGCGCCTAACTGAGAATGTGCTGATGTGAAATTGAGTTTCATCGAGAATGAGGAGACGCATGTGTCGGATACCAGCGACATTAATGAGCCAGTGATTGCGCCCACGGCACATGTGGCCAGTGCCGCTGCCGAGCAGCCCAAGGTGAGCGAGGCTGCGTTCAAAGGAGTCTTCGATATCTCGGATGCCGACGGCGTGAACGACTCGGAGCGATTGCTCATGCGCCTTTGCCGGCGCTCGTTCCTCAGTCTGTGGTCGTTTGCGAATCTGCATACCGACCAGGACATGCGCGACGGCCGTGGGAGTGCGAAAGAATTTGCAGATGTTCTAGTCGTTTTTGGCGACGACGTCGTCATCTTCTCTGATAAGCACGTGGTGTTTCAACGCGACAAGCCGCTCGATGTCGCCTGGAGGCGCTGGTACAAGCGAGCCGTTGAAGAGTCGGCCAAACAGTTGCACGGTGCGATGAACTGGGCGAAGCGGTTTCCGGACCGGGTCTTTCTCGATAGCGCTTGTGAACGGCGATTGCCGGTTCCAATCCCGCGCGCTGACGACGCTCGCTATCACCTCGTGGCCGTCACCAGAGGCAGCTTCGAGACCTGCGCAGAGCATTTCCCCGGCAGTCTGGGAACCTTGCAAATCAATACGGCCGTTACCGGCGCGGCACACGGAGACACTCCTTTCACCGTTGGATTGGTCTCGCCCGACAAAGCATTCGTTCACGTCCTTGACGAGTTCTCTCTCGAGTTTGTCCTTCGCGAAATGGATACCGCGTCAGATTTCGTTTCATATCTTCGTGACCGGCAAGCCTTCCTGGGTACGCCCGATAGAACCGTATGGGCGGCGGGCGAAGAGCAGCTGTTGTCAGCGTATCTGACCAACGGCAACGAGTTGGGTAGAAATTTCTTGCCGCGCGATTCTCAGCGCGAGTCCTATGACGTCGTCATGTTCGACGAGAGCTACTACGAAGGTTTGCTCGCGAAACCAGAATACATAGCGAAGAAGCGGCTGGATGAGCCAAGCTATGCTTGGGACCATATGGTGGAGAATTTCATCCGCCTTGGCGACCCAGAGCTAATCGCGCCTGGCTACGGTCAGGACAACAGTGAGACGGAGAAGGCGCTTCGGCTGATTGCAGGCGAATCGAGATTCCGAAGGCGGATTCTCATCGACGCGTTGCGTGGCTTACTGAAGAACGCTGCTGGAAGCAACAAGCGAGTCGCGAGAGTGTTCACGACTGAGCAAGACCCGGAGCTGGTCTACGTTTTTCTAACGCTGCCAAAGCAGCCCGATGAGACTTACGACGAGTACCGTCAACACCGAATTGCCGTGTTGCATGCATATTGCAAATGCGCGAAGCTGCGGCTTCCAGAGGGCTCAACCTTTATTGGTATAGCACTCGACCATCCCGATAAGGATTACCGTGGTGCATCAGAAGACCTCTTTGTGTACATCTGTGAGTATCTGGATGAGGATGCCCGGGAAGAGGCCGAGCGCTATCGGCATGAACTCGGAATTCTGCCGGACGACAGGGAACTGAAGCGCATGAAGTCGGCCGAGTATCCTTCTTTCGTCACGAGAGCCGATACTAGAATCGACCCGGAAAAGCGGCGACGGGAGCGTGAAGAAAAGACCAAACGCAATAGAGCCAAAGCGGCGAAAGCATCGAAACGCAGGAATCGGCGACGATAATGGCGCCCGCCCACTGCCACGCACGTGATAGTCTCAGGTTTGCCGTCGGTCTTGCTGTACGGCGAATTATGTATCGCAGACTACGTTACACAATCATCTGACGTACGGCAACTACAGGAGCAAACCATTCTAAATGGGTGCGATGCCAGCGGCTGGATATGCATCACGCGTGGTCGAGGGCAGCGCCTCTAGCGTGGCGCCGCTTCAACGTGGTTGCTCGACTACACGGTCTTGTTCACGAGCTTGCTGGTCGGATGGTTCTCAATCATCCATCGCGCCATCTCAGCAAATGGGGAATTCGCACCGACGAATATGTGCGCGGTTCGTGCTGAGATGGCTGGATTCCGGAAGTCGCCTGGGTAGAGAATAATCTCCTGGCGGAATCCGTAGCCCACGTTGTCCACGGCCGACAAAGTCAAACCGATTTTCGTCTCGTGTAGCAGCTGAAAAATCTCCTTCTGCTGCGGCACGGGTGTCCGCTCACCCATCGAGACAAAATGGATGGCTTCCTGAGGCACCTCTGCGGTGAACACGGGGAAGCCTCTTGTGTCGAAAACTTCTGTTTTATTGCAGTCATGTAGCGCACGAATAATGCGGACCTCCTGCTCGTACTGCCACTCGACGGATTTCGCGCAAAGCTCGGACAAAGGTACAGGCGCAGCCTTATAGGAATCGATATGTTTTTTCGGACGCTCCTCCACGTACTCGACCGGTATTTGACCAGTGAAGAACTCATGGTCGGCATCGAAGGCGATGACGGCGCCTTGATACTGGTCGGCGTAACGCGTCACATCTATCTAGCGTTTCGCGATGCGATGCTAACCGTTTCGATAAAATGCAGTCACCTTCCCCGGTACACAATCGGTCTATTGCTTTCTACTCGAGTGACTTATCCATATTTGCTGTGCGCCAGGCTTAGATTGCGATGCGCGTGTCGAAAACGCGACAACTGAATTTCAGATTCTTGTACACTTCCGTAGAGAAGAAAGCACATACACTGCAGGAAAAGACTTCATCAACCACGCAACGGGGGCACTATGGGCAGCTCAGGCTCGGGTTCTTTTTCGGACTATCCCGGTACGAAAGCCAAGGAGGTCGAGGGAGACGGAAATGGTGTCGCGGGCGGCGCGAGCGGTGTCGACAGGTGCAAGCAGGCATTCTCCAGCGTGCTTGAGGATGTCGGCCAGTGCGACTTCTATTCGCAATTCCGGAAAGTGCCGGCGCCCGGCACCCAGTTGAGCATCTTCTTTGATAAGAAGCGCATCTTCGCCGTCGATGTGGACGGCGTGAAGGTGGGTGCGCTTCCCACATCGTTCAACTACCTTGCGGCTTGCCTGGCGGGCGGCGTGACTTACGTCGGCGTGGTGAAGAGTTCGGCGGACAAGCCTGTTCCCACCATCGAAGCTGACTTCGTACCGCAATAATTATGGCGCCCGCAGACGCAGTTCTGATTGTTGGGGAGTTGGTTGTCGACTACACGCTCGCCCGCCAAGGTGCGATGTGCAAGCTTCGTTTGGGTGGTATCGCGCACGCTGCGCGAGGACTTTGGGCTGCAGGCCTCGATTACTCTGTGGCGGCAGTCTGTCCGCAGTATCTGATAGACGAAGCGGAGCGCTATCTGAACGAGTGCGGTTGTAAGGAATTCATTTGGCTTGGTGATGTCGTCGGTGCACCAAACGTCATTTTGATTGGAGACACGACAGAGGTCTCGCATCAAGGCTACGAAGACTTGATGCGAGACACCAAGGTGGTGAAATTCCGCGCCCCACTCCCGCGGCTTGATGCTTACCAGAAGGTCGTTATCTTCCCCGGTCGGTTCGATATCAACGAACTCACTAGTGCTTTCTCTCCCGACGCACGCTTCTCATTCGACATCGCGTATGACCTGGACGACCTGTCGGCACTCGAGGCATACCGCGGGCGGGCGCAGGCGCTCATCATCTCGACGTCGTCTTCGTTGTTCGAGCGGCTCGGCAAGGACGATGTTGGCGGGTTGATAGCGATGGTCAAGAAGCTGTCGCCAGACGTGTTCTTGCTGAAGGAGAATCGTGGCGGCAGCCGGCTCTTTGATTTACGCAACGCCGACGTCGAAGAAATACCTGCGACCCTTGGCAAAACGGTCAACTCCGTCGGAGTTGGCGACGTCTACGCCGCTGTAATGGTGGGTCTCTCTCACAAGGGATGGACTGAAGCCGCGTGGCGCGGCTGTCAGGCTGCGACGGTGTACTCGCAGTCCACGTTCCCTGACGACATTCAGCGCGACGTGCAAAGAGGTTTCCTGCTATCTCTCGATGCGCTGCAGTCGCTCGGCGGGACCGTGCTTCCTTGGCACGACCGACCGCGCTATTCCATCTACCTTGCTGGACCGGACCTTTCCTACGTTGAGAAGCCGGAACTCGACCGAGCGGCGGATAGCCTGAAGTATCACAACTTCAAAGTGCGTCGTCCTATCCAGGAGAACGGCGAGTTGAAGCGGCCCGCGAGCGAAGCTATCCGTTCGGCTCGTAGTGCGCGTTGACTGGTATCTTCGCCTTCGACGGAAATGTGCTGTCGGTCGCCGACACTGTGCAGCCGATACGGTCCACGCCGGGTGGACAATCGCCACGTCGGGTAGGCGGCTGTTGTGCCGCCGAAAACGTTGCGCCAGGTTCGGCTGAAGAACCGGGAGCCATCGGTGATGACTCTGCACGTGAAATACTTTGGTGCCGTGGCTTCGTGTGCTCTAGCTTCGCGGGCTCTTGCTCGCGATGGCGATTAGTTGACTGACGAGTCGAACTCGAGGGTTGCCCTGTGTTTGAAACCCTGCCTTCCGAAGCTGCCGTACGGGGCTGCTGCGGACCGGTCGCCGGCACAGGAACCCGTACGCGGTAAAGATGATATCCGCCGATGCACAAGCCGAGGGCGAAGAGCACCGCCAACGCGGCTGATATGGGATGTCGAATTGAGTTTGCCGACGGTGGTCTCTCACCGACGCGACCGTTGTGCCAGCCACTGTATGCGTTCAGGCCTGGCTTTGTTGTAGAGGACGGTGTGTGCCGCCAGCGTTTGTCCTTGAAGGCGGATATTCCGGCAACGATGGCTTCGGCGTCTGCCAGTGGCGCGCCGGCCTCGTTCAGCAACGAAACGGCTGTTGAAAGCGATGTTTCTGAAGCGGCCTCCAGCGCGACTCCAACCCACGCAAGGTAGCGTTTAGCCTCGATAGTTGAACTGCTTGTCTGTATGGACATCGGCGTGGTGCGTGAAATTTTCGGGCAAGGAGCGAAGGTCTTATTGAAGGTAAGACGGAACAGGTGGAACCCACTCGCTTTGCGGCCCGAGGATGGCCGAACACTTATCGAAGTTGTCGAATTGCTCCCAGACCCTCCGATTGCCTATCACGTAGATTCTTCGCTTGGCGCGACTGACTGCGACGTTCAGCAGGTTTGGCTTTTTGGACGCCCAAGCCTTCGCACCAGGCCTCTTCGGATTTCCGCCCAGCACCAGGAGCACGACGTCAGACTCCTTGCCTTGGACCGTATGAATCGTTCCGACCTCGACGTTCGAAAGCTTTGCTTTATGTAGCAGCGACTCGAGTCCGCGAACGACGTCCCGAAAGGGCGAAATCACGTAGATTTTGTCGCGGGTTTCTGGCGCGACATCACGCAGTATGGACAATGCCATCTCTCCTTCCGCCGGCATCCAGTGGCCTTCAGCGTCAGCGCTTTCGACGTGTATCCACGCAGAAGGTGGCAGGTGGAATGGTTTCCTGCCTTCTGTACCGAACACCATCATGTCGTTGTACGCAATCTTGTTTGATATGCGGAACATCTCTTCATCGCAACGACGATGCACGCGCAACGGCGAGCTGACCCATAACGGTTTGCGCTCGTGGTCGACCAATACTGTCCCGACTGTCGCGACGCGGTCCGCGAGCTTTTGCGTGGAAAGCCGACCCGGAAGCCACGTTTCGCTCACGTCGAACTTGCCGCGCAATGCCTGCTGCGCGCTGAATGGAATGGTGAGAACGGGCTCGAGCTGCAGGGGGTCCCCAACGACAATCGCTCGCTTTGCACGCCATATTCCGCCAACGGCGCTCTGAGGGACGGCCTGACCAGCCTCATCGATGAGGAGCCACCCCAGCTCTTCTCTACCAAGATGTTCGAACAACCGAGGAAGTGAAGCGAACGTCGTGGAGACTACAGGGACTATGAAAAAGAGTGTCTGCCATGCCGCGCGTACAGCAGCATGCGCAGCGTCCGCCGGCACGTTCCCCTGAAGTACGTCGAATAGCGCGGTTAAGTTTTTCCCGATATCCGCCGCTTGCGAAATGACGAACGCCTTGTGGAGATTCAAGGCTTCCATGAAGACGCGTGTCCGCGCAGCATTCCATGCGGAGTCGACCCACGGAGAACTTTTCTCGCGTCCGACATCATCGGTATGCCACGTCGCAAAGGAGGGAAAGTGTTCCCCAAGAACTTGCTTAGCTTCAGCCAGAGATTTGCGTAGCCGCTCGACGACTTCTCTCTCCTTTGCCAGGGTCCTCTCGGCCGCAGTATGAAAGCCCGTTGAAGCCTCCTGGATTTCCACCATGGCATCTGCAAGCTCTTGCGCTGCCAGCTTGCTTTTTCTGGCCTCGCGCTCTACCGTTGCGAGTTCCCGACTCCTTGCGTTCCAGTTCCTATACGCTCTTCCGAGAGTGAATACGACTCGAATAATGCCCGGTCGATTGCTGGCATGAGAGGCCAAGGTCGCCGAAGCGCTCTCGTGTTCGATGCGCGCTCGTTCGTGTTCAGCGGCGGCCGCCTCCTCTGCAATCGCCGAATTAATCTCGGCCTGCTGCCGACGCTCCGCCTCGGCCGCAAATCCCTTCTCGCGCGCCAGCGCTTTAGCGAGCTCGCCAATACGCTCAAACCACGACTGTCGTTGTGCTCGAAGCTTCCTTTCAGCATCAAGCGCTTGCTGAAAGCTCGTCTTCGCCGCTCTCCAGTCTATGAGGGCTGAATTTTGGGAATAAAGCCAACTGGAAAACCCCGGCTTCTTCTCAGCGCCATCTCCGCCAGATGCCTCTGACGACTCGCGTGACTCGTCTTGCCAGAATCGCTTCCTGAAAATCGCACGGTTGGCCTTGCTTCCAAGGCGCGCGGCGAGCAGTCCCCACGCTGGCTTTTCGATGACCCGTGATGCGAATTCGCTGAAATAGTCGAAACCTTGGGCCCAGCTTGCATCGACTGCATCGATGCCAGGAATATCGAGGGTAACGTTTTCGACTGCGCCATTGTTTGCCGATGCAACGACGATTTCGAATCCAGATAGTGCGTCGCTCCAGAGCTTGACGGTTCGCTCTTTATCTTGAGCCTTCATGCTGGCCACGCCGGTAAACGCCTGCGCGGGCGAGCTGAGTTTGCTCAGAGCTAATGCGCGCGAAACGACGACCGACGCTACGAGGTCGCGCAAGAGTGTTGTTTTGCCCGTGCCGGGAGGGCCGTTGATGCCAAACAGTCCTCCTGTTTGTTCTACTTGCTCGAGTAGTTGGTTAATGGCGAACTGTTGGCCATAGACGAGTGGATGATGTCCTTTGCTGGGCCACCTACCATGAGGAAACACTTCGGGCGCCAGCGAATGGAAAGGCAGGGCAAGCTTCTGCCGAACATCTACACGTCTCGATTCGTCCACTGCACCGTCGGCGGCAAGATATTCATGCAATGCGGGGCCGACGTTACCTGCCTCGACCTGGCTCGCGACCAAGCTCAGGTCGTCCATGAAGAAGCTGTTGAGGAAGTCCGCTCCATCAGCTTCGTAGGCGTATCGCTCAGGCACCCGGCGAGACGAAATACGCATGCCGTCCGATATCTCCGGCATTTCAATATGTAACTCGCGGAGCAGCCAAGCAGATACCTTTCCGATATCCCCTAGAGTCACCGGGCGTCCGACGCTGATGCCATCGGCTTGCAGCTTATGACCCGCCTCGTCGCCTTCCTCGAGTGCCAGTTCCTGACGTAGCTGCGAGTCGAATTTCTTTGCAAACTCGGCGTAGCCCTCCAGCCAATTGGATGCGCTAGGTCCCGGCGAAATCGTCCTGCCCCAGGCCCACGCGCAGGTCGAAAGCACAGCGTTGTCAAACAGCACGCGACCGTCATGCGTTACTGATAGGCAAAACAGTGCGGTATCGATGTCGAGACGTTCGTCATACGAGTCTGGGTCCGCCCCGAACTTCTCTTGTAGAAGGTCGCGCAACGCACGTACCGGATAGACCCCGGCGTATACCTCGTGCCGCCAAGCATCGTTGCCGATTCGTCGCCGCATCACAGCGTGACGCTTATCCCACGGTGCAATCGCGTTCAGAGCGCGAAAGTCGTTTGTAGGTGTCTTTTTGTCTTCCGGTTTGACTTTCGGAACGGATTGCGGACAAAAAATTTCAATCGCCCGCCAGTAACGTAGTACGCTTGCTGTATCGGTCACTTGGAGATTCGGAGTGTGTTGTCAGAACGGGAATGGTCCAGGTAGTGCGATGCTCAGGTCCATCAAATAATACACGACGCCCTCCGCCGACAATGGTGTCGAATTCGATGCATCTTGATTGCCGACGCGGTTATCGATGATTTTCCGCTTTATGCTTATCACGTCGTGGCCGTAGAGACCATGCCATTTACCTGTACTACGGCCGATGTCGACAAAAGTTGAGGCCGACCTGCCAAGATTGACAAACATCCGTACGATTTGACGTCATCGGGCTGGCCACGCAAGTTATTGATTTGCCGAGAAAGCTCGGGCGTAACCAGAACCCCGGGGTGACACGTAACCAGAATTAATGTACCTCGGCACGCATGCATCTGCGATCACGCGATTAACCGGCTTGGCGAGCTTGCGCTCCGAGCCGTCGCCGATCAATTGAGCTGCGGCACATGACGATCAAGAGATTAGCCGTTGGACCCAACGACACGAGCCCCCGTATGGATCTGCACAGAACGCTGATAGTGGGGAATTCGGGCTCCGGAAAAAGCTGGCTCGCCGAACGAATCGCGAATCGCTTGGCGGCGCCCTGTGTAGACCTGGATTCGATTCATTGGCTTCCGGGTGGATACAGC
>Ga0157369_10009787_pt1 | contig 10965 bp, 11 predicted proteins | sample C25metaG_FD_113461 | JGI IMG/M metagenome (GOLD analysis project Ga0157369, IMG submission 113461) | Corn rhizosphere microbial communities from Kellogg Biological Station, Michigan, USA - C2-5 metaG | ecosystem: Host-associated > Plants > Roots > Rhizosphere > Soil | place: USA: Michigan... | reverse complement strand
GGGAGAGGCGCTCACGCAGGCGATTGCCGCGAACAAGGCGGCGGTTGAGACAAGACGCATTTTTGTAGCAGCTCCCCTGAACCGATCTTTCCAAATCTAGTCGGCTCTTCGATTGATCACACTCAACCAAACGTGGCAGGCAGCCGCAATGGAGCACGGGGAAGGAAAAGTGTAAAAGTCTCTGAATTCCGCCGTCAAGCTGCTGAAAATCGGCTCGCAATCACCCCGACTCACATTATCGCCGTAACCTTCTCTTAACCTTCATGGGCGCAATCCTTAACGCGCTCATAACCAAAGCGATTCGGCGGGGCGTCGGTTGGTTGGAAGGGGCGGGTCAGCAGGTCGGAAACAGAAAATGTCGCTCTCATTGGTCAAGCCGCAACACACTGAACTGAAGCCCCGCATCGTCGTGTTCGGCGTCGGCGGCGCCGGCGGGAACGCCGTGAACAATATGATCGACGCGGGCCTCGAAGGGGTCGAGTTCGTCGTGGCCAACACTGACGCCCAGCACCTCAGCTTCGCCAAGACGGATCGCCGCATCCAACTGGGCGAGACGATCACTCAGGGTCTGGGCGCCGGCGCCCACCCCGAGGTCGGCATGAACGCCGCCGAGGAATCCGCCGACGAGATCCATCAGCACCTGGAAGGTGCGCACATGGTCTTCATCACCTGCGGCATGGGCGGCGGCACCGGCACCGGCGCGGCGCCCGTCATCGCCAAGTGCGCGCGCGATCGCGGCATCCTGACCGTCGGCGTCGTGACCAAGCCCTTCACCTTCGAAGGGCGTCACCGCATGCGTCTGGCCGACGCGGGCGTGGCCGAGCTGCAGCGTTATGTCGACACCCTGATCGTCATCCCGAACCAGAACCTGTTCCGCGTCGCTAACGAACGCACCACCTTCGCCGACGCCTTCGGCATGGCCGACCAGGTGCTGCACTCGGGCGTGCGCTCGATCACCGACCTGATGATCCTGCCGGGCCTGATCAACCTGGACTTCGCCGATGTGCGCGCCGTCATGTCCGAGATGGGCAAGGCGATGATGGGCACGGGCGAGGCCTCGGGCGACGACCGCGCCCTGCTGGCGGCCCAGAACGCCATCGCCAACCCGCTGCTGGACGAGACCTCGCTGAAGGGCGCCAAGGCCGTGCTGGTGAACATCACTGGCGGCCTGGACATGACCCTGCTGGAAGTCGACGAGGCCGCCAACGCCATCTCGGCCGAGGTGGACGGCGACGCCAACATCATCTTCGGCGCGGCCTTCGATCCGGCTCTGGACGGGAAGATCCGCGTATCGGTCGTCGCCACCGGCATGGACGAGGGCGAGATCAAGCGTATCGAGCCCATCGCCCCGCCGGCCGCCAGCGCGCCGCTGGCCGGTCATGACGCCCGCCGTTCGGCCGGCGGACTGTACGGCACGCAAGCGTCGCGCGCCGCGGAACCGACGCGGGATGCGTATCGCGAGCCGGTTCGTGCAGAAGCCCCGCGTGCGCCTGAGCCCCGTGTCGAGGCGGCGCCGGTCGTGCCGACCTTTCAGGCCCCTGCCGCTCGCGAGCCGGAACCGCGCCCCGAGCCGGTGATCCGCGTCGCCGAACAGCAGCCGCGCGCCCTGGACCCCATCGTCGATCCGTGGGTCGAGGAGTATGAGACCCGCGCTCCGGCGCCGCGCGTCGCGCCGCAGGGCGACCTGTACGCCGAGCGTGAACGCTCTGCGCCCACGCAGCCCCAGGCCGACGACGGTTATGACGACCGCGATCACCGCCGCAGCGGCTGGAGCCTGTTCGGTCGCGGCAAGCGCACCCAGCCTCAGCACGAGGCGTCTTATGCGCCCCAGCCGACGCATCAGATGCGCGGTGCGGCCCAGCCGGCGCAGCAGGCGGAACCGGAGGCGGGACAGGCCGATGATGACCTGGAAATCCCATCCTTTCTCCGCCGTCTGGCCAACTAAACATCCCAAATGAAGATGAAGCGCCCCGGAGCCAGCCTCCGGGGCGTTTCTCGTTTCCGGATGTGTCTCAGACCGAAACAATCCGAAACCGGACTTTGATTTCGCGCTTGCGGCATGACCGCTAAATGAAACCTAGGGCGCAATCCGCACGGCGTGCGGCGCGCAAAGGAAAGAGCGAGTTCAGGTTTGTCGGTCAGAAGCGACCATCACGAACGCACCATCGTCGCCCCGGCCATCATCGCCGGCGTCGGGGTGCACACCGGCCGCCGGGTGCGGCTGGCGGTTCGGCCTGCGCCCTCGGGCACGGGCATCGTCTTCGTGCGCACCGACATCACCGATCGCGACAACCGCATTCCGGTGTCGGGCGAGGCCGTCGTGGACGCCCGCCTGAACACGATGATCGAGAACGGCGCGGGCGTTCGCCTGTCGACGATCGAGCATCTGATGGCCGCCTTCGCCGCGCTTGGCGTATCGAACGCCGTGGTCGAGGTCGACGGGCCGGAGCTGCCGATCCTGGACGGATCGGCGCTGGAGTTCGTGCAACTGCTGGACCGGGCGGGGTTCCGACCGCAGCCGACGCCGCAACGCTATATCGAGATCCTGGAAACGGTCCATGTCGTCGAGGGCGACAAACACGCGGCCCTGATGCCGTGCGACCGCTACGAGATGCGCTTCGAGATCGACTTCCCGTCGGCGGTGATCGGCAATCAGGTGATCGACTTCGTCGTGGACGAGCCGACGTTCCGCAGGGACATCATGGCGGCTCGCACCTTCGGCTTCGCCCATGAGGTCGAGGCCCTGCGCAAGGCGGGCTTGGCGCGCGGCGGTTCGCTGGAGAACGCCGTGGTCATCGACGGCGATGACATCCTGAACCCCGGCGGCCTGCGCATGGAGCGCGAGTTCGTGCGTCACAAGGCGCTGGACGCCATCGGCGACCTGTATGTGCTGGGCGCGCCGCTGCTGGGGCGTTATGAGGGCTACAAGGCCGGTCACGCCCTGAACAACAAGCTGGTCCGTGCTCTCCTGGCCGCCCCTCACGCCTGGCGTGAAGTGACCCGCGTGCCGGAGCTGGCGCGCGCGAGCTAGGCCCCGATCACCGCAATCAATCGACCGAAGTCCGGCTCGCCGTGCTGGAAGGCGCGGCGGTTCGAATAGAACCGCTCTGCGTCCGCGCAGGTGTCGTGGCCGGTCCAGACGGCCTGGCCGACGCCCGCCTGCTGGAGCCGCCATAGGACGAAGCCGGGCAGGTCGAACTGGCGTTTGTCGTCGGTCTCGCCGGGACGGAAGAAGCGCTCGCTGCCGGGGTCGTGGTGGGCGAAGCGGTCCTCGAAATCGACGCCGACCTCATAGCTGGCGGGGGCGATGCAGGGGCCGACGACGGCGACCACCCGCCGAGGCTCGGCGCCCAGGGCCTGCATGGCGGAAACGGCGGAGTGAATGACGCCGCCCAGCGCGCCCTTCCAGCCGGCGTGGACGGCGGCGACGATCCGGGTTTCGGGATCGGCCATCAGGATCGGCGCGCAGTCGGCCGTCAGGACGGAACACAGCAGGCCCGGCTCGGCCGAGACGACGGCGTCGCCCTCCGGCCGGTCGCCATGCCAGGGACCTTCGGCCACACGCGCCACAGCGGAATGGATCTGGTAGCAGCCGTTCAGATGGTCGGGGTCGGCGCCGAAATGGGCGGCGACACGCCGGCGGTTTTCGGCCACGGCGACCGGGTCGTCCTTGGAGCCGACGCCGGCGTTCAGGCCCTCGTAGATTCCGGTCGAGACGCCGCCCGCGCGGGTGAAGAAGCCGTGGGCGATGCCGGCGGCGGTCAGAAGCGGGTGGGTGATGGGGGCCAGATCGTTCATGCCCCCACTTATATCAGGCGTCCCAGCCGGGCACGACCAGGGATCGGGGGGCGAAGATGGCGGCGGCCTTGAACAGCGTTCCCATCTGGTCGTCGCCGGTCAGCCGGTCCAGTTGGCGCGCGATGACGCCGGAGGCGGCGGGACGGCCGGCTTTCAGCGCCTCGGCGCGGGCCTCGATTCCCAGCCGGCGCAGGAACTCGCCTTGGGGAAGGCTGCCGGTGATGTCTGCGCCCGTGCGGACAGCCGCTTCCAGCACCTGGGGGAAATCGGCCCATTGGGTCAGGTCGGCTTCGCCTGGCGTGGCGAGGGGATCGACCTTCTGGTGACGACGCAAGGCCTGGAGCGTGTCTCCGGCCTCGGGCCGGGCGCGGCCATAGTCGATCAGCAGGGCGGCGCCCGAGGCGGCCTTCATCAGCAGGCCGAGGTCGCGCCCAAAGACCGCCTGCTGGTCCGAAATTTCCAGGATGCCGCCCGGCGCGATCTCGAAGTCCGGCTTTTGAAAGCCGCCGGAAATGGCGGTCAGGCCGAACATCAGGTCGCCGTCGTCGGTGACGCCGATGCGGCGCTCGGCCCAGCCGCCGTCGGTGCGGACGAACTGGCGGGCGGGCATGCAGTCCAGCACCTCATTGGCGATCAGGATGACCGGGGCGTCGGTCTCGATCGCCGTCAGGCTGCGCACCCAGCGCGGCGACAGGTCGGCGCCAGCCAGGGCCTTGGCCTGGAGGTCGCGCAACGGGGCGCTGGGTTCGATGAGGATCAGATCGCAGGCTTCGAGAAAGCCCGGGACCAGGCGGGCGGCGCGCAAAGCGTCGCTCATCAATGTACCGTCGCCGGGGCCGACCTCGACCAGTCGAAACTTTTCGGGCGCCCCCAGCCGGTTCCAGGTCTCGACCGCCCACAGACCGATCAGCTCGCCGAACATCTGGCTGACGAGGGGAGCGGTGATGAAGTCGCCGCGTGCGCCCAGGTCAGGACGCGACGCATAATAGCCGCCCTTGGGATCGTGCAGGCAGCGGGTGACATAGTCGGCGACCGTCATCGGACCCGTCAGGGCGATCTCGCGCGCCAGACGGGCCTTGAGGGGTTCGGCCTCGCTCATGCCTCGGCGCCGGCCGGCGGACGCTTCCACGCGCGCCAGATCAGCCAGGCGCCGACCAGGATCATCGGGATCGACAGCATCATCCCCATGGTCAGGCCCAGCGGGAAGTCGGGCATGCCGAAGTCCGGCTCGCGCACATTCTCCAGCGCGGCGCGACAGACCCCATAGCCGACCAGGAACAGGCCGGTGATGTAGCCGGGCTTCTTGAGAAGATCGAACTTCCAGATCGCAATGGACAGGATGGAGAACAGGACGATCCCCTCAAGGCCCGCTTCATAGAGCTGGCTGGGGTGGCGGGGCGCGTCGCCGGCGGGGCAGAAGCCGTACATCTGTTCGATACGGGCGTTGCAGAAGCGCACGGCCCAGGGGACCGTCGTTTCGCGACCCCACAGCTCGCCATTGATGAAGTTGGCCAGGCGGCCGAACATCAGGCCGATGGGCACGACCGGCGCGACCAGATCGCCGAGGCGCAGCATGTCAATCTTCTGCGACCGGGCATAGAGAACGATGGCCAGGCAGACGCCCAGGAAGCCGCCGTGGAAGCTCATGCCGCCGGTCCAGAGCTGGAACAGCTCGAACCGCTCGCCCAGCGTCTGGCCGGTGAACAGCTGGCCGTACATGACCGGCTTGTAGAAGAGGGCGTAGCCGAGGCGACCGCCCAAGATGATGCCCAGCACGATCCACAACACCAGGTCGTCCAGTTGCGTCGTGGTGACGGGCGGCTTGCCCGGCGCCCACAGCCGCTGGGTCTTGGCCAGACGGGCGGCGTACCACCAGCCCAGCACGATGCCGGCGACATAGGCCAGGGCGTACCAGCGGATCGGAAGCGGTCCGAGGTGGATCAGAACCGGATCGAATTCGGGAAAGGGCAAGGGGCGTTCCTGTGAAGGGCGGTCTCTGAAAGGCGGTTTAGCAAGCGTCGCTGCGTCCGTCGCCTGTGAAGACGCATCACGACGCCTTGATGGCGCCCGCGAAGCAGCAGAAAGAAAGGTTTCGTTCACCATAGTCGGTGAACCTTCGTTAACGACGTTGAGGTCGGAGCCGCCATGCAGACCCGCAATCCCATTCTGGACGAGTTCGCCAAGCTGACGACCGGCGCCATGGGCCTGGCCCAGGCCGCAGGCGAAGAGGCCAAGACCGCCTGGCGCGCGCAGACCGACCGGATCGCCGCCGAAATGGACCTGATCCGTCGCGACGAATTCGATGTGCTGAAAGACGAGATCGCCGCCCTGCGGGCCGAGATCGCAGAGCTGAAGGCGGCGAAAAAGCCGGCTGCAAAGCCCGTGAAGGGAACGTCCACAGATGGAACTCAACCCGGGGACGCAGCCGGTTGAGCCGAATCTGCGAACAGGCTTACCGTTCTGTTAACGCCCGCGATTCTCGCGGACGCAGCTCGAATCGAGACAATTGATGGACATCGCCCGGCCCGAGGAAGTGGACGTGCCCTTCGACCCGCTTGAGATCGTCGAGCATGTGCTCACGGCCGAGAACCTTCCGTTCGACCGCACCGACGAGGGCGACCTGGCCTTTGCTCTGGCCGGCGATTGGAAGGACTATGAGCTGTGGTTCGCCTGGCGGCCCGAGGGCGACTGCCTGCAACTGTGCTGCGCGCTGGATCTGAAGGTGGCCAAGAGCCGCAAGACGGCGGCCTATGAACTGGTCGGCCTGATCAACCAGCGCACCTGGATGGGTCATTTCGAGGTCTGGGCCGAGGACGGCGAGATCGTCTTCCGCCATTCGCTGGCCCTGCCGATGGGCGAGCGCCCGACCCTGGCCCAGGCGGCGTCAATGATCGACGCCGCCATCGAGGCCTCGGATCGCTACTATCCCGCCTTCGACTTCATGGTGCGCGGGAACAAGAAGCCGCAGGAGGCGATCGACGCCTGCCTGTTTGAGACCGTCGGCACCGCCTGATGGCCGTTAAAGGTCCTGTCGTCCTGGTCGGCTGCGGCCGGCTGGGCTCCGCTATTCTGGAAGGCTGGCTGCTGACCGGAACGGTCGCGCCGTCCGACCTAATCATCGTCAGCCCGTCCGAAAAGCCGGCCGCCGAGGCGGCGCGGGCGCGGGGCGCGCGGATCAATCCTCCGCTGGAGACGCTGACCGAGGCGGCGGTGATCGTGCTGGCGGTCAAGCCGGCCTTGTGGCGCGACGTGATGGCCCCCTTGGCGCCGTTCCTGAACGACCGGGCCGTCATCCTGTCGGTGATGGCGGGCGTGACCGCGCCGACGCTGGCGGAAGGCATCGGCGGCTGGCCCATCGTGCGGGTGATGCCGACGACGGGCGTGTCGCGGGGGCGGGGCGTGGCCTCGGTCTGGTCGGCGGACGCGCGGGCCGAGGACATCGGGCGGGCGTTGTTCGATCCGATGGCCGAAACCGTGGTGCTGGCCGACGAGACCCTGATGGATGCGGCGACGGCGGTCGCCGGATCGGGCGCGGCCTATTTCTATGCTTTCACCGAGGCCCTGGCGCGGGCCGGAGAGGCGGCGGGTCTGGATGCGGCGACGGCGGATGTGCTGGCGCGCGCGACGCTCAGATCCGCAGCAGACTCTATGGGCGACGATGCGCTGGAGGCCTTGATCGGCCGGATCGCCTCGCCCGGCGGCTCGACCCGCGCCGGGCTTGACGCCATGGCGAAGGACGGCCGCCTGACGGCGATGCTGGACGAGACGGTCGCGGCGGCGGTCAGACGCAACCGCGAGATGGGCGCTTAGAAGCGTCCGCGCTCGATCCGATCGCCGAAACGCTCGAAGGCGCGGTCGGCGTCGCGCCAGACGCTGTAGCCCCAGACGTCGGCGATGTTGGGCGAGAAGTAGGAATAGTCCACCGGCAGGGTCTGGCCGTCCGCCGTGACGATCTCGCCCTTGATGGCTGCGCCGCCGATCGACACGCTGCGGATCGGGTCAAGGCCCGGCGTCTGACGGACCTGTTCGAAGGTCGGCCGGTTCGGCTTCAGATCGACCAGGACCAGATTGGCGGTCGCGCCCGGATAACGCTGGGCCAAGGCCTTTCCGACCTCGGCCTGAAGGCCGGCGATCTGTTCGTTGACCTCGCGGTCGCCGAGCTTTTCGACCTCGCGCTGAAGCTGCGGCCCGACCGTGACGTTCACCGTCGGCGCTTGAGCCTGAGCCATGGCGGCGACGGCGAGGGTCGCGGCCAGGGGTGCAAAGAAGGCGAGTTTACGCATCGAAATCATCTCCAAGCCCTGTCGGACCCAAGATGACCCTTGCGGCGCCGTTTCGCCAGTCCCCTGACAGGCGAAAGCTGAAATGCCTCACACCGTCTCGGCGACCGTGACGGTTCCCGGAACGCGGATCGTAGCCTTCAGTCCGCCCATGTCGCTGCGGTCCAGGGTGACGTCGCCGCCGTGACCGCGCGCCACGTCGCGGGCGATGGCCAGGCCCAGGCCGACGCCCTTGCGGTTCTGATTGCGGGACTCATCCAGCCGCGAGAAGGGGCGGAAGGCCTCATCGTACATGGTCTCGGGGATGCCTGGTCCGTCGTCCTCGACGATGATCTCCAGCCCGCCGGACGCCAGGGCGCGTGCCGACAGGCGCACATGCTCGCCGTGCGAGGCGGCGTTGCCTGCGAGGTTGACCAGGGCGCGCTTGAAGGCGAGGGGCCGAACGGAGGCGGTCAGCCCGTCGGCGACCACCACCTCGACCTCGGCGCCGACGCGTCGGGCGTCCTCGCCAGCCGCCTTCAGCAGGTCCGAGATCGACACCGGCTTGGGCGGTTCGCCAGCCTCGCCACGGGCGAAGTCGAGGTATTCGTCGATCATATGCTCCATCTCGTCCAGGTCGCCGCGCATGGCGGCCTGGCGCTTGAACGGCGGCGCCAGAGCCAGTTCGAGACGCAGACGGGTCAGGGGCGTGCGCAGGTCGTGGCTGACCGAGGCGAGCAGAGCGGTGCGCTGATCGATGTGGCGCTGAATGCGGTCGCGCATGGCCATGAAGGCGATGGCGGCGGCGCGCACCTCGCGCGCGCCATGGGGCTTGAACCGGGGCACGGTCTCGCCCCGCCCGAAGGCCTCGGCCGCATCGGCCAGCCGCTCGATGGCGCGGACCTGGTTGCGGATGAACAGGATGGCGACGCCCATCAGAAGGACGGTGGCGACCGCCAGCCACAGGACGAAGATGTGGGCCTGGGTCGCCACGGCGCGTTCGCGCGGGGCGATGATGCGCAGCACCCCTTGCGGCTCCTGCACCTGAATGTCGACATAGGCGGGGTATCGGGTGGTGTCGAACCAGTAGGGGCGGTCCAGACGGGCGTCCAAGGCCTTGTCCAGCACCCGATCCACCACGCCGATGGCCCCGCGCCGCTCCTCCGTCGGCAGGGTGCGGCCCTCCTGCAGCACGATGGACAGGGACATGGACCGCTCGGCGCGATTGGCCAGCTTGTCCAGGTTCGCCGGACTGGGATCGTCTTCATAGCTCTCGACGGCCCAGGCGATGTCGCCAGCCAGGCCTTCGGACAGGCGCGCGGTGACGGTCTGCCAGTGGGCATCGAAGAAGACCCAGGTCACCGCCATCTGCATGACCAGCACCGGCAGGACGATGATCAGCAGCGACCGGCCCCATAGCGAGGTCGGCAGGCGCCGCTTCAGGAATCGCGGCCACAGATAGGCGGGCAGAAGCCGCATCGGCTCAGTCGGGGGCCAGCATATAGCCGACGCCGCGCACCGTCTGGAGATAGCGCGGGTTCTTGGGATCGACCTCCAGCTTGCGGCGCAGGCGGGTGACCTGGACGTCCACCGCGCGTCCGGTGATGTCGGCGGTGTCAGGCGACAGGCTCATCCGCTCGACAGGCGCATGGGCGTGAAGCGCCAGGGTCTTGAGCAGTTGCGCCTCGGCCTCGGTCAGGCGCTGGGGCGCGCCGTCGCGGATCAGCTCCAGCCGTTCCATGTCGAAGACGGCGGTTCCCAGCTTGATCTCCTTGGGACCGATCGGCTTGCCGCCGGTGCGGCGCAGAATGGCGTCGATGCGCAGCACCAGCTCGCGCGGTTCGAACGGCTTGGACATATAGTCGTCGGCGCCACGCGACAGACCCTCGATCCGGTCCTCGGGATCGCCGCGCGCGGTCAGCAACAGGACCGGCGTCTTGGACAATTCGGCCTTGTTGCGAACCCAACTGGTCAGGTCCAGGCCGCTTTCGCCCGGCATCATGACGTCCAGCACGACCAGGTCGAACTCGATCAGCTCCATCATCCGCTTGGCGGCGGCGGCGTGGGCCGCGCCGGTGACGCGGTAGCCTTCGCGCGCCAGGAATTCCTTCAGCAGTTCGCGGATGCGATCGTCGTCGTCGACGATCAGCAGATGGCGGCCCACGCCGGGGCCGGCGATGGGGCCTGAGCGGCCGTGCGAACGCGATTCCGTCATGCTCATGCGACGTTTCCCCCGCTGCGGGCGTTGACCTGAGCGATTCGTGAGGCTCTAACACCGTCAATTTCGCGGGAGACGTATTTCAATGGCCTTCGTTCCTTTCGACGATCGTGACGGCTGGATCTGGGTGAATGGCGATTTCATCCCCTGGAGGGAAGCGAAAACGCACGTTCTGACCCATGCCCTACACTATGGCTCGTCGGTCTTTGAGGGTGAGCGTATGTACGGCGGCGAAATCTTCAAGCTGACGCAACATTCCGAGCGCCTGAAGCGGTCCGCCAACCTGCTCGATTTCGAGATACCCTACAGCGTCGCTGAAATCGACGCCTTCTGTAAGGAAACCTGCGCCAAGAACGGTCTGACGGACTGCTATGTGCGTCCCGTCGCCTACCTTGGCCCGGAACAGACCAGCGTTTCGGCCCTGAACAACAAGGTCCACCTGGCGATCGCCGTGTGGGACTGGCCCAGCTATTTCGACCCCGAGGTCAAGGCGCGCGGCCTACGTCTGGAATGGTCCAAGTGGCGTCGTCCCGATCCGGCGACGGCCCCGACGACGGCCAAGGCGGCGGGTCTGTATATGATCTGCACCATGTCCAAGAACGCCGCCGAGCGGCGCGGCTTCGCCGACGCCCTGATGCTGGACTGGCGCGGCTATGTCGCCGAGGCGACGGGCGCCAACGTCTTCTTCGT
>Ga0157369_10009784_pt1 | contig 10967 bp, 11 predicted proteins | sample C25metaG_FD_113461 | JGI IMG/M metagenome (GOLD analysis project Ga0157369, IMG submission 113461) | Corn rhizosphere microbial communities from Kellogg Biological Station, Michigan, USA - C2-5 metaG | ecosystem: Host-associated > Plants > Roots > Rhizosphere > Soil | place: USA: Michigan... | reverse complement strand
TTGAGCGGCTCGATGGTTTCAGCGTCTCTTACCGGAACGATCGCCGATGGCATCGATCCGCCTGAGCTCCAGCAGCTTGTCGGCGGCTGGCGAAGCCTCGATCCGCCGTTACGGTGGCTCTCGACGGAGCGCGGCGGAACGAAGCAGGCAAAATTCCTGTCGACCGCGACAGCGTTTCGCTGGACCGTCGCGGTCGGCGGTCACAGCATCACGACCAATGTTGTGAGCACATGAGAAACACGGAGCTCCAGGGGCGCGCGGCGAATTTCTTTCGATCGTAGGTCGATATGGGTGACAGAGAAACGGCCGCTTTGGTCGGCTTAAAAAAGGAAATCAAAACGGTTCGTGCAACGGCGCGCGAATTGAAAAGCGAGAATGAGCGATGGCGCGAGATAGCACGAACACTTCGAACGCTCGCCGGGCTTTCTGATGCGCAATACAGCCGTCTGTTGAATGCGGCATCCTTGCCGCTCGAGTAGGCCGCGCTCGCCACAGAGCGTTTCGGATTGGGCTTTCCGTAACAGCCCAGCCTTTGAGACATCGGCTCGAAACCGTCTCTTCCGGTTGCTCCTCCGCGCGGAGCGCTCACGAAGAAATGCTCCGATGTTTCGTCTCAGCCGTCGCATCGCACTCGCCGCCGTCCTGGCCTTCCTGCCTGCCGTCGCCTCGGCGCAGGTTTACTTGCCTCCCGGCGTCGGCCTCCCGCCGCAGAGTGTGATCGGCAATGCCCTGTCAGTATCCGGCAACGCGGTCGCAGTGCCCTTCAGCCAGCTGAAGTCAGGGCTCGGCGTACCGGCGCTGAAAACCTGCCCCACCAGCCAATGGTTCAATGCGCTGCTTTCCGCCGGCGTCCTCCAATGCCTGCAGCCGGCGATCACGGATATTTCCGGACTCGGTGGCGGGGTCGCGACCTTCCTGGGCACGGCCAGCTCGGCCAATCTCCGCAATGCCCTGACGGATGAAACCGGCTCCGGTGCCGCAGTGTTTGCGACTTCGCCGACGCTGGTGAACCCGGCCCTCGGCACGCCGTCCTCCCTCAACCTGACGAATGCCACTGGCCTGCCGATCGGCGGCGTCACCGGCATGGGCGCCGGAATAGGGACGTTTCTGACGACGCCTTCGAGTTCCAATCTTGCGGCCGCCGTCACCGGGGAAACCGGCTCCGGCGCACTGGTGTTCGGAACGTCTCCGACGCTGACGACACCAAACCTCGGAACACCGTCGGCACTGACGCTCACCAACGCCACTGGATTGCCGGCGGCTGCCGGACTGGTCGGCCTTACCCTCATCCCACAGGGCCGGATCACGCTGACCGCGAACACGCCCGTCATGCCGGCCTCGGCGACCGCGCAGACCACGACGCGGTACGACTGCTACATCGGCAATCTTGTTCCCTACTACAACGGCACCAGCGACCTGCTCGATACGATCTCGTCCTGTGAAGTCACCGATACAATGGTGTCGGCCGCGAGCGCGGGACAGGTCGTCAGCAACAACCTATACGACATGTGGTGGGTGCATGGCGGTGCCAACCGCATCTGCCTCGCCATGTCGGCGGCGACGGGTGGCGGCGGCGGATGGTCGTCGGACACTGGCGGAACGAACACGGCGCGCGGCAGCGGCTACACGCAGCTCGACCGCTCGACGCGCCCCTACACCACGAACAAGAACAGCATCACCAACTGCTTCAACGGCGCCACGAACTACGGTCCGGTCAACGCTAACCAGGGCACCTATCTCGGCACGGTCTACGCCAGCGCCAATGGGCAGGTGAGTTTCACCTATGGCAGTGCCGCCTCCGGTGGTGGCGCTGGCCTGATTGGTGTCTGGAATATGTATAATCGCGTCACCACGATTACGGCGGTGACCGATAGCGGCACCGCCTATACCTACAGTGGCGGCACGGTGCGTCAGGCACGCGCGTCCGCTGGCAATCAGGTGACCTATATTTCTGGCGTGGCGGAGGACAGCGTGTCGGCTACCCTGGCCGCGCGATCGCAAACCGCTGCGGTCTCCACGGCTGGAATGGGCTACGGCATCGGGTTCGATACGACGTCCGGCTATACCTGTGCCCAGAACGTCTTCGCCAATATGACGGCGACTGCCACGAGCACGGGCGGTTCCTCGGTATGTTCGACCTCTACGCCGCCGATCGGGCTGCACGTTGTTTCGTCAAACGAAAATAGCGACGGCACTAACGCGAACACCTTCGATCAAGGCACCAACAACGTCCTGTCGGTATCCATTCGCAATTGAACGGTGTGTGGAGGGATAGGCCGTAGCAGCGCGCTTCGGATTGAGCGGTTCCGAAAACCGCCCCGCCTTTGTTGGGCATGAGATGACGATAGGCACACGCAAGCAGCGAATCGCGAGCCCCGTCAGTCGTCTTCCATATCGTTCCGAATGAGTTCGTATCCCTTGCTGTCGACGACCTCGCCGCCCTCCCTGATCGGAACGTAGATGCACGATCTGCCTTCGGCGTCGGTGAGCTTGATTGCCTGGGGCATGGTATCCGGCTCGTCGCCGCCGAGCTCGAGCGCTTCGAAGGTAAGGCCGGTCCCGTCGAGGTGCGGATCCTGCGGCCGCTTCTCCGGCGTCATCGGCTCGAAGTGATGGATCACCTTGGCCATGAGGCTTTTTCCAGTCGAAGAAAACCCCAGGCTAAGGGGGGACGAAGCCTGGGGTTGTCCGATAGCAGCCGGCTTGGGGGCCTCGGGGATTGGCTGCCGGTACTTACAATGCTGCTCGGCGGCGCCCGTTCCTATTCAGGCGAACAGGTCTTTGCCGTTCTGTGTGAAGCGTACGAAAGTACCGCTCTCGTGGAGTACTAGCCAGCCCATCTCCACGGCGCGATCAAGACCGGCTCGGTACTCGGCTGGCGTCGCCTTGTGCTGGTACAGCATCGGTGCGTTGATCAACTCGATCATGAGCCTGCCGTCCATGTAGGGCTCGAGGCCGTTGGCAATTTCCATGATCTTGCGCGCCGCGGCTTCAGGATCGGCGAAAGGACGAGGCTGGACGTACTTATTCATCAGGCCGTCTTGGCCTGAGCGGCGCGAATGTGCAAGCGGTGCTCATAACTCTCCGCGGGCTTGTGACTGTCGAAGGTGACGCCGCAGACGCACCGCATCAGCGATGACGGCACTTCGCTCGGTAGCTTTTCGCCGCGGGCATGGATGGCCCTGATCTCGGCCCGGTACTCGCGGTCGCGCCGATATTCGTCAAACCCTCCGGCCGGGATCTGGGGCAGCAGGTTGGCCCACGCTACCTCGAACTGCGCGCGCGCCTGGTCGAACGTCGCAGCCGAGCCGGATCGATGCTGGCCGGGCTCGAGGCCGGGATAGAAGCCGAGGCTCCAGCCCCACTGATCGACCTCGCCCGGCACACCGGCGCGCTCACCGATTGTGCCGATGCGCACGTCACCGTAATAGATGCTCCAGCTTTCGCGGTGTGGATCGGTCGAGCGGCGACGGGCGAGCGTGGTCATACGCCATGACAGCGTGCCGGCGCCCCAGCCTGCAATATCGCTAGCCTTGGTGCAGGCTCGGTGTAGAGCTACTGCGCGTCGTATGGCTGATCAATGAGGGCGCGCCTTCCGCAGCCAATGGAGCAAGGCTTCATTGGGAAACTTCGGACCAAACCCCCTTATTATCCTTCATGTCACGATGAGTCGCTTTCGTGTCCCAATTGAAGCAGGAGCGCATGTCGCCGAAGTTGTTGTACGTACAAATCTCTCGCTCTATCGTCTTCCCGTCGATATTCTGACGGGACATTAGGACCATATCGTCACCCTTCAAATTGAACATGACCCCCGTTGTGCAAACGCCAATCGAGGGCTGGCAAGATCTCAGTGTTCTCGGAGTTCCACCATTTTGCTTTTTGGAAAGTTCGAAAGCGCTATCCGTCATGGCTTCCCAAGTCGGTGGACCGGAAGAATGGACGGGTGGCGCCAGGGCGAGCGGTTGACCGCTTGGATTGGTCTGCTGCGGCGTCTGCCGCGCTGGGCGCTCAGATTCTCCCGCTGATGTTGGGTTTTCCGATAGAGTCTGCGCCGGCTTTCCGACCATCGTCACGCCCATCGACTGCAGATCTTGCGGCGTGAGCCAAACCATTTCACTGGGAGGAGTGACCACCATTCTTCCAATTATGGTTGCCGGCACGCCCAGTTCCTTAGCGACCTTCGCCATCGAAATGGTTGCGGCATCTGACGATACCGTCTCACTTCCCGATTGATCAGATGCGCCATGCACTCCGATTTGCGCGCCATAGCTGGCGTACTTCGTCGGCCCCGCTGCAAAGATGAGGAAGCACGCTGACGCGCAGGTCGCGTTCTTCCCGACATTGGTAGCGATTTTTCCAAATCTCACAGCGTCGGCTAGCTTCACACCTTCGAGAAGGTTACCGCCCGGCGAATTCAGCCGGATGTTCACGACGAGCTTTCCTGCGCTATTCGACTGCTTTACGATCGTCGTGAAGGTTTCCGCGTCGCCAGGGACGATATCGCCGGTAACCAGAATGAGTATCCGTCCGTTGTTAGTGGCAACGCCCTTGATTTCAGCAGATATAGCGCTCGAAGAAATCGAAGCCTGAAGGATCAGCGCGACTAACGGCGCGCAAACACTATTCAACCTCATGACGAAACGCCCCCTAACTTAGGGTCCAGCTTCCTGCAACCAGAGGGCGCACGCAAGCAGTTATCCCCCGTTGGGGGATAGACTTTGGTAACCAAATCAGTTGAGGATGGCCGCGGAGCTTCAGAACTCCCGAAGCGGTCCCTTGCCGGGGAATGCGCTTCATCCGCGATAGGCGGGCCGTGTGGGCTTGCCGGCCCTATCACCCGCCGAAATGAACTGCCGCGCCCATTTGCCGTGGGCTGCGACCGGCTCACTATGCCGGGAGTGCCACGGCTATGCAACAGCCCCTCGGGGTAAAGGCCATGGCGCACGTTCTCGCGGACGTGTTCTGAAACTCCCGGTGCCAGCCTGCCGCTGGCGCCCGGCCTTCAGAAGCCGGTTCATCCGCGAGCACCACCCATGACCATCGAAAGACCCATGTTTCCGCCCCGCGCGGACTCCGTCCATGCGTTCCCAGCCCATCCCGCTATCGGACAGCCCGAAAGCCACGCCCTCACCGGTGAGTCTGCCAAGCCCGCCAAAGGCCCATCCCGTCGGCACCTGCTGGCCGGGCTTGCCGTGCTGCCGGCCGCGGTGTCCGCCGTCGCGGCCGCTCCCGTCTTGGATGCCGCACTAACCGAGCTCGTCGGAAAGTTCGAGCTGCTGCTTGGTGAATATTACGCCCGGCGGGCTGACTGGGGCCCACGATTGGCGCAGGCGCATGCCGAGACCGACGAGCTATTCGGCGTGCCGTGGGAAGCGGAGAATATGGAAGCCCGCTGCCGATTTTTCTCGGAAGCCACCGACCGCCTCGACGTCGACAAGGCCCACGACCGGATGCACGCCGTCGGGGAAGAGATGAAGCCGCTTGCGCGAGCGATCGTCGCATTGCCGGCAACATCCATCGAGGTTTTGCGAGCGCGAGCGCTTGTCGCGTTCTGGCAAGTCGCGCCGCTGTCGTGCGGCGACACCACGTATGACTTCGACAACGAGATCCAGTTCCAGATGCTATTTTCTGCGGTCATGGAATTTTGCAGGCTTACGCACAAGATCGCCACAACCGGCTACACGCTGCCGGAAATGCCGGACTTCTTCAGCCCATGTGTGGACGACGAGGAGGCGGCGTGATGGCCGAGATTTTCAAATTCCCCGGCTCATCGCCCACGCGCGGGAAGGCGGTGGAGATCGCCGAGGCTCACGACAAAGAAGAGCGCTGGAGGTCCCGTCCATACACCCGGCGTGGACCCAACATGCACACGTTCCTGTTCCGCAGCCGTGAATTGATATTGGAATCGGATGAGACTGATCTGGTTCAGGACGTTTGCCTGAACATCGACAGGGCTCAGACAAAGCTGCGGCAGCTCCGAGAGCGCTTGCAAGGCGTGCGAGAATGGGCAGCCATTCAGGTGGATGAGCTCACGGCCGCGGAGACCAAACTGGCCGCTGCGATCGTGGCTGCTCTACTGTCGACCCGGGGCCAAGAATGAAACGCCGGCGCCGATTCCGGAAGCGTAACCGGCAGCGGCGGGCGGCACACCGACGAAGGCTAAAGGTAACGCGGTGATGTTGCGCTAGTCGCGAAAGGGCGCGACGATGGCCCGTCGGCCTTTTGGCCGGCGGGTATTTTGATCGGCGGATTTTATTATGTCGGAAGCAATGAAATTAATCGTGGAAGGATATTTGAGCCTGAAAGACCGAGGAGCGCTCGAGGATCTCCGCGCACATAGGCAACGGCTCCGGAAGCAGCTACAGGAGCGGCCGCTGAGCGGCATCGATGCGGGCCCCGCAATGGAGGTATTGGACGAAGATCTGCGCGTCATTGAAGCTGCCCTCAACAGGCATTGAGGAGCGCAGCGGCTGGCGAGCCATCGCCGGCGGTTGCGTGGCAGCACCAGCGTAATTAGATTGAGCACCTGCCTTCGGTGCATGGTCATTCGGCACCGGGGGCGGCGTAAACGACCAACCTCCAACCCGCCTCGGTTCGTCCTGGGGCGGGTTTTTCTTTTCAGCCCAGGATGCCAGGGCCAAAATCGAGCCCGAAACGGAGCGCAGCGAGAGTGAGAACCATACCCGCGAGGCTGAAGACAAGGACGACGGCGAGATTGGAAGGCTGGCTGGCGGCACGAATGAAGCTATACACAATTGCGGTCATGGAGATCCTTCAATGAGTTGAACGGCCGGGCCTGCCAAAAAAACACCGCCGAGCTCGAAATATCGTGTCCCGGCGGCACCTACCCACTGGGGCCCCTTAAATCCCCAGCAGCCAAAACATAGCAGCAGTCCCGTTCAGCAAATGTGAGCCGACTCACATTTGTCGCATCTTGTTGTGCGCTGGATGAGAAAGCTTCGCGCGCCCGGCGGGGTTTTGATGCATTGCGCAGATATCCACATACCCACTTGACGAGTTCCATGTATGGCGGTTTCGTCGTCATATGGGTGTCAACTTTACCATTCGTGAATTGCGTGACCTCGAGCGGTTCTGCCTGGAACAGGCCGATGAGAGTGCAACGCCCGATGGCAGGGCAGGACTGAGGAGCCTTGCTGAGAACTATGCCGCCGCGGCAGCCTCGCTAGCTGCATCGCGCCGATGCGCATCGCCAGCTCAATAGACCCGGCCGCACCGTTCGCACCTGATCTCTATCCTGGGCCTCGCCGGCGACCCATATCGGCTTCCACCACCACCGTCTGTGGAACGTCCTACAGATCCAGGCTCCAATGGACTCGGCGGCAAGCATCGCGGGCATAGGACGTTTACATGCAGCGATCGCATTCGTTCCTGGGAGGCAGCGGCTCAGCCGGCACCGTCGATCGCAGCCCGATAGTTGCGCGCCATCTCCTCGAGGGCCGCACGCGATTCCGGAAGGCCGCACAGTTGGGCTTGCTCCAGGCAAATCCGCTCCATGGCGCGCAGTCGGCGCCGGTCGAGCGCCTCGCTCAGGTGATCCAGGAGTAGGCCGACCGTGTAGACGGGCAGGGTGATCGCTCGACGAGGGTGCCCAGACGCTTCCCGGCAGCGATCAGTGGGAAGCAATGCCGATCTAAGTCTTTTAAAACACGACGCAATTTTTGCCATTGACACATTTCCGGCTATCACATGGCCGTCGTGGCGGGCGTCGTGTTCTTCGTGATCCGGGCGCTGCTCGCACTGATCCCGGGGCTGGCCGTCAGTGTGCCGATCAAGAAATGGGCCGCGGCCGCCGCGCTCGCTGCGGCCGCCTTCTATCTGCTGCTGTCGGGCGCGGAGGTCGCAACGCAACGATCGTTCTTCATGACCGCCGTGGTGCTGATCGCGGTCATGGTCGACCGCCGCGCGGTCACCTTCCGCACGCTCGCGGTCGCCGCCATGATCGTGCTGATCATGGCGCCGGAAGCGCTGGTGCATCCGAGCTTCCAGATGTCGTTTGCGGCAACGCTCGGGCTCGTCGCGCTGGTGCAGATCGGCATGCCGCGGCTGTTCGCAACGCCCGACCATTCCGCCACCGCGCGCGTCGCGCTGTGGGGCGGGCGCGAGCTCGTGACACTGCTGCTCGCCTCGCTGGTCGCGGGACTGGCCACCACGCCCTACGCCGCCTTCCATTTCCATCGCATCACGCCCTATGGCGTGCTCGCCAATCTCGCGGCGATGCCGGTGGTCTCGGCGCTGGTGATGCCGGCGGGCCTGCTCGGGCTTGCCGCGATGCCCTTTGGCCTCGACGGCTTCTTCTGGTGGCTGATGGGAATCGGCATCGACTGGATGATCGTGGTCACGGAATGGGTTGCAAATCTGCCCGGCGCCATCGGGCGCATGGCGGCGTTCGGGACAGGACCGCTGATCGCGGCAAGTTGCGGCATCATCCTGATGGGGCTGCTCCGCACGCCGCTGCGCTGGTCCGGCGCGCTGGTGCTGGCGGCCTCCATCGTCTGGGCGATATCGCTGCGGCAGCCGGATATCCTGATTTCGGGCGACGGCCATAACGTCGCCGTGCGCGGCAAGGACGGCAAGTTGCATCTGATGCGCACCGCCAAGGATGCGTTCCTCGTCAAGGAATGGCTCGCCGCCGACGCCGATGCGCGCGACGCGGCCGATGGCTCGCTCGCCGACGGCGTCTCGTGCGACGAGGCCGGCTGCGTCACGGAGGCCGCCGGCGGCGGCTTTATCGCCCAGGCGCTCCGTGGCGAGGCATTGGCGGATGATTGCGAGCGCGCGGCGCTGGTGGTCACGGCGCGGCAGGCGCGGGCCGATTGCGGGGCTGTTGTGATCGATCTGGCGCGGCTCAGGCGGCAGGGCGCGCTGGCGCTATGGCGCAGGCGCGATGGATTTGTGGTCGAAGCGGTGAGGCCAAAGGGCTTTGACCGGCCGTGGTCGCCGTCGGAGGCCGGCAAGGCGGCGAACGACAGCAGGATCATCTCGCGCCCATCGCCGCGGCGCGCACCGGATGCGACGCCGTCGGAGACGGATTTACAGGCGGACGATTAGCGCCCAACAGAAAGCCCCGGCCGACGGCCGGGGCTTTTTTGTGTGTGCCGAGTATGAACGACAGCTTGGAGGTGGAAGTCCTCTGTCCAGCCTGATGACGGCGAAGGACTAGCGAAGCGCAAGGGCGCCATCGCGAGATGGGGTCTGAAGACAGCGTGGAGCAAAACCGCGGCCTGATGGACAAACACCGGATAATGAGGCCTACCCGGCCGGACGAGCGAGCACATGATCGCGAAGTCCATGGTCATCAAGGGACGGGGTGGTAAATCCGGCGGGCGTGCGGCGAAGGCGGTCGGTCTTACCTCGGGAGGTCTGCGCTGTGTCTCGGCAACGGGACTGAGGTCGTCGCAAGGCGGCCTGACCGCAGCGCAGAAGTCAGCCGAGGGCATAGTAGGCGGCGGCGCGCCGCCGAAGGCCTGAACGGTGGAAGAGGCCAGTAGAGCGGCAATCTCGTGCGAAGCCATGCGGCAGAAGAATCAGATCGAACTGAACTTGGGCACCGGAGCGAAGGGTGAAGCCATGAGCGCCGCCGCCCAAGAGGCCGAAGCGCGCACGGCGAAAGCCAGTCTCGAACGCCCGGCGGTCGCAGAGCCGTCGATGGAAGCAGTGGTCGAGCGTGAGAACCTGAAGGAAGCGTTGGCGCGAGTGAAGCGCAACAAGGGTACGGCAGGGGTCGACGGCATGAGCGTCGATGATCTGCCGATCTATCTGAAGGAGCACTGGCCGACGATCCGGACCCAACTGCTTGACGACACTTACAAACCGCAGCCGGTACGGCGTGTTGAGATACCGAAGGCATCGGGCGGCCTGCGGCCACTCGGCATTCCTACGGTGCTCGACCGCTTCATCCAGCAGGCGGTGCTGCAAGTCCTGCAAGCGGATTGGGACAGGACGTTCTCCGAGACGAGCTTCGGCTTCCGGCCGACCCGCTCGGCGCATCAGGCCGTGGAACAGGCGCAGACGTACATCGCGTCCGGCCACGGCTTTGTCGTGGACATCGACCTGGAGAAGTTCTTCGACCGGGTCAACCACGACATCCTGATGGGGCTGGTGGCCAAGAGAGTTGCTGACAAGCGCCTCCTGAAGTTGATCCGCGGCTTTCTGACCGCGGGTGTGATGGAAGGAGGGCTGGTCAGCCCGACGGAGGAGGGTACGCCGCAGGGTGGCCCGCTCTCGCCACTATTGTCGAACCTGATGCTGGACGTGTTGGACAAGGAGTTCGAGAAGCGCGGACACCGCTTCGTGCGTTACGCCGATGACTGCAACATCTATGTGCGCAGTCAGAAAGCGGGCGAGCGGGTGATGGCGGGCATCGAGAAGTTCCTTGCAAAGCGTCTCAAGCTGAAGGTCAACAAGGCCAAGAGCGCGGTCGCCAAACCGAGCATCCGCAAGTTCCTGGGCTTCAGCTTTACAGGTGGGAAGGAGCCGCGACGGCGTATCGCGTCGCAAGCGATCGCCCGCTTCAAAGCGAGAATCCGGGAGCTGACGCGGCGCACGGCTGGGCAAAGCCTCGCGCAGATCGCCAAGAAGTTGTCGGTCTACCTGATCGGGTGGCGCGGCTACTTCGGCTTCTGCCAAACTCCGTCGGTGTTGCGCGCACTCGACGAATGGCTCAGGCGCCGGTTGCGCGCCATCGCCTGGAAACAATGGAAGCGCGGAAGTACACGGTTTGCAGAGCTGCGACGCCGCGGCGTCGGCCGGAATCTGGCGGCACGAACCGCCGGTAGCCCAAATGGCCCTTGGCGGCTCGCAAACAGCCCGGCGCTCACCATCGCCATGCCGGTCGCGTTCTTCAGTGCACTCGGCGTGGCTTCTGTCGCGGCACAGCGGGCACCTAATCCACCGAACCGCCGGATACGGACCCGTATGTCCGGTGGTGTGGGAGGGGCGGAGCCGTG
>Ga0157369_10009783_pt1 | contig 10967 bp, 12 predicted proteins | sample C25metaG_FD_113461 | JGI IMG/M metagenome (GOLD analysis project Ga0157369, IMG submission 113461) | Corn rhizosphere microbial communities from Kellogg Biological Station, Michigan, USA - C2-5 metaG | ecosystem: Host-associated > Plants > Roots > Rhizosphere > Soil | place: USA: Michigan... | reverse complement strand
TACCTGCAGGTGTCCATCGACGCTTTCGAAGACATGCTCCCGAACCGCTTCCAGAACGGCGGGCACTTTGCATGGGAAGAACTCTTTCCCAAGCTGCTCGCCGGATTCCACCGCTCTATCGCCGCATTGGCCGACGCAGGCGTGAACGTGATCGTCGACCATGTCATGGTGTATCGCGAGGGCTGGGCGAGCACGCTGGCCGATTGTGTAGCCGTCCTTGAGCCGTTTGCCGTGTATTTTGTCGGCGTGCGCTGCTCACTCGAAGAGGCGATGCGTCGCGAGCAAGCCCGAGGCGGCCGGTTCATTGGCACGGCAGAACGACAATTCCCGCGGGTGCATCGCCACAACCTGTATGACGTGGAAGTGGATACCACCCGCACTAGTCCTGAGGTGTGCGCCGAGCAAATACGAGCCTTCGTCAGCAGTCATGACCCTACAGCCTTTGCTCGTCTTCGTCAGATGCCACACCAGTCCATCCCATAGTAGAAGGTCATCTGATCAGAATGCACCTCTGCTATGCCGCTCCAGACTGGCAAGAGAGCCGTGAGCAGCATCTGCGGGTGGCTCTCCGCGCAGATTACGATCCGATAGTCACGTACGAAAGCGAGGATGCGAGATGCCCGTAACCATCGAGATGCCTGTGCTTGAAAGCGATATTCTGCGCGAGAATCCGCTGAGCGACCCAGCCAACCGCCGCGTGCCGGTCATCCTGCCGCCGGACTACGCCGATTCTGAGCGCCGCTATCCTGTCCTCGTCGCGCTGACTGGTTTTACTGGCAAGGGCATCATGCTGCTCAACGAGGACTCATGGCAGCCGAATCTGGCCGAGCGGCTGGAGCGCCTCTACGCCGCGGGGATGCCCCATGCCATCGTCGTCTTGCCCGACTGTTTCACGCGCTACGGCGGCAGCCAGTATATCAACTCCGGGGCGACGGGCCGCTACGAAGATTACGTGATTGATGAGATCATCCCCTGGGTGGACGCGCACTACCGGACGCTGGCGACGCCACAGTCGCGGGGTGTCTTCGGCAAGTCCAGCGGCGGCTATGGCTCGATGATCCTGGGCATGCGCCACCCCGAAGTCTTTGGCGCGCTGGCATGCCATAGCGGCGATATGTTCTTCGAGCTCTGTTATGCGCCCGATTTTCCGAAGGCCTGCAACCGCTTCAACGCCAACGGCGGCGTCGAGGCATGGTGGAAGCAGTTCGAGGCGCAGGTGAAGAAGAACGGCGCCGACTTCGACGCGCTGAACATCCTGGCGATGGCGGCATGCTATTCGCCCGATCCCAACGCGCCACTGGGCATCAGTCTGCCGATGGACCTGCACACCTGCGCGCGCGTCCCTGAGGTCTGGGCGCGCTGGCTGGAGTGGGATCCGGTGGAGCTGCTCGACCGCTACGGCGAGCATCTGCGCGAGATGCGGCTGGTCTTCATCGATTGCGGCGACCACGACCAGTTCAACCTGCACTATGGCGCGCGGCTGATGGCTGCCCGGCTTGCCGCCCGCAACATCGCCTTCGAGCATGAAGAATTCGACGACAATCACACGAGCATCCAGTATCGCTACGATGTCTCGCTGCCGAAGCTGCTGGCCGCGCTCGATCACGAATAGTCGCGGGTGACGCGGGGCAACGCTGGCACAGTATACTTATGATGGCGGCGGCGTATGCCCCTGCCGATGGCGTCTATGGGACGACGACTAGCCAGATTGAGGAGTGCCTGCATGTCTCTCTCCAGTTCCATGCACGATGACATCGAAGAAATCCTGATCTCCGCTCCGGTGCTTCAGGCGCGTATCACCTCGCTCGCCGCGGCCATCCAGGAGGATTACGCCGGTCGCCAGCTCTTGCTGGTGGGGATTCTCCGTGGCGCGATGATGTTCATGTCGGACCTGGCGCGCCAGCTCGATATGCAGCTGGAGATGGATTTCATGGCGATCAGCAGCTACGGTAGCGCGACGGAGTCCAGTGGCGTGGTGCGCATCCTCAAAGACCTGGACACCTCGATTGAGGGACGACATCTCCTCATCGTCGAAGACATCATCGATAGCGGGCTGACGCTGAAGTATCTGACCGAGAATCTGGCCCGCCGCAATCCCGCCAGTATCGCCGTCTGCGCTCTGCTGGATAAGGTGAAGGCGCATGGCGACGACATCATTCAGCCGCAATACACCGGTTTCAACATCCCCAGCCGCTTCGTCGTCGGCTATGGGCTGGACTACGCGCAGAAGTACCGCAACCTGCCGTATATCGGCGTGCTCAAGCCAAGCGTGTATACGGAGTAAGATGGCGGCTGGCGGTTAAACACCGCCTGAACTGCCTCGCTTTCGCGCCGCCGCGAAGTCCGCGCAGGTGGACTTCATATCGTTGCACCATAGGAGACGACTGTTTTCCTTCCTCTCAATGAGCAAAGTAGTTGCAGTAAAGTAGTTGCAGTAAGAAATGGGGCGTGATGACTGAGAACTACAGCGCACACTCCACCACGGGCGGCGATCGCGGCGATAACGTTCGGCGTGACGCCAGTGAAGTTACGCTCGACGCTCCAAGCGGATGGGGCGACCAGCCAACGAGGGGGATATTCTGGCCAAGCCAGGCAATTGCCGTGGGGCCGGGATGGTTTTCCGACTTCCACCATCACTACGCCACGCAGGTCTGCATCAGCTTTGGCGCTCCGTTGCGCGTACGAATGTATGCGAGTGGACCATACACCGAGCAGCGGAGCCTCATTGTAGGCCCACATGTCCCGCACGAGCTCGAGACTACTGGGATTCCTTGCTTCGTGCTCTGGAGCGAGTCTCGCGCGCTGGCGGATCTCGCCCGCCATCTGCGGATCACGTCCGCCTCCGAACTCCCAGCCCTGCCCGAGGATCTGCTGAGCGTCCTCCGGTCCCTCCTCCTGGCGTCTGGGGAGCAGGCGCTAGACGAACGGGCTGGGCGGGCTCTCCTCTCACGCGTCCTCACCACACTAGTCGGACCGAGCTGGGATGAAGGCCCCGACGATCCGCGGATAGCGGAGGCGCTATTGCTGGTGACCCCTCAGTTCCTCGTAGAGCAATCCCAGCCAATCAAGCACCTGGCCATCTGTGTCCATCTCTCGCCGGGCCGTTTTCGCCACCTCTTTCGCACCGAGATGGGCATTTCGGTGCAGAGTTATCTGCGCTGGCGTCGCTTGTACACCGCGCTGCGCACCACTGTATATGGGGCTTCTCTCACTGAGGCGGCTCATGCAGCGGGATTCGCTGACTCGGCGCACCTGACGAGAGTCTTTCGCGCCACGTTCGGGTTGCCGCCCTCACGCATTTTCAAAAATAGCCACGCTGTTCAATTTATTCTTGGCGCTGAGAGCTAGAGTCTGCATCGTCAGACGTGAACGGGGCAGCGGAGATGCGAAAGACCCGTGCACATTGCTTACAGCAAAGGGAAACAGCACATGGAAATCTCAGTAAGAAACGCTGGAGAGCAGCCAGTGGTGAACAGACTGCTCCTCGCGTGCGGCGCCATTGGCCCACTGCTCAACATCGTTGTCGTGCTCATCCTTGGGGCCACACGTACTGGCTACAATGCCTGGCAAATGCCCGATAGCTCGCTGGAATTGGGAGCGGGTGGGTGGATACAAATTTCCAACTACATCATCAGTGGACTGCTCCTGCTCGGTTTTGCCATCGGGCTCAGGCAGGTTCTGCGCACAGGGAGAGGATCCACCTGGGGACCCATCCTGCTAGGCATCTACGGCCTCAGCTTCATTTTGATTGCGATCTTTATCACCGACCCGGTGTTGGGGTACCCACCCGGAGCGTCGACCACGGCAACCATTCACGGAACCATTCATATTCTCTTTGGCCCGGTTCAGTTCCTCTCGCTGGCTGCTGCTTGCTTCGTGCTGGCACGGCGCGATGTTGCCGATCCTGCCAGGCGCGGCTGGGTCTGGTATTCGATTGCCACTGGTCTGCTGGTAGTCGCCTCTTATATTGCCTTCGTCCTCACCTACAAATTGTTGGACGGGGGTCCAGTAGGACTCATTGAACGGATTGGCATCTTTAGTGGCGGGTGTTGGGTCGCCCTGCTGGCAATCCGCCTGATGGGTAAGAGGCTCCTATCCGCTTGACGTCTATCGCGATGGTTGGACCCCGCCCTGTCAGGCGATTGACGGTCGAAAAACCTGTGGCTTGATTCGGTGGTGTCCTCCCTCGCGCGCCTTTATACCTCCTTCATGAAAGAGGCTCCTTGTGTACTCGATGTACTCGTGGCTCGTCTTCGCCCACCTGCTGGGTGTATTCGGCTTTCTCATGTCGCACGGCGTCGCGACGTTCGTCACGTTCAGAGTGCGCGCCGAAAAAGATGTCACTGCGCTGCGTGCGCTTTTAGCGCTCTCGGGGCAATCTGGTATCGCCATGAATGTCTCCCTGCTGGTGCTCCTGGTCGGAGGTATCAGCGCCGCGATTGTGGGAAACATCTCGAGCAGCTGGCCGTTTGCGGCTCTGGTCGTGCTCATCGTCGTGTCGGGCCTGATGTCAGCCTTCCCCGGACGCCAACTTCGCAAGATCCGAGCGGCGGCAGGGTTGACCGGCCGAATCAAGGTAACAGGCGAGGCCAACCCGGTAGCGCTCGCGGCTAGTCAGGCGGCATTCAATCCGTGGGTCAGTGTGGTCACTGGCGGCATTGGTTTGGCTATCATCCTGTGGCTGATGGTATTGAAGCCATTCTAGTTACGGAGGAATAGTCACACAGCTACCACCCACAGCGCATAGGCCACGCGCGCTGGAATCGTCAGATGCGAGCCGTCGGCCAGCGCGAGCACAGCGTCGCTCTCGTCGGGCTGTGGCGGCCCGCTGACCAGCGAAAGCTGCGTGCCGGGGACGATACCGCGGTCGTGCAGATAATGGATGATGGCCTCCTCGTCCTCGACCACCTCCGAGACCAGCAGCAGCCGCATGGGCTGTCCTGGCGGGGCCAGCAGCAGGCGGATCGCATCGTGGTCTTTCAGATAGTTACGCGCGTCGGGGACCGAGCCGGGGATAGGGTTACCGTGAGGGCAGGTGGTGGGCTGGCCGAGCGAGGCGACCACGCGCTCCTCGACCGCGCCAGAGATATAGTGCTCCAGCCGACAGGCCTCCTCATGCACCTGATGCCATTGCATGCCGAGCATATCCACCAGAAAGCGTTCCGTCAGCCGGTGGCGGCGCAAGACGCCCTCGGCGTACGTCACCCCCTTGGGGGTGAGTGTCACCTGGCGCCTGCTATCCATCTCGACGTAGCCGTCGCGCACCATGCGCTTGAGCGTCTCCGTCACCGTCGGCGGCGCGACCCCGAACTTTTCCGCCAGCCGCGCGCCGATGACGACATCGCCTTCCATGCCCATGTTATAGATCGTTTCGAGGTATTGCTCGACTACCTCAGACGCCTTCGCGTCATGCGCAACCGTTTCGCTCACGTCGCCGCTCCTGCCTATCTCATATGTGATAGCCGCATTATCCCATATTCTCTGCAATGAGCATACGAGCGGCAGTTACGGCAGCGCGCTACCCCAGCCCGTGCTCGCGCGCCCAGAGGGCGGCCTGTGTCCGGTCGCGTAGCGCCAGCTTGCCCAGGATGTTCGAGACGTGGTTCTTGACCGTGCCCTCGGTGATGAAGAGCGCCTCGCCGATCTCGCGATTGCTTGCGCCGCGGGCGATATAGCCCAGAATCTCGCGCTCGCGGTCCGTCAGCTCCTCGCCAACGGGCAGCGCGGCGGCGGAACCAGACGCGCCGGAGCGTTGCGCGGTGGCGGAGGTATCGGGCTGGGCCAGGTGCGCCACCAGCTTCGCCGCCACCGACGGCTGCAAGGGCGAGCCGCCCGCGTAGACCACACGAATGGCGTCGAGCAGCTCGGCGGCTGAGGAGTCCTTCAGCAGATAGCCCTTGGCTCCGGCGCGAATCCCCCGGAACACATATTCCTGGTCGTCGAAGGTCGTCAGGATGAGCACGCGCACGTCCGGCCAGAGCTCGCCGATCTGCTCGGTTGCCTGCACGCCATCCATCACCGGCATGCGGATATCCATCAGCACGACATCGGGCAGCGCGCCGCCGCGCTCCAGCTCGGCGATGCGCGTCAGCGCTTCCTCACCATTGCCCGCGACCCCGACGACCGCGATCCCGCTCTCCAGATCCAGCAGCCGCTGAAAGCTCTGGCGCAGGAGCATCTGATCGTCCACAATCAGCACGCGAATCGCCCTGGCCGTCTCCTGTTGCTCAGAGTGCTCAGATGTCCCGGTGGTCATTGTCCCGCCTCCACCTTCGAATCGCCGCTGGCGACGAGCGCGCCCGGTGTCGTCCCCGATGTCGTCCCCGATGTCGTCCCCGGTGTCATGGCTGATGGTGTCGTGTCCGAAGGCGTCGCGAAGGGCGCCGTCGGCAACCTGACCTCGACACGCCAACCAGCGCCTGGCTCCGGCCCCGCCATAACGCTGCCCCCCACCAGCGCGATACGCTCGCGAATGCCCTGCAGGCCGAAGCCAGACGGGGTTTCCTTCGCGCCATCGGCGGGATGCGGCCCGTTGTCGAGCACGGTCAGCTCCACCTGCCCGCTATCTGGCGTGCCATCGCCATTGCTATCCACCTCGCCGTCCACGCGCAGCCGCACCAGCACCTTCGTCGCCTGGGCGTGCTTGCGGATGTTGGTGAGCGCCTCCTGCACGCAGCGATAGAGGGTTACGCGCAACTCGGGCGCAAGCCGGTCAATCTCGCCCTCCTCATCGAGGATGATCTCCGTCTCAGGCAGCACCGACTCGAACTCGCGCACCAGCCGCGCCAGCGCCTCGGTGAGTGTTAGCCGCGCCAGATCGGTTGGACGGAGCGCGATCACCGACTGGCGCACCTCTGCCAGACACTCCGCAGCCGCCCGTCGCGCCTCCACCAGCTCTTCATGCAGACGCGGATCGTGATGCTCTTCGAGCTTGAGCGCCGTCTCGAGCTGGACGGCGAGGATGGTCAGGTAGTGGCCGAGCGTGTCGTGAATCTCGCGCGCCATCCGGTTGCGCTCGCGCGTGACGGCCAGCTCCTCCACCTGGTCGGCGTGCGCCTGAAGCTGCTCCTGCGCGGCCTCCAGCTCGGCTACCAGCGCCTCGGCCCGTTCGCGCTGCTGGCGTTGCTGGCGCATGAAGAACGGGAAGGTGAGCGCATAGAGAAATGCGGGCGCAAGCGTCAACTGGTTTTGCAGGATGACTGTCGCTGGGAGCCCAAGTGAGGCGATCAGGACCACCAGCATCGTGCCAAGCGCGATAATTCCCCCAAAGAGGAGCCCTGGCCGCGTTGGATACACCAGAATGTAGATGGCAATCGTCACCACTGGCAGCAGCCAGTCGAGCGACATCCCCACGAAGATGAGCGCGATTGCCCAGAAGGTTGCGACCGCCAGCCCGAACATCAGTAGATGCGCCTGGTTCATCGTGATGACGATGCTCCTACTGGTCAGCAGTGCAAAACAGGCAAACCAGAGGATGTTGGCGGCGGTGAAGGCAAGAAAATTAGCCAATGTCAGCGGATGCGTGGTCAGCAGCGTGAAAACATAACCGGCCAGTGCGGTAATGTAGCCCAGCGCATTGACGAACGCGCCGGGGTTCGTAGTACCCTCGTCTTGCAGAACGGGATTCAGACCAGGCAAATTGCGTGTCACTCGCCGTAGCATGCTGACCTCCAGAGCGCGAGGGTATGCTGGTACGCCGCATCGCGCTCTGGCATCATTATAGCCGTCCGCAACCGTGCCGACATGTGCCGCACGTCATGTCGCGCATGGGTGTGTGCATGCCGGGGGTATGCCGGGGGTCATGTCGCTGAGTTGCGGCTCAGGTGAGGAAGAGCGCCATGTAGTCTTCGTCGAAGTAGTGATCGCCGATCTTGAGCGCCCGTGGCTCTCGTCCGAATGGCTCGAAGCCCATGGCGAGGTAGAGGTTCCGCGCGGGGGTATTGGCCACATTGACCGCGAGCAGCAGTTGCTCGATGCCTGGTGTTGCGCGGGCATGCGCAATCGCGGCGTCGAGGAGCATCTTCCCCATGCCGCGGCCACGGGCCTCCGGCGCGACGTACATGCTGATGATATCCGCTTTATGCTCGCTTTTGACGCCATCCTGACGATGCAGCCGTACCATGCCCGCCAGCCTGCCCGCGTCGTCGAAGCCGCCAAAGGCGGTCATGCCGTCGCCCTGGAGCCGCACTACCGTCTGCTCCAGTGGGCGTGCGCTCTCTTCCTCCCAGGATGAGCCGAACGCCTCTGGCTCCTCACGCAGCGCGCGCAGTCGCAGCGCTCTGAACTCCTCGGCGTCATCCGCCGTCACTATGCGTATCTCCAACCAAGTTGCTCCCATTGGAATGGTCATATCGTCCTTCGCCCGCATCAGTATGCGCCAACCTCAGCCGCGCTGTCCACCTGGCTATTCACCTGCGCGCTACTCGCCGATCAGCGACATGAACTCGGCTCGGGTGGCCGCGCCACGCTGGAAGACGCCGCGCATGGCGCTGGTGACAGTCAGGCTGCCCGGCTTGCGAATACCGCGCATTGTCATACAGAGGTGATTTGCCCGGATGACGATGGCGACGCCTGCGGGTTCGAGCGCCGACATGATCGCGTCGGCAAGCTGGCTGGAGAGCCGTTCCTGAAGTTGTGGGCGGCGGGCGAGGATTTCGAGGGCGCGGGCCAGCTTCGAGAGGCCGACGACACGCCCGTTGGGGATGTAGCCGACGTGGGCGACGCCATGGAATGGCAGAAAATGATGCTCGCACATGCTATAGAACGGGATATCCTTGACGATGACCATCTCCTGATGGCCCTCCTCGAACCCCACCTGCAACACATCCTCTGGATCCTGATGCAGCCCGGCAAACACCTCGGCATACATATCGGCCACCCGGCGCGGCGTCTCGCGCAACCCCTCGCGCTCAGGGTCTTCGCCCAGCGCCACAATAATCTCGCGCACGGCGCGGCGCATGCGGGCAATATCAAACGGTTTTGGCTCACTCTCACGTTCCGGAACTGCCATCTTCCTTCTCCATCCATGTTTACCCGGTCGGAATACCGCATCGCTGCATAGGTCTCCGTCAGGCGCTCTTTGCTTCACAGAATTCGACGCAGGAAGCCCCCGCCGTCGGGCGCAGCATCTTCATCAGAATATCACCACTACGAAACCGATGAAGATGTGCTATATTGCCAGCATGAATACCGCCCTCACCGCCAAACTCAAATTGCACACAACGCCTGATCAGTTCCGTGCGCTGCGCCAGACCCAACTGGCCTACCGCGCTGCGCTGAACTACGTCAGTCGCTATGCCTTCTCGCACGGCAAGATAAGCAATAAGGTGGCCTTGCAAGAAGGTACCTACGCAGACATCCGGACGCAATTTGGCCTGCCCGCGCAGATGGCCTGCTCGGTCCCGCGCCAGGTGGGTGCTACCTACAAGACCCTGTGGACGAAGGTGAAGGCCAACGCCGCTGCGCGGGCGGCAGGATACACTACGAAGTACTACCGGGGCCTGGACGCAGCTCCCAAGTTCATCTCGCCCACACTCACCTACCAGCTCGGCCATGACTACAGCTTCAAGACTGGTCAGCAACTGAGCATCCTGAGCCTGGATGGGCGTGTGGTTGTGCACTATACCGGCTATGCGCGGCATGTGGCGCTCATCCAGCACGGCGCCCGTAGCGGTGTCACCATCGGCGCGGCGAAGCTCTGGTACGACCAGCCCCGCAAGCAGTTCTATCTGCTCGTGAGTCTGGAGATCAAAGTCGCAGACCCGATTCCCGAGTCCCATCAGCGTATTGTCGGGGTGGATGTAGGCCAGCGCTATCTGGCTGTGGCTACGGATACACAGAACAGGACGGTGTTCTTTCCCGGTCAAGCGGTGCGCGCTAAAGCGGACCACTACGCCCGGCTGCGGAGGCGCTTGCAGCGCAAAGGCACTCGCGCGGCGACACGACGTCTGGTCGTGATCGCGGGGCGAGAGAGACGGTTGAAGCAAGCGTGCAACCATTCTATCAGTCGGTGCCTTGTGGACGCATACCCGCAGAGCCTCCTTGGTCTGGAGGATCTGACTCATATCCGCGAGCGGACGCACCGTAAGCGGGGCACGCGCGCAAGCACGAAGCAACGCCGCGCGAATCGGCGCGCGTCTGCCTGGGCATTCGCGGAACTGCACGGCTATGTGGCCTATAAGGCGCTGCTGGTCGGCAGCATGGCGGTGAAGGTGGACGCCTACCACACAAGTCAGTGCTGCCCGCGCTGTGGCTACACGTCGCCAGACAATCGCCCTGGAAAAGGGCTGCTGTTTGTGTGTCATGGGTGCCATCTAGTCCTCCATGCGGACCTTGTTGCGGCCAGAAATGTGGCTCTCAGAACGCTTCTTACCCGGCAAGACTGGGTAAGAACGGGTGTTTTGTCAGAACGCCCTGATGTGTCGTACAGTGAAGCTAAAGCGGCATGGCGGCAACGCTATGCCGAATTGCGGTGGAGTCCAGACACAAGCTCCCGGCTTTAGCCGGTGGTCTCTGACATTCGATAGTATAGTGCCGGGTTACATCCTGTTGCGATGCGCACCGCGCGAATTGTCGCGAGGCACCTGCTAGACCACGCCACAAACCGTGGCCACAATGGCCCAGAGATATGTTATACTATGTACAATTCCGCCGCAGTGTCGCGTTCGCGGATGCCTGAGCTTCCGGCGATGCACGGTAGCGCGAAGTTGCGCACCGAGGCCTATATCACCTTGCGCTGTTATGCGAGAGGAGGCCTGAGATGCGTTGTGAAGAGTGTGGTCGCGTGATCGACAATGCCGAGATGTGGCGACTCGGCGGCGACCCGAATGCGCCAACGTCGCGTTCGATGCTTCAGTTGTGTTGGGAATGCCGGATGAAGGGCGTGCCGAAGCATCGGCAGCAAGCGGACGAGGCGCCAGTCGCGCTCAGCGAGACGGCAATCGCCGATATCAACGAGGCGGCGCGGG
>Ga0157369_10009781_pt1 | contig 10967 bp, 5 predicted proteins | sample C25metaG_FD_113461 | JGI IMG/M metagenome (GOLD analysis project Ga0157369, IMG submission 113461) | Corn rhizosphere microbial communities from Kellogg Biological Station, Michigan, USA - C2-5 metaG | ecosystem: Host-associated > Plants > Roots > Rhizosphere > Soil | place: USA: Michigan... | reverse complement strand
GCGAATGTGACTAACACGATTGCCGCGCCCGTCACGGTTCACCAGAACTACGGGTCGGCGTCGCCGTACACGGGATGCGGACAGAGCTGCGAAGCCTACATCGAGGTGCAGTCCGCCAGGCCGTCGACGATTACCGCGAACAATAACCTGTCGATCACGGCGGGTGTGTTCAGCAACACGGGCAGTCTCGTCACTGCGCTGAACAACGTGACGATCAACGCCAGCTCGAGCGCATCGAGCGACAACCAATACCTGCATGCGTATTGGACGGGCAACCCCGCCGGCATTCGCACGTGGGGGTGCCAAGGCTCGGCGGCGACCTGCCAGAACCTGTATGGCGGGGCGTTCAGTCTCGGCGATGCGCAGGCGGCTCCCGGCTTGCCGTCGAACGTCGGCATGTCGGACTTTGTGCCGGCCACGATTCAGGCGGGCAACTCACTCTCGGGGAATTCGCCGACGCTCACCAACACCGGCAACGTGATCGGGCAGTCCATCGCGTTGACGGGCTCGCAGCTCGTCAACGGGATCACGAATCCTAATGTCTTTACGCCGCCCCCGGTTGTGTCGGGGCAGGTGATTTCGCTTGGACCGGTATCGGCCCCTGCGGGCGTGTCGACTGCCATCAACGCGTTCGGTCGGGTGGTCGATGCGAATGGCCAGCTTACATCGGTTACGGGTTCGGCCGGTTTGCCGCCGAACACTCCGATCGGTACGCAAACCGTCGGCAAGCCGGTCGCGCCGATCGTCACGCAGGCGAACACGCCACTGAGCGCGACGGTCAAGACGATTTCCGGGCAAACGACTACGGTCACTTATCTGACCAACAATCCGGCCGCGCAGGTCATCGATACGATTTCGTCGGCATCGTTGATTGCCAATCTGCCGGCGAATCTGCAGCCCGGCAACGTGCCGTTCTACTACGACCCGTACACGGAGAATCAGCAGATCGAGCAGGCCGCGCTACAGGCGACCGGCAAGAGCAGTTTCTATAGCACGACGAGTGCGGCGGACAGCACGAGTCAGGCGTCGATCGCTAATCAGGACAAGGCGGCGCTTTACGGTGCTGCACTGGAGTACGCGAAGGACCACAACATCGCGCTCGGCACGCAGTTGTCGGACGCGCAACTGGCGATGGTCGATCATCCGATGCTCTGGTACGTCGAGCAGTCGGTGCCGGAACCGGGGTGCAGCACGACGGGCGGCGCTTCGTGTCCGACGGTACAGGCGTTGATGCCGGAAGTGCTGCTGCCGAAGAACTATGCGGTCGTGAATGCCGACGGCGAAATCACGGGCACCAACGTCACACTCAATTACGCGAACAGCATCCTGAACACCGGCACCGTCACGGCGCAGAACCTGACGGTCAACACGAACTCGCTGACCAACGAGCAACGCTCGACGAACGTCGGCACGATTTATCAGACCGGGCAGGACGGCGTGCTGTTGCAAACCACGGGAACCGTGGCGCAGCAAGGCGGCTTCATGTCGGCCGCCAACTATCAGCTCAACGCACAGTCGATCGCGCAGATCGGTGGGGCGCTGCAGCAGGTCAATGCCGACGGCAGCGTCAATCAGGCCGCGACGCAGCAGATGCTGTCGGACCTGAAGACGAAGCTCGGTGGGAATTTTACGCAGCAGTCGGTTAGCGACAACCTGCATACGGATGTCGTCGACGGCGACGCGTGGTACGACCAGCTCTTCATGACCGCGGTCATTACTGGCCTAGCGATCATGACCGGGATGGCGGCATCGGCGGCCATCGGCGCGATAGCATCGGCGGCATCGGGGACGACCTTTGCGGCAGCTGTGCCAGCGACTACGACGACGATGACAGTTGGCACGACGACGGTGACCACGACAACGGCGGCGGTTGGTGCAGGCACTGCGAACCTTGCGTTGTCGGCTGGTTTTGCCGGCATGATGAGCAGCACGATGAGCCAGTTGAACTCCGGCGGCTCGTTCAGTGTTGGGAAGATGCTGGAAACTGGCGGTGTGGCTGCTCTGACGGCGGGCCTGACGAACGGCATCACGTTCGGCAACGGCAGCGTGGGCTGGTCTTGGAGTGCCTCGCCGAACAGTCTCGCGTCGCTGGCTGGTGTGCAGTCGATCGGGAATACGCTCGTGCCGCAGGCGGGGGCCGCGACGGGGTCGTTGCCGACCGCTATCGGTGCACTCGCGGCCGAGTCGGTTCTGCAGGCCGGCGTGCAGACGGCGATTCAGGGCGGCAGTTTCCTGACGAATCTGCGCAATAGTGCTGTGAGCAACGCAGCTGCGGCTGCAGCGTTCGCAATTGGTAACGCCGAACCGGGGCTGATGAGAGACTTAGGCTCTGTCGGAGGCGAGGCAGCTTATATCGGACTTCACGCCACCCTCGGATGTGCTGCCGGTGCGGCAACTGGGCAGGGGTGCGGGGGCGGGGCGATTGGTGGGGCGATAAGCGCAGCGTTTTCGCCGGACGTGCTGAAGATGATCAATCCGACCGGCGCGCCACTCGATGCGGGGCAGCAGGCGGCAATGGCGGCGTTCGCGACACTGGCCGGTGGCGGAGTGGCGGGTCTGGCCGGCCAAAATGTGATGGCTGGCGCGACGGCGGCGCAAAATGAGGTAATGAATAACACAGACCCGCACGCGGCCGACGCGGCGCAAACGGGTGGCGTTGCGACCCGCGCGAAGAATGCTTTCTTCGATTGGGTCAACAATACGTATGGTGATCCAATCGGCTCGCTGGTCAACTGGAAGAACCAGCTTGTCGGCCAAATGCAGCGGGACTATGGTGGAAAGGCACCCCCGACAGACGCGAACAATCAGCTTTCGGGCGGTGGCAACAACGACAATACAAGCGGAACTGCCGGAGCAGTGGTGACGCCGCCGGTTGCGATGCCCGGTCCCTACGGCACGATGGTGGCAACTCCGCCGTTGATTGCACCGGCTGGCGCGCCCATCCAATCGAGCGGGGGCAATGGAGGTGATAATACTTCTGGCCCGAACAACTTCCCGGCAACGGACGCTGTGTCGATAACAGGTAGCCGCTCGATCGACAAGGCTCGAAGTTATGAGGGCGCAGTGCAAGGGATGTATAACAACGCGTCATTTGGGGATCGTCAATATACTGCTATCGTGAACGGCGAAAGAGTTAATGGTATCGCTGACGACGTGACCACCCTTAATGGGAGGCTAACGGCGGTTGAAGCGAAGTATGTAGACGATTGGTCGACATCGATTCGAAACCCGAATGGTCCTAACGGCACAACACCTTGGGCGCTAGCCGAGCAGCAGACCATGGTAGCCCAGGCTCAGAAATATTCGGCAGGCTTTGATGGTGGGGTGATTTACCATACCAATAGTCCGCAGTTCGCGGCCTATTACAGTCAGGTATTTAAAGATGCGGGTGTTGCGAATTTCAAATTCGTAATTACGCCGATTAAGTAATTGAGGGGGTAAAGGAATGGCTAGTCAGCGCGGGCGACTGGAAGGGATTTTGGGTGGCAATCTTGAGGATCGAGATGCGCGCGTAATTCCGGGAACGGTTAAAGTCGAGGGTACGGAATTTGTTTATTTCTCTGACGATGGTGTAAATAAATTCCGAAGGCAATTCAAAAATGTTACCGAATTCACTAACCCGCCGAATGCAAAATCTGGCGGGGTTAATGAGCGAGGATGCAGGATCACCCCGCCTGATGGTCAATTATTTCATGCGATTGGTTATCATGGAGATATTGAGGGGTGGCGTAAGGATGTTGCGGCCGGCGCGCAAGCATTTGGTTTGCTTTTGGCGAGGATCGAGGCTGATGTATTTGTAATATCGGATGGTCGTTCTTTTCCTTTGAATGAATGTAGGGTTGAATTCTATTGATTCTGGAATGACACTATGAAACTAGAGGTTGAAGGAAAAGCAGCTATTGAGGGGGTGCGTGCGTCGCAGATTGTTCGGGCGGTTAAGGCCTTAAAAAGCTACGGTCCTTCGTCATACGCATCGTTGACAGATGCCGATGGGAATTATGTTCAAGTTGCTGGCGGTGGGGTGTCATGCATGATCGAGCGTTACGAAGCAAAAAGCTCGAAGCGCTCGCGCGCATTTCACGACAAACCAAGCCCGGTACGTCCTGATGGCACTATTCTTTCATTTCGCGCAGGCAATATTCCAATGCGTTCGGATGAATGGTTCATGGCGGATCAAGTGATCGATGTGTTTATTTTATTTCTAAATGGTGATGAATTCCCGGACTTTATTCACTGGCGAGATTCTCCAGGATTTTAGTCGTTAAGGTGCTTCCATTGAGAAACGCGAAGTGCATTGAAAATGCGCGAAACTTTCATTGATTTTGCGAACAATATCTAAAGTAGGTCCGGGGGAATCAATGTTGAGGCAAACGATTCGGCGTACGTTGGCGCTCACTGGAGCAGGGCTCTCTTGCTCCGTTCTCGCCGCGGGAATCGTTCCGGACGGAGGTACGCCGACGGTAGTGGGGATCGGCGTTGGCGGACGTCAAACCGTGAACATTGCTCCCGCTGTCGGCGGCGTCTCGAATAACACGTACTCATTGTTCAACGTCTCGAAAGCCGGCGCCGACCTCAACAACGTCGGCATCAACGCACGCACGATCGTCAATCAGGTCACGAGCACGAACCCGTCGCTGATTCAGGGCAACATCAATGTCCTCGGCCCGCGCGCGAACGTCATCTTGGCAAATCCGAACGGCGTCACTGTCGACGGCGGGAGCTTCACGAACACGGGCCACGTCGTACTGTCGACAGGGCAGGTGAGCTTCAGTGATCTCACACTCGCACCCGGCATCGTACAGCGCAACGTCGTGCTCACGACCGATCGCGGCGCGATCACGATCGGTCCCGGTGGATTGTCAGGCACCCTAGTCAACCTCGACCTGATCGCGAAGCAACTGAGCATCAACGGCCCCGTCACGAACGACTTCACCAGTTCGACGAGCGGCATTCGCGCGATCGCTGGCGACAGCAAGACGACCTATGACACCAGCTTCTCCCCATCCGACAACGGTCACGACTGGCTGATCGGCACGTCCTCTCCGGGCACAAAAACCAATGCCGTCGCCGTCGACATCACCGCAGCCGGTGGCCTGACGGCCGGTCGCGTGCAGTTGATCGTCACCGACCAAGGCGCGGGCGTACGCAGCCTCGGCAAGATCTACGCGAACGCCGGCGACGTTGTAGTCGCGGCGAACGGCGACATCACGGTCGCGGATGGTTCCCTGAAGGCGGAGCGCGATATCGTGCTCACGACGCCGGGAGCCGTGTCGTTGACGGGCGCCCAGGTGACTGCGGCAAACAATGCCACCATTCAGGCGGGCAACATTGCGCTGTCTGACGACACCATCGGTCAAACCACCCTGACCGCCGGCAACACTGTCAGCTTGACGAGCAGCGGCGCGATCACCAACACGGGCAGCCTGATCCAGGCGGGCACGACGGCGAGCGACGGCACCACGACCGGCGGCGACGTGATTCTCACCGCGGCAGGCGACATCACGAACAGCTCGAGCGCGAACAACCTCGGGATCATCTTTGCGGCCAACGGCCAGACGATGCTGACCGCTGGCGGCAACATCATTAACGATAACGCCCGCATCCTGTCAAACGGCGCAGTAAGCCTCAACGCAGCCGGCGACGTCCGGAATATCATCGACCATACTGGCGGCACGAATGGCGGCCAGCCGACCGCCTACACGGACCGCGGCGGCAGCTTCCTGTTCTTCACGCACACGACGAGCGGTTTCAACGTCGACTATGGCACCGTCAGTAATCCCGACCAGCTCGCCTATATCGCGGCCGTGCACGGCCCGGTGACGATCACGAGTCGGAACTTCACGAATGCCGGCGGAATCGTTCAATCGAACGAAGGTGACGTCAACATTGCCGCGCAAAATAACTTTACCAATGCCGCGGTCTTCACGGGACAAGCCAGCTATACGCGTAGTTGCTGGATTTTCTGCCACGCCGACGCGTCGAGTAATGTCACGCCGTACGGCGGCACGATTCAGGCCGGCGGCAACATCGGCATCAAGGCGGGCGCGGTGGCCCGCAACGTCGGCGGCAATGTTTTCGCAACCGGCAACATCAAGGTCGACGCCCCCGTCACCTATGCGCAAGGCGTGACCGGCTACTCGGCCATTAACCAGCATCGCGGTTTCAAGGCGTTCTTCGGCAGCAACTGGGCGCAGATCATCGCGATGGATATTGGCGGCGGCTTCACCGCGAACGGCAGCGTGACGCTGACGGGCGATGGCGTGATCGACGGCGGCTCGTTCAGCGGCGGGAAGGGCGTCACGGCGGCCGGCGGTATCACCACGGTGCGCGCACCATCGCGCACGCCCGTCCAGATCGACCAGCATCTCGGCCTGACGACGTGGTGGTGGCGATGATGAACCGTAGCACTTCGATCGTACTGGTATCGATCTCCGCTGCGCTGCTGGCGACGCTGGTCATTGTGCTGGCGACAGCCCCTGAGCCTTCAACGAAAACCATTGCGCCGGCCGGCGCACAGCATCACGCCAGTCGGGGTTGACGATGCGAGTTTCATTCAAATGGTGGCTGGGAACACTCCCGGCCCTCGCGGCGATGCATGCGTCCGTTTTTGCGCAGACCACGCCCGCGCCGGCCGTTCGCCCGATTCAGGATCCGGCGCAACTGATCATCGAACAACAGCGCGAGCAGGCGCGGCAACGCCAGCTTGATCAACCGCCCGCATCGATCACGGTCGCGCCGACGACAGGGACGTCGCTCGACATTCCTCCCGGTACGCCTGTCGAATCGATCATCGAGACGGGGCCGACCTTTGCCGTGAAGCGAATCGAGCTGCAAACGCCCGACGGCAAACCGTTCGATCCGCCGCGCGGCATCTCGACCAAGCAACTCGATGTCATTGTGAAATCGTTCGTCGACCATGAGCTTGGTGCGCACCGCATCAACGTATTGCTGAAGAGGATTACTGACGTATTCATCGAGCGCGGCTACGTCACGACCCGCGCGCTGCTCGGCCCGCAGAATCTCGCGACCGGCACGCTCAAGATCACGATTCAACTCGGTGGGATCGAAGCTTTCACGGTCAACGGCAAGCCGATTCATCGGCTCAAGGCGGGTGAATCGTCGGCGGGCGGCGGCTGGTTTACGGACGCCGGCTACGAGAACGCGTTTCCGACGTCGTCCGGCGATCCGCTGCGTTTGTCGGACATCGATCAGGGTGTCGCGCAGATCAATCGGCTGCGTCGCAACCAAGCGACCGTCCAGATCCTGCCCGGCCAGAATCCCGGCGAGTCGATCGTTGACATCGGCAACAAGCCGGGCGATCGCCTCTACTACACGTTAGGTGTCGACAACTACGGCAGCTCGGCCACGGGCGTGACACGCTATCGCGCAGGCGTCGAGGCCGACAACCTGCTCGGCCTGCAGGAGTCGTTGAGCCTGAATTACCTCGACAGCCTCGACAGCAACGCGATCGTCGGTTCGTTCGCAGTGCCGTTCGGCCGTCATACGTTCAGCTACACGATTTCCGATTCGGAATATCAGCAACTGATCGGCACGACCGCGCTCGAATACGGCCGCACGCTTTCGCACATCTTCGGCTGGAATTATCTGGTCAGCCGCAGTGTGAGCGACATCACGAGCGTCGACGCCACGGTGTCCTGGCGGCGCACCGACCGTGAAGTCAACGGCATCGATCTGGATCCGCAGCGTGTCGCCGTGTTCAGGCTCGGTGGCAGCTGGCTGCATAAGTTCGTGATGAACGACGCGCAGGGCAATTTCACGGTCAACGGCGGAGTGTCGCAGGGGCTGCCGTGGTTTGGTGCAAATCACGATCCCCACGGCATCACGCGGGATGAGGCGCATAGCCAGTTCACGAAGGTGGATGCAACCGCCGCCTTCACGTTGCCGTTGCCGAAGATCGGCCGTGCGCTGCTCGCATACCGGGGCGTGCTCGGCGGGCAATATACGAACATGGCGCTATTCGGATCGGAGCAACTGTATCTCGGCGGCATGGACACGATACGCGGCTTCCGATCCGGCGAGATCGCCGGCGATCGTGGGTTCTACTCGCGCAACGAACTCGCCTGGGTGAACGCGCCGGCGTGGAAGGACGGTCGAATCGAACCGTATGTCTTCATCGATGCAGGCAAGGCAAGCCTCGTGGCGATACCGGGTTTCCCGACGCTCGCTGGTGCTGGCGGGGGGCTGCGTGTGCAATGGCAGTGGCACAAGCAGTCCCTGTCCGGTGAACTGCTGGTCGGCCGTGCGTTGGTGCAACCAGCCGCGCTTGGTAGCAAGGCGAAGCTGGTGCTCGGAACGTTGAACTGGTTTTACTAGGCGAGTTTGGTCTGTGTCCGATCCCTTCTTCGGGCGGACGCTTCGCGCAGCGGCTTTGACTGCTGCGCTCTCTTCTTCAAGCAGGAGCGGCAGGCATGCAAATGACATTCAATCGAATCTTGATCGCGACGGCGATCGCTTGGCAGATGGCGCTGCCTGTACAGGCTGAAGCCCAATCCGCGTCGCTGCCGGCCGGTAGTGTCGCGACGGTCAACGGTACGCCGATCACGGACGCTGAAGTCAACGCGGTGCTTCAGGCTTCAAAGCAGCCAGATACGCCGCAAATCCGGCAGGCGATCAAGAACCAGCTGATCGCGCACGTGTTGATTCAGCAGGCGGCCGAGAAGGCGAAGTACGGTGGCAAGCCTGAGGTGCAGGCAGCAATGCAGGTGGCGAAGGCCAACGCCGAGGCGCAGCTGTATCTGAAGGACAACATCAAACCGTCCCCGGTGACGGATGCACAAGTGAAGGCGCGCTACGACGAGATCGTCGGGTCGCTCGGCAAGGAAGAGGTGAAACCCCGCATCATTGTTGTGAAGGATGCGGCGACGGCGGCCACCGTGCTCGCGCAATTGAAAGCCGGGCAGACGTTCGAGGCGCTGGCTCGTCAGTACAGTCAGGCCCCGACCGCCGGGGCGGGTGGGGAACTGCCGTGGGTTAGCTTCAAGATGCCGTTGGTGGAAGGCAACACACAGGGTCTGCCGCTTCCGGTCGCGCAGGCGATGACGAAACTGCCGGCCGGTGGCGTGACGGCTGATTCCATTCCACTCGGTAACGGAGCGCGTGCAATCGTCAAGATCGATGCCAAGCGGCCGACGCAGGTGCCGGCCTATGACACTGCGCAGTCGACGATCCGCCAGCAATTGCAGGCGCTCGCGTTTGAGAAGGCGACAGCTGAACTGGTGGGGGGACTGCTGAAGGACGCGAAGATTCAGCAGCAGTAAGAGCGGGGGCGGCTGTCAACCGCCGGGTCCATGTACAACTGGCACGTCAGCGTTACGGAAACAATCATATGCCCGCTGATTCCGCACTTCACTCAAGCTGGAGCAGAAGCTCGGAGTATCTTCGTGAGGCCCGAGCCCATATCTCGGAAACGGCCGAAGGAGTATGTGCGGATGAGATCGCCGAATTTGAAGAACTCCTGAACCACAACGAACTTGAATTGGCACTGGACGCCATCGAGGCTGCTTTCGACAAGGGGGACGGCGCCAACTGGCGCGTACTGGAGTATATGGCCAAGGCAGCGTTGAGTATGGGATTGGTCGATCGACAGAGGATGTACGACCACCGACTAACGGAAGCGCGAGGCTGGAGCTACCGGACATCGCTAGCCAAATACCGCTCGCCTTGATCTCGTGACAGCGAGCTTGAGTCGGTCGACTGCAGCCGTAGATGGGCTCACCAGCCAACTACTTGCTACCGCTGGTCGGGCCATTACGAAACTGTCGCTGTGTCTGACGCTCCCGACGGCGGAGGCGCTGTTCGAATGAAGGTGAGCAATGATTGAAGGTAAATCGCGTTCCGGAAGTGTGGCAATTGGCGTAATGAAGGCGCTTCACATGCTGAGCGCTGACAATCACCCGACGACGCTCGATGCGATCACTGATTGGCTCGGCAAATCAGAGAATTTCTACTATGACGACTGGCTGATCGTTGGTGGCCGCAGCGCAAAGCAATACATTGATGACATTCTTGAGGACCTGCGCGAGCTTGGCGTCGTTTACCGCGTCGAACAGAATACGGCACTTCATCCGCAGACGAACATCGAATGGAAGCCGCGTCTTTGGTGAGCGATGTGAGACTAACAATTAAAAATCAAATATTTGCACGTCTTTGTCTCTGATCGATCTCATCGCCATATCGACGCCATTCCTGTGAACGTAAGACGAGAACAGGCGACAGTTAAGGCAGTGCCCGCGACGCTGCGGGCGCGGCGTAAAGTCCCGCCGTGTGCAACGATGGCGGTGCCGCGTGCGTTTTGAACTACGCTGTAGAAACGCGCGCCCCGCGCGCCGGTGACCCATGCGAGCCGGCTTGCACCATCCACCACCCACACAACCCCCACCCCCAGCCGACGGAGCAACTTCCCAATGATCTTCCGGCAACTTTTCGACCCGCAATCGTCGACCTACACCTATCTGCTCGCCGATCCCGCGTCGCGCGAAGCGCTGCTGATCGATCCCGTGTTCGAGCAGGTGCGCCGCGATGCCGCGCTGCTCGACGAGCTCGGGCTGCGGCTCGTCGCCACCATCGACACCCACGTGCACGCCGATCACGTGACGGGCGCGTGGCTCTTGAAGCAGCGCACTGGAAGCACGATCGCGATTTCGGCCGCCAGCGGCGCGCTGGGCGCCGACCGCTACCTCAACGACGGCGACCGCTGCGCATTCGGCACGCGCTACCTGACCGTGCGCGCGACGCCGGGCCATACGAGCGGCTGCATCAGCCTCGTGCTCGACGACGAATCGATAGCGTTCACCGGCGACTGCCTGCTGATTCGCGGCACCGGCCGCACCGACTTCCAGCAGGGCGACCCGCGAGCGCTGTATCGCGCGGTGCACGGCCGGCTCTTCACGCTGCCTGCCGCCTGCCTGCTGTATCCCGCGCACGACTATCGCGGGCTGACGGTGACG
>Ga0157369_10009778_pt1 | contig 10968 bp, 7 predicted proteins | sample C25metaG_FD_113461 | JGI IMG/M metagenome (GOLD analysis project Ga0157369, IMG submission 113461) | Corn rhizosphere microbial communities from Kellogg Biological Station, Michigan, USA - C2-5 metaG | ecosystem: Host-associated > Plants > Roots > Rhizosphere > Soil | place: USA: Michigan... | reverse complement strand
GACGAACGAACACCTCGGGCGCCAGCAAACCCTGAGGCCGTTGCTATGCTTTGAAGTGTTGGAGGGGCGCCCCATGCCAAGCGCTCCTGCAATGCACATTGCTCGTGCTGGCCCAGGGGAAACAATAATGAAAAACCCTTACGCTCTCGGCTTCTGGTGCGCTCTGGTCGCACTGGTGCTGCTCTCGGCCACGTATTTCTACGGGATCATGCTGGCCCACCAGATCGATACGGCGATGATCTTCCTCGACAGCGCCGTTGCGCTGATCGCGGTGATGGCGATCGTCGTCGTCGCGTGGACCTCGATTCAGCTGCAACGGGTCAAGAAGCGCCAGCTCGAACGGGGCAAGATGCTCGTGCTGATCTGGGACACCAAAGTCGCCCTGCGCCGGGTCGAAACCGTGTTCGACCGCTACTTCTGGGGCAGTTACTGGCAGCCGGGGCGAACCTTCGCCGAAGTCATGGGCGAGCTCACCGGCACGCCGCTGGAGAAAAGCCTCGAAGCGCTGAAGAAGCAATGCCTGGAACTCGACAAGCAGATCGCCGATGAGGGTTGGCACTGGCTGAACAACGCCCGCGAGCTTTCCGACGTCGCCACGGCCATGGCCCGCGAACGCTATCAGCTGGATTTCTGCGATGTGCGAGCGGATACCACCGGCGGAGCGGTGATCGATCGGGACTTTGAAGTGCTGGTGTATACCTGGACCGCGCGGCTGAAAAGCTTTGATCATCAGCTGGATGAAATCGAGGTTCAATATTCCTGATTTGCTGTGAATCCACCGACCTCTTCGCGAGCAGGCTCGCTCCCACAGGTAAAGCACTGTCCTGGTGGGAGCGGGCCTGCTCGCGAAGAGGCCCGCAAAAACACCGAAACTCTTCGCTCCTGCCGACTGTCCATTCCCCCCATAGACACTCTTTAACCTTTAAACATTGGGCCGTCGCGCGCGCCCGGTGCTAATCTCCACCGCTTGATTGCGCACAGTCGAGCCGCGACCCGATCCCGGGTTCAAGGAAGACGACATCATCCACAGCCACGGAAACCGATCAGGTCATTCATGAATAAATCAGCAGGCGTGCTTCTCGGAATTGTTGTTGCCATAGGCGCGATCAGCGCAGGCGGGGCCTGGTACACCGGGACCAAGATCGAAGGCGTACTGAACAACGCTGTGACCAACGCCAACAAAGAGCTGCAAACCGCCATGGCCGGCTCTAACGGCACCGCGTCGCTGGAATTGGTATCGCTGGAGCGTCACACCTTCACCAGCACCGCGCACTATCGCCTCAAGGGCGAAGGCGAGATGTTCGGTGATGCGCCGGTCGAGCTGCTGTTCGTCGATCACATCGAACACGGCCCGCTGCCGTTCTCGCGGCTGGTTTCGCTGAAGTGGCTGCCGGTCATGGCCACCAGCAACTACGAGCTGGAAAAGAGCCCGTCCACGGAAAAATGGTTCGCCGCCACCAACGGCGCCGCGCCGCTCAAGGGCGTGACCAACATCGGCTACGACGAATCGACCACCAGCACTCTGAATCTGGTGCCGTTCGAAACTGCGCTGGATGAGCAATCGAGCCTGAAGTTTTCCGGGTTGAGCATGGACATCGCTGCCAGCGCCCAGGCGCAGAAGGTCACGGCCGACGGCTACATGGACAACCTGAAACTGGTCACCGTGTCGCAAGACCAGGCGCCGGTGCAGGTCGAGCTCAACGGCCTGACCCTGGCCAGCAACCTCGCCAAGAGCAGCTACGGCTACTACACCGGGGAAAACACCCTGGAAGTGACCAGCAGCAAAACCACTTTCGGCGCCAAACCGATGGTGCTGGGCGTGAAGAACTTCGAAATGAAGAACCGCACCGAAGAAAGCGGCAGCAATGCCTCGGGGCGTGCCGACTACAAAATCGGCGAAGTGACGCTCAACGACAAGAAAGTCGGTTCGGCGGCCATGGCCATGAGCCTGAAGAATCTCGACATTCCGTCGACCATGTCGCTGATGCAGATCTACCAGACCAAGTTGCAGCCCTACGAAAAAGCTGCCGCCGAGGCTGCTGCGCAGGGTTTGCCGGCACCGGAGCTGAATCTGACTGAAGCGGAAAACGCCCAGGTCAAAGCCGATCTGCAGAAGCTGCTGGCGGCCGGTCCGCAACTGGCGCTGGAGAACCTGTCGTTCAACACCGCCAACGGTGAAAGCCGCGCCAAGCTGGTGATCGACCTGACCAAGCCGCAATCGATGGACCTGCCGCCGGATCAACTGGGCAAGCAACTGATCGCATTGCTCGACCTGAACATCCAGGTGTCCAAGCCGATGCTGGTCGATCTGCTCAGCGTGCAGGCGCAACTTGATGGCCAGACTGACGCCAAAGCCATCGTCGATCAGTCCAGGGAAGCGGCGGACATGTTCGCCGGCATGGCGGTCGGCTCGCAATTGGCTGTCGCCGACGGCACCAACGTGGTGACCAAACTGCATTACGCGGCCAATCAGGTCGAATTCAACGGCCAGAAAATGACCGTCGAGCAGTTCATCGGCTTCCTGATGAGCAAGTTTGCCGGCGTCACCCAAGAGCAATAAACCCAACCGCGCGCCCCCCAGACGCCCGGCCCCTGTGTGAACAGGTGCCGGGCGTTTTGCTGTACGGATTTTGTACAGACGGGGCCGATTCTGAACAATTATTGCGTTGTGAAAATTCGACTACGCTTGCGTGCAGACTGCCTCACCAAGCTTGGCCGAGGGCTGTCATTGTCGGCCACCGTTACGCATGGGCAAGGAGGGCATTGCGACCCGGCTGGCCATGTAAGGATGCTGACAAATGCCGCGTATTGATGGCCCTGTATTACATCGTGGTTTGCGCCCTTTGTTCCGATTCGCCCTGTGCAGCCAGTTGCTCTGGCCGCTGCTGGCATTGGCCGACACGCCCTACGACGAGATGGTGCGCGATGCCCGCGCCGGGCATTACACGCCTGCATTGACCGTGCTGCGTCAGGTGCCGCCGGGTCTGGCCAGCGACAGCCAGGTCAGCGATCACCTGCAAATCGCCAGTTGGGCCGGGCTCGATGCCGAAGTGGTCAAGGTCTATGAAACCCAGGGGCGCGACCGCGTCCTGCCGGTGCAGGCACTGACCGCCGCCGCGCGTGCCTATCGCAACCTCAAGCGCTGGGATCAGGCCATCCAGGTGTACAACAAGGCGCTGGCGCTGGAGCCGGACAACGCCGACCTGCAACTGGGCCTGGCGCTGACCCAGGCCGATTCCGGCAAACCCGATCAGGCCGTCACCCGCGCCCAGGCGCTGGTTGCCGCCAAACCCGACGATCCGTCACGCCGTCTCGCCTTGGGCTACGCACTCGGTCGCGCCGGCAAACAATACGACGCATTGTTCGAATTCGATCAGGCGTTTATCCGCGCCGGCAACAAACCGGAAGTCGCCCGCGAGTACGTGGTCGCCCTGCAACAGGCCCGTCTGCCTGAACCGGCGCTGCGTCTGGCCAGTCAACGTCCCGGCCTGATTGATCCGGTGACCTTGCGCCGCCTGGAAGGCGATCTCGCCGCCGAACGCGTGCGCCTTGCCGAACTGGCGACCCGCAGCGAAAAGGAACGCTACGTCATCGCCGATCGCGCGCTGGCCGATTACGACAAATTGCTCGCGACCTGGACGCCCGACGCGACTGCTCACGACGACGTGACGCGCTGGCGCATCGACCGCATGGGCGCGCTCAAGGCCCGGGCGCGCACCGCCGACGTCATCGCCGAATATCAAAAGCTGCAGGCCGAGGGCGTGCAGATTCCGACCTACGCCCTGCGCTGGGTTGCGGCGTCTTATCTGGATCAGCGTGAGCCTGAGATTGCTACCGATCTGTATCGCCAGGTGCTTTCGGCGCCGGATGCCGATGTCGGTGATCGCCTCGAAGACAGCACTGCGCTGTACTACTCGCTGCTGGAAAGCGACCGCGCCGATGAGGCGCGCAAGGTCGCCGAAGACGCGGCGAAAGCCCAGCGTCCGCGCGTCGAGCTCAAGGGTTTGCCGATCGGCAACCCCAACGACGAATGGATGGACGCCCAGCAACTCGCCGCCCAGGCCGGCACCTACGGTTCCGACCTGCCTCACGGCGAAGAGCGCTTGCAGACGCTGGTTGATCAGGCGCCGGGCAACCTTGGCTTGCGTCTGGCCCAGGCCGATCTCTACCTCGCCCGCCAGTGGCCGCGCCGCGCGGAAAATCAGCTCAAGGAAACCGAGAGCATGGCGCCACGCGATGCCGGCCTGGAGGTCGCGCAGGCGCGCACCGCGATGGAGTTGCAGGAGTGGCGGCAGAACGATGCGCTGGTCGACGACGTCGTCGCGCGCTATCCGGACAATCGCCAGGTGCAGCGTCTGGCTCGCGAACGCGAAGTCCATGACATGGCCGAAATGCGCGTCGAAGCCTACGGCGGCAAGGCCAACGGTGGCGGCAGCGGCGATGCCGGTGCGGTCAGCGGCAGCCGTGATTTCGGTATCCAGAGCACACTTTACAGCCCACCGATCAACGAAGACTGGCGCGTGTTCGCCGGCGCCGGTTATGCCACTGGCGATTTCGCCGAAGGCACCGGCCACCATCGCTTCCAGCGTGTCGGTCTGGAGCGGCGCACCCGTGACATGACTCTCGAAGCCGAGGTGTCGAATCACGATTATGGCTTCGGTGACAAACAGGGTGCGCGCCTGGCGATTGCCCGCGACATCAACGATCACTGGCAGTACGGCGGCAGCCTCGAATACCTCTCGGCGGAAACGCCGCTGCGCGCGCTCAACAGCGACATCAAGGCCAATGGCGGCAGGGCGTTCCTGCGCTGGCGCGCCAACGAAAGCCGCGAGTGGCGCGTGTCGGTCAGCCCGTCGCACTTCAGCGATGGCAACAACCGCGTCGAAGCGTTGGTGACCGGGCGCGAGGGCATCTACACCGCGCCGAACATCCAGGTCGACGCCGGCCTGGAAGTGGGCACCAGCCACAACTCGAAATCCGACGACGTGCCGTACTTCAACCCGAAGTCGGACTTCAGCGTGATGCCGCTGGTCAACGTCAACCACGTGCTCTACCACCGCTACGAAACTTCCTGGAGCCAGCAATTCCAGGCCGGCGCCGGCACCTACAGCCAACGCGACCACGGCACCGGCGGCATGGCGTTGCTCGGTTATGGCCAACGGTACGCCTGGAACGACGTGTTCGATGTGGGCGGCATGTTCAGTGTGATCAACCGGCCTTATGACGGTGATCGGGAAACTGATCTGCGTCTGCTCGTCGACCTCACTTTCCGCTTCTAGAAGAGTTTGAAGATGCCTTTTATCTCGCGTTTCATCCTTCTGCTGGGAGCGCTGCTGATCAGCGCCTGCGCCCAGCAAGCCCCGGCCTTCGCGCCGCCCTCCGAGCGCCCGGTCGCGGCCAGTGAACAACCGTGGCCAAAAAACCATGTGCTTGGCATCGCCTACCACGATGTCGAAGACCGTGATCCTGATCAGGCCGTGGTGGCGGTGCGCACCGAGCGCATGATCGAGCAGCTCGCCTGGCTGCGCGAGAACGGCTACAAACCAGTGACCGTCGACCAGATCATGGCCGCGCGTAACGGTGGCCCGGAGCTGCCGGCGAAAGCGGTGTTGCTCAGCTTCGACGACGGTTATGCCAGCTTCTATACCCGCGTGCTGCCGGTGCTGCGCGCCTATAACTGGCACGCCTTGCTGGCGCCGGTTGGCACCTGGATCGACACGCCGCTCAATCAACCGGTGGATTTTGCCGGCACGCCGCGTAACCGTGAGAACTTCCTGACCTGGCAGCAGATCCGCGAAATTTCCAAGTCCGGGTTGGTAGAGATCGCCGCCCACACCGACGCCAACCACAAAGGCATCCTTGCCAACCCGCCGGGCAACCTGCAGCCTGCCGCCGCGACCCGGCGTTATGACCCCGTGACCAAGCGCTATGAGTCCGAAGCCGATTTCCAGGCGCGCATTCGTACCGACGTAAAGAATATTTCCGAGAAGATCCGCAAGGCCACCGGTTACAAACCACGCGTCTGGGTCTGGCCGTACGGCACCGCCGACGGTACGTCGCTGACCGTGGTTGGGGAGGAGGGCTATGAGATGGCCCTGACTCTGGACGACGGTCTCGATACGCTCGACAACCTGATGAGTGGGCCGCGCTTCCTCGTTGCCTCCGATCCTGACGGCGAGCATTTCGCCAACAGCATCGTCTCGGTACAGGCCGAAGGGCCGATGCGCGTAGTTCATGTCGATCTCGACAACGTCTACGACCCGGACCCGGCGCAGCAGGACATCAATCTCGGCAAACTGGTGCAGCGCATGGCCGACCTGGGTGCCAGCACGGTGTTCCTGCAAGCCTTCGCCGATCCCAAGGGCGATGGTCTGGTGCATTCGTTGTACTTCCCCAACCGCCACTTGCCGGTGCGTGCCGACCTGTTCGACCGCGTCGCCTGGCAACTGCGCACCCGTGCCCATGTGAAGGTCTTTGCGTGGATGCCGGTGCTGAGTTTCGAACTCGATTCGAAGCTGCCGCGTGTAACCCGGTGGGACCCGAAAACCGCCATCACCTCGGTCGATCCGAAGCAGTACAAACGCCTGTCACCGTTCAATCCGGAAGTGCGCAAGATCATCGGTGAAATCTATGAAGACGTGGCGCGGCTGACCTCGATCGACGGCATTCTCTACCACGACGATGCTGTGCTTTCGGATTTCGAAGACGCCAGCCCAGATGCCTTGAAAGCCTACGCTGCTCAAGGTCTGCCAGGTTCGATTGCCGCGCTGCGCGACGACCCGGCGGCGATGCAACGCTGGACGCGCTTCAAGAGTCGTTACCTGATCGACTTCACCAGCGAACTGACCGCCAAGGTCCGTGCGATTCGCGGCCCGCAAGTGCTGACCGCGCGCAACATCTTCGCCGAACCGATGCTCAATCCAGAGAGCGAAGCGTGGTTCGCACAGAACCTCGATGACTTCCTCGCCACCTACGACTGGACGGCGCCAATGGCCATGCCATTGATGGAAAAACAGACGCTGGCCGAGTCCGGCCCGTGGCTGGAAGAACTGGTCGCCACGGTGAAAAAACGTCCCGGGGCACTCAACCGCACCGTGTTCGAATTGCAGGCGCGCGACTGGAACCAAAAGGATCAGGCCGACATCGATGCCGTGCATCTGGCGGACTGGATGGGCCGGCTCAAGCGTCAGGGTGCGACCAGTTTCGGTTACTACCCGGACAACTTCCTCGACAACCTGCCAGACCTGAAAACCGTAAGGCCTGCACTCTCCAACAAATGGAATCCATAACATGCTGGATAGACTGTTAGCCCTGCTTGTTCTGGCGATTGTCCTTGGCGTTCCGCTGGGGCTGATCTTCCTGGTGACCGGCCAGTTCCTGATGTCGTTCGTGTTCTTCTACCCGCTGTTCATGTCCGGGTTGTGGATCGCTGGCGGTCTGTATTTCTGGCTGCACTGGGAGCGCCACTGGCCGTGGCAGGACGACACGCTGCCGCCGCCATTGGAAGGCGAACCACTGATTTCGATCCTGATCCCTTGCTACAACGAAGGCGATAACGCTGCCGATACGATTCACGCGGCACTGGCTCAGCATTACCCGAATATCGAAGTCATCGCGATCAACGACGGCTCCAAGGACAACACTGCCGAGGTCCTCGACGCACTGGCCAAGGAAGATCCGCGTTTGCGGGTCCTGCATCTGGCGGAAAACCAGGGCAAGGCTGTAGCTCTGCGCATGGGCGCGATCGCTGCGCGCAGTGAGTATCTGGTGTGCATCGATGGCGATGCACTGCTGGCGCCGAACACGGCGGCTTATCTGGTGGCGCCGATGCTGGATAACGCGCGCCTTGGCGCAGTGACCGGCAACCCGCGCATCCGCACACGTTCAACCTTGATCGGGCGAGTGCAGGTCGGCGAATTCTCTTCAATCATCGGACTGATCAAGCGTACGCAGCGGGTATTCGGGCGTATCTTTACCGTCTCCGGCGTGATCGTCGCGTTCCGCCGCACCGCGCTGAACCGGGTCGGCTACTGGAGCCCGGACATGATCACCGAAGACATCGACATCAGCTGGAAGCTGCAACTGGATCACTGGAGCATCTTCTACGAACCGCGCGCCCTGTGCTGGATCCTCATGCCGGAAACCCTCGGTGGCCTGTGGAAGCAGCGTCTGCGCTGGGCTCAGGGTGGCGCCGAAGTGCTGTTCAAGAACATTCGCGGCATCTGGCAGTACCGCCATCGCTATCTGTGGCCGCTGCTGTTCGAATACTGCCTGTCCACCGGTTGGGCCTTCACCTTTCTGCTGTCGGTGATTTTCTGGGGCATGGGCAAGTTCATGGTCATGCCCGACGCGATCGCCGTGGATCACCTGATGCCGCCGGCCTTCACCGGCCTGTTGCTGGCGTTTGTCTGCCTGGTGCAGTTCGCCGTCAGCATCATCATTGACCGGCGCTATGAGCCGGGTCTGGGCAAGACCATGTTCTGGGTGGTCTGGTATCCGTTGGTGTTCTGGCTCGTCAGTCTGCTGACCACCCTGGTCAGTTTCCCCAAGGTGTTGTTCAGCCAACACAAAAAACGCGCGCGCTGGGTCAGTCCTGATCGGGGCATCCGCCCGCTGGGCGACGACCAGGAGGAAGTGATCAAATGAAAATTATCCGGACTCGCCAACGGCCCTTTCTGGTGGTGATCGACGTCATCCTCACGATGCTGGCCTGGGTTGGCCTGCTGTTCCTGCTGGTACGCGGGCTATGGCCATTGATCGAAACCACCTGCGGCCCGCGCATCGAGAACTCGGCATTCGATGCCTTGGGCACTTTGCAGGTTTATATGTGGGTGGCGCTGGTCAACGCAGTGATCATGATCGGTTGGGCGCGCTACCAGCAACGCAAAAGCCGCAGCTTCGCCCAGCGCCGTCTGCCTTCGCCGGTGATTGGTGATGAAGGTCTGAGCAAGAGTTTCAAGCTGTGCGACGAGCGTTTCCAGAAACTCCGCACGCCCGGGGTGATGACCATCCACAACGATCAGGACGGTGATATCAGCCACGTGGAAACGCATTTCTGGCCGCTTCAGCAGCAGGCCTTGCCGGCGCCGCTGGAGCAACAGCGGGTGATCTTTCTGCATGCCGAAGAAGATGGCAGTCGCGAGCCGGTTAACCGTCTGACCTGACCTCCACTGTAGGAGCTGCCGAAGGCTGCGATCTTTTGATTTTGCTTATGTAAAAACAAGATCAAGAGATCGCAGCCTCGTTGCACTCGTCAGCTCCTACAGGACCGGTGTCAGACCTGAATCAGCGTCCACGCCTCTTTCATCCGCAACGGCTGCTTCATCCGCTCAGCAAGCAGCGCCATTGCGCGTTGCTTGTCGCAGGCCACCGCCGCAACAACCAGGCCGTCTTTTGCGAACAGACCAATGAATGGCGGCTTCTGCGGCTCGCCGCTGAACTCGACCTCGTCCCATTCTTCGGCGTGACCAAGATAGTCGTAATTCTTGCCGAAGTGGTACGTCCAGAAAAACGGCACATCCAGATAATGCTCCTCGCCACCGAGCATGTTGGCGGCGGCGATGCGCGCGTGTTGCTGGGCCAGGCGCCAGTGTTCGATGCGGGTCGGCTGGCCGCTCAAAGGGAACGTGGCGATATCGCCGATGGCCCACAAGCCATCGGTGACGCGCATGCCGTCATCGACGCGCAATGACTGATCGTCTTCCTTGGGCAATGAGTCGAAAGGCTCAGTGGCCGGGTGAACACCGACGCCGGCGAGAACCAGATCTGCCGCCAACCGCAGGCCATTGTCGAGCAGCACGCCCTCGACCTTGTCTTCGCCCAGTATCTGCGTGGCCTCGTGTTCGCTGATGAACTTCACCCCGTGCTCTTCGTGCAGGGCGCGAATCGCCTTGCCCACAGCGCCGCCGAATTGCTTGGCGAACGGGATTGCGTGGCGAGCGAGAACTGTGACATCGAGGCCGTACTCGCGCAGGGCGGATGCGCATTCAAGGGCGATGAAACTGTCGCCGATGATCACCGCGCGCTGACCCGGTTGAGCGGCGTTGATGATCTGTTCAGCCTGGACTTTCGAGCGCAGGACGAAGACGTTGGTCAGTTCGGCGCCCGGCAGTTTCAGCGGGTTGGGTGCACCGCCAGTGGCGAGTACAGCGGCGTCGTAGCGCAGGATGCCGTCGTTGTGCAGATGAAGCGTTTTGCCTGGCGCGTCGAGTGAAGTCACGTCGCCTTGCACGCGCTCAATCCGTTGCGCTTGATAGAACGCTTCATCGCGCAGCGGCGGGACTTCTTTCGGCGACATCTCCCCGGCGAGGACAAATTTGCTCAACACCGTGCGGTCGTAGCCGGCATCCGGTTCGCCATCGATCAGCACAATGCGCCCGCCGAAACCCTTCTCCCGTAGCGCCGCCGCGCAAGCCGTGCCCGCCGCCCCGGCGCCGACCACCACGAACGTTCTTGGATCGTCGGCGGGCGGGGTGTGCGGATCGGGCAGGGGCTGGTCATCGACCCAGACTTCATCGCCGCGCAACTCCAGCGGATAGCGCTTGAGACTGTCCAGCGATGGCGGCTCGCACAGGCCACCGTCCTCGGCGCGGTACGCGGCCTTGTGCCAGGGGCAGATCAACCTGCCGTGACACATCGCCCCCTCGGCCAACGGTGCGCCGGCATGTGGACACAGGCCCTGAAACGCCCGCAACTCGCCGTTGGCACGCAGCAGGACGATCTTGCAGTCGCCGATTTCGACTTGCAGGCCACGGTCTTGCGGGACATCGGCGAAACGGGCGACACGGTGCAGGGACATTTCGGCTTCCTCGCAGGCATTTCTCTTGTGAGTTGGCGGCGCCGCGCGAGGTTCAGCCATTTGCTACTGCCAAGGCACGAACGGTACAGCTATAGTTTGCGGGCCGACGACGGCCTCACTGCACAAGGTGCTCCCGGAATGACCCGATTGACCTCTCTCAACCCATGGCT
>Ga0157369_10009775_pt1 | contig 10970 bp, 10 predicted proteins | sample C25metaG_FD_113461 | JGI IMG/M metagenome (GOLD analysis project Ga0157369, IMG submission 113461) | Corn rhizosphere microbial communities from Kellogg Biological Station, Michigan, USA - C2-5 metaG | ecosystem: Host-associated > Plants > Roots > Rhizosphere > Soil | place: USA: Michigan... | reverse complement strand
CAATGCTCTTGCGATCGCAATACGTTGCCGCTGACCGCCAGAAAGCTTGACGCCGCGTTCACCTACAACTGTTTCGTATGCATTTGGGAATTTCTCAATAAACTCATCCGCATTCGCGATGCGGCATACCTCTTTGATATCAGCCAGCGTCGCCTCCGGATTTGCGAAACGGATATTGTCGAGGATGGTGCCGTCGAACAAGAAATTATCCTGCAGCACGACGCCCAAATGCCGGCGGTAATCTCGCAGCCTGACCATTTCGAGGTTATGTCCATCGACACGGACAACGCCGCTGGCAGGCTGGATAAAATTCAAGACTAAACTAAGGATCGTTGATTTGCCTGAACCTGACGAACCTACCAACGCCGTCGTCGCTCCGGCCGCTGCATGAAATGAAACGCCCTTTAAAACCGGCACGCCCGGTTCGTATTCGAAGACGACATCGTCGAAATCGATCGTACCTTTGATATTCGGCAGTGGTTGGCGTTCGATGTCTTCCTCATCCTCGGTGCCCATCCCCATGATTTCGCGAATGCGGTCGAGCCCGGCAAGAGCCTCCGTCAACTGGGTTCCTATCGAGGTCAGCTCAATGACCGGCATTGCCAGCAGGAACGTGAACGATATGTACATCAGCAGATCGCCTAATGACATTGTGCCGGCCTGAACCGCATTGCCGCCGATAATGATCATCACGACCGCGATCGCGCCGATTACAACTGACGAGAATGAAGATATCGCCGAAACGCCTGTCACCGTTTTGGCCACGTTGCGAAAGAGCCGATGAGCGCCGCGAGCAAACGAAAGCTCTTCACGCTTCTCAGCCGTATAGGCCTTGACAATTCGTATGCCGCCGAGCGATTCGCCAAGCCGGCCAGTGACCTCTGCTGTTATCTGACCGCGTTCGCGAAATACAGGCCGCAGGACCTTAAAGGCATACAAAAGAGCGCCGCCAAAGATCAGCAGTACGATCATCGTGGCGAGGGTCAAGGTCCAATTGATGTAAAACAGGACGCCGATCGCGATCGTAGCCGTAACGATGCTCCCAAAGATCTGGCCGAGACCCGTGCCGACGAGATTTCGGATGCCCTCGGCGTCGTTCATTATTCGCGAGATGAGCTGACCGCTTTGAGTCGAGTCGAAATACGAGATAGGCAGGCGTTCAATATGCGCCTGCACCCGTTTTCGCATATTCGTGATCGCCTTTTGCGCGGCGACGCCGAGTATTTGTGAAAGTGCGAATGAGGTCACGCCCTGAATCAGCGTCGAGACGCCGATTGCGAGGGCGATCCATTTGATCAGCCAGTATTGGTGCTGCGCGAATATCTGGTCGCCGATCAATTTGGTCGACGCCGGCAAAACCATTCCCGCGAGCCTGGAAACAAGCAGCAGAATGCTGCCTACCAGGAGGCGCCATCGCGCGTCATAGACGAGCTTTCGAGCTTCGCCCCACGCGCTCCGGTAATTAATTTTCTTCTTGGGTTCGGGCATCTACTTTTGGCGCGACTATCGAAATTGAATTTAGTCTGCGTACGGAATGCTTTAATGTCAACCACACGCCGGTTTGCAGGTGTTCTGATTTACTTTAGAATCATTATTTACGTTTTTGTATGGCTCAGACCTATATCAACCAATTAAAAGATCACATCGGAGATGAAGTTACCCTTAAGGGGTGGCTTTACAACACGCGCTCAAGCGGCAAGCTTGTATTTTTGCAGCTACGCGATGGTAGCGGCATTGTGCAGTGCGTTGTTTTTAAAGGCAATGACGAAGCCGTTTTTGAAAAGGCGAAGGCCCTCGGTCAGGAATCGTCTCTGGTCGTCCACGGTACCGTCAAGGAAGACGCCCGCTCGGCCATCGGCGTCGAGGTCGATGTTAAAAATATCGACGTTATTCAGAACGTGCACGATTACCCCATCACGCCGAAGGAGCACGGGACCGAATTCCTGATGGATAATCGACACCTTTGGATCCGCTCGCGAAAGCAGAATGCCGTTTTGAAAGTCCGTCATACGGTCATAAAAGCCGTCCGCGACTATTTCGATTTGAATGGCTTTATCCTTGCAGATACGCCGATCTTTACGCCGGCTGCCTGTGAAGGAACGACGACGCTTTTCGAGGTCGACTACTTTGGCGACAACAAGGCATATCTCACTCAATCCGGCCAGCTCTATAACGAAGCCACGGCTGCTGCTTTCGGTAAATCGTACGCCTTCGGGCCAACATTCAGGGCCGAGAAATCGAAAACCCGCCGCCACTTGACTGAGTTCTGGATGGTCGAACCTGAGGTCGCATACGCGTCGTACGAGGATATGATGGACCTCGCCGAAGGCCTCATCCTCTTTATCATTCAGCGCGTCTTGGCGGACCGTCGCGCCGAGCTCGAAGCTTTGGAACGTGACATCAGCAAGCTCGAATCCGTAAGATCTCCTTTTCCTCGTTTGCATTACGACGATTGCGTCAAGATGCTGCAGGAAGGCTTTGAAAAGGGCGAGTTAGAAAGTCGTTTCGAGTGGGGCGGCGATTTCGGAGCGCCCGACGAGACGTATCTGTCGAATCAGTTTGGCCAGCCTATCTTCGTACATCACTTCCCGACCGTGATCAAAGGTTTCTATTTCGAGACCGATCCCGAGCGGCCCGAAACAGCGTTAGGAATCGATCTGCTGGCTCCAGAAGGCTACGGTGAGATCATCGGCGGCGGCCAGCGTTCCGACTCGCTTGAGTATCTCGAACAGCAGATCGAGGCGCATGATCTGCCGAAGGATGCGTTCGACTGGTACCTTGACCTTCGCCGCTATGGCACCGTCCCGCACAGCGGCTTCGGTATGGGCATCGAACGTACCGTAGCCTGGATGTGCGGCATCGAACACGTGCGAGAGACTATTCCGTTTCCGAGGATGCTTTATCGGCTGAAACCTTAAACCATGGACGCAGAAATCCAAGATCGACTTTACGAGCAAACTAGGCTAAGTAAACTCTTGTCCCGTGGGTTTATATTTTCAATCGTTTGGTTAGGAGGAATTGGTTCTTTGATTGCTCTTGTCTCAGGAATTCGAGGGCTGATTCTGATCAAGAGATCACGTAACATTCTGGTCGGTAAGAGTATGGCATGGTGGTGCACCGTTGTTGGAGGGATAGGAGTTATTGCTCTTCCTTGGTACGTCTACTCTTCAATCAGATAAACATGCCAGATGTAATCGTCATCGCTGGGCCAAACGGCGCTGGGAAATCAACTCTTGCGCCCGCTTTGTTGCGGGACACGTTGCGGATTCCTGAGTACGTAAACGCGGACACCATCGCTGAGGGCCTCTCTGCTTTTGCACCAGAAGATGCTTCGTTCCATGCTGGCCGCGTAATGTTAGGACGATTGCATGAGCTTGCCGAGGCGAGAAAGGACTTTGCCTTTGAGACTACGTTAGCTTCGCGTTTTTATGCTGGCTGGCTCAAGCAGTTACAGGCTCAAGGTTATCGCGTAAGCATCATATTCCTGTGGCTGCCTGTCGTCGAACTTGCGATCAAACGGGTCGAGACCAGAGTGCGGTCAGGCGGCCATTCGATACCGGAAGAAACCATAAGACGAAGGTTTGACCGTGGCTTAAGAAACCTCTTCAAGCTCTATCTGCAAGTTGCGAATTCATGGCGAGTATTCAATTCAAGCCAATATCCGCCTCAGGAGATTGCGCGATATACTGAAGACTCAGGAATGCTGATTTTCGAAGATCAAACATGGAATCAGATAAAACGCTAGCCGATCCGAAGCAAGACCTTTTTGTCCGATACAGCGATGAGATCAACAAAGCGTACGAACGCGCCGTGCGTGAAGCGTTGATGATGCACAAACGGGCCGGGAACCCAATAGCTATTTATCGCGATGGGAATGTGGTACTCATCCCACCCGACAAGATCAATATCGACGAATAGCGTCAAAATCCATCTAAGCCCAGTTTCGAATGTTCAGAACCCAGGAATGCGATGATCTCGATACAGAGATCGAACCACTTCTCAAAGACGGTTATCGCCTCGATATGATCATGCCGGCTGACGCGCCGCGGGTGGTTCAGTTGTCAAAGAAGGATCAAGCTGTTCGACTAGTTCTCCGTAGCGAACCGGACCAGAAGCCGCCTAAAGGCGGAACTCAAAACTATCAAGAGGCGGCTGAAGCTGGAACTCAAAACGGTTGGATCAGGGGCCGCGCCGGTATGATGTACCGAGATCTGATCACTGACCGGCTTGGCGGCACGATGGCCGCGTCGCATATTCGGCTCGCTGGGGGTGGACCCGTTCCGGACTACGTTCACTATCACAAGGTCGAATTTCAAATGATCCGCTGTATCAAAGGTCGGATCCTCGTTGTCTATGAAGATCAGGGGGAGCCCTTCTGGCTTGAGCCGGGTGATTGGGTGATACAACCGCCTCAGATCCGGCACCGCGTTCTCGAATGCGAAGCCGGTTCTGAGGTGATCGAGATATCGATGCCGGCCGAGCACGAAACTTGGGTCGACCACGATATGACGCTTCCCACGAGCGACTACCGGCCTGATCGCGACTTTGGCGGCCAGCGGGTTGTTCGTCACGTTTCAGCCAGATGATCGAAACCTACCCATCGCCCCGCAAAGTTAACACTGCTATCTCGGGCGGGACCATAAAGCGAAACGGCAGGATGCTTGTGCCCACCCCTGTTGTCACAAACATATCCACACCATTTTCCCGGACGTGTCCCCTCGCATATTTTTGCCCGTAGCTCGACGGCACGATCGGCGAGCCGATCAGCGGCAGCCAGACCTGGCCACCGTGTGTGTGAGCCGCGAGCATTAGTTTTAGATCGGGTGATATTGAAAGATCGCCGGTTATGATCGGCAGGTCGTCGGGGCTGTGTTCGAGAACGATGATAGGCCCGCTACCGTTATCCTGGTCAACTACTCGCTTGATCCGAGCTGAATACGGCGCCCAACTGCCCACGTGGAGTTGGTCCATCAGGCCTAGTATGCGCAGCCTATGCCCGCGGCCATCATCGATGGTGTAGATCTGATCGTCGAGCACGGCGTAACCAAGTTCGCGAAACGCATTTGACACCTGATCGTGGCCATACCAATCATCGTGGTTACCGGTGACAACAATGACGCCGTATTTTGCTTTGAGACCCGCAAGGTTTTCCGCAACGGTCTCAAGCGGCATTTTCAGCGCGTGTTTCCCATGCATAAGCGTCGACGCCTGCGAGACATAATCGCCGAGCAGCACGATGAGATCGGCATTTTGGTCATTTGTGAGCGCAACTATCTCGCGCAGCTTTGCTTCGTCGACCGCGTTCGAACCGGCGTGAATATCACCGATAGCAACGATCTTGAAACCGTTCAGCGCCGGATCCCAGCCGTGTATCGTTAACATCTGCTGATCAACGACAAGCCGTCGCGGCTCGATAAAATACGAATACCCAAGCAGCAGCATGCCGATCACAGCGACCGCGGCGACAGGCAAAAGTATTCGTTTCTTGCGGAGCTTCATAAGAGCGAACTATCCACTATCGACTATTCACGATCCGCTGAATTGACTAATTTCGGTAGCGGAAGTTATCGGCTCATACCTTCAGTGAATAGTGGATAGTGACAAGTTGATAGTCTTTCATCGCGCTTTGCCGAAGTATTCATGCCAGCGTTCATCGACGAGACGGACTGTGTCCGGATGCGGCTCGACCTCTTTTGGATACCACGGCTTCATGCGGGCGTCGATGACGATGGGCGCTTCGTAACGGATATGATTGTTTTCGACGCTGCCTCGCGCGTGGACGTCGCGGGCCGGGTCGAATCGCGTCCATGTGGCCCATAGGAATTTTTCGGTCGAATCGGCAACATCCACACGGTCGTGCAGCACGATCATCTGCCAATCGTCAAACACGCCTGATTCCGCAATGCGTTCGCCAAAGCCCGGGTCGTCGTTGAACGGCAGGCCTTGCACAACAAGGCAGCCGCCACAAAACGGTTTTGCTGCGGTCACGTCGGCATGCAGCTGCCCGACAAACTCGCGCGATAGATGTCGTTTCGCCTCGCCGACACCCATTAGAATGGCCTTGCTGCCAAAGTTCACCTTGCCGCTGGCATAGTCGAGCGTGTCGAATGCCGTCTGCCCGAAAATAAAGAAATCGCGCTGCCAGTCGACGCGTTCGAGGATGTGTTCAAAAAGCAATTTAAAATCTCTTAGGTCCTGTGGCGTGTCCGTTAGCAGCAGAAATTTTGTCAGCGTCAACTGCCCTTCGCCCAGGATCCGAAACCCGGCGGAGAGCGCTTCGCGGCCATAGCGCTCCTTCACGACCGCGGCGGCCAGCGAGTGGAAGCCTGTTTCACCGTAACTCCAGAGATCGCGAACCGCGGGCATCACAAGCGGAAACAGCGGCGACAGTAGCTCCTGCAAATAATCACCGATGATGAAATCTTCCTGTCGCGGTTTGCCGACTATGGTCGCGGGGTAGATCGCGTCGCGACGATGAAAGACCGCGTCTGCGTGAAAGACTGGATAATCGTGCTGCAGCGAGTAATAGCCGTAATGGTCGCCAAATGGTCCTTCCGGTCGGCGCTCGCGCGGGGGGACGTGGCCGACGAGAGCAAACTCGGCCTCAGCCAACAGGCGATGATGGCCGGCAACAGGATTTGTGACCGTTCCAAGCTTCTCACCCGCCAGCAGCGATGCTAGCATCAGCTCACCCGCTCCTTCAGGCAGCGGTGCGACGGCCGAGAGTATCAGTGCCGGAGGACCGCCCAAATAGACCGTCACCGGCAGTGGCTCACCACGCTGCTCGGCCTCGAAATAATGAAATCCGCCCCCCTTTCCGATCTGCCAATGCATTCCGGTCGACGCCCGGTCGTACCGCTGCATGCGATAGACGCCGAGGTTGTGCTTGTAGTCCGTTGGGCTCTCGGTGTAAACGAGTCCGAGCGTGTTGAAGTAACCGCCGTCTTCTGGCCAGAGCTGAATGAAAGGGATCTGCTCGAGGTCGACCGTCGGCTGCCGGCTTTCGAGAGCGGCACCGTTTCCGATTTTTCTGGTGCCGAGTTTACGGGCCGACAAAGCGAGATCGCGATATGCCCATAGCTTGCCAAGAGTTGGCGGGATCAATCGTTCGGCGGCCTCGACCGCTCGCCGCACGAACGCCTCGGGCTTTGATCCGAATGCAAGATCGATACGTTTCCTGGTTCCAAAGAGATTTGTAACGACCGGAAATCGAGAGCCTTTTACTTTCTTAAAAAGAAGCGCTTTTCCCTGCTGATCAATGACACGCCGGTGTATCTCGGCGAGCTCGAGATAAGGATCGACCTCAGCGGCGATCTCGACGAGCTCATTCTCTTCTCTCAGCGTGCCGAGGAAAGATCTAAGGTTTCTATGCATAAAAGGTAACGCCGGCATCCTGCCGGCTGTCGTGAGGGCGTCCCGCCCTCACATCGGCAGCGAGACGCTGCCGGACCAGCCGCCGGGACGGCGGCGTTACGACATTACTTCCTTAGGTCCGGCTTGCTCAGGTCGAGGTCGTCGGCCTTGATAACATCGATCTTCATGCCCGGAAAGCGCTTTGCCAGATCGTCCTTGAACACCGAGTAATCGCCAACGATGATCAGATCGCCTCCGAGCAAATTCTTAGACGCAAAATCACGTATCTGAGCATCGGTGACGGCATTGACGTTCGAGACGTACGAGTTAAGCTCGTTCGGCGAGATGCCAAAGCTGTAAAGCTCGCCGACTGCGGCGGCGAGACCGTTCGTCGTCTCGAGTCGGCGACCAAAGTTTCCGGTCAATGTCGATTTACGAGGAATAAGCTCATCACTAGCGACTGCTGTCTCCGCAAGGCGCTTTAACTCGGCGATCGTAAGTTCTGCGACTTCAGCAGCCGACGGATTTTTTGTCTGTACTGAGGTCGCAAAATTACCAAAGCCCGCGCGCCAGCCAATGCTGCTGCCAGCGCCGTAACTAAGGCCTCTTTTAATGCGGATCTCTTCGTTAAGTCGCGCGGAGTAGCCCCCTCCAAGAACCGTATTCCCCACGGTCGCGGGATAAAAGACGGTCGAGGTTCTTCCAACCTGAGACAGGTGATCATAATAATTCACCGCAGCCTGGCCCGAATTCGGAAGACCGATCACGAGTATTCTGCTAACGACCTTGTTTTCCTTCGAGGCCGCGCCGTTGCCGATCAATGCCGACGAGTTTGCGGAAGAAACGGGCTTCCAACTGCCGAATGCATGATCGACGAGAGCAGCGGCCCGATCAAGAGTGATATCACCAGTGAAGACCAAAACCGAATCCGGCGAACGATAATTCTGCGAATGAAAATTAAGCACGTCGGCCGTAGTTATCGACGGGATGCTTGATGGAGTTCCTCCGGCGGGATGCTCGCCAAAGCTATATTTGCTCGCAACATAGTTTGCAATAAAACTCGGCTGCTTAAGGTTGTAGGTCAGCTCGTCGAGTGTCTGCGATTTGAGCAGGTCGAGTTCTTCCTGTTTGAATGCCGGATTCAGAACTACGTCGGCGAGAATACCCATTGCCTTTTCAAGCTTATCTGGCGTCACTGTGACCGAAACAAAAGAACTGTTCCAACCGGCGCCGCTCTCGATCGAGCCGCCCAGGAATTCCATGTCTTCGGCGATCTGTGTCGCCGAGCGGGTCTTGGTTCCTTTTGTCAGCATGTCGGCGGTCAGGTTTGCGAGACCCGCTTTATCGTCGGGCTCAGCAGACGCACCGGCCTTTACCAAGAGCTGAACGGTAACTAGCGGGCTGCTCTCCCGCTGAACCACGGCAACGGTCAAGCCGTTGGACAATTTCTTTTCCTGGACTGCCGGAACGGTCACCGTTTTCGGAGCCGAGGCGGCCGGCGGTGTTTCGGTCTGCGCAAAGCCACTGAGCACAGAGGCACAGAGGAACGTGAACCCGAGGAGCAGTATTCGGAGATCAACTGACTTGGTCTTCATCATTTTCCACCTCCCGTTTTGTTGCCGGCAAGTGCGGCGGTCTTGTTGTCGGTCGCGTTGAGGTAGTAGATGACCACTCGGGTGTTATCGGCGAAATATTTCTTCATCACACGCTGCACATCGGCCGCGGTCACGGCTTGATATTTCTGTATGTCGGAATTTACCGCTCGCGGATCGTGCTGATAGGCGACGGCCCGCTCGATAGCGATCGCCTTGCCGTCGTTGTTCTGGCGGCTGCGGACGATGTCGGTGATGAGCAGGTTTTTGGCCTTTTCAAGCTCCCTCGCGGTCACGCCGCCGGTCTGGATATTTTTTAGCTCAGCCATCAACGCGGCCTCGAGCTTTTCGGGCGTGCCGTCCTGTGACGCGACAGCCGTAAACTCAAGCGTGCCGCCATCCACGCGGTCTGAGATCTCAAACGTCGCCTCCTGAGCGATGTTTTGCTTATACACGAGACTCTGATAGAGCCGCGAGCTATCGCCTTCGGACAAGATCTTTTCCGCAACTCGCAAGGCCGGGATGTCCGCATCGTCGCTTCTCGGTCCAAGATAGGTTATCGCGACGGCGGGAAACGGCACGTTCGGGGCCGTCTTAACAAACCGGGACTCGTGCGTGCGCGCGGGTTCCGTCGCGGTTACGCGCGGGATGGTGGTGCTAGGTTTTGCGATGCGGCCGAAGTATTTATCGACCCAGGCATCGAGCTGTTTCTGATCGAAATCGCCGACGACGATCAGCGTTGCGTTGTCGGGCCGGTAGTAGGTCGAGTGAAATTTCTGCACATCTGTAACAGTCGCCGAATCGAGATCGGAAAGTGTGCCGATGGTCGTACGCTTGTATGGATGCGTCGTGTATGAAAGCTGCTGGATGTACTCATTAAACATCCCGTATGGCTGTGAGAGAACGCTCTGGCGAAACTCTTCTTCGACCACGGCGCGTTCCGACTGAAAGTTTGCTTGGTCAACAGTCAGATTCGCCATCCGGTCGGCCTCGGCCCAGATGAGTGTCTCGAGATAGTTTGACGGTATCGTCTCGTAGTAATTCGTGAAATCGTCCCATGTCGACGCGTTGTTATAGCCGCCGACGTCCTCTGTGAGACGGTCCATCATTTCGGACTTCATGTTCTTGGTCGATTTGAACATGATGTGCTCAAAGAGGTGGGCAAAGCCGTTGCGGCCGGGCGGATCATTCTTCGAGCCGACGTCGTACCAGACGTGAATCGCCACGGTTGGGCTCGAGTTGTCCTCGAGCGTGACGACCTTGAGGCCATTAGCGAGCGTGCGCTCCTTGATATCGAGCGGCGCGACCTTGACCTGTGCCACGGCGGCCACTGACAGAGTCAGACCCGCCAAAACAGTAAGTATTACTTTCCTCATATTCGGTTACGGTGAACCAGAGTATACGACAACTTTGACGCGAGGTTTCATCGACCCGGTTTTCGAAAGCGGTTGTCGCTGAACCGGACCCGCGGCGCGCCCGTCGGCTCCGGCATCTTACCGTTTTGACGCAGGTCATTGCGAATGAGTTCGCGGATATATTCGCTGGCCGAAGCATAACCATTGTCGATCCAGTGTTCCAGCATCATATCGGCCAGTTCCTCAGATAAAGCCAGGCTGACGATGTTCCTACGATTTTTAAGCATACGACTAAAGGCCCTCCTCCGTATTTCCGATCGACTTGTCCCATTTTTGTGTATTAACCCTGTAGGCCATCGTCACAACAGTGTCGGTAGTTGCATTAACATTGTCGGGCAGCGTAATAACAGTGCGCGAAATCGTAATACACCGACAACCGTAACTATTTGTATTTCTGAGAGTTAATATATCTGGCGACGATTTTGGAGTATCAAGAAAAACTTTTCTCATATCGCTCGCGCCGCAAATAGCGTGTCACGGCTGCAACACGATAGCATAGATGCGATATATTTGAAAGTGGTATTTAACATGGTGTTCATTGCTTGCGGGTCAGGCGAAGTTCTCGCCTAAAATGATGCGCGGAGCTCCTATGAGTAGTCGTAGAAACCCT
>Ga0157369_10009774_pt1 | contig 10970 bp, 8 predicted proteins | sample C25metaG_FD_113461 | JGI IMG/M metagenome (GOLD analysis project Ga0157369, IMG submission 113461) | Corn rhizosphere microbial communities from Kellogg Biological Station, Michigan, USA - C2-5 metaG | ecosystem: Host-associated > Plants > Roots > Rhizosphere > Soil | place: USA: Michigan... | reverse complement strand
TTTGCCGACAACCAGGCCGTCCGTACATCCCGAACGATCCTGTCGCGCAAATCGCGAGTCTGCTCTGTTGCGGCCTTCGCCCGCAGGGAAGCTTCCTTCGCCTGCGCCGTGTAGAGAAAACCATTGAAGATCGGAATATTGAGATTAACGCCAATCCCTCCCCACCAGTTCGCTGTGTAGTACTGTGCCGGACGAATCGGCACACTTCCTACTGTTCCTGATGCGGCAATGGTCGGTAGCAATTGGTCCCGCTGCGCCTTGCTGAACTTCACCGCAGCCTGCTCGCTGAACTTCGTTGCTTGCAGATCGGGTCTTTGATCGAGACTTTGCTGCACAAGCTGATTCAGGTCCGAGGGCGGCTGTTGATCATCACCTCCCTCGTCCACAAGCTCGAAGTCCACCTGATGATCCAGACCCAGCACAGCATCCAGCGCCGCCATTGCGGAGTCCGCATTGTTCTGGGCATCCAGGGCCAGCAGCCTGGCCTGCGAAAGGCTTACATCGGCAAAGCTCAAGTCCAGAGTGGACTTCAGCTTGTTCGCCGTCATCTGGTTTACCTGCGACTCCAGCGTCTGGCGCGTCGTCACATCCTGCTGCGCGACCTTCAACGTCTGCTGCGCCTGCAACACGTTGTAGAACGCCTGGTCCACCGCAAGCTGAATGTCATACTGCGTCGCAAGTGCATTAGCGTTTTGCGCCTTCTCCTGCAGCGCCGACGATGCCACCAGATTCCTCGTTTTACCGAAATCCGTGATCAGCTGTGAGAAGCCGCCACCCGCTCCCGCATGCTCAAACAACCGCGAAGCCGTGAGAGAGCCCGCCGAGATCCGGCTTGCATTCTCGGCCTCAACCGCCGTGACCGCAGCATTCGCAGTCGGCAGCTCTGCCGATCGCGTCTCCCGATACACCTGGTGCTGCGCCATGGCAAGCAGATGCGCGACCGTGACACGGGGGTTGTTCTTCAACGCCATCTGCTCTGCCTGCTTGCGCTTCAATTGCTGCTTGCCGTTCGCCGGATTAGAACCGGCCTGACCGGCAGCGACCTGCCCGAGCGAGCTAGAACTCGCCCCCGGAGGCTGGTTGACCGCTTGTGCAAGCAATTGCGACTCCGGAGCATCCGGAAGCCGCTGGCCTGCCGAACTTGTTTGCGCTATCGACCAATCTCCCGAAGCAAGACCGAGTGCAATAACGCCCGCCGATAATACTCGCAACTTCATTGGGATCGTCATCAGGCCTTTGCCTCGCCTTCCGCCGCAGCCTCATCTTTGTGCCCGTGAACCATTAGGTACACCGCTGGCACAAGGAAAACCGTGAGCACTACCGAAACTCCCAGTCCACCGATAATCGCTCGAGCTAGCGGCGCATACTGCTCGCTGCCGGCCTCCAGGCCCAACGCCATCGGAATCATTCCCAGAAGCGTAGCAAGTGACGTCATCAGAATTGGCCGAAGTCTGATCCTGCACGACTCCACTACTGCCTTCGCAATCGGCAATCCCTGTTCGTGCAGATGACCGGCGAACTCCACGATCAAAATGCTGTTCGATACTACGATTCCCGCCATCATGATCACGCCCATCAGCGACATAATGTTCATCGTGCTTCCCGTGATCAGAAGAATCACAATCACACCTGCCAATCCCGGCGGAATCGCCATCAAGATGATGAACGGGTCCGTGAACGACGCGAACTGTGCCATCAGGATGAGATAAACCAGCAGAATCGCCAGCATCAGTCCGATCGCAAATCTGCTGAACGACTCGTTCATGCTTACCACGCTGCCCCTCACCGTCACCTTTACGTTTCCGGGTAGCTTCATTCCGTCTACAACGTTGTGAACCTGGCTGTTGATCTTCTGCAACGCCTCCGTCGACGGCATCACGTAAACATCCACAACTCTGCGGATCTTGTAGTGATCCACCTCGGTCGGCGTATTGATCTCTTTGATGTCTGCAACCGATCGCAACGGCGTATAGTCCGAAACCGTCGGCGCCCGCAGCGGAATCTGTTTGAAGTCGTCCATGCTCATGTGCCCGATCTTGTTATCGGAATACTGCACAGTAAGCATGTAATTGTTCCCCGTCTTCGGATCGATCCAATAGCTCGGCGCGATCATTCCATTCGAAGTCAGCGCGGTGATGACGTTATCTACGACCTCCTTCGGCGTTAGGCCGATCAGGCTCGCGCGCTGCCGATCAATCGAGAGCTCAAGCCCCGAATAGCGCAGATTCTGCGGAATCAGGACGTCGCTCACGTTCCTCAGCCCCTTGATCTTCCCAGCGATCTCTGTCGCAATATCAAACGACTGATCCAGATTGTTGCCGCTCACCTGCACATCGATCGGCGCCGGCAGGCCCTGGTTAATCACCGAATCGACGAGTCCTCCAGCCTGGAAGTACGTCGACAGAAACGGCATGTCTCTTTGCAGCTTGCGCCGCACCCGCGACATATACGCGTAGCTGCCCAGATGGTGATCTTCTTTCAGACTTACCTGAACGAACGCCGTGTCCATCGACGAGTTGCTCGTATAAATCGATGAAAGATCCGGAGTGATTCCGATATTCGAAACAATCATGTCCAGATCGTGATCTGGAATCACTTGCCGAATCTCGTTCTCAACTTGGCCGATGTACTTATTGCTCAACTCCAGCCGCGTTCCGCTCGGACATTTGATATTGATGACAAACTGCCCCGGATCCGTTCGCGGGAAGTATGCTTTCCCCATGATCGGATACAGCGCAAACACCAGCACGCATGCGCTCAAGATCCCCACAGTGCTCGCCACCGGACGCAGAATCGTCCGATTCACAAGCACCACATACTTCTCCAACATCCGCTGGAATTTGTCATTGAACGTTCTCACTATTCTCTGGAAGAACGACATCCGCTTGCCTGCGGAGTGCACAGCGTGACCTTCTGCCTCGAGTTCCTGCCCCTCCGATGTCTCCGCATCGACTGACTTGATGAACTTCGCGCAATAGAGCGGCACCACCGTCATTGCCACAAGGTACGAAGCAAACAACGAGAACACCACGGCAAGCGCAAGCGCTGTGAACAGATACTTGCTTACGCCGTACAGCATCGCCACAGGAAAGAAGACGATGGCCGTTGTAAATGTTGCAGCCAGCACCGCCAGTTGCACTTCCCTGCCGCCCACCTCCGCCGCCACTTCCGGCGACTCTCCCATCTCGAGGTGCCTGAAAATGTTCTCCAGCACCACAACTGAGTTATCGATCAATCGCGAAAACGCCAGCGCCAGCCCCGCCAGCACCATCGTATTCACCGACCCCCCAGTCGCCTTGATACAGATGAACGCAGCCAGGGCCGAAAGCGGAATCGATAGCAATACGGCAAACGTTGCGCGAATGCTTCCCAGAAACAGCAGGATCATCAGCGCCGTCAAGACGAGCCCGATGCCGCCCTCATTGCCAAGATTCCTCAGCGCCGCCTTCACGAATTGGGACTGATCGAAAACCACATCAGTCTTCAGGCTCGATGGAATGTCGACCAGGTTCTTGATCGCTGCCCGCATTCCGTTCACAATGCTGATCGTGTTGCTGTCGCCGCCTTGCTTAAGCACCGGCACATACACTGAGCGCTGCCCATCGATTCTTACGATGTTTGTCTGCAGAGTTCCCGAGTCCTCCGCCTTACCAACATCGCCGACCATCACCGATGCATTCCCCACCGACTTCAGTGGTACATCGTTCAGCATCTCCGGGCTCGACACTTGGCTGTTAGCGTAGATGTTGTAGTCCTTCGGCCCGATCCGCACATCACCCGCAGGCAAAATCAGATTCGACTCGTTGATCCCGTGCACCACATCCATCAAACTCAGGTTGTGTGCCTCCAGCTTCTGCGGATCGACATAGACCATGATTTGCCGATACCGGCCGCCGAACGGCTGCGGCACCGACGCACCCTGGACGCTCGCAATCTGGTTGCGAACCTGGAATTGCGCCAGATCCTTCAAATCTGTTTCGTTCAGCCCTTTGCCCTTGAGTGTCACGAGGCAAACAGGCTGGCTCGACGCGTCCATTCCCAGCACAACTGGCGGCAACGTACCCGGTGGCAACCGCCGCAAATCCGCCATCGCGAGGTTCGATATATTACTCAGTGCCGCATTTGGATCGGTGCCCGGCTGGAAGTAGATTTTGATGAGGCTCACGCCGGTCAGCGAGCGCGACTCGATGTGCTCGATGTTGTTGCCCAGCGTGAAGAACCGCTCGAACGTATCCGTGATATCGGCTTCAATCTGTTCTGGAGGCATGCCCGAATAAAACGTCGCCACCACCACCACGGGCATATCGATTGAGGGGAAAAGGTCCACAGGCATCGACGCCACGCTGACCACCCCGAGCACCACGATCACTAGGCAGATCATGATGATGAAGAAAGGGTACTTCAATGCAAATTTTGGCATTTACTTCGTACCCCCGGACTGCTCTTCGCTTGTGTCGATGTCAGGCGTCTGCTGGACCTTGGCGTTCACAGCTTCCCCGGGCTGGTAGTTCGACTGCCCGCCTGTAATGACAAGATCGCCCTGCTCAAGACCCGATTTCACCTCGACAAGATTCGTTCCCTGCAACCCAATCGTGACGTTGCGCGGCTCGACATGGTGATTCGCATCCACAACAAGAACCGAAATCTGATTTCCGTTGCGAATCAGCGCTTGCACCGGAATCGTCAACACCCCATCGTGCCGCTCCAGTTCGATCGTCGTATTCGCATACATTCCCGGAGTCAACGACAGATCCTTGTTCGGAACATCGATCTCCGTCTCCATCGTCCTTGTCGCCAGGTTCAGGTTCCGCGTGAATCGAACGACCTTCCCCTTGAATGCCCGATGCACCGCGTCCACATTCACATTCACAATCGCGCCCTCGTGGATGAACTCGACTGCATCCTCGGGCACGGGCAAACGAAGTCGCAAAAGATCACTCTGCGATAGCTTCACGATCGGCAGCGACTGTGTTTCTGAAGATGTTCCTGCTTGGATCAGGGCTCCGGTGTCGGCATAGCGCCAAGTGATCACTCCATCGAGCGGAGCCGTCACACGTGTGTAGTTCGCCAGATCACCAACCCGCTCGTTGTCCGCCTTCGCGCCTTCTGACTGCTGTGTCGCCGCCGAAAGCGCAGCCTTCGCAGCATCAACGCGGGCCTCCGACGAAAGATCTTTTGCCTGCGCATCATCCAGTTCCTGTTGTGCAATCAGTCCTGGCTGCGATGCCGCGGCCTGCTTCAGTCGTGTGTAATCGCTGTGCAGTGAAGCGTGCTCGGACTCCGCGCGCGTAACTTCATGCCGCGCTCGCGTAATTTCGTCTTTGCTGCGAGCCAGTTCGGCTACCGTACCTCTGAGCTGCGCGTCGAGCTCAGGTACCTCCAGGATGGCCAGCGTCTGTCCTTGCTTGACCCGATCCCCGATATCGACGTTGATCCGCCGAATGTACCCTGAGACCTTCGCATGAACATCGATCACCTGAAATGGTTGGAATTGCCCTGCGAGATTCAGGTCGTGGACGATCGACCCCTTCGCAACAGCAGCAACTGTGGCCGACGGAGTCTCGGCAGCCTTCGCATCGGACCCTTGGCCGCCAGATCGACATCCAGATAAATCCAGAACTGCGGCAATCGCAAGTCCGGCAAAAATGAAGCAGGTATGCTTTCGCATGGATTTGTTACACCTTTTCCGTGGTTTCCTGTTGGAGAAGCCGACAAGCGCGGCTCAATACGAGCTGTGTTGGTACCACTCGACCCGATTCAGGTCGCGGCCCGCAAACTACAAGGAAATTACGAAACGGTAGGAACGGGAGGAGGTCTGAAGTAGAGCGCAGCACTGGGGAAGGCGGAGGGAGGATCCGCGGCTCCAGACCTGTCGCGCTCGAAGTTCATGCCCGGCACGCACGGGCCGGGAACAGCAATCACCACCGCGATCAGGCTCATAGCCTGCAGCCGATCAACGGAATCCGTGCTCGCGAGCGCTTGCCGCACGCCATCGACTGCGCGCGCGTCTTCGTTCTTTGACAGCAACTTGGCTTCGGGAATTCTATGCACGGTCAGCGGGTGCAGATCGTAGAGGGAAAGCTTGTATCCGAATCCCCACAGAAACACGCACATGCCCAGCATCACCAGAAGGATGGAGAGCCGAATCGAGACAACGTGCGGTTTTGATCGTTCGATCACTATTTCTTGAGACAAGCGGCTCCCGCCGACTGCGAGACCCAAACAACCTATAGGGAATTTGATTGATAAACGGCTGCTAAGGTAGCGCCTTACCCCCATCTTTTCATGGAATGCCCATAAAGACCAATACTCCGTGCCTTCCATCCCTCCACGTCCAGCAGCGATTTCGGCATGCCTATCGATCTTCTACGATCAATCTGTAACATTCTCAGCAATCTAGCGTGAACTTCCTCGAGGCGTGCGATGCGTCTGGCATGACTTCCCGCGAGTTACGATGAATAGATATGTCCAGTCAGGAATCTGGCCAACCTCGCGCAATCGTCTCAGCGGCGGAAGATCCTATTTCTCTTGCCCGTCAACGGCTCATCGTTGCATTGGATGTACCGGATACCGCCTCTGCGATGCACCTTATAGCCCAACTCGACCAGACCTGCTCATGGTTCAAAGTCGGGCTGGAACTCTTCATTGCAGCCGGTCCGTCCATTCTCGAGCCGATCATCGCCCGTGGACATAATGTTTTCCTTGACCTCAAACTCCACGACATTCCTAACACTGTAGCCGGAGCTGTCCACTCCGCAGCAGCTCTGGGCGTTCGCATGCTCACGCTTCATGCCGGAGGCGGTCCGGCCATGTTGTCAGCCGCACGAGACGCCGTCGCAGGCCACTCCAACCCGCCAGAACTGCTTGCCGTCACTGTCCTCACAAGCATGGACGCAGGCCAGCTTCATGCCACGGGCGTCGGACGTCTCCCCTCTTCGCAGGTTGAACTGCTCGCCAAAATGGGGCTGGAAGCTGGTATACGCGGCTTCGTTTGCTCTCCGCAGGAAGTCGCAAGTCTCCGCCAACTCACAGGACCGTCGGGGGTACTGGTTATTCCTGGGATCCGTCCAGCAGGTTCTGCCATCGGAGATCAGAAGCGCATCGCGGGTCCGGCCGAAGCGCTTCGCTCGGGCGCCAGCTACCTGGTCATCGGCCGTCCGATTACGCAGGCTCCGCAGCCTGCGGAAGCCGCAACCGAAATCCTCAAACAAATGGCCGAGGCTCTCTAACTCACACCTCAGAAAAGCGAAAAGCCCGGCAGATGCCGGGCTTTCCCATGTTCTGGTACTTACATCACAACTTAAAGTTTTTCGTGGAAGTCGCACGCAGAGCACGAGATATATATGCCTCCAGGCACGCCGCGCTCGCGATCCTTTACTCGCTTGACGATGCGCGTCGGTTTACTGCACTTGGGGCAGTCGGTGGACTTCGTCGTATCCATTGCTTTCTTGCGGTCACCAGTTTTGGCAATCTTGGCCATTCTTGGATGTTTCTCCTTCGAAGATTGTCTCTGCACGCACGCGCAGACCTCTGCACGCGGCTTCAACGACGCGGTCCTTCACCTCTGCTCAGAATTGTGGCGGGAGGCGGCTTGACTCGCTGCCCTTTAGTTTACATCACACGCGCTTCTGACAATTCAATCAGCGGTGTTGGTCAGTAGCTGATGGATCGTTGATCGACGGCCCCAGCGTAGGAGGCGGAGGCGTTGGCTTCTCTGAACCAGGAGCCGTTTGCGACGGCTCGTTCGTCGCCGGCGTATCTTTCGCCGGGTCCGAAGGTGACGCCCCATTCTTCTCTTTTTCTGCGGCGTCGGTAGCCGCTTTTGCCTGATCCGCGCGTCTAGCCGCAGCTACATCCGGATAGTCATCCGGCTTCTGCTTCGGAAACTGCACAGGCTTCATCTGCCCTGGCCCACTTTTCGCCGCGTCGGGCAGTTGCTCTCCTGGAGCGGTCAGTGTTGGAGGAGCGGCGGGAGCCTGACGGTTGGGATCTCGCTGTACATCGCCCATCTGCACCGTTCGTGTCCGCTGCTGTTCAGTGGACGCCAAAGCTGGCGACCCGTCTGTTCGCATCAGACCCTCGACTTCGTCCTTGTCAAATATCTGCGGACTTTCGCCAACCTTGGCTATTTCCACCCGGATCACACGATTTCCATTGATCCGCACGAACTCCACCGCTTCGGGCGCCTGACCATAGATCCACTCTTCAAAGGGAGTTTGCCCATCCATTTCCCTGACCTTCCGCAACGGCTGCCCTTTTGCGAAGAGAACCATGTCAGTGCTCATCCCGACCCACACATTATGGTTCAGAATGGCATCTTTCAACTTCGGAGGAAGCGTATCGGTGAACGCCTGGATAGGTGTCTTCACATCAAATGAAATCAGTGGAGAGAGCAAGGCCTTCACCTGCGACGCCGTCAGCGAAGGAACACCTCCCTTGAACTCCAGCGTGACGCGTGCGCCGGTTGGCTGGTCCTGGTCGCCCTGCACCATCGGGGTCATCTGCGTTCCAGTACCGAGTTCGATATGCCGCAGGAAGCGATGCTTCATGTCTGGACCGCCGTTGATCATGAACACCATCTTGTTGTGATCGAACTTGATATCCGTGAGGACTACCGCGTCACCGGGCTTAGCGCATAGTCCGAACTGCGTCACCATGTCCAAATAGCTTTCGCCCGCCGGATTGAGTTCCCCGTTCGCTTTGAGTGTCAGTCCTTTATGCCCCCGCGGAAACGGTCGCATGGCAAAGCCCTGCTCCGACTGCAGAATGCGGATCAGTTCCAGCCGCGTCTTCGTATCCAGTCCAGTCTTGGGAAGCTCAACGTTTGTAGGTGTGATCTGGGAGTACCGCCTGTCGACCGTGCTGCCGGCCGTGCTCACATTGCCCGTTCTTGTATCAATCGTGATCGCCTGCGCTCCGGCGGGTACAGCCATTGCGCCTAGAAGCAGCAGGCAGGCGCCTTTGCAAGTAGCTGGGATGACGGAGGTAGTGACGAAACGGTGCGTGAATTTGACGGAATGCGTGATCATGGGCGTCCTCCCATGGCTGAAGCCGGCACTGTGCCAACAGTAGTGCCATTCAACAGGAAAGGTCAACTCAGTGATCCCAACCGGAATTGGAAGGGTGCAGGCCGGAATCGACTAGTTCGGCTCTTCCCGATCTGTTGTTGGCTCTGATGCTGGCTTACCGACCGTGGATGGCGTTGCAGGGAGAATCTGCACCAGGGGGGGAGGGGGTGGGTCGGCGGCGGACCCCATCGCTGCCTCGTGCTGCCGGCGCGTCGCCGCATCCAGATCGACCGGGATCCCGCCCGGCTCGAACACTGGCGCATTGTGCTTGTAATCGAGCTCCCTGGTTGCCCGGTATAAAACAGGAAACGCGATCAAAAGCACAAGGCAAGCCCACCAGCTGGCGTCCAGCCCGAATCCGCCACCTGTAAGCCAGAACGGCCCCATAGGATTTCCTTCAATGATGGGCGAGTGGCTGCTGACGCCGCCCACTGTCAGCCCGAACACGAGGGCCTGCGCAGCCTTCCACCCGAGGTTCAATCCCCAGCTCAACCAAAGTGCCCGCGTTCTCAGATAGGCCGTCGTCAGAAGGAAACTGTAGACCACCGAAATTGCGATGCTCGCATTCGACGAGCCCGGCTGAACCGCTCGCATGATCGCGTAAAAGAGAGCAAAGCCAAACGCCGCACCGGACGAACCGACGACAAGTGCGAGCCGCTGAAATCCATACCCGCGGAATGCCACTTCTTCTGCCAGCGCCAGCAGCGCAAAATAGAGCCCATCGATTGCAAGCCAACCCCATGAAGAGCCTGCGGGCGTTATGACAATCGCAATCCCGCCGATCAGCAGCATCGGCAGCACACAGGTGATAACCGCACCCCAGCCAATTGCTGCGCCGATTCCAATTTCGCGTGTCCATCCCGATCGCAGGGGCAATCCCTGCGCAGCAATCGAGCGCGGCTGCCGATCGAACAGCGAACCAAACGCCGCATACCCGAGGATCAGAAGTGCGACCGTCAGGAACTGCTCAACCAGCGGCTGCCAGGCATCCCGGTGAATACCAACCGAAGCATTCCGTGCAAACGCACGCACTACGAAGTAGTACAGAACTGCCGCAATGAACTCAAGATAAGCGCGCAACTTGCCGCCCCGCCGCGGTGCGTTCATCGCCGTCCTCTAAAAGATCTCAACTGTTCAGAAATGATTGCCACCTGCGCTGCGCAATACATACGGCCCGCGTTCGCGCCAGCTCTATCCTTCCGTGTAGCATTGCGCAATATTGCGGAACTTCTCCTGCCTCGCCGCAACCAGAGCATCAATCGGCATCTGCTTCAGTTCCGCTAGATGTTTGCGGATCACCGATCCGACGAGCCCCGCGCCCACCGGATGGTCCATGTGCGCGCCACCTTCAGGCTCGCCGATGATCTCGTCCACGCAACCCAACGCAGCCACCTCGGGTGCGGAGATGCGCATCGCTTCCGCAGCCTGTTGCTTGTGTGCTGCATCGCGCCACATAATCGCCGCGCATGACTCGGGCGTGATCACGAAGTAAAGCGCATTCTCCAGAATCAGCACCCGGTCGCTCACGGCAAGTGCCAGCGCTCCGCCCGAGCCGCCTTCGCCGCTGATGATTGAGATCGTCGGAACTCGCAGCCGCGACATTTCCCGGATATTCCGCGCAATCGCCTCAGCCTGTCCGCGCTCTTCCGCTCCCAGTCCGGGATATGCCCCGGGCAGATCGATGAAGCTGATCACTGGGCGGCCGAATTTCTCCGCGATCTTCATGCACCGGAGCGCCTTGCGGTAACCCTCAGGGTGCGGCATGCCGAAATTTCGTTTCACCCGCTCCTTGGTGCTGCCGCCTTTGCGGTTCCCGATGACCATCACCTCTTCGTCGCCGAGCCGCGCCATTCCACAGGCCACCGCTGAATCGTCGCTGAAGGCGCGATCTCCGTGAATCTC
>Ga0157369_10009773_pt1 | contig 10972 bp, 10 predicted proteins | sample C25metaG_FD_113461 | JGI IMG/M metagenome (GOLD analysis project Ga0157369, IMG submission 113461) | Corn rhizosphere microbial communities from Kellogg Biological Station, Michigan, USA - C2-5 metaG | ecosystem: Host-associated > Plants > Roots > Rhizosphere > Soil | place: USA: Michigan... | reverse complement strand
GTTCGCGCGAGTGGCGGAATTGGCAGACGCGCTGGCTTCAGGTGCCAGTGCTCGAAAGGGCGTGGGGGTTCAAGTCCCCCCTCGCGCACGAAGGGTAGTTTCAGGATTTCCGGCGATCGGGATCATGAAATGCTCGAAGCGAACGAAGAAAGGCCGGTCCGACGGAAACGTCAGGCCGGCCTTTCGTGTTGATCGCGGTGATCTGCGTCTGATCGTAGAGATGATCCTGCCGAGAACGCAGAAAAGCCTGCCCGAGGGCAGGCTGACGCCTTCTGTACGCGTTCGTTGAGCTGGTGTCGTAGTGAGCTTTCTGCCTACCGCAGCGGCGCTAGGGGACGCGCGTCCCTTGCACGATCGAGCGAAGTGCCAGTGACGGTCTTCCGTTTACGCGCGCGGGGGAGTGGGCCCCCGATTTGCTGCTTGGCGTCGTTCAAGAAGAACGACGCAATCTTTTGGATGTTCCCGAGACCGTCATCAAGGTTGCGACGAGGTACTGGAACGCATAGTCGCGGCCCGAACGCTTCCCAGGGTCACCGAGGCTTTCGTAGCGCTTTCCCTTGAGTACCTTGTTGCGTGCTTCGACCATGCTGCGCATGCCGTACCACTGCTTGTGGACTGCGGTGCCGTGGGCGAATTTCTGCAGGAACTTGATGGCAGGCGGCGGCTGCTCGCCGTTCCTGTTGAGCTTGCTGCGGAAGCGGACCAAGCGCTGCGACGACGCCATGATGCTCCTCGCCCTCGGCTTCGGTGCGGGTCTTTCCGCTCAGGAGGTCATGGGTGTGCGTGCGGGCGACGTCGTCGTTGTCGATGACGTCGTCCTGGCTCGGGTGGCTGAGGGCCGCGTTCGGACCGTGCCGGTGCTCAAGAAGTGGGAGAAGGCGCTGGTTCGGCGTGCAGCGGAGCTGAAGGCAAGCGACTACCTGTTCAAGCCCGGGCGCACCAGCGCCGGCAAGAACCTCACCTCCAACTTCATCGCCTCGGCCAAGGAGACGATGTTAACGCGCAGACGCAGCGGATGCGCAGCACCTGGCTCGTCCAGCAGATGGCAGCATGCGTGCCGCTGACCGCGTTGGTGGAGGCAGCTGGCGTGGACTCGCTGGAGGCGCTCACGCGCTACCTCGCCTTTGTGCCGGCTGCGCCTACCGCCAGCACTGTTGCCCTTCTTCGAGCCGCGTGACAGCGCCACAGCGCGGCGAGGAGGGTGTCGCTACAGCGACCGAGTCGCGCTGACGCCACGATGGAAAGGTGACGTCCCTTGTTGTCAAGACCGATGAGACCAACGGTGAAGTGGACCTGGTGTTCTCTTCGAGCCAAGGCGACTCCGAACTGCTCGATGAGTTGCATGACCGTGTGCTCCCGTCCGTTGACGGCGCATCGCAGAAGGGACCGGTGAGCGACTTCATCGTCGCGGTGCGGGGGCGCGACTTCCATGACGTGGTCGAGCGACTGGACAGCCAGTATCGCGCTCGCGGCGTCGATGTCGAAGTCGTGGCTGGCTAGAGATTCGCGTCGGGCCGGGCGGCCGGGTTAAAGATGCGTGACGCTTACTTGGAGGTGCCCGAAGGGTCCTTGGAGGCTGCGGGCACGGTCATGCTCGATTGGAACATCAGCGCGCGAATTGCCAATATACACCGCCGTCAAGAACGATTCGAACCGTTGAACTTAGGCGCTGTCGAGGTGCTGCGTCTACGCAATTTGGTGAAGAGGATCCCCGAGGGCGCCGAGATTCTTAGCGCGTTCGGTGCTGCTGAGCCCGAGACGCGCCGCCTCCCGTCAGTGACCGACGTAGAGCGGTACAACACCCGGACAGACGTCACCGCGACCTATCTCTCCGCCCAGCCTGACTACCTCCTCCATCTGCTGGGGGGAGGCCAGAGCGGAGGCCTGGTAATCGAGTCCCAGCCGGATGAAGCGCCATATGAAGCTGACCCATTCCGGGCCTGGTTCATGGTCTCCTACGCAGCCCTCCTCAGCGCCGCCGTCATTGACCGCAAGACCGGCTTGTCTCGCGCTGAGCGTGCCGATGAGTTCCGGTTCTGGCTCGAGCATGAGCTCCGAGTCTCCGCAAGCCGCGAAGCATGGGTCGGCTTCCTCCTGCTCGCTGGCACGGGGGATCAACCCGGCAAGGCCAGGCGGCTCTTGAAGCTGGATGGCCGGACCGACATTCGCGATGCTATTTGGGGCGCCGCATGGGATCTCATGTACACCCGAATCCCGGGGATCATGGCTCAACCCAAATTCCGCCGGCTTTGGAAACTGCCAATCGTCTTCGTTACGGACGACTCCGCCCTCCCCGAAGCTCTGGCCGGAATGTCAACTGAGTTCCTTGTTGAAAACGCGCACGGAGTTCATTTCGCTGGCGACCGATTCAATGTCGACCTGCTGCACCCTGACGCACGCCCACTTGTCCAGTCATATGTGCGACGAGAGAGCAAACGAGTCTTCACTCAGAGCCGGGGGATGAGAGGGCCGGTAATCAAACGAGCAGCCTACCTTGCGCGAGTCCTAGAGGGGCGGCTAGGCCAATGAAAGTAGACCGCGACGTTCGTTGCACAAAAGGGCGACAAGTCTGGCTCCCGTATAACGCCAATGGCAACGGTAGAGATGGTGCCTCTACTGCGCTCGCGCAATGATTGCCGGTAACTTCTGCAGGTGCTTAACGCAGGAATCTTGGTTCTTAATCTCGGTGTCTGCGCTGATTCCGGCGTCAGGTACATAGGTGTGGTGCCCGCTGCGGCAATGTCACGATAGTTAGACTGGCAGGACAACCTACCGAATCTGGTCAGGACGGAATTCGTGCGCCGAAGGGGGTCAGGCCGTGGCGACCAACGACCAACTCAAAGCGCTCGTGAAGAGTCATGCCGACGGTGATGACCCTCAGTTTTATGCGGTTGCGATGCAGGTCGCGGCAAAAGCTGCACGCTCAGGGCAATCGAAATTCGCCCAGGACCTCCGTGACCTCGTAGATGAGTTGCGCAAGCGTCGCGCAGCACCGTCACGTGTGGCAGCGGTCGTGCCCGTCACGCAACCTCGCGGCGAACTGGGTTCGCTATTGAGCGTCAGCTATCCCGACGCGCATCTCGGAGATCTAGTTCTGTCTGACGATCTGGGCGCGCGTCTGAAGCACGTCTTGCTCGAACAACGTCAGCGGGACACGCTTGCCCGTCACGGGCTTCACCCCGCGAGGCGATTGCTGTTGATCGGGCCGCCCGGGACTGGCAAGACATCTACTGCGCGGGTACTTGCTGGTGAACTTGGGCTGCCCCTGTTCGCGATTCGTCTTGACACCATCATCACGAAGTTCATGGGAGAGACCGCCGCAAAGCTGCGTCTGATTTTCGATGCGCTCGTAGAGACTCGCGGGGTTTATCTGTTTGATGAGGTAGATGCGCTCGCTGGCGACCGTGCCGCGGCGAACGATGTGGGTGAGATACGCCGGGTCCTGAATTCCTTCCTTCAGTTTCTTGAAGAGGACCCGTCAGAGAGTGTCGTCGTGGCCGCCACGAACCATCCGCAGCTGCTGGATAGCGCTTTATACCGGCGGTTTGACACCGTGATGGATTTCGCACTTCCCGACGATGCGGGTGCCCAAGCCGTAATCGTCAATCGACTGGCGATGTTTCACATCAGCAACCTCAGCTGGCCGCGAGTTGTCGCAGCCGCCCGTGGACTCAGTCACGCAGAGATCGCCACTGCCGCGGAGAACGCGGCAAAACGCACAGTTCTTTCTGGTCGGACGCGGGTCCTAACCGGCGATCTGGTATCGGCTCTCGAGGAGCGACCTCGCCTCAGTCGTCGTAGTCAGAGCGTGTAGGCGGCATGGCTGAACGTGACCGCCCGCACATTGTCGTGCCCGCAGAGCCGCGATCTGAACCATTCACGATCCCGGCGAGTGGCGGCGGAAATGACGGGTCAGGGTTTTTGGGCGATCGACGCCAGCACGGATCGACGCTCGTACAGCAGTACGAGAATGCGGTGGCGGTTCCGGCTGGTACGCCCACCGTTGGGGGGACGTATATTTCGTTCCAATCCTTTCCCGGCCTCGAGCTGGCGCTAGAGAGCCTTGATGTGCAGAGAGCGGGTGAGCAACCCGAGCTTGTCGCGGTCCGCGAGGCCGACTCCAAAGATGGCACGATCCAGATCGCGACTGTTTACATCCCCGATGGCAAGAAGCAGTACTTCCTCAAGCGTCTGACCCAATATGTCGAGTCGTCGAGTGAGCCCCACGCGCGCAACGCAACGCTGGTGGAAGGCATCCAGTCCATCCATCGTGCGACGATCCGGGAACTCTGGACGGAGGCTGACGAGAGCTTCCCCACCGACCCGTCAGAACCAAAATGGTGGGAGGTGTGGCTGCGAAAGCGGGACGGCAACGAGCTGCAGCGCTTTAAGGACTTCGCCACGGCGAATGGGCTGCGCACGAGCGAGCATTACCTGGGCTTCGGCGAACGAACCGTTGTGCTGCTTTACGCGACGGCGGATCTACTCGCGCAAGCGTTCCGCTCGCTGGACGACATCGCCGAACTTCGACAGCCCCACGACGTGGCGAGCTTCCTCACCGAACTTCCCGCCTCGGAACAGAGCGAGTGGGTTGCGGATCTGCGTCAACGCGTTCGCCCCGCATCAGTGGGCGCTCCGGTCGTCTGCATTCTGGACACGGGCGTACAACAGGAGCATCCGCTTCTCGCTGATTCGCTCGCGAGCTCAGATCTTCATGCTGCCAATCCGCTGTGGCAACTTCGGCCCGTTCATGGCCACGGCACCGAGATGGCCGGTCTGGCACTCTACGGCAACCTCCATGCCGCCGTGCTCGAATCAGACAAAGTGGAACTTCGCCATCGGCTAGAGTCGGTGAAGTTCCTCCCTGACACGAATGGCAACGATCGAGATCTCTACGGTGCCGTCACTGCCCGCGCAGTCGACCAGCCTGAAATTCAGGCCCTGGAGCGCCCGCGCGTGTTCATGCTGGCTGTCACCGCGCCACGCCCGACCTTCGTGGGGAGCAAGGACGGTCGGAGAGATTCTGAGCCTGGTAAGCCGACCTCCTGGTCCGCATCGATTGACGCGCTCGCATTCGGACGCGCGATCGACGATACCGACCCCAAGTTCACCTATCTCGATCGCGATGAACCGAGGCACCCGCGACTGTTCGTTGTTTCAGCTGGCAATATTCGCGACGTGGCCGGTAACGATGACCACCTCGCCCGGAGCGATCTCGAACCAGTGGAAGACCCGGCCCAGTCATGGAACGCCCTCACCGTCGGCGCATACTCCGCACACGACGACATGTCTGGCGCGCCCGCGGCCTTCGCTGGCTACCATCCGATAGCTCCTCGCGGCGAGCTCTCGCCCGTTAGCCGGACCTCGGTCCTGTTCGATCGTAAGAAGTGGCCGTTCAAACCCGATGTCGTCGCCGACGGAGGAAACGTTGCCGCCTCACCCGACGCCAGCGGAGTGGACACACCGCCCAATCTCGCACTTCTGACCACGCGCTTCCGAGCGCTAGGGGAAGGCTTCTTCAGCACAACCCGCGACACGTCCGCAGCCACCGCCGCTGTCGCAGCGATCGCCGCCGACATCTATTCCGCCTATCCCAGCCTGCGCCCCGAGACCGTGCGGGCGCTGATTGTCCACTCGGCGGAATGGACTGATGCCATGCGTGCCCGTTTCGAAGCCGAAGCGGGCAAGACGGCGCTGGCCGGTCTTTTGCGCAGGTACGGGATGGGCGTGCCGGACACGGACCGTGCGCTGTACAGCGCGGCCGATGCCCTAACCCTCGTCACTGAAGCGACGATTCACCCCTACGAGCGTGAAGGCGCGAGCAACGCCGGCAAGACCCGCGAAATGAATCTGCATGAGTTGCCGTGGCCGATCGCGGAGCTCGAGGCGCTCGGTGCCACTCAGGTCCGGATGCGGGTCACCCTCTCTTACTTCATCGAGCCCAATCCCTCCAGCCGCGGATGGACCGGCCGCTACATTTATCCCTCGCACGGGCTCCGTTTCGCAACAAGGAGACCCGAGGAGAGCGTGGAGTCTTTCCGGCAGCGCATCAACACCCGCGCTCGCATCAATGGTGAGAGGCCACCCAGTCTCGAGACGGAAACCGGGTGGCTGTTTGGTAGCAATCAGCAGCAGGCTGCAGGGTCACTCCATACCGACATCTGGTCGGGGACTGGAGCCGCCCTCGCCAGCAAGGGAGCCATTGCTGTGTACCCGGTCGCGGGCTGGTGGAAGGGCCGCGCGAGAGATGACCAGAGCGAGCAGGGTGTCAACTACTCACTGATCGTGAGTATCGAATCACCCGAGGTCGAGGTCGACCTATGGACGCCCGTCTATCAGCAGGTTAAGACCTCTGTGGAAATCACCACGTAAGGGAGGTGTAGAGACCGATTCGGCAACGTCACACGACACCTCCGACCCGCTGGCGAACTCGCTTATTGACAGGACCTCAGCCTCAGACGGCGAAAAAGTGCCATGCGAGATGCGTCCGGTTTCAGGGCTGCGGAAGGTCATGGACGTCCTGTCGGATAGCCTTACGAAGCTCTTCATCGAGTCGGTCCGCCTCAGTGACGAGCGCGTGCGTTTCCTCGGCGGCCTTCACAGCTGCCTCCCCAAGCTGACCTCCGGTCACAATCCTGTGTCTCGTGACGTTCCGGTCGGCTTGTTGCGCCCGGTTGAAGGCCGCGAGTACCTCGTGGGACGCGAGGGCGTTTGTGCGTCCGTCGATGTCGGAAAATTCTCTGTCTTCAAAGTCCTGGATCATCCGGTCATAGTCGACAGCGTCCACCTTGACCAAAGCGGTCCGCGCAGCCCGAGCGCCCCGGCGGAGTTGGATGTAGGTGAGCAAGTCCGTGTACAACTCGAGCTGCTTGTCTCGCAGTCGGTTTCTCCGGTCACTTTCGAGCGTCTTGGCCACTGACTTGCTGGTGGATCGTGCCGAGATGATCGCCGCCGTAACCGAGCCGATGAGTGCGATGATGGCCACGATGATCGCCACGATGATCGTCGGAACAGATGAACTGGATTCGGTGGCCGCGGCTGCGATGTGCGTCATGTAACGAGGATCTCAAGCTGCGAAGGGTGCCGCAGCGTAAACGCCTGCGCATTTCAAAGGAAAATGGGCCAGACCCAACCCACCGAGTCTCCGAGCTTGTTCGGGAACGGACCTTAAGTGTTCACGCTGCCTCGTGAACACGTCCGGTTTCGTCGCATATGGATCCCGCCGCGACGACCAGGAAGCAGTCGCTGCACTGGATCTCGTGGGCGCTGATCCCGGTGGGGTCTGTGTCATTGCGTCGCCATTCGCGGGCGGGAAGGTGTTCTCGGCAGTATGTCCATAGGGGGCCGGCCAACTCCTCACGAGTCTGATGGCGGATTGCCCACAGTTCGGCGCGGGCCACGCGCATTGATTGCTTTCCGCAGACGGAGCAGTACATGCCCGGTCCGAAATCCGCGAAGTACCCATCGGCCGGATCAATGTCGGTCAGCGCAACCGGCACGTTCGGGGGAATGTCCTCGATCCGCGTGAGGGTGTCCGTCACACTGATGGGTGCGGTCGCGCTGTCAGCGTGGCTCTCGCGTCGAGCCTGGCTGGCGAACCTCCAACGCAGGTACTCGGGGTTCGGCGCTGCGGCGCTCGGAAGAGCTAGCAGCTGACCGTCATATGGCAGGAGAGCTTTCAGCAGGGCTTCGTCGTCGATGAGCTGTTTCTCGACATGGACGACTTTGCTCTCGTCGATTGAGATATACCCGGTGTCGAATGCGCGGTCGACGAACGTGGATAGGCAGATACCGTTGCTCGGGTCTAGGCGGGTCGTTTCGTCCTCGGCCCACGGGACAATATGCGAGGCAACCAGAAAGGCACGCGTCGTTATCCCCGTGATCGCGCATCGGAAGTCGTAATTCTTTTTCACCGCGTCGGCGAACGCCCGTTGGGCGCTTCCGCGAGTTTTCGTCGACGCGTAGCGGTCCTCGACGGTGTAGTCGGACGCCGCAATCCGCTCGGCAAAGCGTTCAACGAGCGAGGGGTCGGTTTCGGCGGCTTCTGCGATCGCGTCATCCGCGGTTCCGGCGCTCTCGACCTGATGGATGAAGTCGAGCACGGTTGCAGGGACGCGTTGACGTCCGGCCATGTTCCCGCGGAGGCCGTTCTCTTGGAGCCGTTGGAAGCTGAGTTGGGCGCGAGCATCGTCGTCGAAGATGATGCTGCGGCGCAGGATCATCCAGCTGCGCCGCAGCTGGCGCTCGGCAAGGGCGTCGTTATCGCGCCAGAACCGGCGATCATCGATGACGTCGTCCGATTGGAGCCCGGTGGCGACGACCCGGCACTTGGTGCCGATGGCCGAGACGGGGCTCGATAAGTAGATGTAGACGGTGTCGCCGGTTTGGATACCTGGCCCTGTCTCGCTCCAAGTAATCTCCGTCAGCTCATGGAAAGCCGCATCGGAGTCGTACATCGCCGGGTTGGAGGGGATGATCCAGGACGTGCTCATAGGCTCATCCTCACAGCGGAAGTGCTCAAGGGCTCTTCGGAGCGTGTGCCGCGTTCTGGGGGCGTCACAGACATGCCGACTTCTTTCTCGTCCCCATCCTGCGGGAGTGAGAATCCGTGGGTTCTGAACTACTTCTGGATGGTTTGAATGAGCGTGTCGAACGCGAAGGCAAGTTGGCGGCGGACAACATCCCAGGCGTCGCCCCAATTCCAAATCACGTCCGGAAGGCCCAAGCGGCGCCGGGCGGCGATCGCGTCTTCCCGCGACTCCGCGGCGTCGTGGTCTGCCTCATTGCGCAAAGCGCGGACATCTCGGATCTTCTTGAGCGCGGCGTCAACGTGCGCACGGCTGGCCCCGGCTTCATCGGCGCCGTGCTCAAGCAAGAGCACGAATGCGTTGAAAGTGCCTTTGCTTTGGTACCGCCGCTCGTACTCCTCGGCGTCGACGATGGGGACGTCGAGGTGGTCGAGGATGGTCCAGAAAGCGCTGACACGGGCGTTGAACTCGTCCCGGCTTGAGGCGGGAAGCCCGAGCTGCGCAGCCGAGTGCAGGCTGCGAATTCGGACGAGATGGTGGTCCTTGCCGCGACGGTGCTTCAGCCATACCTCAGTTGCTTCTGCGACGTAGGAAAAGTAGTCGATTGTCTGGAGCAAGGTTAGGGGCGTCTGCCCGGGAACAGATGGCTCCTCGTCATCCCGCTGCGGCCAGACGATCCGTATGTAGTCTGCCGACGAGTTGACAGTAAGGAATGTACGCAGCCAGGGGCCGCTCAGTTCCACGTCGATCTGACCGTCTAAGTTGCCGCCGAAGGTACGGATCGGGATACGGGCGGACTCCTTCATAAGCACCTTCGCCGCGACCGCGGTCGGTACCACGGTCGGCTTTTCCCGGGTGGGCTGGGACAACCACTCGGCCAGTGGCTGGAAGGGGATGTGGTCTTGCGCGACTCGTTCCGGGTCCGGCTCGAGGGCTTCTGTGCGATTTGCCACTGTGGAGATGATCGCGGCGAACTCGTCAGCCACCATGCGCATAGGGGAGCCGGGTGTTGAAATCGCATAAAGGCCCGCGATAGTGAGCCCGATCTCCTGGTTCGGGTTCGGGCCGCCGCCCGACGGGAGCGAGTCGACCCAGTACAGGCCATATGCGCCGTGGTTGCCTGGCCGCGGACTTATCGGTAGGTCGGCGAGCACTAACTCGGCGGCCGGACCATCCGGATGCTGCCGGTAGTAAGTGCGGGCGACATAGTCCCAAATCGGCCATTTCGGCGGACGTGCGATGGCTCCTCCGATCGGTTCCCACATGGCCTCGAGCAGCGATCGTTCGAATACCGTCAACGGACGAATGTGGTCGGACTCATTCGGCGCGTCATCATCTGCTTCCATACGGCGATTTTGTCGGTGGCGTTCCAGCAGATCAACCGACTCTCGGACAGCGCGGTGCATCCTGCGGCCCAGGCCCGAGTTGGCGACTCACTGTCCGCGAGACGGGCGGACAGAAGGGTCGCGTCATCGCATGAAAACGCCCGGTGCGAGCCAGAGATAAAATGATTCGCTGATCTGCAATTTACCTGCACGCTGGAACGATTCGCCCCTTAGCCTGGAACGCTCACCAGATCCAGCCGAAAGCGTCCAGCAGCCATGAGGCGGCCCGAATTTGCTGAAGCACCCACGAACGGGTTGGTTGCAGTTCATTCGTGAACTGTGTGCAATACCTACCCTGAGCGAACACATCAGGCGCCCGAAGAATCGGGCGCCTGAGTCGCTTCCACCACAACACACGCGATGACCACTGCTGTGGGCCGCCGATGTGGTCCGCCCCTTCTGCTGATCGAGTTCGTAGCGTTTCTGGTATCGTTCCCACATGGTTGACGGACGCCCGAACATCCTCCTCGTCATGGCTGATCAGGTCGTTCCGTTTCTCACCGGTCCCTATGGTGACCCCGCCGTCCAGACGCCGGCGCTCGATCGTCTAGCCGACCAGGGAGTGACGTTCGACGCCGCGTACACCGCCGTACCGCTGTGCTCGCCATCTCGGGCGGCGCTCTTGGCAGGAAGGGATGCCTCGGCCTTGGGTGTGTTCGACAACGCGTCCGTGTTTCCGGCAGACCAGCCGACTTTGGGGCACTACCTTTCCGCGCACGGCTACGACACCGCACTCAGCGGCAAGATGCATTTCGTCGGACCCGATCAGCTCCACGGTTTCCGGACCAGGCTGACGACCGACGTCTTCCCCGCGGGAGTCGACTGGGTTCCAGAATTGGATGAGGAGGGCCGATTCCCCGCCGGCGGACACGCCCGGCACTATGCGCCGCCCGACCCGGGCGTACGCCCGTGGACGATGTTCCGGGCCTATGACGAGGAGACCCAGTTTCGCGCGCGTCAGTACCTATTGAATCGCTCGTTGGAGGAGCAATCCGACCCGTTCTGCCTCGTGGTCTCCTACCATCACCCGCATGATCCGTTCCATGTGAGTCAGGAGGC